>Ga0193743_1000389_pt1 | contig 34871 bp, 45 predicted proteins | sample L2c2metaG_FD_143038 | JGI IMG/M metagenome (GOLD analysis project Ga0193743, IMG submission 143038) | Soil microbial communities from a riparian zone of the East river system, Colorado, United States - L2c2 | ecosystem: Environmental > Terrestrial > Soil > Riparian zone | place: USA: East River... | reverse complement strand
GATCCTTGTGTATAAGTACCTGAACCGTTTAGAGTGGACCTCTATCGGATTAAACCAATACATAGCGTATCCATCGCCTATCCTAATCATCTGAGCTTTCTCTATTGATCTCGATAGTCTTGTTCTTTAATCCGACATCCGATATTTCCAACACGCTGCAGCCAATCTATTCCCACAGACACTCCCTACTTCTCTGGAGTTCCCCCCACTGTACGACAATGTCGACGTAACACCATCTATGGGTTCTGGCTTGGGATTTATTGCGATGGCCGACCCTGCCTACAACAATACTCTTGACGCCACTACTGGTAACTTTGACTATCACTCCTCAGATCATATATTTGATAATTTCAACACTAGTTTTGGATTTTCGGACAGTGCTTATTAGTGTCTCAGAGAGTACTTAGTATGTTTTTTAATGTTCTTTATTTTATTCAGTGTTTGAGTCCCAACCGATGTTAAAATTTATTTTTTATCCACTCAAGTTCAATACAACTAACGCAGACACCAAGTGCCGGAGTGTGAGTATGACCGACCGAGTGTGAGTATGACCACTTGAGTGTGAGTATGACCAACCGAGTGTGAGTGTGAGTGAGCGACAATGACGAGAATGGGGATTTTACGTGCTTGAGTGTGAATGTGACAGTGCGAGTTGAGTGTGAGTGTGATTGGCGTGAGTCTGACAGTGTCGTACTTGGGGATTCCTCCCGGCAAAGCCCGGAGTTCTTGATTATGATGATTGAGCTATAATTGGCATGGTACCACAATCGGGCCGGTAAAGCTCATGACTACATAGTCATCGCCATGACCCAGAGTCATCGTCATGACCCGGATTAAAAGTCATCACCCTGCCAAAAAAGCATCAGATTAAAGTATTTATTGGTCTACACAGGAGCCTTTGACTTAGAATATCAATTTATATGTGAGTCAGTGTGTTCCATATTTACAGCTCTTTTCATATCGATAGCCCTACATCCAAAAACTACACGTACAGGTGGACTTTGGGCGGACTCTAGACCCCTGCTAGCCGGGAGTCTGGAACGATGGCATGTACTAAAATTGTCGTATATGACCAGCTGGCCTCTACATCTGAAGTTCTGTCTTCCGGCTCCGCCTAAGCGAGCTATGCGTGTATGTTTAGGGTTTCGGCCTATCGCAGCTGTGATATTCCAGGATATTTTGCAGCAAGCATTACTTCTTAAATTTCCGATTCGCTACTGTACAACTTCACATTCAAAATATCTAATTCGGAGTTCCAAATAAGTTTCTATGTTCACATCGTCGAAAATAAAAATTGTCGGTCATCTCGAAAAAAATTACAAATTTGTGAACACTTGGTCGTAATAGTACAGGACAAAGTCTTATTGCACTATTAGAATAGTTATCATTTGTGAATTGTAGGCCTGTTGTCAATGGACAGGAAATCACTGAGGGTGGGATCACACAAGTAAAGATAACCGAGCTCTTCTGGAGTGAACACTAGTAGGAAGTACGGAAAAGGTAGTAACGACAGTATTCATTCTACTATCTGATATATAAGGTAGTGTGTACTATATGTAAGCGGCGAGCCTTACATGAAGCGGAAGCGATGAACCGGACCCATCTTTTGTCAACTTCGAATATCTAGCTCTATTTTCGCTCTATTGACACAAAAATTTATAAATATCATCTCGTACATTACATTAATGTATTATGAAAGTTTTTTTGTGTGCAAGTCGCAGTGGGAAGTGAGGAAAAGAATCACGCTTGCCGAGAAATGCCGTATCGGAGTTCACGCAAAATGATCTGATCCTCACCCAAAGAGGCAAAGGTCTAATGACACAAGTAAAATAAGCAACGAGCTGCCGGCGGAGGCGTTGACTACGGCCAGTCTGCGAATCTCGGGATGTCCTTATCAGCAGGGTGGTCTTGAAAGTGCTTGTTGATACCCATATTCAGACTTTTTGCTTGAATCTATGAGCCTTAGAGCAAGAGCGACCACCTTAAGATCGTCTTGAGTTACGACGTACACGTGCAGCTTCTCCCTATTTCTGTTGCATCGCGTTTGGCCACACGGCAGTGTCGGCCAGAGCGACAAAACTCCTCGAAGCAGTTTGATTGAAATAAAAGCCTAGAATATGTTTATAACATAGAATACACAGGTAAAATATCAGGGTGTGTAGGTCTCAATTGACGGAGATGTTACAAGTGGACGAAAGGCGGGACCCTAATCAAGCAAGAACCGATAAAGGTCCACTGAGGGTTTTGCCGGGTCAGTCATCGCTATAAGTAACCGGTCATCCAGAACTCACTGCACAACACTGAAGTGCATAGCGAGAAAGTGCCATACAAGGAACAAGTGATAGGTGCGATCCCTTTCGTTCAGTTTTTTATATTCTGCCACTCAGTCATTGTAATATATTGAACATTCGCCTTCTATAGGCAAGTGAACACACTAATAAGTCAATTTCCAAATCTCAATTTATGTAATTGAATCGTCATCACCAGAAGACCCGTGGCACGGTCGGTTTACATTATGAGTTTTTCTTTTACCGTTGACGTGTTTATGGTAGCTCCTTGGCGATGATATTCTGAAGAGGTATGGTGAAATGATAATTGGAAGCAAAGATAACAGGAACAGCAAGTGGTTGGACTGGAAGCGCTAGCACATATATATATGTTGTATTTTATCGAGGATCGACAAAAATAGATTGCGGGTTCGCAGGTTAGGTTAGGTAATACCGAGGCCCGAAACCTTTCCGAGGTCAAAGGTCTTTTTTTTTCGTTTGATGCCACAATATGCCGTTTCACCAAACATCTGATCAGCATCCTCTACAAACTTGCTAGTACTTTTTTTTCTTTTCGTCTACACCCTGAGCGATATTACTCTGTTCAAGGAAGTCTTCGAGTTCAAAATTTCAAATGGCCGTACAGCCCACACCATTGATAAAAACACAAGCACTAATTTCAATCTATGAAGAATCAAAGGAATTATGGAACTTGGAGAAGGATCGTGAAAGCCGAAACCCTGTAATCGAAAGTTCTGAATTTGCATACAAGGTTAGCTCAACTTCTCGGTGTGTCGTTTCGTATTAAAACTTTTTCAAATCAAAGGCGACGGACTTGGTCCAGATCAATGATGACAGCGTAAAACTAGCTGCAAAGCACGTCAGTACTACATCCGATAAACTAATAGCGCTCATTACCTGAACATAATTTTTTTATGTCCCATATAGATACGACATAAACTCCTTGTGGAGTCATATACCCCGCGCACGTGGCGCACTCATCCTCTTCATCTATGTCCTTTGGACACAGATGATCTTTCAGATCCTATGAATAAATCCGTGCTAGACTGGATTTTCCTCATATCATCCCTGAACTTCAGTTTCTGGTCCGAGAAGGAAGGTCGACCAGATCGGTACGGAGTGGAATGGCGAGCTGGATGGGACTCGGACGAGGTGAAAGTATGGACAGGATATTGGTCTCTCGTTGCTTCATTGAACCGAGGTAAACCTTCCATTAAAAAATGATCTTTTAACGGCGTCGAGTTGTTTTTTGACCCGTCAGTTTTTCTTTCTTAGCAATTGAGGAAGAGATACCCATCACCGACCCTCGATTTTATTCCTCGGAAACTCTATGTCCGGACAGTTTGATTGAATATATTTTTCGTGCTACCAAGCAATCAAACGAGCCAATTCCACTTTTACGAGAGCGAATAGCCATCATGCGTGAAGTCGGTTACATTCTTTGCAATGTAAGTAGCCGTTCCCGCTTTTTCATGTCTCTAAAAGACTCCGCAGAGCTATGGGGGCTCTTTCAAAGGCTTCCTGGACGAGTTTGAACGACAACACCACGACCAAGGCACGTCCCTTGACCTCGTTAAGATGGTCACGCAAAGCTTTCCCTCTTTTCGAGATGAAGTTTACTATGAAAATACCAAAGGTACGGAAAGTTAAGTCTTCTCCAGGAGGCTTATTTAACCTGAACATTTCTTCCAGTCTGCTTATGGAAGCGTGCCCAAATCATGGTCGCGGAGATATGGGCAGCATTCTACCCTGCTTCAGAGGATAAACCCCATCCTTTATTCCGAGGTACAAGAGGACCAGAAATCAGCAGCCTCACAATGTTCGCCGACTACCGAGTTCCCCAAATCCTCCACCACCTCTGTATTCTAAAATACCCCGCCTCGCTCATCCGCAAACTCAATTCACTGACTCCTATCGCACATGGTTGCAGAGAAGAGGTGAGCTTACGCTCGGCGAGCATCGTTGCTGTCGAACGTGTTCGAGAAGAGATCCTACGCTTAATAAAGCAAGAAGGAGGGGATGATGCTACTGCTTCCAAAAGTGGTTCGGCGAGCAGTGTCCTCATCGATTTTTATCTGTGGGACCTTGCGAAGAAGGTTGAGAGGGGGGAGGAAAAAATTGAGGGAATCAAAACGGCTGAGACTGTTCCTACACACCGAACGAGGAGTATTTGGTACTAAACCTCAAGCATCTTGGCTATTCTTTTCATGTTCCCCCCCCCCCCTCGTTCATAAAAAATGTGGCGAAACCTTCCGTTCCCCGATTTCTTCCATTCAAAATTATTATCTTTGTGTCGGCATTGGTTTGTTGTCCAGTATCACTTCACTACCCTAATGACCGTATATTTCGAGCCCATAGAAACTCAAAAAGGGCACTGATTTTACCAAATACCATCTCCTCCCTAGACACGATCAGTCTTTGTCTTATTTTCGGGAATGCCCATAGAGGGAAAAATGATTTCTAGATCAAGGACGCTGGTTAGATGTCAACAAGATGTCAGCTCCAACAACCTTATTGCCACCCTTGTCAATAATTGAATAATCACAGCATCGTGTTGGGATTCGGATCCCCAGGTACCTCTCGGTGTTGACTCCATTTCGCCTTTGGGCAACCAGTGAGCACCCACTGGGTTGCCAGTGCTTGCCACAACAGCGCCGAGGGAACCCACATCTAGCCAACTGCTACTACATATCCTCACGTCAGGTAACCAAGACTACCCCCGCCATCGTCCGGATCTCCCTCGCCGCCTGAATCCGACTCTTCTTCGGAGGATGAACCAAGACACGACCACCTCCTGTTCAAGAAAACATCCGTTTGGCCTTCTTCCCTTAGAACGCTAAGCTCGGCACGAATCAGCATCCAATTGGGGGAGAGATTAAATAAGAGAGAAATTGAGAACTGACTGATCAAAGAAACCTATCGTTTGTCTTTCACCTGCATCATCATCGTCGTCGTCGTCGTCGTCGTCAAGCGTTCGAGCGCCCATCAGAGCATTGAGATACACTAGCCGATCTTCATGATTATCACATTCATTTAGTTGTCTCACATCGAGCGGTGACAAAGGCAGATCTTGTGTACAAGGGGACGACGGCGTCGGGCTGTGAAGGTGTATCGTTTTTTCTACTCCGGCCGTAACAACGTGTAAGAAATGGGGATGGAATACTGCGGTGTTAACAATTGTTTTGTGTCCTGTAATATATAAGGAAGATAGATGTATGTGGTTAATATTTTGAACTTTGATAATGTTAGAAAAACTAAGGGGATGGGAATATTTTCACCTGATAAACGGCATAATGGAGTCGAAATCTCCCTAGGGAAGTACTTCATGTCTTGGCTACTCTTGGTGAACGCTAAGAACAAAAAACCATTAATATTCTGACTAACAAAGTATGTCGGGACACCAGTGAAAAGTTGAGTAGCTCACCGGCTTCAGCCAAAGCTGGTTGATGATTCTCCCATTCATTGACAGAAAATACTTTTCTTTGTTCTTCTAACATTGAAATGGGAGGGATTTTCCACACATATCCTCGGAAGTCGTCTGAACCAGCAGCATATAAATCATCCGTGACGAGGCCTGGCCCTCCAAAACTTCCGTGCTTTATTACAATTAGTTTATGAGTATAATATATGCATGACACCAGTTTTCCCACCTTCATAGTACATGAATTTGAATAAGTCCTCCGACTTGGTGGATTAGGAGTTCCATCGGGGAGGTTCGTACCACTCAGAACCGCTAGAGGGTTAGGATCCGATAACGCATACAAAGTAGGTAGATAATGCTATTGTATCTGAATGAGGTATTTGCAAGCGCAATATAATGAGAGACTTACCACGAATGCAACTGCCAGTTTTTTCCCTATTTATAGAAAGGAACAATTCTGAGAAAGTGGACGGTTTACAAAACAAAACAAGCAACCTTCGCGGTCGAAAACCACGCTACTAGCTTCTGGGTTACTCAAATGAGAAAATATTTTCTTGGTTAACTTAGTATTATACTAAAAATGGGGATTAGAACGGGACATCCAAGACATACTAGATAACATACCGTTAGCACAACTCCAGCATTACTCTGTTCCCCCACAGAACCAAAAGCCATCCTCGCATCACGAAGACAAACTCGGCCCTTGGCGTCACTCGTGACGAAAATATGTTCCATAGTCGGATGATACTGCACACCAGTTGCCTCAGAATTCATTTGGATGATGTCTTGTGTCGATACTTGTACGCGATTTGAGCTCGAACGGCCGCCGGAGCGTCCATCGTGCCGTATGATCCGACCGTCTTCACTGTAAAATGGTAGAAAGGTTATGAGTCGTTTGGATCAAACACGAAAGTGACGGTAACGGGGGGGGGAAGGAGGAGTTATGGACCTTGCGCTCATGAATAGATCGTCTTGTACAGGATGGCATGTTATCGCTCGGATACTGTCCTACAAATAAAAACAAAGAAATTGACATGAGGAAGAAGAAAAGGATAGGATAATTTACCTGATGGTCTGGGAAAACCTGATCCGCAGAGGGTAGAGATGTCGTCGACCTTGGACTCATCGAAGACCCGATATATTCAACGTCATATTTGAGCACCACATCAGATGAACCACCTCTAGAAAGCAACACAAAAACAAGAGAAAAAGGGGCTGATTTGAGTGGTGAGTTTTCCTCGTGGAATAAAAGGGGGCAGAGGGATGGACATAAGGAGTGAAGGCGAATCAAGAAACGACGACTAACGAGAGGAGAAACCGGTTGGTAGCTGAGAATTCTAGACAGAACAGGGGTCCCTAAAACGAAAGGTAAAGTTAACGTTGTTCGTCTTTTACTTGTTCTTTTTTATGGCAAAAAGGGAATGGAGAAAGAAGGGGAAAGGGGCGATGCAGTACTTTAAGATCTCTCAAAGAGAAAGAAGGGGATTTAACGTCGTCTTGGTAGAAATCCCATAAATGTATGCGTTGGTCTGATTGGGGATAAGTTTATTGGTTTATATTTCGGTTTTGGAAGAAGAGAAAAGAGCCGTTTGGTATGCGAAGGTATTGCATACACTTGAACTACGTACCATCTCCGCCGCTTGCAAGAAATCGCCCTTCTCCAGAAGAGAACGTAAGAGCGTTCACGCATGAATTATGAGCTTGAAGTTTCCTGGAATGCCGGACCAGCAAAAGTTCCGTTAACAATTTTGAATTAAAAATCACTGACAGACTGGGGAACATGAAACAAGATAATGAGAGACAACAGTAAGAAGACAACCGTGACACCAAGACGCATAAGGAGTAGCCTGTAGGTCGAGATATGACAGACAAATTCACCTCGAATACGGAAATCCATTCGCATTCTTCACGATCGCCTCACATCTCTCTTCTCTCAGACTCCGAGTCATCGCAGCCGGTGCAGTATAAAACGCACTACCACCGAGCCCACGACCGCGGCTGCCATTCCGACTCAATGGAAGTTTGGATGATCCAACGTCAAGCGAAGCGAATCGCGGTTTGTGCTTCTGATTCTGGTTCATTGCGTGTATTTAATATGGATCAGGTAGTTGATAAGTTTTTCAACGTTTCAACGTTTGCAATTGGTGTTGGTAGTATGTATGGCATGAGGTCCGAGCCTTTGAAACCAAAGTGTGCAATTACATAAGCAAACGTGCGAGGTCAATAAAATAATAATAATAATAATACATAAATGACAACAGGAAATTGGTAGCACTAACGTTAACTATCTCACCTACTTTCATTTTTTCGCTTTGTGCAAGTGGATCCAAGTAACAAGTTGAAAAAAGTCAGGTACCCAAACTAAAAAGCTTTTTGGCAAAGTTTTTTGCTTGTTGATGTATACATACCTGTCTCCGTTGCAGCGTGAATGGGGAGGGAGAGGAGGACGAAACAGTCGCATTTCTGTAACATGGGCTTCGCTTATCTCCTGGTTGAGACCCAAAAAAGGTGAGGTACCAGGCAAGGCACCGGGGAGCCGAGCAAGTTGCCTAAGTCACGATGGTCGATAACGAATTCCTTTAAAAGGCTACAGGGCGGCCGCTTAAATTCTACGACAGAAGTTCGATTCTTCCGTCCGTCCGTCCGTCCGTCCAGGACCCCCGAAAGTATCTTTTGATGCCTGATCCAAAAATCCTTTAAAATTGCGGTTTTTTATCCGGACGATTTTCCGCGATTTCTATCCGGATTTTGGATGAGGCCCCCCAGATTGGGCAATTTCCATCCGGATCCAGGATGAGGTCTACGTAAAATCGCTATTTTTTGTAAATTAAACTGAATCTTTGTATTTTCGCGTACTGCGTGGCTGTGGATGCTTGAATTTGCAACAGGGCATCGTTAATGACATTGTAGAGACCAAAGGAAGTAAGTACATGGGAAGGGATTAGCTGTCTGCTCATCATTGTCCACTGAGGACTTGTGTTTTGCAATTGCTTTCAGTGCGTCTAGAATCTTCTTGTTATTATCCTTCACCTTTTTGAATAGTTCCCAGTCCTCTGGCGAGATCTTGAGAGCGTGGGCCATCTCCTGTACAATTCCAGACAGATACTTATGGTGAATGGCAGTAGAATGAGATGACGTGATATGAATTTCTCCCAACGTCTCATAAGACTTGATAGGAAAATTCCTGACTACCTGAATGATTTACATACCGAGGTGTAGGGGAATTGGTCTTAGCTAGTAATAATATATGAAAGCTAGAGTTCGAATCCCGGTTTTGTCAATTCTTTGTTACAACCAATTCCTATCCGGACTTGGCTCAGGCATGTTGTTCCGGAGATGGTTTCTATCCGGATAGACCCCTCAGGCATTTCACATTTTTTTCTCAATTTCTATCCGGACACTTCTGAGGCATATTTCTAAAAATGAGTCAGAATTGGGATCAGGCATCAAATAGCACTTTAGGGGGTCCTGTCCGTCTATCGTTTGTTGCCCCAGGGTGCCAAAATAGGCTAGGGACTCTGGATTTGTTAAGTACTCGCCTGATTAGGCAGTTACGGATATTGTCACAAACATCGGGAAGTGTATTCTTTTTTATTTTAACATCGTGATAGATGGTATGATGGATTAAACACACCAAATATTACAGAACTGCGAACGAGGAAGAGGCAAGCCGGCCTCGTCAGTGTGAAGAGTTCGCATGGCGGCTCCGCCACCGAGGTAAGCTGCTTGCGAGGAGAGGACTATGCTGGACTATGGGAATGGGAAAACGTAGTATAATGGATCCGACAATAATCCGACAAACGGGGTCGGTTTATCGTCGGATCTATTATTATATATAACGTTTTCAAAAATTTCTCCTAAGCCAGGTAGATAGTTTCCTTGTACTAAGTTGTAGGAGGGTGAAAATTTTCATATTATCACAAAAAATTACATACATAACAGCACGGATGATGACCATAAGGACTTACTTCTAGCCCACCCTCGAGAGTCCGATGATCTTCCCGTCCTTGTCTTGGAGCGCCTGTCGAGCGTCTTTGTGCTTAGCTCATCCCGGCCAATTTTGATTCTGAAATTGTTATATAAGTGAATAAATATGTCTCAACCTAATACGGGTCCGGCGGGATAGTACTCCTATTAATATTTATAAACAGCGATAACCGACGTCGATAATTATTGGAGGTTAGATCCAACCGAGATCTCGACCGTCCGAGGTTCTTTTGTTTGGCGTTTAACGAAGGGTGATACAGTGTGCATGTGTACTGCAGCAGGCCTTCTTGCAGGACCGAGAAGTCTGCAGTATTCGGAAATTGAAAAGCTGGTGTCAGTGAGTGACCTAATTGCAAGTCTTGGTACATGCAGTTATAATGTGATAGGTGGCAGTCCGAGCAGGCTGGGGAATGGCTGGGGTCAACGTTGGAGGGGAAATCCGGATTCGGCCCGGTGTACCCAGCAGTGCGGGGAAAGTCACAGCTCCTTATATCAATCACACCCCCCTCCTCTGTCTTTCTCCCAATCCCCCCACTATGGTCACCTCGTCCGCAGACCATGACAAACAACCAGCCCGTCCTTACAAATGTCCCTATCCCCTCTGTGGAAGAGCTTTTAGTCGTCTAGAACATCAGGTACCTTTATCTTCCCTCTTACACGTCTTCAACTTTTTCTTATCGTCTACAGACGAGACATATACGAACTCATACAGGCGAAAAACCATTCGTCTGCACTTATCCCTCTTGCGAGAAGCGATTTTCCCGCTCAGATGAACTCACTCGTCATTCTCGTATACATAACAATGAGCACCCTCACCTCCTCCATCCAACAACATCTTCTAAAAAGCCCTCGAAAATAAAGATCGATTTTCCAATGTCAGATGATTTTCCTATAACCACTTTTCCCACTCCGACAGAATCTAGGCCATCTAGCGATCAAACGGCTCTTCGGGCGAAAAAAAAGGCAAGAAGTCGTGCTAATAGCGATGACGAGGTATCTCCTTGCTTTATCTTCATTTTTCCTTTTGTACTCACCTTGGCATCATCAGGACAAATCTTATGCTCGTCCAACAGCGGTAGGCTCTTATGACGGTCCCCTCTCCAGACGCAGTCACCAACCACATCCTTCTTCTTTCACCGCCCTCTCATCAGTCGCCATGGACGAGCTCTACCTCCTTGAACAAGAAGAAGCCCTTAGAAGAGTAGAGTACGAAGCTCGTCGTGCCGAAGCCCTTCGTCGTGCTGAATCTCAATCCCGCAAATTCCAAGCCGCTGCATCAGCCTGCGACCTGCACCCGCGATACAGACTCTCTAAAAGTGCCACAACAAGCCCCATCATGAGAAATGGATTAGCACTAGGTTCTGCCCCCACAGACGAACGTGTTTTTCCTTTATCTACCGACCCAGGTTTCTGCCCGTCGACGGGGAATACTAGGCCAAGTCCAAAGCGACGCCTAAGTGGGCCTGCTTGGCCTATTCCCCAACAGCACCAACAAAAGGATCCCCCTTTGACTCAATCCCGTTCATCCGGCCATCTCATCGATTCCATGCGAGCTAGCCACTATCACGGCACATGGACTCATCCTTATCATCATCATCCCCATCAATCTCGCCATCAGGGCGCTGAAAAACACAAAGTTGATGGTTCCCATGCACAGCAACACGAAGACTCTCCCTCCCCCATTAGTTCGGACTCGGAACTCCCTGGTCATGACAGAATGCATAAATCACAGTCCCCACCCAAGATGTTTCATATACATGGATCGTCAGCATCCCAAAGTCGCAGTCGTGGACATGTGCACAACCTCTCATTGGATAATTCTCCACCTTATTCATCATCAGCAGTCCGCACAACCACTTCTTCCGATTTCGCGTTTACGCCTTCTGCGAGTCCTTTCCTTGGTCCATTGCGGACCCTAAATATCCATTCGGCTACTCCGTCTCGAGCGCCTTCTCCGATTTTTTTACCGCCTAGTGCGGGCCATGGAGAAGAAGCAGCAGCCGGGTTACCGTTATCCCATTCCAGGGCGGGGAGTGTGGCGTATGGGAGTCCACCTTTGACTTCGAATTCGTTTGTGCATAGGAAGCAGCAGCATCGGAAGGGGGATGGACGTCCGAGTTCTTCGTGTCATAATTATGGAGGTAGTAGTAGTGGGAGCAGTTCGGGGAATTTTATACATGGTCCACTTCACTTTCATCCACCACATCAGCTTGGTGGAAGTGCTAGTGGCAGCGGTGCACCGAGTGCCTCCGGTTCACGAGCACCTTCACCTATCCATTGGGGTCTTGGATCTCGTGCATCACCTCCTTCATCTTCCTCGAATAACAATAACGGCCACACACATCATATAGCCCACTCCGTGAGTGCAGTTTTCGGAATGACGCCTATCCATTCGCATCCTCCTTCACGAAGGTCTTCGCCCCCTCTCCCACCTCCGATGCCTAGGAATACTTCTTGGTCAGCTTCTTCGGGTTCGGTTTCGAGTTCGTGGCAGGGTTTGCACTCGAATCAGCATCAGTATTCAAATCAACATCAACATCCCCTACATGCTAACCACCACCACCATCAGCATCAGCATGGTCACGGTCATGGCCCACTACCCGGTAGCAGATCTGGGTCTCCGCCAATCAGGTTGCCACCCCTTAAAATGCTACCAAGCACCGTTGGTAGTGCAGCCACATCTTCCAATCTGGCCCCGCATGCTTCAAATTCGAATTCTCCCTCCATCGAAAATCCAACTGAAAATCTCAGTGATTCGACTTCTTCAGGAACCATGGTGGAGCATCAACAGCAAGACATCCCGATGGTGGATGTAAAGAAGGAGAAAGTGGAGTTACCGGGTTTTAGTGAGTTTGAAGCTGCTACGAGAGGTGCTCGTGCTACTAGTGGTTTGTCGTCATCGGCTCCGACTGTGATAGGTGCGGATGCGAGGATGTCTATTGATTTTGTGAGGTGAACTTGGTGGTGAGATCTTCGTCTGCACCTGCCCTATCACCAGGCTCTCCAACCTATCTGGGTCTTGTTCCTCTCCACCCCATTCACGTAAACATTGTAAACACACTCTCCTATGCCATTTCCAACCCATCTAGATGCCATCTGCCACAGATATGTTTCCACCCGGCCTTTTTAGATGACCCATGATTTTATTTTTTGTTGTCTTTCGCTTTTCCTGCCTTTTTGTCTCCTTTCTTTCCTTCTAGACATATATATAGACTTGCCTCCCCTCTCTCAAGGATTTAATGAACTCTTCGAACGACTTTGGTTATGAATTCCTCCTTACCCTACCTTTCTACTTGCTTCTGCTGCTGCTTCTTGTCGTCGACGTTGCTTACTGTGCATATATGCAACCTATCTCATCATCACTCCTTTCTTTCCCTCACATTATAGACTTATTAATAGAATATATTGGTATCAGGTATTTAAATAATCACTTAGGCCACAACGGATATGGTATAATTACTTTCTTTCTTTCCATAGAGGCTTCTTTCCTCGTGGTTACTGTTTCGTTTTCCCTGACCTCCCCACTTTTACTTTACTCGCATACAGTCGGACTACAGGTGCTGAGAGCTACTCGTAATACAGCATATCTCGAGCTTGCGGAATCTTTGTAACGACTTTGATATGTCGACACCTATTAGCATACTGCTGTGCGTTAATATGCACACAGTGGTTCTTGAGCTTTAATAGTGAGCCCTTTTATCATTTCGAATCCTTTGGCTTTCGCATCAAAAGGTAAAGTACCGGTAAGTAGTAAGATAATCTGTATGTATCATCAAGTTGGGTTGTAATAAAAAGCTCAAGCTCAAGGCCACATCTAAACACAAGAATAAATGACAATATCTGTCATGCAGAAATATAAGGTTTCAGAGTGCGAACTGTGGGTCGTGGCGGGACGCAGGTACATAGCTATTGCAGACAGGCGTTCAGATCTCCTGATATATGAGGAACATAGGTATCTGGCATATCTAAATTCAGCTGCGTCAGCCAGTGCATGCCTTTGCAGAATAATTAGTTGATGCAAAGAAGAGAAGTAGGAGTCGGAGAATTACAAGGTTACATTCACCTCATAGAGAATGTCCCAGAAAATTGAAAATAGTGATAATTACATGACGAAATAACAATAAACACATCATCTTCGTCTGGTACGCGTTGAGCTCTGGAATTTGGAGGTTTCTCTCCTCAACCGCCTACAATCGAAGAAAATAACGCTGAGTAACTTGGTAAAGAAAAGAAAATGAGAATAGACTACCCACCTTGACGCTCGTTCCCGCTCAATTTCTCGCCTCTCCACCTCCTCTGCCGTCAACTCTTCAAACTTAGTCCTAAACTCCTCAACCTCCGCCCAATCCCGCCAGACACTCTTCAACGTCTTCGGTCCTCTCCCATCCCTAGGCGCACGTCCCCATCCGAGTCCTAGCCCAGTCTTATCCTTCACAAGACCAAACCCACTTCGATCTCTTTGTGGTCTGTCTCCTGTGCCATCATCACCTGGATCACGATCGCCCCCTATCACACCCCATTCGATGGCATCTTTCTTATGTTTCAACAGCTCTTCATGCACAGCATGGGCGATCAGGGGGACAGCCTCTCCTGTGAGTCCGAGCTCGGAGCACAATTTCGCTGAGAAAGCCTCCGGTGTGAGAGGGGAGAGTAAGTCCCATTCAATATGGTCCATAAGATGGTGGTTGGCAATCTGGACATCGATCTGCAATGGATATGGGAATAAAGATAAGTTAGAACACGATAGTTGAGAAGGCTTACACTTAGAATAACACGACATTCGGGTAGTTCTTCAGCATTGGGCAGTGTTGCATCTACATCCATTGCTCCATCCAAACCCAGTTCCAAGGCAGCCACGCTTTCGTGTTCTTCAAGTTGCGCGCGGATTTGATTGGCCACAGTGTCGGCCCATGGAATAACCGGGATGTCAAGGTCATAACAGAAAATCTTAGCAAATGTTTCGGGTTTTGTTAGAGTATCGCTCATGTTCCACACGAAGCAATCTCTTATTCGATGTGTGTCCGTTTCAAATTCGACGCGTATGGGAACGAGGGATGTTCGTTTTAAAGCGTGACTTTCTATTACATCCGCTGAACTATTCGAGAGATATTAAGAAAAAAAGAAGTTGGGAAGCGCAGAGGTCTTACGGGTACTCGTGAGCTGTAGGTGCCATCAACCGTGGCTTGATGAACCTGGCGGGAGGAACCATGCCTAGATAACTTTGATCCAACTCGGTTTTCTCTGGTCGTGGAGTAGGAGCACGCCGAGGCGTTTCGACACCAGTTGTAGAATTGAAAACATTCATGCCGGTACCCATCCTGCGCGATTGTCGTATTGATGTTCTTGTGCCACCGCTCGCCACAAATTCAGAATCATCAGAGTCAAGTGCGCCAGCATCTGGAAGGTCGTCTCCTGAACCGGGATCTGCGTAATTGATTACCCCTCCCCGCCTTGTTGCCGTTCGAGCATGAGACGTAGAAGCCGACGCAAGAATAGGCTGGACAAGAAGTGATACACCAGTTTTCAAACGAGAAGCATATGTAGATTGGTAGGCCTGCATAGTCGTTGGAAGGGGTGCGCGTGGTGGATTTGGAGTCGCAACAGGCATGTTTGGTATTATGGGTAGCGGTTGCTGGTACATAGGCTGAGCAAAAGGAACGATGGCAGGGGTAGCTGCTAGATTGCTCGATCGTGTTGCACGCGGTCTACTGCTGCGTGAACCTGACCCGGCAAGTTTCGGTGGTGGAGTTGAGGTTGTGGACCAGTTGTGAAGGTTTTTCATGTATGCTGAGGAGAGTTATCAGTCCAAATATGTGCAACAAAGGGGTTTTTAGACCATACCTTTTGAATGAGCTGGTTGGGGCGTAGGAGATGCATATGTTGCGTGAGCGGCTGTAGTTATCTGGGTCCATGTTTGCCTCAGTTGAGAATCAGACATGTTACGGTGAATGTCAAAGCCTGTTTGAGGATACGATCCTGACGCATGGTCTGTCATTTCCCTTTACAATCCTGAGAAATGTCTTTCTGAAAGGACTATGGGTTCCCGAGGAAATATTTTTGGTGTCGGAGACGGAAAGCAAACGCGACATGTCACATGAGTCACTTGTCACCCCAGAGAAATGTGCCCAACTGAGCACCTGCTAAAGCAACTGCTTGGCAAGCGGATGCTCGCTTGCTACTCCATCTCCAAATGCTTTAAGCCCCGTAATCAGTCGACCTCTGCTTTTTTCAGACTCTACGCTACTAGTAATACAGGCCGAAATCCTAACCAGGGCATCATAGACCTGCTGCAACGAGGTAACCATTCCAACCAACCTCCAACCCTGATGCTTTCTGATGACTTGCTTTAGACAAAGAAGCAGAGGAAAAAAGCCCTGTTAAGAATACTTTTAAAATAGTTGCATTCACCAAAGCCATAAAAGCAATTTCTAATGTCGAGGCTCCAATACGGTCTGGCAATGGAGTCATAGGCGTTAGTTTCATCCGTAATCATATTGAAAGCTATGGCTTCTCAATTCCGACCAGCTTCCAGGGGTAGGACCACGTATAATGGCGAGAATCGACAATTACCTGTGTTCCGAAGGAGGTTCATCACAGGGTACTTATTTCATCCTTCCCTCATAACTTTATTTCGCCCACTCATATGTCGTATATTTAGATCCGGAAACACAGTCGGAGCTCAAAAAAAGTAGAGCTCTCGGCGTATTGCAAAGTGTCCCAGGAATTGGGTACCTTGATTTTTTATCCTCGCAAATCTCATTTCTCAAAGTCCTTCTACAGACTAATAAAAGCCAAAAAACTGGTAGACGCCGGATGTATGTCAATATCCGACCTGCGCACCAACAAATTCGCTTCTATCTTGACCAAGACACAAATTGCTCGATTTAAATATCTGGGTCTTGAAGAATGTAAAACAAGCCGCCAGGAGGCTGAAGATGTCTTGGTAGAATGCCTTTATGATCTGAGCACTGCCCCTACTCAACTGAGATATTTCGACAGCGTTTCTGTCGTGGAAGCCTAGATTCCAAATACGAACTGAGTCTGGTAGGAGACTGGTGAGTAACTATAACTCTATACTTCCTATGTTTGTTTCGATTATAGTAACCTAACTCAGTCGACGCGGTGTCATTTCATTCACAGACATTCGCTTGATGATCTCACACCCGGACTATGTCCACATTCCACTGCCTACAGAACTCCCATGTGAAAGGGTGCCCAGGAAACGGGGAAGACCGTCTCCCTCCAGTTCAAAACTGAATAATTTATTGCATAACGACGCCATTCCTTTGCTTCAAAAACGTGGGCTTGTTGCTGAGAGCCTCAGCGTTAATTCAATATCGTGGCAAGGAATAGTTCGGTTGCCAGACATGGCAGGGTCTTTAGCAAGTAGTGCAGAACGTATCGCAGCGATCAAGGAGATTTCAGGTCAATACCGAATAATGCATATAACGTGCGTCCCCTCCCATAACGGCTGGTTTCCCATTATCATTGCTGACTGGATAACCAACTTAGGATTGTCCCTCATAAATCTCGAGGGGCTGGTTTACTTTCTTTGACCGGAGACAGTGCTTTCGATAAGCATATGTCTGATGCAGCCAAGCAACTTAACCTTTATCTCAATAATCACGGGTTGTGGAGTTGGCATCCTAACGACAACGATTCGTTCCAGGATGCGTCCGAGGGTTCTGGTTCCTCTCCAGGCCATTGGCGACTCGTCAAATCTGCGACAGAGCATGATATTTTTGAAGAACTTGGAATGGACTTTATCGAACCTGAGAAAAGGAATTTCCTCTTTTTGTCTGGGAAGCGTAAGCGGAAATCCACAGCTATCCTAGATTAAATTGTATGGACAGACGGTTGGACGGTTTTTATTATATTAATATGGCATAATGTATGAGGCGATCTTATCTGATTGCCGCAAACAAGTTCCGTTGCGCACACCTTCTAGTTCTCTTTGATAATGACCCATCTGACGAAACCCACGGTATACAACATCGAGGATTCAAACATCGCTCTCTTAGGCTCCGATGTAAGGTAATGATATCTCTCTAAGATAATATTAATCACCAGCTTGAAAAAAACAGCTTGAGAAACGGGTCCGAGAAGAAGCAGGAGACCAGGAAAGTGCATGGAGAGATGCTGGAATATCTCTCGGACTGCAGATATGGCGCATCGAAGATTTTCACGTTGTCTCATGGCCAAAAGAACGGACAGGATCATTCTACGATGGGGATTCATACATCGTCCTTCATGTCAGTAATGTTTCATACCAACCTAGTAGTAACGATTCATTTTCTTTGTGAATTGATAGACCTTCAAGAAAACACCAGATGCAAAGTCGTTCTCATATAATCTCCACTTCTGGCTAGGTCAGAATACCAGTCAAGATGAGGCCGGTACAGCCGCTTACAAGACTGTCGAACTAGATGATCGTGAAATTATTTCTTTCACTCGTATACTGTCTTTGGACACTCACAACCTTGTGTTTCTAATCTTCTCTAGATCTCCATGGGACACCAGTCCAATACAGAGAAGTTCAAGGACACGAATCCCTTCAATTCTTATCCTATTTTCCCCGCTTCACCTCTCTGCAAGGTGGTGTAGCGACAGGATTCCACCACGTATCGGATCCTCTCCCTTTGAACATTCGGAAACTCTACAGAATCACGCACACCCGAGCTCCAGGAAGATCCCACTCGAGCCTCGTCGTCAGAGAAGTACCTGCCTCCGCAGATAGTCTCATCGAAGGAGACGTATACGTACTTGATAAAGGCCAACAGATCTTACAATACAATACCAAAGGAAGCGCTGGCCAAGAAAGGTTCAAAGCAGCTGAATTTTCTCAGAGTTTGGCTAATGACCGAGAAAGTAGGAGCGATGTAACGGTGTATGGTAGGCCTCCCTCTTGCCTTCTTTTTGCAATAGTAAACCCATTCTTCATCCCCCCTTCTTTGAAGATGAGGATGGCCACGGTGCAAGTGCATTCTTAAGTGAATTTGGTCAAGGCACCCTTCTTCGAAGGTCAGATACTCCGAAGGAGCATACGCCCCCCATTTTGTTTCGCATCTCAGATGCAACGGGTGTGGCGACATTTGAAAGGGTTCAACCAGCCACTCGTACTTCTCTCTCATCTCAAGATGTTTTCCTCGTGGATCACTCGTCCGATGCTACCTGTCCCGCGATTTTGATCTGGATTGGAACAGCTGCATCCTTGAATGAAAGGCGTCTTTCTATCCAGTATGCTCAGCATTATCTGTACGACAAGAAACGTAAGGCATGTGAGTCCAGTTTCGATGTCGCTATACCTATCGTTAAAATGCGGGAGGGAGAAGAGACGCCTGAATTCTTGGAAGCACTTTGAAATGGTAAATACATTGATTGGTGTACTGTCCGTAGCAACTATCTGGAACGCTTGTACAATGTCTGTTTATACTTTGATCTTTGTATCTATTTTCTAGTTAGAGATGTCGTACACAACGCGGCCGCCAACCCATGAGTATGGATAGTTGCGCTGGTACCAATTTCTAAAGGATCTCCTTTCAAAGATTTTAGGGATTGTCGCGTACGAGCCGCCCATCTAGAATAAATCGAATCAGCATCCGGACAACAGTACCATCGATCACGCAGAACACTTGCCACCACATGATGTCTTCCATCAAAAAAATCCACGGAATACCTTGTGCACAAGAAAAAAGTCAGGGAAATGAAAAATTCCAAGATAAGGATAGTACCCGGGATATAATTTTGAGGGTACGAATCCTTCGACCTTTTCTAGAACAGTGGAAGTCCATTCCCAGACACCTCCATTACTACCTTTCCCATCATTCCTTTCGCCTCCCGTAGTTGCTCTAGATAGATATCAGGATATCATCCAGAAAAGAAAAATAAGTAAGTTTCTTACGGGACTGGGTGCCAATTACGGAATCCAACATTAGCACCTCCCGCGTAACCAGACTCAAATTTATCATAGAAGAGTCGAAGTTCCGGTTCAGTCGGCAGACGGCCTCCTTTTGCAGTTGCATAGATTGACAAATTGTCGTACGAAGTGACAATGGGCCAATGCACTGCTATTTCCAGCGGAACAGGACCATATATTGTGCGTACCTGGAACGCAGCGTTGTGCGACAGGCAAACTTCACAAGAAAGCACATACTTTGATAATACCACCATCATCTACCCAGCTGGCTGGGAAGGTGACTTTGCCGTGCCCAGCCACAGTGTAAAATTGGTAGAATTCGCCGTTGGTCACAGGTCGCCATTCAATCTCGAAGCGACCAATATCAACCTGCCTCTTGGGGTGCTCGTTGTCCCATCCGAACTCATGGCCTTCCACTGAAGATCTAGGGTCATCGTCATCAGCTTCCTTATCATCGTGACCTAACGAGACAGTGGCAGGCCCTAATGTGACAGTTTTGAATTGGGGTGCAGGAGTCGTGCTCCAGTCTTCTGAAAGTGATGTCCACGCCGGAGTGATGAAACCGTTAGGAGGAAGAGTACCGCTCCCAGCACGTTGTAAAAGCATATATAAGAGAGTCTCGACATGCATGGCTTCATGTTCCAGCGTCATGAATAAAACCCTTGCAGTTTTGCGCGTCAGAGAGATTTCCCCAGAATCGATGTCATCATATATTTTCATGAGTCTTGTCCGCACGGCGGATTGAAATTTCAAGATGGCATTCTGGCTGGGCCAGGCATCGTCATTGTCTGGTACTTGAGAGTGTGACTAAAAAAGGGGTATGATGTTGAACATAGGGTAAAGAAATTTGTGCTCACATGACATTGAGTTGGATCATCCACGTCGGGATCAATGCCACGCTGATTGTTGTGAGCTTTCGTTCTAGGTCACCCGAGTGGACTAACCTCAAAAATATCCTATCATCTAGCGTTAATTATGACAGCGCTTCGAGTGATAGAAAATAGCTTGCCTTGAATTCTGTCGGTTCTGTGCACGGTTCCCGAAGGAGGTTTGACAAATGGATATCCAGGAAGGTAGGAATGTGACCCAGGTAAAAAAGACATATGTGTCTCAGATCGATAGGCTTCTGGAAGAGCATGGAAGGGGGGATCATGCGTCTTGTTACGAAGTCCCAAACCGTCCAAATATTAGTCCAATCCTCTCGGCTCGGAACATCAAACAGGACCGGGTGACAATGTGGCCCAGCGTTGTAAGAGGGTGTTGAAACTAAGGGAAAAGAGAAAGGCGGGCGCTCTAAAAGCCATAAAGAATACTGCGACATCTGATCGGTCCATCGTTGGACAGGGCGGAGATTGGCTTTCGTGAATAAGGTATAACTATCTGTGTCGGAAAACTAAGGACAGTGAAAAAAGGTGTAAAATCTAGCTATCTCATCCAACTAACCTTGAATGACTCTTCAATTTTCATTAACTCGCCTTTGAAGAAAGTGATGTCTTGACCACGACTAGGTTCGTGGATAGTATGTACACACTTCGATTTAAAGAATGCTTCATGACGTCCTGGAAAGAGTATCATGTTCCAATCCGATACCAGATAGCAAGAAACTCACGTTCCGCCTGTGATGAATTAGATAACGACGAAAGCCGGTGAATGTCATGGGACGTACAATATTGTAATGATTGGCATACTCCCATTTGTCTTCATCAAACATGTTTTCGTCGCCGAGAGCCCGACCTGCAGCCTTAAGGCCGTTGAAGATGAAACGCTCCGTGTAACCTTTGCTGTCGTTGTATGCCTCTTCTATCTTCTCTTTGTCGTTATCATGATCGAGGCCTAGTAACAGGGTGTCACCAGATGCAGGCCTCAGCGGAAGCGAGCGAAGAAAATCAGCAGCCCTTTCCCTAGAAAAGTTGCCAAGAGATGAACCCAGAAAGAGGATGTGCAAAGGGGACTGTGTTTCTTCAGGAGTTGATGGCAGTGATGATTCAGAAAGTGACGCTTCAGTAGAAGTACAACCACTTGAAGTGGGTGAAGTATCCCTCAGTGAGAATCTAAAGGGTTCAATCGAGGTCGAAAAGCTGTCTGCGACTGTCTTGTTCAAAAGGCCGCCATCCTTAATGAACTTGAGACCGTCGTTGTATGTGCCCCACATGCCTTTTGTTTCTACTTTACCAGACAATTTTGCACCGAGTTCGGATGTTTCAATTCCGCTCAGAGTGCGTTCCAATTCTCGGTGTTCGAGATCCAGGGCGTAATAAGTGATCGGCGGGAAGGCGTTTGCTTCCCCAACAAAGTGAGAAAGTCCTAGGAGGACGTGGGTTGTTTTCCGCAAAGCCCTGTGAGATGGAGATTATTGAATGGTTGGTGACATTGGGAAAAGGAGATCTGAGAGGGAGACATGTTGACGTAAGTACTTACCCAGCTCCGAGTTCCACGACAACTTCATCTGGGGAAATTTGAGCCTCCATGTGCATAGTGCGAACTATGTCATCGGCCTTGTTTCTGAGAATTTCCTCTTCTGCGGCGAAAAGGTAGTATTCCGGAACCTCTGTAGTTATGTCATCGTAAAGTTTGAGGCCTCGTTCGTCGTAAAGTAACATGGTTGGGAGTTGTCTTTGACCCGGGGGGCGGGATAGGCCATCTCGAATTTGCTGGGGGACATCCAAACTATCGCTTGAGTGAGAATGAAGATCAATGATGTCTATGGGCATGGTTGACCCTTGGTCAAGAGTTAAGTTCTGCAGCTTATATATATCGGATTGATGACATCATCTGCCGCAGATCGACGGCGGATCCATGAGCCACCTATTAGGACAACTGATTAAAACATGAAGTTTTTTGAAAAAAGATGAAACCAATTTTGGACATACAATCCGGATCATTTGGTGCCCAATTAGCAACGTTCGCTTCGACTTAGGGGCCCTGGCCATGTGACAAAAAGAATGTAAACCTCCAAACGGCGTAACATTTTGATTCCATGAAGGAACTAGAAACTTCGAAAGTCAGAGGTCGAAATTGCTCCAACGTCAGGAGTCGAGGAATCTCAAAGTAGCGGAATACAGGCGGCAGTAGACGGTAAACTTCACTTGTCTAGTCAACTCGAGAAAAATTGTCAATGCAATGAGTCTTTATAAAATCACGATGCAACCAAACATCTTGCGAGAGGTGAGGAATGAGTAGCTCGCATCTTTTCTATCGAGTATAATGTCACTTGCCTGAGTCTCATTTAGGTTATAAAAATTAGTTTGAGCATACTAAATATAGTAAAAGGGTATCTCAGTGTAAGGTAATGCGGAGATTTGAATTGCGTAAAAATTGTCAGTTGTTCGTATCAACTTTGACTAGTTCATTAGCTAGCCTGGCTAGCATCTCGTCTGACCGAGAATTCCTTGGAAAGGTCTTCCCATCGCCCATCCTAAATGATCAAGTGAGCAACTAGAAATATATGAAGGAGATGGGCAACTCGATGGCTTACGCGAATCCCCCGCACCAAATTCGATATAGCCACCCGTACTTTTTATTCCAGCCAAACACCTGAGCCCAATTTTTTCTGAAGCCTACGTCATATAGCAAAATATAACCATGTGCATCCCTGACAAGTCTTCTTTGTTCATAAGAGAGTTCAGGTTCTAAAGGAGGATCAGATAGGGAATGACCAGTCCGTGATAATGGTGGAAGATATCGAAGGATTAAAAACGGGGTAATATTTTCCAGCGTAGTTTGATTGGTGCTGCAGCCAAATAAACATCTTTGTAAACTAGGGGCGAGAGAAAGCAATACGTACGAAGTGAGGTATAAATGATAGCCAGCAAATGGGCCAATGACAAGAGAGAAGATGGCGCCAAAAAATGCAAGAAACACTTCGTGCACAGGGGTTGATTCATGCTGGACCAAGGATAAAAGCGGGTAAGTAAGTGGCTTACTAGATCAAAAATGCATCAACCTACAACAGCAAATGGATTGTAAAATGCATATACGAGCGCCTTGATGGCTACGACTGCGATATAAAGAGCGAAACATGTTATAGAGCAGAGAAAGTGAACAAATGCTGGGTATGTACGATGGCCCTGAATGATTTTTTTATCTTTTTTTGACATTATGAGAGCAAGTATACAGGGTAGTAGCTTACGATACATTTAGCGCCGAGCCATGGGCAATGATGATCTGGACAAACGGTGAGCTTAGATACCAAAGATGAAAGAAGGCATAAGGTTAAGAACCCATTTTCAAGACACATCGGTTGCAAACTGAACAGTGATGGGCCCTCTCTGGTTTAGGTGCCTTCACGGCTGTAGTTAGCGCTCTCATTTCCAAATTGTGTCCGAATCTTGTCACGTACCCAGCACTTCCGGCACCATCCTCCTGGAGATGAAAAATCTCGGTCGGGCATTAAGGCCTCTCTAAGGCCCATTTCGTCTTCCTCTGCTTCCTCTAATTGGGATGGGAGAGGGTTCACAGGACCTGGATCACGGGCCACACACACAATGAGGGATGAGAAAATCATAAACGTGAGGGTATATATAACCAATAGGTGAATAATAAATATGGAGGGCTGGTGCATTGTCTGTAGATGAAAGTCGACAAGAACATAAAGCCAAGATGGATGAGGCGCCAATAACATGATTATAGTTCCTGTAGTTGATACAGTTGAAGATCCTATGTTTGAATATCAAGAACGAACGTACCATATAGTGGAAGATAATGATACCACCTTCGTTTTTCAGGCGTGTCGGAGTCGGCGGGGAGTGACTGGGAATCCAAAACGGAACGCATTTCTAAGGAAGAAAAAGATAACAAAGGGGTTCGACGAGGCATCATGCCTATAGGAATCGATGCTAGAAGTATTTGCAACAAAAATGAATGGTTTCAAGAGTTCATGAAATAGAGAAGTGTCACTGAGGACTCTAGAGTAGACTGAACGGGTCCCAAGTTTCGCAAACAGGATCGGCCATTTGCGATCATTTTCCCATCACCAAGATTTGGACTTTGCCAAGAACACCGCTCAAAGTTTTTTTGCGGGTTGATTAAATTTAAATAAAAATACTCTTGTAATTTTTTCCTTATGTGTAGCCCAATACCGTCGACCCAAATCATATCTAAGTCTTTCATGAACCAAGTCATTATGTTTTTCAACTTGCCTCTAACTTGATGGCAATCTGGCATATAGGTATGGAAACCGGGTCCCAACATGCTGAATTTGGCCTATCTACATGATCTCGACGCAGTCCGACTAGGAAATGCCCGCGTTGCCATAAAACCTAGCAGCTGGACGCGAGTGAGTTTAAATGCACGCCGCGCGAAGGGTTCACAATGGCCTGCCAGAAGTGTTTGACATAAATAGCAGAAACCGCTGCATACAAGAAGGTGGGAACGAGGGGACAGCAATAAAAAGAGACACCACCTGGGAAGAAAATAAAGGGAAAACAGCAGGAAGAACACGATGGGATATCGGTCGACTTCTCGTGCCAGGATTTATAGAAAGTTTCAAAAAATTAGTTGATTTCTGGGTCAATTTCATTGTTACAGAGGTCCATAATTATTTGAAGATTATATATTTTATTTTTTTGATTCTAGAGCTACGACGACGTTGCTGATGGGAAAATGATCGCAAAATACCGATCACGTGTTTGCGAAATTTTAATTAAATTTGAGCCCTTGCGGCGAAAAGGTAGTATTCCGGAGTTTGTGTAGTCATGTCATCGTAAAGTTTGAGGCCTCATTAGTTATACAGTAACATGATTTTTGGCCAGAGGGGCGGGAGAGACCTTTCGAATTTGCTGGGGGACATCCAAGCCGTCGCTTGAGCAGGAATGAAGATCAATGATTTCTATCATAGGCCATGGCCGACATCAAGGCCAGGGGGTCGATTCTCCACCTATTTACTGATAGTCAATATGTTCCATATGTTCGACTACGAGGCCCCGCAGTGGCCCCACAACTCCAAAACCATCTGGACCCACGAAAGACTATTTTGAGAGATATGACATAGACGACTATTTCGAGCGACTCTTTTGTAGGTCCACTTTCAGAAGGCGGGACTTGCCTATAAAAAGAATGCAGTTGATCAGCTTGAAGCTCGGGGTATAACTATACAATGTAAACTATTCAAAACTACCACTCTACAAGGCATTATATGCCACATATAATAAATATCTTTCACTGATCGATAGCAACATATTCCTTCTCGATTGCAGCTTTACATTTCTTTGAAAGGTGCTTTAGGTTTTGATCAACGCGCATTGCATTGAACGGTACATATGCTTCTCTACAAGCCTCAACCTCTTTTTCGAGACATTTGAGTTTATCGAGCAAAAGGAGTGGAAGATATGTGTCCTGTATTATGTCAAAACATGGTCAGCAACTATTAACCCATTCACTACCAATATGAACGTACTTTCAAACAATAGACAGCTAGATCCCTACGTGTCTCGGCATCTCCGCTTTGGAGCAGAGATATCTGCGAAAAGTGGATGTCCTCTTTTCTTTGTCCTAGAAAATCTAGAGAAACAGCATCCAATTTGTAGCCGCCTTTATTACGGCCGGGATAGTATCCTTTAATGTGATATAAGACGTCTAAAAGCAGGCGCCCATCATAACCTGGACAATTTTCGAATGTAGAGCGCCATCCGCCAGGAGGATTAGGTCCGACACGCTGAGGCGAGCCTTAAAACCACCAATTAGCTGGGTTCAGAAGAGCTAACGACATCTGAATTGAACGCCTACATTTGGTCCTCCCCAAAAACGGAAAAGTATCTAGTCCAAAGATTGACGCCCGTTTAAGCAAGAAAGGTATGTCAAACTGAGTAATGTTGTACCCAGTGACTACATCAGGATCCACCTTCGTAAAGAAGTCTTGCCAAGCTTGCAGCATATCAGCTTCCGTTTCGAAGGACTTAACCTCTGTGCCAGATATGGGGGCGCAGGATCCTACAGTAAAGACAATTCGGATGAACGGAACAGATTGACCTACAACCTGAACATTGGGCAATAGCCATCTTCCAGTGTTTGAAAATACATACCATGGTAAGATACCATGCTGGCAATTTGAAAGATTGGATCGTTACATGCATTCGGAAACTGGTCAACACCTGCAGGTACGTTACATTCGAGATCGAAGCTTAGGATGCGCAACGGCGCATACTTTTGTCGATTGTCGACTGTATCACAGATCAAGAGTTCCTCGTAGCTATTCATCAAGATGGATATTTAGAATGTTGACGTTGGGTGGTAAATATCTAGAATATACCTGGTTGCCACTTCCAGTTGACAAGTCGACACTCTGGAATTGGCCGAAACAAAATCATATTTATCGGATGGAATTTTAAGCCAGCTCATGCATTTGATCTGTGACAACAAGTCGATCGATCAAGTCTCCTAGTCTATTATTTAGACGCTCACCTCATTATCAATCATGAAGCGAAGATGATATGGAACTTTGCCTTCATAACTAGATTGTGGATCAGTAAAAAGGTCTTGATATTGACACTTTCCAGATATGAACACCCGTATAAAGGGGCTTTTAGTACCAGTTGTCGCTGATTTGATTTGACTACACTCATCTCGTAGTTGTTGGATTTTACGATGGTCCGATACAATGAACTTGAGGAACGTGAGCGGCGGCCCATTCGGAGCCACAGCCACGTTTTCGGTATCGAGATTGGTTAACCACTGAGCACTACTGGGAATAAGGATCTGTGTAAGCCAAAAAAAAACCTGTGAGCGATATATGTTGTTTGTTACGAAGGCGCCAAAGCTCACATTTAAGTAGTTGCGTAAAGACTGCAAATCATCCTTGGTAAAACCTTGAGGGGCAGGATAGTAAAAATAATGCTGAAAATCAAGAACATGGACTAGAATTGAATGACCGCCCTTTGGGTCATTGTGAGAACCCATTTAAGGTTTACGGCCAGAAAGGAACAGCGAAGTACCCTTGTGACGCCAATGAGATGGATCTCTGATTCTCCGAATGCATTTTGGCTCTCTCGAATGTCAAGCTTCTGAAATGCTACATTATAGAAATAAAAAAAAAAAAAAACAAGAGATTGAAACAATGCGATATATTGGCGTACTGATGGAATTTCTATCTCCCCTGTTCCTAGGAGGCTGGGGCCTTACCCAAGTCTCTTCTCGTTCTCCTAATGGCGAGTCCCACTATGTTAAACTAGTACAGGTAACGGTAGTGAAGGAGGGTACAACCAGATATCTTAGCAAGGTCTCCAAGAACGTCTGCAAAAGATGCGGCTGGTACGAGTTTCTTTTTTTTCGAGGCTGGCTCGATCTCATCAGGACCATGGGCGAGGCTAGAGCTGGCCAAAAATCAGATGTGGGTGAGCACATTATTGGTTTTAAAAATGCGACATACAACCCATGTTTCCTGCCTGTAGCGTCGAGTTTGGAATTCGGCATTAATGGTTGATGATTGTACGAAATAGGAAGGTGATTGTTATTTGGCGTCGAGTCTCAAGCCCTCAATGACCTTGATCAATGGTGCCCACTGTGGAATACCATTGTCCATGTCTGTCGACATCCCCTATACCTCCGCCTCCCCATCTTCCCTCATCTTCATCTAGCTTTCACCCTTTACACACTCTTTTTTTCTGCGAGGAATGTGACGCAGTTCGGTGTAATCGCTGTGTCTCCATCGAAGTCAGCTCATACTATTGTCCAAATTGTCTCTTTGAGGTCCCGAGCGCTAGTGTACGCGCCGAGAAGAACAGGTAAACCCTATCTGTGCTCACATGTAAGATTTAATCTAATACATACCAGATGTGCCCGAAATTGCTTCATGTGTCCGAATTGTCGGAATACTCTCTCTGTTGTACCTTCAGACCCTCCTGAATCAGGCGATGGTCGGCTATCCATTCCAATCAGTGCACTCAACGAACCTCCTTTCTTTCTTTACTGCAATCATTGTAGATGGGATTCGGCCGAACTAGGCATTACCTTTGAAAAACCAACTGGGCTTGCTGGTTAGTCAATTTCACGTTGTGCTTAACTTATGCTCAACTTGCTGAAGCTACAGAAAATAGCCCAGCTCCAGAAATTTGAGGATTCTGCCCCTGACTCTTTGGAATTTGATCGTTTGAAAGAACATTTTGACCCTTTCATACGGGCATCATTGCTTTCCTCATCTACGTCCACCAATCATGCAGCTGCCCACAATACCCCACATCCACACTCCCTTCACTCAAACTCTGTTACAGCGGCTGCATCGGCTGCTTTGGCTCGTGATATTCCTGGGGTCAGCAAGTACAATCCTCTTGCACGAAGCACATCCGGAAGAGGAGGCAGTGGCAAGGACAGAAGTCGGAACAAAGACGAGATGGTTGAATATAGAAGTCGCGTAGATATCTCAAAAGCGAGTGCCCATGGGACAGGGGGTGGTGAGGTGGACGTCGAATTTATGAGCCATCTAGAAGATATCAGCCAGGTCGCCACTTTAGAACAAAGATGGATTAACAGTTGGGTAAACCCCTTACAAACTCAGTAAGTTCTTTCTTTTTCTTTATATCCCCTCCTTTTCTAATAATCTACCAGAGAACTTAAACCCCTTCGTATACCCCTTCATTCAAAACGTTCAAAACGATGTCCGGCTTGTACACATATCTTGATAAAGCCAGAGCAGAAAGCACAGTCCGTGAGGTATAAAATTAAGCTTGTGGCAGCAAACTATCTTCCGGCCATAACAGTTGCTCTACCTCATGCCCAGCAATTAGCTGCTGAAGCTGCCAAACGTTCTCTCGGAAAATCGACCATATCAGCCGTAGACGAAGAGAGAAACTCGCTATCAGATATGCATGCAGGAAAGACGTACCCCTTCCATTTAGCCTTGAGCAACCCTCTCTATGATCCGATACAAGTCAGATTATCCGTCCAGCGGATGCACGTTTCCACTGCACCTCCTAAAGAGGGTGGTTCACCGGAGAAGGCCCGTCGTCCGCCCTTTGCTGTCTCTCTTCCAACGTCATCTTTTCCTGTTGCTGCTTTTGCGGAAGCATGGGAATATGAAGACGATGAGGACATGTTTGGTGTTGATGGGGATGAGGCGGTTGGGCGAGGGGGGAAGGAGTCAGATGCAAAAAGTCGTAGCCGCACCGTTGGCGTTCTAGAGAAACGTGCAAATGTCACTCTTGTCGGTGGGGAAGTTGTCATTGGGAAGGAGGCCAGAGGGACTGTCAAGGTTGTTTCCTTAATTCGATGTCTTTTTTGTCGCTGCTGAATCTTTCTTGGCTTCAAATTTAGTTTAACATGCTAGTGTCATATACGTATCGCTCGGATGACCCCGCGCCATCAGAGAGCAACGAAGGAGATGGTCCTTCCAAAGCACCTACCAAACCTCCAGAAATCAAGACGTTTGCGTTTTACACCGTGGTAACGTTGGGACATATTATCCCTAGAGCAGCTGCCAGAGATATTTAGAGGTGATCTTTGGAAGGTGTCAGCCTAGAATCTGGAAAGTGAGTTCATGTTTTGAGTCTGCAGTTACGTTTTTACAGACGAGCAGTTTTCAGTACAGTCGACACCCTCTTAACCCATACCCCTGGTAACCCATACTCTCTCATACCCCATAGAATTTTTGAGCTACCAAGTCGGTAGGCGGGGAAATGGAACCCATAACCCATACTCTCTAATACCCAATAACCCATACCCTTTACGAGGCAAAACCCATACATTTTATGTAATAGTGCATATGAACTTTGAACTATTCGGATGCGCCACAAATCCTAAGTAACTTTTTTTGACACTCGAATCTCACCTGCTCTGGCTGCTCATGACATTAAAGGCTCTTGAGGTCCTGAAAAACAGGCTGAAAATCTTGCTGGCCCAGGTTAAAGCTAAGAAAGAGAAGCTCCAGGCTCAACTGCATGAGAGGAAGTCAATCTCTTCACATGACGAAAAATGGCTGGACAACGGAGCTAATTTGGTTGATGAGCAACAGGTTTTGGATGCTCTGGAGAATACTTCAGGCAAGCAACAGAATGGATATCGAAGGACTACTCAATCCGGCAGATGAGTCACATGTCATGGATGAGACAACGGACGAAGAAATATGCCAGGCTGTGTTACGAAAAGCTCAGGAAGAGTGGGGATAATGATGTCAACGATGATGCGCCTGTTGAGCCTTGTCCCACACGTCGCGAAGTGCTTCAGGTAGCTTCAGTTATCAATAAGTACATTGATAGTGTTGATGATCCGACTGTTGCACGCAAGCTTAAGGGGATTCTGGCCTCTTTCAAACATCAAATGCGGTTGGAGATGCCCTTCGCCATGAACTCTACTCACTGATTACTTTCATCATATATAATCTTACTAGTAGTATATAATCCCCCCTAGAGACAAATAGTTGATTTAACTCTAGATACTTATTGGTTGTAAATAGTTATACTGTACCTTGGAAATTTAAAGCCGAATTTTTCAGATTTTTATTGGATTTTTTGGACCTATTTTTAGCACTATTCTCGAACCCCATACTCCCTCATAACCCATAGCCCCGAGTGTCCACGGAAAGGGGTATGGGTTAAGAGGGTGTCGACTGTATAAATAGTTTGTCACAGTCACATAGTATGGATAATCGACACTAATGCATCTTTTCTCGTCATGGGTGATTTTAGACCAAGATACACTGGCAAAATCAACTTGTTCGTCTTGTTGCCACTGGCAGGTTCTATCGGAGAAGAGACAACTTATAAAGTATTATGATGCCTCATTAGATCTCATAGCCTAGGCCATGCTTGCTCAGCGCCCAGCGCTCAGTACTCAACTACACTACCATGGTCCGTGACGCAGTAATATGTGACGCCGAGTACACAGCAACCGTGACAATGACATTAATCATATCTTCCTTCCTTTCCTTCATTATCTCGAGCTGTGCTCACTTTATTTCTGCTACGCTGGTCGTTGTATACCTCCAAGATCGTTGGATATGTCAAGCATTTCAATACCCCCGATGCCTCACAGTGATACACCTTCCAGTGGAGCTGAAAGCCCACGACGTCAAGCAGATCCACTGCCGCCGAAACGTGGAGAGATTGGGTACATCGATGCCGTAGAACACCCAACGGAAAGTTCATTGGATACCACCTCGACCTCGCATGTTCTTCCAGCGAGGCATCCTGCTGATGGAGATCACTCGCCCGCATCCCCCAGTGTTGTGATTCCTCCAGCTTCATCGGAAGTTGTATCAGATCGGAACAGCGAACATTCATCATCCACTGCCTCCATCACTAAACCTCGTGGACTATTGGACTTCTTTAAGCAAGAAAAATCATTTGGAGGTCTTCGACTTATCACCCTTCTGATATTTACTGCGCAACTCACTTTTCTGGGGGGCACTGTCATTGCCTGGGTTTTGGTATCGGAGCATTTCGCACATTTGATGGCCACAGGACAAAATCTGGCCGGACAACCATCAATCATCTTTGTTCACATTGTTTTCGTCCTTGCTGTCCTTGTACAGCTTGTATTTTTGGAACGCCGGCTCTTCCGTTTACGTGGAGAACGGTATAGCTGCCTTCACCCTGGAGAGGTACTCCCGCGCCACAGGAACAACAACATACCACAAACAAGTACAACTTTGGCATTTGCTCCTTGGAATCGTCCTCCACTTCCTACATATGCAGCTGCACTCGCGCAAAGCGGGGTTGGTACAGGAGACGTTGAAGATCATCTCATTGCAGTTTCACCACCCCCTGCTTATGGCAACACGCGAGGGAGCACCCTCCTTCTCAGTGGGTTTTTACGGGATAGTCTAAGGGCCCAAAATCGTCATTCCAATTCAAGTCCTGCCATGCAAGAATTCGACACGGAAAGATACCTCAGTTATGTCAGTAGGGACGAGCAAAGGAATGAAGTTCAAGATGTAGAAAGGGCACGACGATTGGAGGAAACGCTGAATCAATTAGCGCCGCCTTCAGCTGCGCACATCGCGAGGTCTTGACGATATGTAGCACTCAATGAGTTCGCTAACTGGACAGTACTGTATATGTTTTTATCTAAAATTGTTCGTGCAATTGATCTATAGCTTATTCTCCTTGCTGCGGCACTATATGTTAGGGTGATTGTTAACATCACTTAACCAGACTTATTCTGACTTATTGCGTTCGTCTAGGAATAGTCTTGATAGCCGAGGATTAATGCATTTACGTAAGTTAGAAACCCCCCTGTGACCAGGGACCAAGGGTCATGCCCGTTCTGAAAGGGTAATGCATTTAAAGCATTGATGTCTGTCAATGACTCACGGACGAGCCAAGGATGGATATATGTGCGTTGTTTGAGTCATTTCCACATTCCTTATAGCAATTTTTTTATGAGGTATGAATATACTATATCTTATCTCCCTCATGTTGATTTCAGTTGAAAATTCTCCAGAGCCACCTAGCTACAATAACTCATTATCTTTACCATCACCGTCCTACTCCTGTCAACTTGCAAATGGTGAACAAAGACTGGATTACACCCCGCGTCTACGGGCACCGCAATCACGATCCAATGCTGTTTTCATCAAGAATTCAGGAGAATTGTGCATTATGTTGAACAACCAGGAAGAGGATGCGATCATCCCCGTATATGGCCGACGTGCTGTGATCGGCGGGACTGTCCTATGTCAAAGCTCGCTCGGCAGGATTCTTCAGATCGTTCTAAAAGTGAATCTCATCGACGTCGCTGAGACCCGTTAACTTATTGCCGTTATATCTGATAGGTGGAGGGTAAACTAGATAGCTTATCTTCCAGAGGTGGAAGTTGGTCAATCAAGCTCGTTAGCAGCTGTTATACGCTGTGGTCGCACCAGACGTCACAGGAACCATGCCTCCCTCAGGTGCCATTCTCTATAACACTTCCCTGTACCTTTCAGGATGGCGACGAGTCCTTTTCTCTACCGCCTTCATATCATTTCATCGAGCACGGTATTCAGAGTCTGCTTGCACGATCTACGTATCAGTTGCATTTCATTGTTACGCGTGTACGCTATCAAAAACTTGATCGCATCTGGCCGAAGGAACGACAGTATGTGTACCTGCCAACCTTAGCGAGTCTGCCATTTATTTATTGGTCGTTTACTTTAGCATCATCATCCCTTTCAAATATGTACCTCGAACACGGGCAGCGCAACCCATGGTCACTACTTCTTGCCTTTTCTCATCTGTCAAAACATCTCCAGAGGAATGGTATCAGGCAGTAACATGCCTCAAGACGCGCCGAAATGTTAAAATAAGCCCAATAATCTGTCATGTATGTTTTCTCTCTAGGACTCCCGCCCAGCATCTCCGGATTCTAACATAATTTCTTGACAGCTCTTCGTCCCCGCTGGTCGAATATATGGTCTTACAGACACTGTGAAATTTCATGTACAACTGGCCGGTCTGACATGTTCGCTCTTCTCTGGAACGGATCTGGATTGCATTACATCTGCGGATTCCGACAGTCCTGCCACTAGGAAGAATATGAAGAACGCAAAGCCTTTAGTTCGTGTAACTCTACTACGGCAGGTTTCTGTGATAATACGAAGAGAACATGCCTTTAGTAATTCCATCTTGGGTGAAGGCACCATTTGGCCAGTTCGTCCAGATTTATCAAGTTGCTGTCCTACATGTGGGCGACACAGCGAGGGCAGTATTGATTGGGAGGGCGAGGTGCGCTGTCAAAGCGACGTTACCGTTGGTGGATTTCATGCCGCAAATGTCGAAGTGAGGGTAGGTTTTATATGACTTTCAGTGCTTCGCCTTGATATGAACACCCGTGTTCCGTTCTGTAGGACTTTATTGTTCTAGACATCTCCCCACCAACACCAACATCTCCTCTGCTTGAGTTGAAACTCAATGTTCCCGTGAGATTTGTTACAGACTCTTTACAAGATATTATTACACAAATGGATTCTGCCATATGACTGAATTTTCTCCCGCTTCTGCCCTATTGTAAAAATGACGGCTCCTAGCCAGCTTCTAATCGTAGAAAACTGTCAATAGATATTCACCTGCTACTCAATGTAAAGTACTTATACTACACTCTACTAATACTGCATATAGTTGACTTGTCCGATTCGGAAGATGCAACCAGTCTGACCTTGGATCAAGCCGCCTTCCAACCATCAAGCCTAGGCTCAAACTACTCGCGTCAAACGCGTGGACGGTCTTGGAATGAGACTACCATCAAGCCTTCAGTGCTCCGTCTGAAGCCGGGGAGCCAAATAAAGTTGTTTTTTTCTTTTTTTTTCTTTTTGGAAACGACCTTGCTTACCAGAACTGAAGCTTACAGATACATA
>Ga0193743_1000387_pt1 | contig 34968 bp, 33 predicted proteins | sample L2c2metaG_FD_143038 | JGI IMG/M metagenome (GOLD analysis project Ga0193743, IMG submission 143038) | Soil microbial communities from a riparian zone of the East river system, Colorado, United States - L2c2 | ecosystem: Environmental > Terrestrial > Soil > Riparian zone | place: USA: East River... | reverse complement strand
CCGTGCACCATCGTCGGCTCATTGCTGAGTTGAACGGGAACGCCCGCCGCGGCGAGCATTTCGGCGTAGCGGCCGCCGTCGTCGCGCAGCGGGTCGTGCTCGGCGGTACCGATGAACGCGGGCGGCAGTCCGGCCAGGCTCTCCGCATTCGCGGGGGCGACGTCGATCGGCAACGACTTGGGATCGCTGGCGTCCACACCCGGCAGGTACCACGTCAGGAACGCGTTGATGACGTCACGGGTGAGGACCGGTGCGTCGACGTTCTCGGTGAACGAGGGCGCCGATTGGTCACCTACCGCGGACGGGTACCACAGCAGCTGGAACACCAGGGGCGGACCGCCTGCGTCGCGCGCCCGCAGTGCCATCACGGCCGACAGGTTGCCACCGGCCGAATCGCCCGCCACCGCGATGCGGGAGGGGTCGCCACCGAGTTCGGCCGCGTGCTCGCCGACCCAGCGCAGCGCGGCCCAGGCGTCCTCGACGCCCGCGGGGAACGGATGCTCGGGGGCGAGCCGGTAGTCGACCGACACGACGATGGCCTCGGCGCCGACGGCATGTGCGCGGGCCACGTGATCGTGGGTGTCCAGATCGCCGATCGACCAGCCGCCGCCGTGGTAGAAGACGACGACCGGGAGGTTCTCGTGGGCGTCGATCGGCGGCCAGTAGATACGGACCGGGATGTCGGCCAGCTCCCCGGTAGCATCCGGGTAGCCGACGGTCCGTTCCTCGATCCGCATGTCCGGCAACATCTCCGACGGCGGCGTCATCGCACGCATTCTCTCGCGGGCCACCTCGACACCGTCGTCGATGGTGAACTCCAGCGGCACCGCCTCCAACAGTGTCTTGAGAATCGGGTCGATCTCTGGCCGCGTCGTCGAGGTATCCGTCATGGGCCTCACGTTAGCGCGGCGCGCAATGGGTGGGTCTACTGGTTCCTCAGCCGCTGGTAAAGCTCGAACGAGGCGCGTTCCACCCAGTTGCACAGCAGCTTTCCGTCCTCGCGTACCGCCCACACGGCGGTGCCAGTCATGGCGATGTTCTGCTGATCGGACGAACCTGTCGATGGCCTCCGGATCATGCGCATTCCACACCTCATCCCAGAACGCGTGGACGATGTCCACCGAATTCTTACTGCTCATGCGCAGTGCAATGCTTCGCGCAACGCTGACAATCCGCGGTCGGCGGCGTCGGTCGCCGCGGGCACGACCCCCGCGTAGCCGACGTAGCCGTGCACCAGGCTGGTGGCGTTGTGGACCTCGACGGGCACGCCCGCGGCGGCCAGCAGTTCGCCGTAGCGGACGCCGTCGTCGCGCAGCGGGTCATGGCCTGCGACCGCGATGTAGGCCGGTGGCAGACCGCTGAGGTCTTCGGCCCTGGCGGGCACCAGCGTGGGAGGCGGGTTCTTCAGGTCGACGTGGCCGGCGTACCAGCGGGACAAGCCGCCGACCGCAGCGACGGCGAGCACTGGCGCGTCGGCGTTCTCGGTGAACGACGGCAGCGAGGTGTCCCACGTGGTCGCCGGGTACCACAGCAGCTGAAAGCGGATCGTCGGCCCGCCCGCGTCGCGCGCCAGCAGCGCGACCACCGCGGCGAGGTTGCCACCCGCCGAATCACCCGCGATGGCAAGGCGTCGAGGGTCGGCGCCGAGCTCGGCGGCGTGTTCTGCAGCCCATCGCGTGGCCGCCCACACGTCGTGACTATCGGCCGGGAACGGATGCTCGGGTGCCAGCCGATAGTCCACCGACACCACCAGGGCGCCCGCGCCCACAGCGTGCAGTCGTGCCGTGCCGTCGTAGGTGTCGAGGTCCCCGACTACCCACCCGCCGCCGTGGAAGAACACCACGACCGGCGGCGGCGCGGCACCCGTCTCCGGTGGCCAGTACAGCCGGACCGGGATCGGGCCCGCCGGTCCGTCGACGGTGCGGTCCTCGACGCGCAGTTCGGGGTGCACGGGCCGACGCGGCAGGTCGCGGAACCGTTGCCGGGACGCCTCGGGGCCTCCGTCGGTTGTGAACTGGAACGGCACCGCTTCCAGTACCTTCTCCAGGATGGCGTCGAGAGGTGCGGAGCTGGCTGCGGGCTCGTCGGCGACTGGCATGACCACACCGTATCCGCGGCGCAGTACCCGACTGCTGTGGGTAGCAGCAGCCGTCGTCGGCGCCGGCTACGGGGTGTTCCTGATCGCCGCCGCGGCGCGCCTGCCATCGGGCGCCGAACTCACCGGCCAGTTCCTCGGCCAGCCCGCGGTCAAGGCGGCGGCGGCCGTCTTGCTCGCCTTCGCCGCGCTGGGTCATCCGATCCGGCGTGAACGCCACTGGCTGGTCGCGGCCCTCGCGTTCTCGGCCGCGGGGGACTTCCTGCTCGCGATGCCGTGGTGGGAGCCGTCGTTCGTGTTGGGACTCGGCGCTTTCCTCGTCGCCCACCTGTGCTTCCTCGCCGCCCTAGTGCCGCTGGCCACCCGCAGCGCGCCGCGGTTGGCTGGCGCGGCGGTTCTCGTCGCGGCGTGTGTCGCGCTGTTGATCTGGTTCTGGCCGCGGCTGGTCGCCGAGGGGATGGCCGTCCCGGTGACGCTCTACATGGCGGTGCTGGGCGCGATGGTGTGCGCAGCCCTGCTGGCGCGGTTGCCGACGCCGTGGACGGCGCTGGGTGCGGTGTGCTTCGCGGTGTCCGACGGCATGATCGGGATCGGCAAGTTCGTCCTGCAGGCCGGAGCCGGGCTGCCGGCGACGTCAGGCTCCGAGGCGCTGGCGGTGCCGATCTGGTGGGCCTACGCCACGTCGCTGCTGTTGATCACCGCTGGGTTCTTCTTCGGCCGCGGTTCCGTGGCGTCGGTTGGCTCTGCTACACCGACTTCGTGACGACGACGAGGCAGGCGGCCGAGCACGAACCCGTCGCGCGGGTGGTGCCGATGCTGTCGGTGCCGCACCTCGACCGTGACTTCGACTACCTGGTCTCGACCGAGCAGTCCGACGACGCGCAGCCCGGTGTGCGGGTGCGGGTTCGCTTCCACGGCCGGCTCGTCGATGCCTTCATCATCGAAAGGCGTTCGGACACCGACCATGTCGGGAAGCTCGGCTGGTTGGACCGGGTGGTGTCCGCCGAGCCGGTGCTGACGTCCGACGTGCGCCGCCTCGTCGACGCGGTCGCCGCGCGGTACGCGGGCACCCGTGCCGACGTGTTGCGGCTGGCGGTTCCGCCACGGCACGCCAACGTCGAGAAGCAGGCCGTGGCAGAACTGCCCGCGCCGGTGCCGACCGCCGTCGACCCGACGGCGTGGGCGTCGTACGGCCGCGGCGAGCAGTTTCTCGATGCGCTAGGCGAGGGTCGTGCCGCTCGCGCGGTATGGCAGGCGCTGCCGGGGGAGCCGTGGGCCGATCGGCTGTCCGAGGCCGGGGCGGTGGTGGTGAACTCTGGCCGCGGTGCACTCGTCATCGTGCCGGACCAGCGCGACGTCGACACCCTGCACGCCGCCGCGGTGCGGCACGTCGACGCAGCCAGGGTGGTGGCGCTGTCGGCCGGCCTCGGTCCTGCCGAGCGCTACCGCCGTTGGCTGGCCGCGCTGCGCGGTCGCGCCCGACTGGTGATCGGCACCAGGAGTGCGGTCTTCGCCCCGGTTGGCGACCTCGGGCTGGTGATGGTGTGGGACGACGGTGACGACACCCTGGCCGAGCCCCGGGCGCCGTACCCGCATGCGCGCGAAGTGGCCATGCTGCGGGCCCACCAGGTGCGCTGCGCGGCACTGATCGGCGGCTACGCCCGCACCGCCGAGGGGCAGGCGCTGGTGCGTTCTAAGTGGGCGCACGACCTGGTGGCGTCCCGCCCGGTGGTGCGGGCCCGCACCCCGCGCGTCATCGCCATCGACGACAGCGGCTTCTCGCAGGAACGTGACCCTGCCTCCCACACCGCGCGGTTGCCGACGATGTCGCTGGACGCCGCGCGGGCCGCCCTCAACGCGCAGCGGCCGGTGCTCGTCCAGGTGCCACGGAGGGGTTATGTGCCAGCGCTGGCCTGCGGCCGCTGCCGGACCATCGCCCGCTGCAGGCACTGCACGGGGCCGATGTCGCTGCCCGAACGCGACCACGCCGGGGCGGTCTGCCGGTGGTGCGGCCGGACAGAGCCCGCCCTGCGCTGCGTGCGGTGTGGTTCCGAGGCCGTGCGCGCCGTCGTCGTGGGAGCGCGCCGCACGGCCGAGGAACTCGGACGCGCGTTTCCCGGCACCACCGTCGTCACCTCCGGCGGGGACGCCGTCATCGCCACCGTGCCCGACGCGCCTGCCGTCGTCGTCGCGACCCCCGGCGCCGAACCGGTCGCAGAAGGCGGCTACGGGGCCGCGCTGCTGCTCGACGGCTGGGCGCTACTCGGCAGGCAGGATCTGCGCGCCGCCGAGGACGCGCTGCGTCGGTGGATGGCCGCCGCCGCCCTGGTACGCCATCGGGGTGACGGCGGCGTCGTCGCCGTCGTCGCCGAGTCGTCCATCCCGACCGTGCAGGCGCTCATCCGGTGGGATCCGGTGGCGCACGCCGAATCGGAACTCGACGCCAGGATCGAGGTCGGGCTACCGCCCGCGGTGCACATGGCCGCCATCGACGGGGCGCCCGCCGCGACGACCGCCCTGCTCGACACCGCCCACCTCCCGGACGACGCGCAGGTGCTCGGGCCCGTCGAACTGCCCCCAGGAGCGCGGCGCCCCGCGGGCGGCGCCGCGGCCACCGGCCCGGTCATGCGAATGCTGGTGCGGGTGCCGCGCGACGGCGGCCTGGCCCTGGGGGCGGCGCTGCGCCGTGCCACCGTCGTGATGAGCGCCCGTCACGATCAACAGCCCGTTCGTGTGCAGATCGACCCGTTGCACATAGGGTAGGGCGGTCCTAGACGTCGCAAGGTTGTCGACACCATGCGCCGAGCCGAGCGGGAGGTGGCATGCGGCGGCTGTTCGGCTGGCTGATCCTGCTGGGCCTCATCGCGGTTGGACTGCTGTGGCCACTCCTGATCAGCGGCGGAGGCGGGGCGGGCGCGGCCCGCGACCCCGTCGTGTTCAGCAATTTCGAGGCCGACTTCACCGTCTCCGAGGACGGCACTCTCAACGCGGTGGAGACCATCACGGGTGAGTTCCCATCCGGGCGGCATGGCATCTTCCGGTACTGGGACGTGGCCAATCAGAACAGCCCCCGGGTGCGGCAGAAGCCCGAAATCACGTCGATCCTGCTCGACGGCGAGGCCGCCCCCTATCAGATGCTCTGGGAGGACGGCGAGCGCTTCCGGGTGGCCAAGATCGGTGACCCGGACAACACGGTGTGGCCGGGCACCCACGTCTACGAGGTCCGCTACACCATCCCCGGTGTGCTTGACCCCGGCAGCACCGGCGAGAACAAGCAGTTCGCCACCACCACCGGCGATCCCAACTCCACCTCGGCCTTCTTCTGGAACGTCATCGCGCCGTCGTGGAACAACGAGATCCAACGCGTGCACATCCGGGCGACCCTGCCCGCCGACGTCACCGGCGCGCAGTGTTCGGTCGGCTGGGGTACCGGACGCACCTGCACCGACCTGACCGTCGCCGGCAACACCGTCGAGTTCTCCGCAGGGGGCCTGGCCCCACGCACCCCGGTCACATTGCGCGCGGGCGTCGACGTGCCGACGCCGCCGCGGATCAGCCTGCCGTGGTCGTATTGGTGGGACCGGATTCTCGGCCAATCCGTGACGGCTGTGGCGTGGGTCCTTGGACTGTCCGTGGCCGCCGGCCTTGGCGCCTACCTGTGGTACCGCACCACCGTCGAACCGTCGCCGGGCTTCCCAATCCAGTACGCGCCGCCGCCCGGCCTGGGACCCGTGCAGACCGAGTACATCCGCACCGAGAGCGTGCCCCGCGACGGCCTGACCGCCACGCTGTTCTACCTCGCCGAGCGCGGCCTCCTCGACCTGAAGCAGGTCAGCGACGAGCAGTGGACCATCCGCAGTATCGCCGAACGCGCCGCCTGGGCCGACCTGGATCCGGTCAGCGTCGCGGTCGGGCACGCGCTCGCGATCAACACTCCCGGTGCCGAGTTCGACACCTTGAAGTCGGGACAGAAACTGAACAGGGCCAAGACCGACATGGCTGCAGCGGTAAAGAAGTGGGCCATCGACGACGGCGTACTGGTCAAGCGCAAGAAGGAACTCTGGATCCGCACGGCCGGCATGGTCGCCGCGATCCTGGCCGTGTGCGGCTTCTTCCGCTGGGGCTTCCCGACCACCATGTGGGGCCTGCCGTTCGCGACGTTCTTCGCCGTCACGGTGCGGGCGTGGGGCGACGGCGTCGGCACCCGCCGCACAGAGGCGGGTCGTCAGTTGTGGTCGCAGGCGGGCGGATTCCACCGGCTGCTGTCCACCGACTCCGCGGAGACCCGGTTCGACTTCGGCGCCCGCAAGGATCTCTACAGCGCCTACGTCCCGTTCGCCGTTGCCGCGGGCACTGCCGCGCTGTGGGCGAAGAAGTACAAGGACACGACGGGTGCCGTTGCACCGCAACCGGGCTGGTACCACACGTCGTCCACCACCGGCTGGGGCATCGCCGGCGGCTCGGGCGGACCGAGTTTCGACAGTTTCGAATCGGCGCTGTCATCATCGATCGGCGCATACACCGCATCGCAGTCGTCCTCGTCGTCCTCGTCAGGCTCCAGCGGTGGTGGCGGCGGCGGCGGTGGCGGTGGAGGCGGCGGAGGAGGAGGCGGCTCGTGGTGAGATTCCTGCTGATCCTGGTACTGGTCATCCTGGTACTGGTGCTGATCGGCTTCGTGCTGGGGTACAACAAGATTCGGTCCGCGGACGTCCGGGTGTCCGAGGCGCTGTCCGGCATCGACGTGGAGCTGACGCGGCGCGCCTCTCTGATCCCCAGTCTGGTACACGTCGTGCAGACCTTCGCATCTCACGAGAAGGGCATCATCGACCACGTCACCGATGCCCGTGCGGCGCTGACGTCGGCCACCGGAGGGAAGTCGGTGGCACAACGCAGCGCCGCCGAGAAGGAACTCGACACCGCCCTCGGCCAGGTGCTCGCGCTCGGGCAGAGCTACCCGCAGCTCAACTCGTCGAACAACTTCCTGAACCTGCAGGACAACCTCGCCGACACCGAGAACAAGCTGGCGTTTGCCCGCCAGTACTACAACGACGGGGTGGCGACCCTGAACCGGACCATCGGCACGATCCCCTGGATGTTCGTCGCGCCGCTGGCCGGGGTGTCGGAGCGCGAGTACTACCAGATCCCCCAATAGTCATGCGGATCGTCTTCGCCGGTACCCCAGAACCCGCCCTGCCGTCCCTGCGCCGCCTCGTCGACTCGCCGCACCACGACGTGGTGGCGGTGTTGACCCGACCCGACGCGGCCGCTGGTCGCAGTGGCAAGCCGCGGCCGTCACCGGTCGCCGAACTGGCGCTCGCACACGGCATCCCGGTGCTGCGGCCCGAGCGCCCCAACGGCGACGAATTCGTCGCCGAACTGACCGATCTGGCACCCGACTGCTGCGCGGTGGTGGCCTACGGCGCACTGCTGCGTGACGGCCTGCTGGCAGTACCGCGGATCGGCTGGGTCAACCTGCACTTCTCGCTGCTGCCCGCGTGGCGGGGCGCCGCGCCGGTGCAGGCCGCCATCGCCGCAGGAGACGCGGTGACGGGCGCGACGACGTTCCTGATCGAGCCCAGCCTGGACTCGGGGCCTGTGTTCGGCGTCGTCACCGAGACGATCCGCCCGACCGACACCGCGGGCGACCTCCTCGGGCGCCTGTCGAACTCCGGTGCCGCCCTGCTGGAGACGACGCTGGACGGCATCGCCGACGGAACCCTTACCGCCGTGCCCCAACCATCGGAGGGCATCACCGTCGCGCCCAAGATCACCGTCGAGGAGGCGCGAGTGCGCTGGGACCTGCCCGCCCACGTGGTGGATCGGCGCATCCGTGCCGTCACCCCCAATCCCGGCGCATGGACGCTGATCGGGGACCTGCGGGTCAAGGTCGGACCCGTCACCGTGTCCGATCAAGCCACCGTGTCCGATCAAGCCACCGTGTCCGATCGAGACCCGTTGCCGCCCGGCATGATCCGGGTCGAACGTGCCGGCGTCCTGATCGGCACCGCGTCGCAGCCGGTGGTGCTTGGCTCAATCCAGCCGCCCGGCAAGAAGGAGATGAACGCCGCCGATTGGGCCCGCGGTGCGCGCCTGGACGAGAGCGCGCACGCCGAATGAGCGGACCGCACCAGCGGCGACTACGCCGCAAGCCCCTCGACCCCGCCCGCCAGGCCGCCTTCGACGTCCTGCGCGCGGTGTCGGAGCGTGATGCCTACGCCAACCTCGTGCTTCCAGCCATGCTGCGCGAGCGCGGGATCACCAGCCGCGACGCTGCATTCGCCACCGAACTCACCTACGGCACCTGTCGTGCCATCGGTCTGCTCGACGCCGTGATCGCCAACGCGGCGAACCGGCCAGCCGATCAGATCGACCCGGTCTTGCTCGACCTGCTGCGGCTCGGTGCGTACCAACTGCTGCGGATGCGCGTCGACGCCCACGCCGCGGTGGACACCACGGTCGAGCAGGCCGCGATCGAATTCGACACGGCGCGTGCCGGTTTCGTCAACGGCGTGCTCCGCAACATCTCCAAGCGCGACGAGGCGTCGTGGGTCGCGGAACTCGCGCCACCGGCGGACACCGACCCGGTCGGGCACATCGCCTTCGCTCACGCGCACCCCCGATGGATCGCCCAGGCGTTCGCCGACGCGCTCGGCGCGGAGGCGGGCCAGCTTGGCGCACTTCTGGCCAACGACGACGAGCGGCCGGAGGTTCACCTGGCCGCGCGGCCGGGGGTGCTGACCGCTGACGAGCTGGCTTTGGCGGTGCACGGCACCCCTGGTCGCTATTCGCCGTACGCGGTATACCTTCACGGTGGTGACCCAGGTCAGCTCGATGCTGTCCGCGACGGGCAGGCGCTGGTGCAGGACGAGGGCAGCCAGTTGGTGGCCAGAGCGCTGACCCTGGCACCCGTCGATGGCGACTCGGGTCGGTGGCTGGACCTGTGTGCGGGTCCTGGCGGAAAGACGGCGCTGCTCGCTGCAATCGGTGCCGCCTCGGGTGCGCGGGTGACGGCCGTCGAACCGGCGCCACACCGCGCCGAATTCGTCGAGCGGAACACCGTCGGGCTCGACGTGGAGGTGCTGCGGGTCGACGGTCGCGATTCCGGGCTGCCCGACGCCTCGTTCGACCGCGTGCTGGTCGACGCGCCGTGTACGGGTCTGGGCGCGCTGCGGCGCAGGCCAGAAGCGCGCTGGCGGCGTCAACCGGGCGACGTGTCCGGTCTGGCGAAGCTGCAACGTGAACTGTTGGCCTCGGCCGTCGCGTTGACCCGCCCAGGTGGAGTGGTGCTGTACGCGACGTGTTCGCCGCACCTGGCCGAGACCGTCGGCGTGGTGGCCGACGCCATTCGCCGCCAGCCCGTTCGGGCGATCGACGCCAGGCCGCTGTTCGACCCGGTCGATGATCTCGGGGACGGACCCTACGTGCAGCTGTGGCCGCACCGGCACGGGACGGACGCGATGTTCACCGCAGCTTTGGAAGTAGTCTGACCGGCATGGCAGCACCCTTGATCGCGCCGTCGATCCTGGCCGCCGACTTCGCTCGGTTGGCCGACGAGACGGCCGCGGTGGCCGGCGCCGACTGGCTGCACGTCGACGTGATGGACAACCACTTCGTCCCCAATCTCACGCTGGGGCTACCGGTGGTCGAGAGCCTGCTCAAGGTCACCGACATCCCGATGGACTGCCATCTGATGATCGACGACCCGGCCCGCTGGGCGCCGCCGTACGCGGAGGCCGGCGCGTACAACGTGACGTTTCACGCGGAGGCGACCGATGATCCCTGCGGCGTTGCCCGCGACATCCGCGCCGCGGGCGCCAAGGCGGGGCTGTCCGTCAAGCCTGGTACGCCGATCGAGCCGTACCTGGAGATCCTGCGCGACTTCGACACGATCCTGGTGATGTCGGTCGAGCCCGGATTCGGTGGGCAGAAGTTCATCCCCGAGGTGCTTTCCAAGGTTTCGGCCGTGCGCAGGCTCGTCGACGCGGGCGAGCTGACGATCGTGGTGGAGATCGACGGCGGCATCAACGCCGACACCATCGAAGCCGCCGCGGAGGCGGGCGTGGACTGCTTCGTCGCCGGCTCAGCCGTCTACAGCGCCGCCGACCCTTCCGCCGCGGTCGAGTCGTTGCGCAGGCAGGCGGCCGCGGCGGCCCATCACCTGACGTGGTGAACGCCGAAGCGGCCATGCGGCTGGCCATCGACCTGTCCGAGCAGGTCAAGGGCAGCACTTACCCCAATCCGCCGGTGGGTGCGGTGATCCTCGACCGCGATGGTGAGATCGCGGGCGTCGGCGCCACCGAGCCGCCGGGCGGACCGCACGCCGAGGTGGTGGCGCTGCGGCGCGCGGGGGAGCGGGCCAGGGGCGGCACGGCCGTTGTCACGTTGGAACCGTGCAACCACCACGGGAGGACGCCGCCCTGCGTCGATGCCCTTGTCGCAGCCGGTGTTTCGGCTGTCGCGTATGCGGTCGCCGACCCCAATCCCGTCGCGGCGGGCGGGTCGACGCGGCTGGCAGAGGGCGGCATCCAGGTGACGACCGGAGTGCTCGCCGACGACGTGGCCGGCGGTCCATTGCGCGAGTGGCTGCACAAGCAGCGCACCGGAAAGCCGCACCTCACTTGGAAGTTCGCCACCAGCGTGGACGGGCGCAGCGCAGCCGCCGACGGCAGTAGTCAGTGGATCACCAGCGAGGCTGCACGGGCGGACGTGCACCGGCGCCGCGGCGCCGCCGACGCGATCGTGGTCGGCACCGGCACCGTATTCGTCGACGATCCGGCTCTCACCGCACGACTGCCCGACGGCAGCATCGCAGAGCGCCAGCCGTTGCGCGTCGTCGTGGGCGAACGCGAAATATCCTCAGAGGCACGGGTTTTGAATGATGATTCGCGGACGATGGTGATCCGTACCCGCGATCCGCTCGAGGTCGTCCGGGCGCTGTCGGACCGCACCGACGTGATCGTGGAGGGTGGGCCCACGCTGGCCGGAGCATTTCTGCGGGCCGGGGTGATCGACCGCATCCTGGCCTACGTCGCCCCAATCCTGCTGGGTGGGCCGATCGCCGCGGTCGACGACGTCGGTGTACTGAGCATCGCCCAGGCGCAGCGGTGGCGGTTCGACGGCATGGAACGGATCGGCCCGGACGTACGCCTGAGCCTGGTGCCGAACTGAGCTGCGGGAATTCCCATCCCGAGTGAGATCTGGAATTCCTTTGCCGCCCAATGTGACTCCCGTCACTGCGATCTGGCCTCCGTTTGGCGACTCGTTATCAGTTCGAGATGCACGCGGCGCGGTCGGCACCGATCTTGACCCTGGTCCGCCCGTAGACTCGTAAATGAGGTCGGGTCACCGACCCGCACCGCCCATATCGCGTCTTCACTGCCGACGTTCGCGCGACGGGAAGCCACGAACAAAGGACGATGAGCATGACTGCATTGCAGGACTGGCTCAGTTTTCGCCCAGTCGATCAGAGCGCAATCAAGGAAATGGTGTGCCGTCCGCTGCGCGCGGTGCTGAGCACTGCGGACGCCGCCGAGAGCACCGAACCCAAGGTGCTCCAGCCCGGCCTCGAGCGCTGCTGACGCTCTACCGCTCGGCCGAGATGACCTCGGTCGCCGGGTCGGCGGAGTCGTCGGCGTGTTCATTCCGACCGCTGATGAACAGACCGAGCACCGCGCCCACCACGCAGACCAACGCGGTGATGCCGAATATCTCGCCGTACTGCAGCGCGAATGCTTCGACGGATGCCTTCCCTACCCGGGCCGCTCCGGCAGCCAGTTGGCCGAGAGGTGAGTCGGCTTTCGGTGCGGGCTGCGCGGCCAGTCGCTCCTGCAGGATCTGGTTGAACCGGTAGAGCCCCCACGCAGACAATGCCGCGACACCGACCAGCATGCCGGTCATCCGGGCAACCACCACCGCCGACGATGCGATGCCGTGCTGGGCCGGGGGGACCACCCGCAATGCCGCCGAGGTCAGCGGTCCGATCACCAGGCCGAGCCCCAGGCCGGCCAGCGCCAGGTCGGTGTCCATGGCGGGCAGCGTGAACAGCCCGAAATCGTGGCGGGCGGCCAGCAGGTCCACCGGCCAGTGCGACACCAGCCAGTACGCGAACGCGGCGATCAGCAGACCGATGAAGGCGATGATCCGATCACCGACCCGGGTGGCCAGCCACCCTCCGAGCAGCGCGCCGATGGGTAGCGCCACCAGGAACCGCATCAGCAGAAACGCGGCCTCGTTCTGGTTCATCGACAACACGCCCTGACCGAACAGCTCCACGTTGACCAGGGTGACCATCAGGGCGGCGCCTGCGGCGAACGAGGCGCCAAGGGCGCACAGGAACGGCCGGAAGTGCACGCCTGCCGGGTCGATCAGCTTGGTGCGGGCGAACCGCTCCCACGCGAAGAACGCCACGGCGGCCACCGTGGCTCCGGCCAGCAGCCACTCGCCACCATTGGGCAGCACCTGCTTTCCGTCGGGTGCCGGGTTGTACAGACCGAACACGATCAGGATGAGCGTGATCGCGAGCAGTACCCCGCCAACGACGTCGATCTTCTCCGGAGGCCCGCCCTTCTGCTTCGAGGGAAGGCTGAAGTGGATCATCACCATCGCCAGTGCGGCCAGTGGCACGTTGATCCAGAACACGTCGCGCCAGGAGTTCAGCGCCCAGACCACCGCGATGCCGTAGAGCGGGCCCAGCACGCTGCCGAGCTCCTGGGCCGCGCCGATACCGCCCAGCACGGCGGCGCGGTTGCGCTGTGCCCACAGGTCGGCGGCCAGGGCCAGGGTGACGGGAAGTATCGCGCCGCTGGCGGTGCCCTGCACGATGCGGCCTATCACCAGGATGGTCAGGTCGGACGACAGTGCGGTGACGACAGAGCCGGCGGCGAACCCCGCCAGGCTGATCTGAATCAGCAGCTTGCGGCCGAACCGGTCGGAGGCGCGACCAAGCAGGGGCATCGCCGCGATGTAGCCGACCAGATAGCCGGTGATGATCGGCGCCACCCGTTGGATCTGGTTTACCGGGATGCCGATACCGGCTGGCGGTGCGGCCATGATGTCGCGGATCACCGTCACCACGACGTAGGTGTCGAGGGCCCCGAGCAATACCGCCAAGCCGCCTGCGGTGATCGCCAATCGGCGGTTCGTGCCCGCAGGCGCGTCTGCTGCGTGAGCCATCACACAGCGGGCTTGTTGACGGTGACGGGCTTGCCCCAGTCCGACATCGTCATCTGCACGCTGTTGCCCGGGGTCGGTTCCAGCTGCGCCTGCATCAGATCGTGCTTGTCGTCGTCGGTCACCCAGGCCGTTCCTGGCACCGGGCCCTTGGCGGCGATCTGCGGGGCGATCTTGTTGACGGCGTCGGCGCTGACGGTCCCGGTGACCTTGACGGTCTCCACCCCGTTCACGGTTTCGCGTCCGTCGGTCTTGGGATCGGAGAAGTTGGCCAGCACGTTGGCCAGGCCCTTTTCCGGGCTCAGGATCGCCGATACGTCGTAGATGTCGGCGGCCGGTCCGAAGTCCTGCCAGCTGCCCGGCGTGATCGCGCCGAAGAGCGTGCCGTCGACGACGACGAAGCCCACCCCTTCCAACTTCTGACCCAGGAACACGATGTCGGCCTTGCCCTGGGCGGCGACGGCCGGGACGTTCGTCAGATCGCCGGTCATCGACGCAATCGGTAGTTCCTTGATCTCACCGTTCACGGTCAGCTGCAGGTGAACGCTCTGCTGAGCCTTGGTGGCCGCTTGAGAGTCCTTCAGCAGCGTGGCCGCGTCGGGCAATGCGGCATCGGCCTTCTTCTCCGACGAGCATCCTGCGGTCAGGGCGGCCGCCGTGAGGAGAGCGGTGAGCAGGGATACGAGCACGGCAATACGAGGGCGCGTCTGCATGACTGCATCGTAGAGGGTGAGTGTGGGTGGACCTGTTGCCCGGGCACACGGTAGAAATGCAATCGTGGGTTCTGAGCTGGACTTTCGCCCTGTGCCGCCCGGGACGGGCGATGGCGCTGCGCTGGCGGCGGCGATGATCGACGAGATGCGCGAGCTGTACTGGGACATCGGGGACGGTCTCGACCTCAACTCACCCGACATGCCGAAGGCCGGGCCCGCCGAGCTGAGCCCGCCGGCAGGCGTGTTCCTGGTCGGCTATCGCGACGGCGCGGCGGTATGCGGTGGCGGTGTCAAGCGGCTGCCCGACGGCGGTTGTGAGATCAAGCGGATGTACGTGGTGCCCGCCGCCCGGGGGCAGGGGCTCGCCCGTGTGCTGCTGCGCGCGCTGGAGGATGCCGCCCGGGGTCTCGGCTATCAGGTGGCGCGACTGGACACCGGGCCGCGTCAACCGCACGCCCAGGGGCTATACGAGTCCGAGGGCTACGTCGCGGTGGAGAACTTCAACGGCAACCCGGTGGCGACGTTCTTCGGCGAGAAGCGCCTCTAAGCTCCTGCTGCTGCGCAGGCAGCGACGTCGACAGTCTTGTCGGGAGTGCCCCCAAAAAACACGAATCAAAAATGTTGTGACTTTCTTCGCGGGGTGGTGCTCATACCTGTGAGAGCGGCCCAACCGGGGCGGCGACCACACCAAGGAGCAGGCATTCAAGTGCGTGGCGCCGCCCGCCAGCGCCCAGTCAGGTCGCACGGCTCCGCCGGGGGTGATCACACAGACACTGACTCCTGCTCTGCCGTTCGCACCGCCAGGCGACACCACGCAGACCTTCACGCCCGCCCCTTAGGCGCAGGAGCGCAGCGACCCGGGGATTAACCTGAGCCCATGTTCACCGGCATCGTCGAAGAATTGGGTGAGGTCGTCGGCAAGGAGGACCTCACCGACGCCGCGCGGTTCGCCATCCGCGGTCCGCTCGTCACCGCCGACGCAGGCCACGGCGACTCGATATCGGTCAACGGGGTGTGCCTGACCGTGGTCGAGGTGCTGCCCGACGGCGCGTTCACCGCCGACGTGATGGCCGAGACGCTCAACCGGTCGAGTCTGGCCGGCGTCGGCGTCGGCAGCCGGGTCAACCTCGAACGCGCGGCCGCGATCAACAGCCGGCTCGGCGGCCACATCGTGCAGGGCCACGTCGACGGCACGGGCCACGTCGTCGCCCGCACGCCGTCCGAGCACTGGGAGGTGGTGCGGATCGCGCTGCCGGACGCGCTGGCCCGCTACGTCGTGGAGAAGGGGTCGATCACCGTCGACGGAGTGTCGTTGACGGTGTCCGGGCTGGGGCACGACTGGTTCGAGGTGTCGTTGATTCCAACCACGCTGTCGCTGACCACCCTGGGCCGTGCCGAGGTCGGAACGCCGGTCAATCTCGAGGTGGACGTCATCGCCAAGTACGTCGAGCGGCTGCTCGGCTACAACGGCACACCTGCCGAATGACCTGATTTGCCGATTTCTGCCGGCAGCGCGATGCCGCGGAGGCGCCATCCGCCCAGGTCAGGCGTACCGGGCCGAGCAGGCAATATCCTCCGCGCCGGTGTGGTTCATACTGAAAGGCACTGAACGATGGGTCCCGGTAGGGACCGGCAAGGGTGGCACAGATGACGAGGCTCGATACCGTCGAACGGGCGCTGGCCGACATTGCGGCAGGCAAGGCCGTCGTCGTCATCGACGACGAGGATCGCGAGAACGAAGGCGACCTGATCTTCGCGGCCGAGAAGGCGACTCCCGAACTCGTCGCGTTCATGGTCCGCTACACGTCCGGTTATCTCTGTGTGCCACTCGACGGCGACATCTGCGACCGGCTTGGACTGTTGCCGATGTACGCGGTCAACCAGGACAAGCACGGCACCGCCTACACCGTCACGGTGGACGCGAGGGCCGGTGTCGGAACCGGCATCTCGGCCTCCGACCGGGCGACCACCATGCGCCTGCTCGCTGATCCGACCGCCACGGCCGACGAATTCACCAAGCCCGGTCACGTGGTGCCGTTGCGCGCCAAGGACGGTGGCGTTCTCCGCAGGCCCGGGCACACCGAGGCCGCAGTGGACCTGGCGCGGCTGGCCGGTCTGCAGCCGGCGGGCGCGATCTGCGAGATCGTCAGCCAGAAGGACGAAGGGGCGATGGCGCAGACCGACGAATTGCGGGTCTTCGCCGACGAACACGGCCTGGCGCTCATCTCCATCGCCGACCTCATCGAGTGGCGGCGCAAGCACGAGCGACACATCGAGCGCATCGCCGAGGCGCGGATTCCCACCCGCCACGGCGAATTCCGGGCGGTCGGCTACACCAGCATCTACGAGGACGTCGAGCACGTCGCACTGGTCCGCGGCGACATCTCCGGTCCCGAGAGCGACGGCCACGACGTGCTGGTCCGCGTGCACTCCGAGTGCCTGACCGGCGACGTGTTCGGCTCGCGCCGCTGCGACTGCGGCCCCCAGTTGGACGCCGCGATGGCCATGATCGCGCGCGAAGGCCGTGGTGTGGTGCTCTACATGCGCGGACACGAGGGACGCGGCATCGGCCTGATGCACAAGCTGCAGGCGTATCAGTTGCAGGACGCCGGGGACGACACCGTCGATGCCAACCTCAAGCTGGGTCTGCCCGCGGATGCCCGCGACTACGGCATCGGCGCCCAGATCCTCGTCGATCTGGGCATCCGGTCCATGCGCCTGCTGACCAACAACCCTGCCAAGCGCGTCGGCCTCGACGGCTACGGCCTGCACATCATCGAGCGTGTCCCGCTGCCTGTGCGCGCCAACGCCGAGAACATCCGGTATCTGATGACCAAACGCGACCGGATGGGCCACGACCTGACCGGTCTCGACGACTACGACGAGTCGGTCAACATGGACGGCTACGACGAGGCCGTCTACCTGCTCGGCGATCGTCTGCCTCCGACGGCCTCCGATTCCGGCGGAACCCCATGAGCGGCGGCGCCGGTGTGCCGGAGCTGCCGCGGATCGATGCCTCCGACGTGAGCCTGGCCATCGTCGCCAGTACGTGGCACGAGCAGATCTGCGATGCCTTGCTCGACGGTTCGCTGCGTGTCGCCAAGGACAGCGGCATCGCCCACCCCACCGTGGTGCGGGTGCTCGGCGCCATCGAGATCCCGGTGGTGGCACAGGCTTTGGCGGAAGGCCACGACGCCGTGGTGGCACTCGGCGTCGTGATCCGCGGACAGACGCCGCATTTCGACTATGTATGTGACGCGGTCACCCAGGGTTTGACCCGGGTGTCTCTCGACTCCTCGACACCCGTGGCCAACGGTGTGCTGACCACCAACGACGAGAAGCAGGCCCTCGACCGCGCCGGATTGCCCGGGTCGGCGGAGGACAAGGGCGCTCAGGCCGCCGCGGCCGCGCTGTCCACCGCGCTCACGCTGCGTGACCTGCGCGCCCGCTCGTGACCGGGCCTGAGGGTCGCTCCGCAGGCTCCGCTCCTGCCTGGGACCTGGAGGTCCGACCGCATCTGACGCCGTACTTCGTCTACGCCGCGGCGTTCCTGATCGCAGCGGCCCACATCACCGTGGGATTTCTGCTCAAGGTCGGCTCGTCCGGGGTGATCTTCCAGACCGCCGATCAGGTCGCGATCGGGTTGCTCGGGGTGATCATCGGCTGCCTGGTTCTGCTGTTCGCCAGGCCCCGGCTACGCGTCGGCGCGGAAGGAATAGCGGTGCGGAACCTGTTGGGCTACAAGGTGATCCCATGGTCCGACGTCGTCGACGTGTCGTTTCCGCTTGGAGCGCGGTGGGCGCGTGTCGACCTGCCCGACTACGAGTACGTGCCGGCGATGGCGATCCAGGCCGTGGACAAGGACCGGGCCGTGGTGGCGATGGACCGCGTGCGCGAGCTGATCGTCCGCTACCGCCCCGACGTCAGCCCACGCTCAACGACATCGTGAGTTCGTCGGCCTGGCCTGCGGCCTTCCCGTTCGTCTGGGCCACACCGAATCCCAGGCGCTCGTAGACGGCGCGCGCGGCGGCGTTGTCCGGGCTAACCCGCAACGTCACCGCGCGGACCTGCTGAGCGCGGGCCCAGTCCACGGCGGCGGTCAACAAGACGCCGGCCAGGTCGTGGCCGCGCGCGGTCGGCTCCACCCACAGCGAGTACAGGTAGACCGACTCGGGGCTCTCTCGCTGCGCGCCGACCAATCCAACCAGGCGGTCATCGATCATCGCGGCGAACTGCGCGTGGGCGCGTAACCGGCGCCGCCACTGAGCTGCGGTGAACGACATCTCCTGCCGGTACTGGGGGTCGTCCGTACCAAGGGTGTCCGCGAGCGCACGCAGCCGGAGGTTGGCGAACGCTCGCCAATCCGACTCGTTGAGGTGGGCGACCCGTGGGGCACTCATGCGGCGTCGCACGGCTCCGTTCGTCGAGTACGGTAGAATTCGCTGACAGTGACCGATTTTCGCATGTCGACAATGCTGGCCTTGGCGCCCACGTCGGCACATCGGATACACGAAATCGATACTCCGCTCATCCCGGCGACGCAAGTCATCGGGCGGTTGGGCTCGCATCCCACCATCACGGTCCCGATGATCGCCTGCGCCGTGCCGGACGTCGACGGCATCTGGCGGTATCTGAAGGAACCGGCCGACTTCTTCGACGTCCCGCTGCCGGATCGCGATGCGCTGCATGACGCGCTCACCCGATTCGCCTGCGCCGCCCCTGGACGGGACCGCGCATTGATCGCGGCCACCGTGACGCTCCTGGAGATCGACGGTCGGCCCGACTTCGTCGTCACGGGCTCCGTGGTGCATCCGGTCCGCTCGACCGCGGTGCGGGTTGCAGGCTGCGACGCCGGACTGCAGGTGTCGCGTGCCACCGATCCGGTGTGGCTGCGGATGGCGGCCCGCACGACGAGCCGCGGTGCGGTCGACCAGATCCAGCGGTGGTTGAACCACGACGGCTATGCCGACGGCGTGCCGACGGGGACGTTCGCGGGTGCCCCGCTGCTCGGCGCGTTGGTCTTCGACACGGCGGCCGGGCTGGTGGGCATCGACAACCCCGAACCGACGTCCATCCTCGACCTACTCGATCGGTGCGGCGTGACCAGCGGTGTCCGCCGGGTCGATGTCCGCCCGGTTGGCGCCGACCGCGCGTGGTGGATCTCGCCGAGTTTCCAGACACACCCTGTGGCGAGCATCGACGACACGGTCTTCGGCGTCGACGCGGAGGTCCACCCGCCGTTCCTGGGGTCGCGATGAGTCGCCGATTCGACCCGAAGGCCTTTTCCGCGCTGACGATCGACGGCTTCGACGTCACCGACGGTGCATTCGCCGGGCACTACACACTGCGGGGCTCCGACCCCGCAGACGACGTGTCCTTCTCCGAGGTGGTGAACTTCGGTACGGCACTTCAGAAGCCACCGGACGCCCGGCTGCTGCGACTGCTGGTGCTGACCTGTGCGCCGAGCTACTACAAGGCCGCCGCCCCGTCCCGGATCGAAATCGCCATTCCGACCTCCGATTTCGAACGGGCCTACCTCCGCGAACTCATCGCGGGTGGACTCGGCGAGTTCGCGTACCGCAATGACCTGCCCGAGGCCCTCACCCCCGACGTCACGGGCCCGCAGGCCGGCGCGCCGTCCTCCGGCGTCGACGACGACGACTGGGACGGCACGCGCACCCCGCTGGTGCCCGTCGGCGGCGGCAAGGACTCGGTGGTGACCGTCGAGGCGCTCAAACGCCACGGCCTGCACCCGATGTTGTTCAGCGTCAACAAGTTCGATCCGATCGACCGGTGCATCGAGGTCAGCGGACTGGACAGCACGCGGGTGACCAGGTCCATCGATCGGCGGCTGATCGAGGTCAATGGTGACGGCGCATACAACGGTCACGTGCCCGTCACGGCGATCAACAGTGTCATCGGACTGATCGTCGCCGACGCCAACGGGCTCGGGCCCGTCGTGCTGTCCAACGAGCGGTCCTCCAACGTCGGCAACGTCAGCTGGATGGGCCGAGACATCAACCACCAGTGGTCGAAGAGCGTGACGTACGAGACGCTGCTGCGGAACACGCTGTCGCAGTACGGCATGAACCCGGACCGGTACTTCTCGCTGCTGCGCGGCCTTTCCGAATCCGAGATCGCAGACCGGTTCCGCAGTAGCCCGGAGTACTTCCGGGTGTTCATCAGCTGCAACCGGCCGTTCGCGCTCGACGCCGGGCGTCGGGGTGCGTCATGGTGTGGGCACTGTCCGAAGTGCCTCTTCGTCTTCCTACTCATGGGGCCGCGCCTCGGCCGCGCCGAGGTGGAGGCCATCTTCGGCCACAACCTGTTCGCCGACAACGACAATCGACCGGGATTCTCCGACATCGTCGGGTTGGGTGTGCACAAACCCTTCGAGTGCGTCGGGGAGTACTACGAGGCCGCCGAGTCCCTGCTGTCGATCGTGGACGACGACGACTGGCGAGGACTGCCGCTGGTGGAGGAGTTCCGAACTCGGCGTGCCGAATTGGACGCGGTCGCGGCCACGGGCGACTCGGGCCCCGACGTTCACTACGTGCCCGCGCGGTACGCGTCGACCCTGGATGACCGAGATGGCGCCGTCCCAAAGACCTGAGCTGGCCGGTCTCGTCGTCGGGATCTGGGGTTTCGGCCGGGAGGGTGTCTCGATGGCCAGGACCGCCGCCGCCGCGGGCGCAGCGCGCATCGAGGCCGTCGACGACGTGGGGCGGGGCCGCCTCGAGGTGCCGGGCGACATCGCGGGTGTCACGGTGTTTCGTGGTGCGGAACATCTGAATCGCCTGCGCGACTGCGACATCGTGTTCATCAGCCCGGGGGTGCCGTGGCGGCAGCCGGTCTTCGCCGAACTGCGGGCCTCCGGCGCGCGCATCTCGAGTGCGGCCGACTGGTTCGTGTCGCGCCACGGCGCGCAGACCATCGGTGTCACGGGCACCAAGGGCAAGAGCACCACTGCCTCGTTCCTCAGTCACCTGCTCGGAAGACTCGGCGTCAACGCGGTGGTGGCCGGAAACATCGGCACCCCGCTATCGGACCTGGCACCGGACCGCGACGCGGTGGTGGTCGCGGAATTGTCGAGTCAGCAGGCGGCGCTGCTGACCACTTCACCCGCGGTGGCCGTCGTGACGAATCTTCACGAGGACCACCTGGATTGGCACGGTGGCATCGATCCGTACTACCTCGCGAAGGCCAACGTCTTCCGCAACGGGGCACGGTCGTTGGTGTCCACGCCCGACGCCATCGCCGCTCTGCAGCGCATCGGCGTGACCACGTTTCCGCCGTCACTGCGGCTCGTCGACCCGGCGACGGTCCGCCGGCCTGCGGGGACGGCAGTGATGACCTACGAGCACAACGTGGTCAACGGCGCGCTCGCCGTCCTGGCCGCCGAGGAGATGCTCGGCCGACCGGTCACCCCGGACGAGGCCGCCGCCGCCGTCGAGACGTTCGAGGGTCTGCCGCACCGGTTGCAGACCGTGCGGACCACCGGGCGGATCAGGTGGATCGACGACACGCTGGCCACCACGGGGGAGAGCGTGGTCGCCGCGCTCAAGTCAATGCGTCCCGACGACAACGTCGCGCTGATCGTCGGGGGCATGGACCGGCGGCTGAACTACGACCAAGTCGACGCGTACCTGCGCAGCGGCGCCCGCCGGGTGTCGCTCATCCAGGCGCCGAGCAACGGCGCGCTCATCGGGCGCGGCTATGCCCGCGAGCATCCGTCGGATACGCACGTCGTCGGCGGCCTGGACGTGGCGGTCCGGGTGGCCGCGGCGCTGCCCGGCGTCGACGTCGTGCTGCTGTCACCGGGTGCGGCCAGTTACGACCTGTTCGTGAACTACGAGGCGAAAGCAGCTGCGTTCTGCGGCTTCATCGACGGCCTGGGTTGACGGTTCCCGTCAGCGGTTGGTGTCGCCCATCGCCAATCCCTCGCGGCGGGGGTCTGCGCCGCCCAGCCAGCCGGAGCCGGTGCGAACTCGCACGATCGCCGACAACCCACTGGACTGGTCGGCGAGGTCGACCTGATGCCCCAACGCCCGCAGCCCTTGCACTAGCGGGTCGTGGTCACCGTTGTCCGAAGTATCGATGATCGGATGCTCGCCGCCGACGTTGGTCTTCGGCGAGTTGGCGGCGCCGATGTCCACCGCGGACACCGCCTGCTGCGGATCCAGGTCCCAATCCATCATGTTCACAATGGTTTTCACCACGAATTGGATGATCAGCGAGCCGCCCGGCGAACCCACCACCGCGTATAGCTGCCCTCGACCCGATGGCACGCGGTCGAACACCAGCGTGGGTGCCATCGAGCTGCGTGGCCGCTTTCCTGGCTGCATCCGGTTTGCCACCGGCGCGCCGTCCGGACCGACCGGCTCGGCGGCGAAGTCGGTCAGCTGATTGTTCAGAATGAAACCGTCCACCATGTGGAACGAACCAAAGGCCGATTCCACCGTGGTCGTGAACGAGGCCGCATTGCCGTACTCGTCGACCACGCTGATGTGGCTGGTGCCGTGCTCGGGGGTCGGCGGGACCGGTGTGGTCGGCGGGCCGAACTCGCCCGGTTTCGCGGTGCCCATGGTGCGCTGTTCGGAGATCAGTGCGGCCCGCCCGGCCAGGTAGGCGCCGTTCAGCAAGGTGTTGGTCGAGCCGCCAGGCAGCGGCACGAAATCGGTGTCGGCGACGTACTTGTCGCGATCGGCGTAGGCCAGCCGCTCGGCTTCGGAGATCAGGTGGACACCCATCACTGAGGGTCGACCGCCGTTGAGGTCGACGTCGGTGGGCTTGTGGCTGCTCATGGTGAAGTGCTCAAGGATGCCCAGCGTGGCGGCCACCGTGGTGCCTCCCGACGACGGCGGGGGCATGCCGCAGATCTCACGGTCGCGGTACGGCGTGCACAGGGGTTGGCGTTGCTTGACGGTGTAGCTGGCCAGGTCGTCCACCGTCATCAGGCTCGGGGTACGGCCGCCGGAGGTGTCGGCTGCCGCGGCCACGATGGCGCGGGCGACGTCGCCGGTGTAGAACGACTTCGCACCGTCAGAGGCCAAGGCGCCCAACGTTTTCGCGTAGGCCGGATTGGTCAGCCGCGTTCCGGCCGTCTTGGGGCTGCCGTCGGGGTTGAGGAAGTACGCGGCCGCCTCGGGGTCGGCACGCAGCTGGGGCGCGGCATCCGCGATGGCGGAGGCCAGTCGGGCGCTGATGTCGAACCCGTCGTCGGCCAACGCGACTGCGGGGCTGAACAGATCGCGCCACGCCGTCTTGCCGTGTGCGTCGTGCACGTCCTGCAGCAGCCGCACGATTCCGGGCACCCCGATCGAGCGACCCGATGCCCGTGCATCGGGTTGCGGCTCGGTGCGGTTGACGTCGTCGATCCAGCGCAGGTAGTTCTCGGTGGCCGCCGCAGGAGCGACCTCGCGTCCGTCGTAGGCCTGCACCGAGCCGGATGCGGCGTCGAAGTACAGCAGGAACCCACCGCCGCCGACGCCGGAGGCCTGCGGCTCCACCAGACCCAGCACCGCCTGCGCGGCGACGAGCGCATCGGCGGCGGTCCCGCCGTCGCGCAGCACTTCGCACGCCTTCTGGGTGGCCAGCGGATTCGCCGTGGCCACCGCGTAGTGAGCGGTCTGCACCGCGGTCATGTCCTTCCGATAGCCGGTCGCGACCTCGGGATTGGTGGACAGGTTTCGGGAAGTGGTGGCCGACCCCGCGGCCGGTGCTGCCGACGTCTTGGGTGCCGGCGTGCCGTTGGCGACGATCTGGCAGGGGCCCGCCGCGGCGGGCGGTGCGCTTTTTTCTTCGGCACATCCCGCCACGACCAACACGACGCTGGCCAGGATGGCCGTCACTTTGGCGGACGGTGTGATCGGCATCACTCGACGGTAGTTCATCGGGCTGGTCGTCCATGCCTACTCCGACGGGTGAATCGAGTAGCGCCGCTGCGGAGCGCGCTGTGCCAAATCGGGTCGGACCGCGGTACTAACCTGGGACCCGTGCCCGATCCAGCGACGTACCGGCCGGCTCCGGGATCCATACCCGTGCAGCCCGGCGTCTACCGGTTCCGGGATCCGCACGGCCGCGTCATCTACGTCGGCAAGGCCAAGAGCCTGCGCAGCAGGTTGAACTCCTACTTCGCGGACACCCTGGGTCTGGCGCCGCGCACGCGCCAGATGGTGACCACCGCGGCCAGCGTCGAGTGGACCGTGGTCAGCACCGAAGTGGAGGCGCTGCAGCTCGAGTACAACTGGATCAAGGAGTTCGACCCGCGGTTCAACATCCGCTACCGCGACGACAAGTCGTATCCGGTCCTTGCGGTGACCCTCAACGAGGAGTATCCGCGGCTCTTCGTCTATCGCGGGCCACGCCGCAAGGGGGTGCGCTACTTCGGCCCGTACTCACACGCCTGGGCCATCCGTGAGACCCTCGACCTGCTGACCAGAGTCTTCCCTGCGCGGACGTGTTCGGCGGGGGTATTCAAGCGGCACAACCAGATTGGCCGCCCCTGCCTGCTCGGCTACATCGACAAGTGCTCGGCACCGTGCGTCGGCCGGGTCAGCGCCGAGGAGCACCGGGTGATCGTAAGTGACTTCTGCGACTTCCTGGCGGGCAAGACGGACCGGCTGGTCCGTGAGATGGAAAAGCAGATGACTGCCGCGTCCGAGCACCTCGACTTCGAGCGGGCTGCCCGGTTGCGCGACAACATCGGTGCGCTCAAGCGCGCCCTGGAGAAGCAGACCGTGGTGTTCGGCGACGGCACCGACGCCGACGTGGTGGCGTTCGCCGACGACGACCTCGAGGCGGCCGTGCAGGTGTTCCACGTACGCGGCGGGCGGGTTCGCGGCCAGCGCGGCTGGGTCGTCGAGAAGCCTGGTGAGCCAGGCGAATCCGGCCAGGAGCTGCTGGTCGAACAGTTCCTCACGCAGTTCTACGGCGACCAGGCCGAACTCGGTGGAACTGGCGACGAGGCCACCAACCCCGTACCCCGACAGGTACTGGTCCCGGTGCTACCCGGCAACGCGGGGGAGTTGGAGATCTGGCTGTCCGGGTTGCGTGGATCACGCGTCCAGTTGCGGGTGCCGCACCGCGGCGACAAGCGGGCGCTCGCCGAAACGGTGCACCGCAACGCCCAGGATGCGCTGGCCCAGCACAAGCTCAAGCGTGCGGGTGACTTCAACGCGAGATCGGCGGCACTGCAGAGTATTCAGGAAACCCTCGGCCTTGCCGAGGCGCCGCTGCGCATCGAATGCGTGGACATCAGCCACGTCCAGGGCACCGACGTGGTGGCGTCGCTGGTGGTGTTCGAGGACGGGTTGCCCCGCAAGTCGGACTACCGGCACTACGCCATTCGCGAGGCCGCAGGCGACGGCCGTTCCGACGACGTGGCGTCCATCGCCGAAGTGACGCGGCGGCGGTTCATGCGCCACGTCGCGGACGCGGACCGCCCCCTCGTCGCAGAGGGCAGGTCGCGCCGGTTCGCCTACCCGCCGAACCTGTTCGTGGTCGACGGCGGCGCCCCGCAGGTCAATGCCGCGGCGGCGGTACTCGACGAGCTCGGCGTCACCGACGTCGCGGTGATCGGGCTGGCCAAGCGGCTGGAGGAGGTATGGGTACCGTCCGAGCCCGATCCGGTGATCATGCCGCGCAACAGCGAAGGCCTCTACCTCTTGCAGCGGATACGTGACGAAGCGCACCGGTTCGCGATCAGCTACCACCGCAGCAAGCGGTCCAAGCGGATGACCACCTCCGCGCTCGACTCGGTCCGAGGGCTGGGGGAGCACCGGCGCAAGGCGCTGGTCACCCACTTCGGCTCGCTGGCCCGGCTGAAGCAGGCCAGCGTCGAGGAGATCACCTCGGTGCCTGGGATCGGCGTGGCCACGGCGAAGGCGGTACTGGAAGCGCTGGGCGTGCAAGCCGAATCGGGCGCGCCCGACCCGATCATCGACCATGATCGGAGCACAGCATCGGGATGACGGAGTCGGGGAATGACGCGCAGCGAGAAGCCGGAGGCGGATCGCGCATGACGGAGGAGTTGCGGGACGGCTTGGAGAACGACCCAGTTGCGGATCACACCGCTGGTGGAATCGACGTCGTCCTGGTCACCGGGCTGTCCGGAGCGGGTCGCGGGACGGCCGCCAAGGTGCTCGAGGACATCGGCTGGTACGTCGCGGACAACCTGCCGCCCGAGCTGATCGCCCGGATGGTCGAACTGGGTCTGGCGGCCGGTTCCCGGATCACGCAGCTGGCCGTGGTGATGGACGTCCGGTCGCGCGGCTTCACCGGCGACCTCGAGTGGGTGCGCAACGACCTGGCCACCCGGCAGATCACCCCGCGGGTGCTCTTTCTCGAGGCGTCCGACGAGATCCTGGTGCGCCGCTACGAACAGAACCGACGCAGTCATCCGCTGCAGGGCAATCAGACTCTCGCCGAAGGCATTACCGCCGAGCGGGCGCTTCTGGCGCCGGTGCGCGCGGTCGCCGACCTGGTGATCGACACGTCGGCCCTGTCGGTACACGAGCTGCGGGCGAGCGTCGAGCGGGCCTTCGGTAGCGAGACCATTGCGCATACCAACGTCACCGTCGAGTCGTTCGGCTACAAGTATGGGCTGCCCATGGACGCGGACACCGTGATGGACGTGCGGTTCCTGCCCAACCCGCACTGGGTCGACGAACTGCGGCCCCATACGGGTCAGCACCCCGCGGTGCGGGACTATGTCCTGGGTCAACCGGGCGCGCTGGAGTTCCTTGACACCTACCATCGGCTGCTGGACGTCGTGATCGACGGCTACCGCCGGGAGGGAAAGCGATACATGACCGTCGCGATCGGCTGCACGGGCGGCAAGCATCGCAGCGTGGCCATGGCCGAGGCGCTGGCCGGGCGTCTGGAGGGTGGAGATCAGTTGACGGTGCGGGTGCTGCACCGGGATCTGGGTCGCGAATGAATGCCCGCATCGTTGCGCTCGGCGGCGGGCACGGGCTGTACGCGACGTTGTCGGCGGCCCGCAGGTTGACCCCATACGTGACCGCCGTGGTGACGGTGGCCGACGACGGCGGCTCGTCGGGGCGGCTCCGCAACGAGCTCGACGTGGTCCCGCCGGGCGATCTGCGAATGGCGTTGGCGGCGTTGGCCTCCGACAGTCCGCACGGTCAGTTGTGGGGGACCATCATCCAGCACCGGTTCGGTGGCAGTGGGGCACTTGCCGGCCACCCGATCGGCAACCTGCTGCTCGCAGGGCTCAACGAGGTGCTCGCCGATCCCGTCGCAGCACTCGACGAGTTGGGCCGGATCCTCGGCCTCAAGGGCCGGGTGTTACCGATGTGTCCGATCGCGCTTCAGATCGAGGCCGACGTCGGTGGTCTGGAATCCGATCCGCGGATGAGCCGCGTCATCCGCGGGCAGGTCGCCCTCGCCACCACGGTGGGGAAGGTGCGGCGGGTGCGGCTGTTGCCGAGCAACCCTCCGGCCACGCGGCAGGCCATCGACGCGATCATGGCGGCCGATCTGGTGGTGCTCGGCCCAGGGTCGTGGTTCACCAGCGTGATACCTCACGTCCTGGTCCCACAGCTGGCGGAGGCGTTGCAGGTGACGCAGGCCCGGCGCGCGCTGGTGCTGAATCTGGTGGCCGAGCCGGGCGAGACCGCGGGGTTCTCCGCCGAACGTCACATCCACGTCATGGCCCAGCACGCACCGGGCTTCACCGTGCACGACATCATCGTCGACGCTTCGGGGGTGCCGAGTGAGCGCGAACGCGAACAGCTCAGGCGCACCGCGGCGATCCTCAACGCTGAAGTCGAGTTTGCTGACGTGTCCAGACCTGGTACACCATTACATGACCCGGCGAGATTGGCTGCTGCCCTGGAGCGTGTACGCCTTCGTGGCAGCGCACCCGTGCCGCCGACGGTTCCCACCTCCGCCGTGAGGTCGGTCGACGAGAGGTGACGTTTTCGTGGCGATGACAGCCGAGGTCAAGGACGAGCTGAGTCGGTTGGTGATCAATTCCGTCAGCGCCCGTCGTGCTGAGGTGGCGTCCTTGCTGCGCTTCGCGGGCGGCCTGCACATCGTGGCAGGCCGCGTCGTGGTCGAGGCGGAGGTCGACCTTGGCATCATCGCGCGGCGGTTGCGAAAGGACATCCACGACCTCTACGGCTACAACGCAGTCGTGCACGTGTTGTCGGCCAGCGGCATCCGCAAGAGCACCCGGTACCTGGTGCGGGTGGCGCAGGACGGTGAGTCGCTCGCGCGGCAGACCGGCCTACTGGATCTGCGGGGTCGTCCGGTGCGCGGATTGCCGGCGCAGGTGGTCGGCGGCAGTGTCGGCGATGCCGAAGCCGCTTGGCGGGGAGCGTTTTTGGCGCACGGCTCGTTGACCGAGCCCGGTCGTTCGTCGGCCTTGGAGGTCAGTTGCCCCGGCCCGGAGGCGGCGCTGGCGCTCGTCGGTGCCGCGCGACGGTTGGGCGTCAGCGCGAAGGCCCGCGAGGTGAGGGGCAGCGACCGTGTGGTGGTGCGCGACGGCGAGGCCATCGGCGCGCTGCTGACCAGGATGGGCGCGCAGGACACCCGGTTGACGTGGGAAGAGCGGCGGATGCGCCGCGAGGTGCGGGCCACCGCCAACCGACTGGCCAACTTCGACGACGCGAACCTGCGCCGTTCGGCGAGGGCGGCCGTGGCTGCGGCGGCAAGGGTGGAGCGGGCGTTGCTGATCCTTGGTGACACGGTGCCCGATCATCTTTCGGCTGCAGGCAGGCTGCGCGTCGAGCATCGGCAGGCATCCCTGGAGGAGTTGGGCCGGCTCGCGGAACCGCCGATGACCAAAGATGCTGTGGCGGGCCGTATTCGGCGGCTGTTGTCGATGGCCGACCGAAAGGCCAAGCAGGACGGGGTCCCCGACACCGAGTCGGCCGTCACGCCAGACCTGCTCGAGGACGCCTAGTCCTTCGAAACCGCGCTGTCCATCGAAACCGCGCTGTCCTTCGAAATTGCGCTCAGGGCTGTGATCCGAGCCGGATCATGACCCCAAGTTCAATCTCAACGAGTTGACTGGAGAGCATGGCGATCCTGAGAGTGGGCGTGGCATACCCCGACCCGCCGTTCAACGGCATCGCGGACGGCGGCCTCGACATCGACCTCATCGATGCGGTCGCCGCGGCGATGGCGATGACGGTTGCGCTCGTCGCCTACGACGGATCAGACTTCAACGGCATCTTCGATGAACTGGGCTCCGGGCAGTACGACTGCGTCATCGCGGGTACCACCGTGACCCCGGAACGGCAGCGCAGGGCCGCCTTCGCGCCGCCGTATCTGATCACCGGTCAGGCACTCGCCGTCGACACCGAGCGGTTGCCGAACGTCAGGTCCGTCGACGACCTGGCCGGGCTGACGATCGGTGTCCAGCAGGGCAACACCAGCCAACCCGTCGCCGAACACCTGGTGGCCAAGGGCAAGGCCAGGGCAGTCCGGTGCTACGACTACGGCAGCATCCGCACCGCGCTGACCGATCTGACCACCGGCGGGTGCGATGCGTTCATGAAGCTGGCACCGGTACTCACCGAACTCGTCAGGTCCTTCGTCGGTGTCGAGGTGGTGCAACGGAATATCTCCAGGGAGGACATCGCGATCGCGGTATCCCTGGGCGACGAGGTGCTGCTGCAGCGCATTGTGACGGCGCAAACCGAACTCGAAGACGACGGCACGCTGCAGGGAATCCGGCGCAAGTGGCTCGGCAACCCCTACATCGACCAGAGCCTGGCCGCGCACTGACCAGCCGTCGCGTTGCGATCGGTGCACCACTAGGCTGGCTTGCGGGCAATTCTCAGCAGAGCAACAGACCAAGGAGTGACGATCGTGACGGTTCGGGTAGGCGTTAACGGCTTCGGTCGAATCGGACGCAACTTCTTCAGGGCCCTGGACGCCCAGAAGGCACAGGGCGTCAACACCGACATCGAGATCGTGGCTGTCAACGACCTCACGGACAACGCCACCCTGGCCCACCTGCTGAAATTCGACTCGATCCTGGGCCGGCTGCCCTACGACGTCAGCCTGGAGGGTGACGACACCATTGTCGTCGGCTCCACCAAGATCAAGGCGCTCGAGGTCAAGGCCGGCCCGGCGGAATTGCCGTGGGGCGACCTTGGCGTGGACGTGGTCGTGGAATCCACCGGCATCTTCACCAACGCCGCCAAGGCCAAGGGCCACCTGGACGCGGGCGCCAAGAAGGTCATCATCTCCGCGCCCGCCACCGACCCGGACATCACCATCGTCATCGGCGTCAACGACGACAAGTACGACGGCAGCCAGAACATCATCTCCAACGCGTCGTGCACCACGAACTGCCTCGGCCCGCTGGCCAAGGTGCTCCATGACGAGTTCGGCATCGTCCGCGGTCTGATGACCACCATTCACGCCTACACCCAGGACCAGAACCTGCAGGACGGCCCGCACAGCGACCTGCGCCGCGCCCGCGCCGCAGCGCTGAACATCGTTCCGACCTCGACCGGTGCCGCCAAGGCCATCGGCCTGGTCATGCCCGAACTGAAGGGCAAGCTCGACGGCTACGCGCTGCGGGTGCCGATCCCCACCGGCTCGGTCACCGACCTGACCGCCGAGCTCGCGAAGGCCGCCAGCGCCGACGAGATCAATGCCGCGATGAAGGCTGCCGCCGAGGGCAGGCTCAAGGGCATCCTCAAGTACTACGACGCGCCGATCGTGTCCAGCGACATCGTCACCGACCCGCACAGCTCGATCTTCGACTCCGGCCTGACCAAGGTGATCGACAACCAGGCCAAGGTCGTGTCGTGGTACGACAACGAGTGGGGCTACTCCAACCGGCTCGTCGATCTGGTCGCGCTGGTCGGTAAGTCGCTGTAGTCGTGGCAGTTTCGACGCTCGAGGATCTGCTGGCAGACGGCGTCGACGGTCGAGGCGTCTTGGTGCGCTCCGACCTCAACGTCCCGCTCGACGACGAGGGCAACATCACCGATCCCGGTCGGATCATCGCCTCGGTACCCACGCTGAAGGCGCTGGCCGACGCCGGGGCCAAGGTCGTCGTCACCGCGCACCTCGGCAGGCCCAAGGATGGACCGGACCCGAAGTACTCGCTCGCGCCCGTCGCGGCCGCGCTCGGCGAGCATCTCGGCAGGCACGTCCAGCTGGCCGGTGACGTGGTCGGCACCGACGCGCTGGCTCGCGCCGAGGGACTCACCGACGGTGACGTGCTGCTGCTGGAGAACATCCGCTTCGACCCGCGGGAGACCAGCAAGGACGACGCAGAACGACTGGCCCTCGCCAAGCAACTCGTCGAACTCGTCGGTGATGACGCTGGGGCGAGCGGAGCGACGGGGAAGAAACCAGCCTTCGTTTCCGACGGCTTCGGGGTGGTGCACCGCAAGCAGGCGTCGGTGTACGACGTCGCCACGCTGCTGCCGCACTACGCGGGCACGCTGGTGGCCACCGAGGTGAAGGTGCTCGAGCAGCTGACCACCTCCACCGCGCGGCCGTACGCCGTGGTGCTCGGTGGGTCCAAGGTGTCGGACAAGCTGGCGGTCATCGAGAACCTCGCCACCAAGGCCGACAGCCTCGTCATCGGCGGCGGTATGTGCTTCACCTTCCTTGCCGCGCAGGGTCTTTCGGTCGGTACGTCGCTGCTGCAGGAAGAGATGATCGAGACCTGCAAGAACCTGCTGGAGACCTACGGTGACGTCATCCACCTTCCGGTGGACATCGTCGTCGCGGAGAAGTTCGCCGCCGACTCGCCGCCCGAGACGGTGGCCGCCGACCGAATTCCCGACGGCACGATTGGCCTGGACATCGGCCCGGAGTCGGTCAAGCGGTTCACCGCGCTGCTCTCGAACGCGAAGACCGTTTTCTGGAACGGCCCCATGGGCGTGTTCGAGTTCCCGGCGTTCGCGGCGGGCACCAAGGGTGTCGCCGAGGCGATCATCGGTGCGACCGCCAAGCGTGCCTTCAGCGTCGTCGGCGGTGGCGATTCCGCCGCGGCGGTGCGCCAGCTCGGTCTGGCCGAGGACGGCTTCTCACACATTTCGACCGGAGGCGGAGCGTCGCTGGAATACCTTGAGGGGAAGACCCTTCCCGGCATCGAAGTTCTGAGCACGTGAAGTATTGAGCACCTAGGAGTCCCGTGTCCCGTAAGCCGCTGATCGCCGGCAACTGGAAGATGAACCTCAACCACTTCGAGGCCATCGCCCTGGTGCAGAAGATCGCGTTCTCGTTGCCGGAGAAGTACTTCGCCAAGGTCGACGTCACCGTCATCCCGCCGTTCACCGATCTGCGCAGTGTGCAGACGCTGGTCGACGGCGACAAGCTCAAGCTCACCTACGGGGCGCAGGACCTGTCTCAGCACGACTCCGGCGCCTACACGGGTGACATCAGCGGCGCCTTTCTGGCCAAGCTCGGCTGCACGTTCGCGGTCGTCGGGCACTCCGAGCGCAGGACGTACCACGCCGAGGACGATGCGTTGGTCGCAGCGAAGGCCGCCGCGGCGTTCCGGCACGGCCTGACCCCGATCGTGTGCATCGGCGAGGGGTTGGAGATCCGCGAGGCCGGCGACCACGTCTCGCACAACGTGGCCCAACTGAAGGGCTCGCTGGCCGGGCTCACCGCCGAGCAGATCGCCACGATCGTCATCGCCTACGAGCCGGTGTGGGCGATCGGCACCGGTCGGGTCGCCAGCGCCGGGGACGCGCAGGAGGTCTGTGCCGCCATCCGCAAGGAACTCGGCGAGCTGTCTTCTCCTGCCATCGCCGCAGGCGTGCGGGTGCTCTACGGCGGATCGGTCAACGCCAAGAACATCGGCGAGCTGATCGCGCAGGAGGACGTCGACGGCGCGCTGGTCGGCGGGGCGTCGCTGGACGGAGAGCAATTCGCCATCTTGTCGGCGATCGCCGCAGGCGGGCCCCTTCCCTAACCCGAAGCCCAGATCGCGGCGGTTACCCGGTAGTCTGGCGGTCATGGTTTTCGCTCTGCAGATCACTCTGGTCGTCACCAGTGTGTTGGTGGTGTTGCTGGTGTTGCTGCATCGTGCCAAGGGTGGCGGCCTGTCGACGCTGTTCGGCGGTGGCGTTCAGTCCAGCCTCTCGGGCTCGACCGTTGTCGAAAAGAACCTGGACAGGTTGACGTACTTCGTCACCGGCATCTGGGTCGTCTCGATCATCGGCGTGGCGCTGCAGATCAAGTACGGCGCCTAACCCACCGCACGATCTGCGAGTCGCGCTCTCGGCACGGCCAGGAATCACTCAGCAGCGCCCCTTAATATCGGCGCCGTGGCCGCGAACCTGCTGGGACTTCTGCGTGTTGGCGGCTTTGCCGCCGCACTTCTCTGTGTGAGTGCTGGCGTTGCCGCAGCGGATCCGCTGCCCGTCGCGGACGTGGCGCAGTCCGCGGATACCGACGACGGCTGGCACCTGAGTGCTGCGCTCACCAGAATGACCATCAACTCCGTGCCGAACATGGCCGCCACGGCCTTCACCAGGGAGGGCTTCGTCACGGGGAAGGCCTCCGCGACCATCGACGGCAACGGTGCCGTCGCGGTGAACTCGGGCACCTTGGTCCTCGGCCTGCAGCTGGGTTGTCAGATCGACCTCAGTGAGGGCGGGAGCGTCGGGGGAGACGCAGACATCGGGATCAACCCCGGCCTCGGCGCCGGTGACGCACTGAGCGACATCGGCCCCTACGCGGACCTAGGCGGCAACGTGTCGATCAACCTCCTGCCCGGGACGATTACCAACGTGGGGCTGGGAAAGAAATCGCTCAAGGGCCGTACCGGTGAGATCGTCGTCCACGATGCGCACGTCAAGGTGGATGCATGCGGCGGTGCGGTCTCCGTCCGGTTCTTCGCCACGGCGATGATCGACACCGACAAGTCCGACGACAGCGTCAATGCCTACGGGGACATTCTCTCGCTGTGAGGCCGTCCCGGATGTCCGCTCGAAGAGTGATCTTCGCGGCCTGTTTGGTCGCGGGGTGGGTCGCGCTGCTGCCGACCGGTGTCGCAGCCGCCGATTGCACTGGTGCCGGTGACTTCGGGGCAGGCGCCGGTTGCCCGCCTCCGGGCGACTCGTCCGGGTCGGGCAGCAGCAACAGCTGGCCCCCGACGGCCGTGGACTGGCCGCCGCCGCAGAACTCGCCCTCCGGCAACGATGCCGGCGACGGCGCTGGCGGGGGCACGCCGTCGACGCCCATCGTCATGCCCAACGGTCAGCAGGCTCCGCCGACCGCACACTCACAGTCGTCGACGAGCACGTCCACGCCGCCCAAGCCGATCGTCCCCGTCGGTGCACCGTCTACCGGGACAGCGCCGACCGCAATAGTGACGCCTACCACGTCGAGTCCCTAGGCCACAGAACCCTCACCATGCGCCGTGTTCCCTGGACGCCGATACTGGACGCATGGCCGAGGTTTCCGACACTGCGCTCGAACCGATCGGCTCCGTGCGCCGCACACAGGTGGGTCGTGAAGCGACCGAGCCGATGCGGGAGGACATCCGCCTGCTTGGCGCCATCCTCGGTGACACCGTGCGGGAGCAGAACGGCGACGCAGTGTTCGACCTCATCGAGCGCGCCAGGGTCGAGTCGTTCGCGGTGCGCCGGTCGGAGATCGACCGTGCCGAACTCGCCGGCCTGTTCGACGGCATCGACGTGCACCAGGCCATTCCGGTCATCCGCGCGTTCACGCACTTCGCCCTGCTGGCCAACGTCGCCGAGGACATTCATCGGGAACGCCGCCGTGCGGTGCACGTCGCTGCGGGCGAGCCGCCGCAGAACAGCAGTCTCGCCTCGACGTACCTGAAACTGGAATCGGCCGACCTCGATTCTGCGACCGTCGCCGACGCGTTGACCGGCGCGCTGGTGTCGCCGGTGATCACCGCGCATCCCACCGAAACCCGGCGCCGCACCGTGTTCGACACCCAGCACCGCATCACTGAGTTGATGCGTCTGCGCGCGCATGGCCACAGCCACACCGACGATGGTCGCAGCATTG
>Ga0193743_1000386_pt1 | contig 35000 bp, 30 predicted proteins | sample L2c2metaG_FD_143038 | JGI IMG/M metagenome (GOLD analysis project Ga0193743, IMG submission 143038) | Soil microbial communities from a riparian zone of the East river system, Colorado, United States - L2c2 | ecosystem: Environmental > Terrestrial > Soil > Riparian zone | place: USA: East River... | reverse complement strand
GCCGTCGCGCGAGGTCGGCCGGCGGGCGTCGCTCGGCGCCGGTGCCAGGGCGCGCGCGGTCAGCAACGGGTCGGGCCGCAGGAAGAAGAACAGCAGCGCGGCCGCGACCACGAAGGCCACCGCGCTGGCACCGAACGGCCCGCCCAGGGTGGGCAGGCCGAGCCCCTGCCCGGCCTCGTCGGCCAGCGAAGTGAGGTTGGGCGCGGCCACCGCGCCGAGCGTCGTCGCCCACACGACCAGCGCGAGTTGGCGGGCCCGGCGGGCCGGCGCCGCGAGGTCGATGGCCGTGTAGCGGGCCTGCAGGTTGGCCGCCGAACCGCCGCCGAAGGCGGCGAAGCCGAGCAGCAGCAGGAGCAGGCTGCCGACCGCGGCGGCGACCACGACGAGGACCGCCCCGACGGTGCCGACCAGGTATGCCAGAACGAGGCCGCTGCGCCGCCCGTACACCGTCATGATCTTGCTGATCGGGATGGCGAGGGCCGCCGCGCCGACGACCACCGCGCTGGAGGCCAGGCCGGAGACGGCGGTGCCGCCGACCCGGGCGGCCAGCAGCGCACCGACGGCGATGCCGATCGTGGTGCCGATGCCGGCCAGGACCTGCGTGCCGAACAGCAGCCGGAGCGTGTGCCGCTGCACCGCCCCGACATCCATGACCGCAGGCTAACGGCCGGATCGACGATATGTAAGGCAGGATCGGCCGGTGCCGGCCTTACCGCCGAGTGCTCACCAGGCCTGCCTGATGTTCCGGGTGAGCTGCGCCACTACCCCGGGCACCAGGGGAACCCCCTGGTCGGCGGCGGGCCGGGAGAGACCAGGGAGCGCGGCCCTGCGCATCGGCCACGCTCGGCGCTAGGCTAATTGACGTCAATTGTCCGATAAGGTGGTGATACCCCGTGCCGACCGCGACCCCACCCGCAGCGCCGATCCACACCCCGGATCAGCGGCTGCGCCTGTTCGTCAGCTCAACGCTCGACGAGCTCGCGGCCGAGCGGAGGGCTGTCAGTGACGCCGTTCTCCGGCTGCACCTCGCACCGGTGCCGTTCGAGCACGGTGCCCGGCCGCACGCACCGCGCGACGTCTACCGCGCCTACATCGCCCAGAGCCACGTCTTCATCGGCGTGTACGGCGAGGACTACGGCTGGATCGCGCCGGGAGCGTCGATCTCCGGCATCGAGGACGAATACCGGCTGGCCGTCGACATGCCCCGGCTGATCTACGTCAAGTCGCCGGCGCCCCGGCGGGATCCCCGGCTGACCGCGCTGATCGAAGACATCGAGGACAGCGCCGACGTCTCCTTCCGGCTCTTCAGCGACGCCCGCGAGCTGCGCCGGCTGGTCGAGCACGACATCGCGGTGCTGCTGACCGAGCGGTTCCAGGAAAGCGGCGCTGCGCCCGAGACGGCGCCGCCGGCGGCCATCCCGGTCGCGCGGACCCAGATGTTCGACCGCGACCTGGAAATCGCGGCGCTGAGCGAGCTGCTCACGGACGAGGACGTGCGGCTGGTGACGCTGACCGGGCCGGGCGGGGTCGGCAAGACCCGGCTGGCCGCCCACCTCGCCGAGCGGCTGCGCCCGCAGTTCCCGGACGGGATCGGCTACGTCGAGCTCTCCGCGGTCAACTCGCCCGACCTGGTGATCGACGCCATCGCCCGGGCGCTCGGGCTGCGCACCTCGAGCACCTGGCGCCCATTGGCCGACGTGGTGGCGTTCCTGCGTACTCGGCGGATGTTGCTCGTGGTCGACAACTTCGAACACGTCGCCGACGCGGCACCGGTGCTCGCCGACATCCTCGCCGGCGCGGCCGACGTGACCGCGCTGGTGACCAGCCGCTCGCCGGTGCGGATCAGCGGCGAGCACGCGTTCGCCCTCGAACCACTGGCCATCCCGGACCGCGACGCCACGCTCGACGCGGTGGGGCACTACGGCTCGGTCCGACTGTTCGTCGACCGGGCCCGGGCGGCCTCCGGCGCCTTCACCCTCACGGCCGACAACCTGGCCGCCGTGGTGGAGATCTGCCGCCGGCTGGAAGGGCTACCGCTGGCGATCGAGCTCGCCGCGGCCAAGATCCGGGTCCTGCCGCCGGCCGCCATCCTGCAGCGCATGGGCCGCCCGCTGGACCTGCTCACCGGCGGCGCGCGGGACCTGCCGGACCGGCAGCGCACGCTACGCGACACCGTTGCCTGGAGCTACGACCTGCTCTCCCCCGGGGAGCGGGCGCTGCTCCTGCGGCTGGCGGTGTTCGCCGGCGGCTTCACCCTGGAGGCGGCCGACGCGGTCGCCGACACCGCGGCCCTCGACGGCGACGTGGTCGACGCCCTCGACGGGCTGGTGCAGAGCAGCCTGGTCCGGCAGGAGACGACGCCGGCCGCCGAGCCGCGGTTCCGGATGCTCGACAGCATCCGCGAGTTCGCGCTCGACAAGCTCCGCGAGGGACCGGACTGGGACGCGGCGCACCAGGCGCACGCGCAGTACTGTCTCGGCCGGGCGCTCGCGCTCGAGCCGCTGCTCAACCGGCTGGCCGAGCGCGGGACGCTGGACCGGCTGGAGACCGAGCACGACAACATGACCGCGGCGATCACCTGGTTCCTGGACTGCCACGACCCTGAGTCGGCGCTGCGGCTCAGCGAGGCGATCTGGGTGTTCTGGTGGCTGCACGGCCACATCGACGAGGCGCTGCGCTATCTCACCCGGATCTTCGAGTTGAACGACGACCTGTCCCGGCGGGGGTACGGCCGCGCGCTGCTCGCCGCCGGCACGATGTCGCTGGCCAGCGGCGACCTCGCCCGGGGCGGGCCGCGGCTGGAGCGGGCCCTGCTGATTCTCCGCGAGGTGGGTGACATGGCGGGCATCGCCCGGGCCGCCGGGCCGCTGGGTCACCTGGCGATCGTGACGCGTGACTTCGCCAAGGCCCGCCCGCTGATCGAGGAGGCCGGCCGGCTCAGCGCGCAGATCGGCGACGACTGGCAGGCCAGCATCTACCACTCCCGGTTGGGTGCCATCGCACTGCTGGAGGGCGACCACGACGGCGCCGCCGACGAGTTCCACGCCGCACTGGTGACCGCCCAGCTCACCGACGACGCGCTGGGCACCTCGATCGCGCTCTACAGCCTGGGGCTCAACGCGATCAGCCAGGGCGACCTCGCCGAGGCGCACGACTACCTGGCCGACGGGTTGTCCTCGGCCTGCGGCAAGGGCGACACCAACAGCCCGCCGCTGTTCATCGCCGCCCTGGCCGACCTCGCCGCCCGACAGGGCGAGCCGGAACGGGCGGTCCGGCTCACCGCCGCGGCCGAGGCGTTGCAGACGCCGTCCGGCGCCACCTGGCTCGCCGCGTACGTGCTGCCCTGGCCGGACGACGGCCCGACCGCCGAGACGCTGCGCCGCAAGCTGGGCGGCGCCGTCTACGACAAGGCCCGCCACCAGGGCGGCGCGCTGGGCCTGGATCGCGCGGTGACAGAGGCGCTGGCCACCTGACCCGTTTCCGGGGCGAAACGGGTCAGGTTGCGGACATTTGCCCTAGTTGATCATGCAAAATCCGGGCGAAACTCCTACGCTTTCGGCATGCCGCATCGTTTCGTTGGTCGGGCGCGAACCGCCGACTCCATCCGCCTGGAGCGCCCCCGGCCGACTACGAGCGGCACCGTGCGCGGCCGGGTCGACAAGCCCGACGTGACGACCCGGGCCATCCGCCTGCCCGACGTCACCCAGGCCATCTTCGTCGACCGCAGCGGCCGCCGCGGCCGGCGACTGCGCTGGACGGCGTACGCCCTGCTGCTGCTCGTGTTGGGCCTGCTCGCATTGCTCTGGCTCAGCCAGGCGGTGGGGCTGGGCTGATGGGCACCTACCGCGCGGGTCAGCGGATCGGCGACACCCAGCACATCGCGCTGCCCGAGCCCGCCCGGCCCCGGTTGCGCGGCCGGCGGTGGATCCTCGCCGGGATCGGCACGCTGGTGCTGGCCAACCTGCTCGCCATCGGCGCCTACGCCAACTCGCGGTTCGCGCCCGACAACGAGAACAAGACGGGGAGGCAGGACACGGTGCCGGCGGCGATCCGCGACGGCGGCCCGCTGGTCGACACCCGCGCCGGGCGGACCGTCAGCCACCAGGTGCCGGACCGCACCATCGTGCTCACCTTCGACGACGGCCCTGATCCACAATGGACGTCGCAGGTGCTTGACGTGCTGCACCGGCACGGCGTCAAGGCCACGTTCTTCGTGATCGGCTCGCAGACCAGCCGGCATCCGGAGTTCGTGGAGCGGATGGTCCGCGAGGGTCACGAGGTCGGCGCCCACACGTTCACCCATCCCGACCTGCCCGGGATGGCCGCCTGGCGGCAGCGGCTGGAGCTGAGCCAGACCCAGTCGGCCATCGCCTACGCCGCCGGCATCACCACGCCGCTGCTGCGGCTGCCCTACTCGAGCGGCGTCGACTCGCTCGACGACGAGCACTGGTCGGTCGTCCGCACCGCCGGTGGCGAGGGCATGGTGTCGGTCTTCGACGACACCGACAGCCGCGACTGGGCCCGCCCGGGCGTCGACGCGATCGTGCGCAACTCGACGCCCGAAGACGGCCGCGGCGCCGTGGTGCTCATGCACGACGCCGGCGGCGACCGGGCGCAGACCATCGCCGCCCTCGACCGGTTCATCCCGCAGATGCAGCAGCAGGGCTACCGCTTCGCGACCGTCCTGGACGCGTTCGGCGGCGCGGCGCCGGACCTCGCCCCGGGCCCGGCCAGCCGCGCCGACCGGGTCCGCGGCGGCCTGCTGGTCTGGGCGGTCAAGGTGTCCGACGGCACCAACTGGCTGCTCTGGCTGCTCCTGCTGCTGGTCGGCGCGCTTACGCTGATCCGCACCCTGGTGCTCTTCGGTTTCGCTCTCCGGCACGCCCGCCGGCGACGCGCCCGGACCTGGTCGTGGGGTGCCGAGGTGAACGACCCGGTCACCGTGATCGTGCCCGCCTACAACGAGGTGCGGACCATCGCCGCCACGGTGCGCAGCCTGGCCACCGGGACCCACCCGGTGATCGAGGTGCTGGTCATCGACGACGAGTCCGACGACGGCACCGCCGACGAGGTGGCGAGCCTCGGCCTGCCCAACGTGCGGGTGGTGCGGGTGCCCGGCGGGGGCAAGGCGGCCGCGCTCAACGCCGGTGTCGCGCTGGCCCGGCACGACCTGCTGGTGATGGTCGACGCCGACACGGTGGTCGCGCCGGACGCGATCCACAAGCTGGTGCAGCCGTTCGCCGACCCGGGCGTGGGCGCGGTCGCCGGCAACGTCAAGGTCGGCAACCGGCGCCGGATGATCGGCCGCTGGCAACACATCGAGTACGTGATCGGGTTCAACCTGGACCGCCGGCTCTACGACACCCTGCGCTGCATGCCGACCATCCCGGGCGCGCTGGGCGGCTTCCGCAAGGCCGCGGTGCGGGAGGCGGGCGGGCTCAGCCGGGCCACCCTCGCCGAGGACACCGACCTGACGATGGCGATCCACCGGGCCGGCTGGCAGGTGGTCTACGAGGAGACCGCGATCGCCCGCACCGAGGCGCCCAACACGCTCGGCCAGCTCTGGCGGCAGCGCTACCGGTGGAGCTACGGCACCATGCAGGCGATGTGGCGGCACCGCCACGCGGTCGTCGAGAAGGGTGCGTCGGGCCGGTTCGGCCGGCGCGGCCTGCCGTTCATCGCGCTGTTCTCGGTCGCCCTGCCGCTGCTCGCCCCGGTGCTCGACATCCTCGCCGTCTACGGGCTGTTCTTCCTCGACCGCACCGAGGCGCTCGTCGCGTGGCTGGCGGTCCTGGTTATCCAGGTCGTGACCGCGATCCTCGCGTTCCGGCTCGACAAGGAGCCGCTGCGGCCGCTCTGGGCGCTGCCGTTCCAGCAGCTCGTCTACCGCCAGGTGATGTATCTCGTGCTGGTGCACGCGGCGGCCACCGCACTGACCGGCGGGCTGTTGCGTTGGCAACACCTGCACCGCAGCGGCGAGGTCGCCGCCGAGGCCGCCTGACCGTCCGACTATCTTACGTTTACGTAAGGAAGCGGATTGGGAAAAGGGGCGCCGTGCGGCACAGGCTGGACTACAAGTGGGTTGCGCTGTCGAACACCACCCTCGGCATGCTGGTGGCGACGATCAACTCGTCGATCCTGCTGATCGCGCTGCCGGACATCTTCCGCGGCATCGGTATCGACCCGCTCGCGCCCGGCAACACCAGCTATCTGCTCTGGATGATCCTCGGCTTCATGGTCGTGATGGCCGTGCTGCTGGTCAGCCTCGGCCGGCTCGGCGACATCTACGGCCGGGTGAAGATGTTCAACCTCGGCTTCGCCGTCTTCACGTTCTTTTCCGTGCTGCTGACGGTCACCTGGATGCACGGGTCCGCCGCGGCGCTGTGGATCATCATCATGCGGGTCGGCCAGGGCGTCGGCGGCGCGATGCTGTTCGCCAACTCGACCGCGATCCTCACCGACGCGTTCCCGGCCAACCAGCGCGGGCTCGCGCTCGGCGTCAACTCGATCGCCGCGATCGCCGGCTCGTTCATCGGCCTCGTGCTCGGCGGCGTGCTGGCCCCGATCTCCTGGCGGCTGGTGTTCCTGGTCTCCGTGCCGATCGGTGTGCTGGCCACCATCTGGTCGTTCCGCAGCCTCCGGGAGAGCGGCATCCGCCGCAAGGCCAAGATCGACTGGTGGGGCAACGTCACGTTCGCGATCGGCCTGGTCGGTCTGATGATCGGCATCACGTACGGGATCCAGCCTTACCACGGGCACACGATGGGCTGGACCTCGCCGCTGGTGCTCGGCACGGTGATCGGCGGCGCGCTGGTGCTGGTCGCGTTCTGCCTGATCGAACTGCGCGTCGCCGAGCCGATGTTCAACCTGAACCTGTTCCGGATCCGAGCGTTCGCCGGCGGCAACATCGCCACACTGCTCGCCGCGATGGGCCGCGGTGGTCTCCAGTTCATCCTGATCATCTGGCTGCAGGGCATCTGGCTGCCCCGGCACGGCTACGACTTCACCGAGACGCCGCTCTGGGCCGGCATCTACATGCTGCCGCTGATCGCCGGCTTCCTGGTCGCCGGGCCGGTGTCCGGCTATCTCTCCGACCGGTTCGGCGCCCGCCCGTTCGCGACCGGTGGGCTGCTCCTCGCCGCGCTCAGCTTCGGGCTGCTGATCATCCTGCCGGTCGACTTCGCGTACATCTGGTTCGCGCTGATCCTCTTGTTGAATGGCATCGGAATGGGGCTGTTCGCCTCGCCGAACTCGGCGGGCGTGATGAACAGCCTGCCGCCCAATCAGCGCGGTGCCGGCGCGGGCATGCTCGCCACCTTCCAGAACACCGCGAGCGTGCTGTCGATCGGTGTCTTCTTCACCCTGATGATCATCGGGCTGGCCGCCGACCTGCCCGGCGCGCTGCAGTCCGGGCTCACCGCGCACGGCGTCAGCTCCACCGACGCCGCCACCGTCGCGGCCCTGCCGCCGGTCGCGACGTTGTTCGCGTCGTTCCTGGGCTACAACCCGATGCAGACCCTGCTCGGCCAGCAGACCCTGGACGCGCTGCCGCCCGGGCAGGCCCAGGAGATCACCGGACGCGCGTTCTTCCCCGAGCTGATCTCGGCGCCGTTCCACACCGCGCTGGTCTACGCTTTTATCTTCGCTATCGTGGCGTGCCTGGTCGCCGTCGTCGCATCCCTGCTGCGCGGCGGCAAATACCACCACACCGAGGAGACGACCGTGCCGCCTCGCGAACCCGCGGACGCCGTAGCGCCGTGACCTCGCCCGCTGACCAGCGCTACCGGATCGGTGAGGCCGCCGAAGCCGCGGGCGTGACTCCCCGGACGATCCGCTACTACGAGGAGATCGGCCTGCTCGGCGCGGCGGGTGACCGGCTCAAGGGCAGCCACCGCCTCTACAGCGACGCCGATGTCGAACGGCTCCGCGAGCTGGTCCGGCTGCGCGACCTGCTCGGCGTCTCGCTCGAGGAGCTGACCCGGCTGGCCGACACGATGGAGGTTCGCGCCAGCCTGCGCGACCAGTGGGCGACCAGCACCGACGACGCCGATCGGATGCGGATCCTGGAGGCGGCCGTCGACAACATCGAGCGCCAGCTCGAGCTGGTGCACGCCCGGCAGCGCAGCCTCGCCGAGTTCGCCACCGAGCGGGCCGCGAAACTGGCCGACCTGCACCGCCAGCTCGCCGAGCTGCGCGGCTGAGCGTTTTGTCCCGCCCGTTCCGGCCGTTCCGCCCGTTTCGGTCGTTTCGGCGGGGCAGCGGCGGGTAAGGGGCGCTCGTGGACGACCTTGGATCGCCGCCGTGAGCGTGCGGCGGGAACGCGGCATGTCAGCCGAGCCGGAGGTCGTGTTCAACACGGCCACCGACCCGGTCCGGGTGGGCTGGCTGCCGGCGCCGCTGCACCGGCGACCGGCCACGACCGCGCCGGACCTGTTCGCGACCTGGATCGACGAGACCGGTGCCTGGTGGGCCGACCTGCGGGTCGAAGACGTCCCGGCCGGCGGCGCGTTGGCGGTGCTGGAGATGGCCGCCGACGGCCTCGACGACGGCGGGCTCGCGACCGTCGTGGAGCAGTCGCTGTTCGACCTCGATCGCGAGGTGGACGACAGCATCAGCCCCGGCTGACTTATCCTGCGGGACGATGACCGATGTCCTGCACGTTTTCGACATGGACGGCACGCTGCTGCGTGGCACGTCGGCGAGCCTGCAGATCGCCCGGGCCACCGGCACCGTCTCGGCCGTCGCCGAGCTGGAGGCCGCGTTCGCCGCCGGCCTGATCGACACCGCCGGCTTCGCCGTCGGGGTGCACCGGCTCTGGCGCGAGCTGACCACGGAGACCGTGGCGGCGGTGTACGCCGGCGGCCCGTGGCTGTCCGGCATCCGGGAGGTGTGCGCGGACATCCGGCGGCGCGGCGAGCGGTCGCTCGTCGTCACGCTGTCGCCGGACTTCTTCGCCTCACTGTTGCTGGCCGAGGGTGTCGACGAGGTGGTCGCGTCGCGTTTCCCGGCGGTGCCGTTCGTTTCCCCGGTCGACCCGGCCGGCATCCTCACACCGGCCGACAAGGTGCGCGTCGTCGAGGAGGCCCGCGCCCGGCTTGGGGTGCCGCGGTCCCGGTGCGTCGCCTATGGCGACTCCATTTCGGACGGTCCACTGTTCGCCCATCTGGGTGCGACGACGGTCGCGGTGAACGCCGACGCGCGGCTGAAGGCGGTCGCGGCGGCGGCTTACGACGGCGACGACCTGCTCGCCGCGTACGCGATCGGCCGTTCGCTTGTCGACCGGGCGTCAGCAGGGGTTGTCGACGGCGCAGAGCCGGTCGGCGGCCTGCTGGCCGAATAGCCGCATCAGGCCCGGCACGTCCCGCTCCTCCTGCAGACGTAGACCAGCATCCGTCGCCGGCTGGTGCGGTAGAAGTCGTCGAAGTCCCCCTCGCGCCGGTCGCCCATCCACCCTCCACCTACGCCCGATGGGGGATATACGCCCGCGCGCCGAGAAAGGTTGCATCCCTGTCTCGCTGGACCGGACCGCCAGCGCCGGCCCTCATCCGGTCGTCGCGAGCAGACGCGCCCTGGCCTCAGCCGCGCAGCCGCAGGCCTCGGGGGGTGGCGCGGAAGCCGGCCGAGGTCAGGGCGTCGCGTAGCGGCGAGGTGTAGACGCCTTCGCCGTCGGCTCGCTCGACCGAGAGGGCGCCCAGCGCTCCGGTGTGGACCGCGTCGGCCAGGGCCTTGGCCGCCGCGGCCAGCGTCTCCGTGTCGTCGGTGAAGGACAGGAGCGTGCGGCCGCCGCGTTCGACGTAGAGGACCAGGTCACCGCCGACCTGGACCACCAACGCACCGGCCTTGCGCCCGGCGCGGTGTCCGGTCGCAGGGCCGGGTTGGCCCTCGCCCGAGTCGACCACGCGCTCCGGCCACGGCAGCGCCGCGCCGTAGGGGTTGGCCGGGTCGGTCGCGGCAAGCACCAAGGCGAAGCCGCCGCCCCGCGCCCGCCCGCGGCCGGGTGGCTCCTCGACCGCCTCGACGCGGTCACTGCGGTCGGCGATCGCACGAAGCCGGTCGACGGCGCCGGGCACCGCGAACTGCGCCGCACCCAGGCCTTCGACGAAGTAGCCGCGGCGGGCCGTGCCCCGCTCCTCCAGGGCGGCCAGCACCGGGTAGACCGCAGCGAAGCCGCCGGCCACACCCTCGGCCGCCGCGACGCCGCGGGTGACCACGCCGTGGCGCTCCAGGAGCACGTCGGCCACGGCGGCGGCGCGCTTGGTCGGGTCGGTGTCGCGCTCCGGCAAGCGGGACCAGCGGCCGGCGACCGTGGGTGGGCCGGTGCGGCTGGGCATGGTCGCCCGGCCGGGGCGGCGGTAGCGGGTGCGCGGCGTGCTCGACTTGGCCCGGTGGGCGCCGCCGCCGCCGAGCACCGCGCGCAGGGGCGCCAGGGTGTCGTTGGTCAGGTAGCCGGCCCAGACCAGGTCCCACACCGCGCCGACCAGCTCGGCGTCATCGGTCGAGCCGACCCGGTCGGAGAGGGTGCGGAAGAAGAGCGCCTGGCCGTCGGCCAATGCGTCGAGCACGGCCGTGTGGCGCGGGGTCAGCGCGAGCGCCTCGTCGGGGACCGGGAGCAGCAGCGGCGCCGAGTCGGCGTAGGCCAGGGTGACCCAGCCGTCGCCGCCGGCGATGGCGCCGCCGCCTGCCCAGACCACGTCGCCGCTGGCGCACAGCTCGTCGAGGTAGCCGGGCTGGTAGTCGGCGACCCGCGCCGGCAGCACCAGGCGCTCCAGCGCCGATGCCGGGACCGCGAGGCCCTGGAGCTGCTCGATGGCCGCCTCGACCGCCTCCACGCCGCGTGCCGAGGAGCCGACCTGCTGCCAGCGGGGCAGGAAGGTGGCCAGCACCCGGGGCGGGACCGGCTCGATCTCGCGGCGCAGCGCGGCCAGCGAACGGCGGCGCAGCATCCGGAGCACCTCGGCGTCGCACCACTCGCTGCCGGCGCCGCCGGGTGAGAACTCGCCGGAGACGACCCGGCCGGTCGCGGCCATCCGGCGCAGTGCCTGCTCGACCACGTAAACGCCCAAACCGAACCGTGCCGCGCAGGTGGTGGCCGCGAACGGGCCGTGCGTGCGGGCGTAGCGGGCGACCAGGTCACCGAGCGGGTCGGCGACCGGCTCGAGGTGGGCGGTCGGGATGCCGACCGGCAGGGCCACGCCGAGCGCGTCGCGGAACCGGCCCGCGTCGTCAATGCCGATGAACCGGTCTTCGCCCGCGATCCGGACCAGCACCGCGCGGCGCGCGGCGACCAGCTCTTCGGCCCAGGCGACCGAGGCGCCGCGCTGGGCCAGGTCGCCGGGCGACAGGTCGCCGAGCAGCCGGAGCAGCTCGGCCACGTCTTCGGCGTCGCGCGGTTGGCGCTCGGGCGTCAGCCACTGCAACTGTCGCTCGGTCTCGGTGACCACCGCCGGCTCCAGCAGCTCGCGCAGGTCGACCCGGCCGAGCAGCTCACCGAGCAGCGCCGAGTCGAGCGCGAGCGCTGCGGCCCGGCGCTCGGCCAGCGGCGAGTCGCCCTCGTAGAGGAAGGCGCCCACGTAGCCGAACAGCAGCGAACGGGCGAACGGCGACGGCCGCGGGGTCTCGACCTCGACCAGGCGGACCTTGCGGGCGGCGAGGTCGCGCATCAGCCCGGTCAGCCCCGGGACGTCGAAGACGTCTTGCAGGCACTCGCGGGCCGCTTCGAGGGTGATCGGGAAGTCGCCGTATTCGCGGGCCACGTCGAGCAGCTGCGCGGAACGCTGGCGCTGCTGCCAGAGCGGCTGGCGACGGCGCGGGTCGCGGCGCGGCAACAGCAGGGCCCGGGCCGCGCACTCGCGGAACCGCGCGGCGAACAGCGCCGAACCGCCGACCGCTTCTTCGACGATCTGGGCGATCTCGTCGGGCTCGAACGCCACGATGTCGGCTCCCGGCGGCTCGTCGGCCGTGTCGGGCAGGCGGACCACGATGCCGTCGTCGGAGGGCATCACCTGTGCGTCGACGCCGTAGCGCTCGGCCAGCCGCTGGGCGAGCGCGAGCGCCCACGGGCCGTTGACCCGGGCACCGAGCACGCAGTGCACGGCCATCCGCCAGTCGCCCAGCTCGTCGCGGAACCGCTCGACCACGACGGTGCGGTCGTCGGGCAGCGACCGCGTCGCCTCGCGCTGCTCGCGCAGGTAGGCCACCAGGTTGCCGGCCGCCCAGTCGTCGAGGCCACCGGCCTTGAGCGCGCCGGTCGCGGTCTCGTCGTCTTGCTTGACCAGCGTGCGCAGCCGGGCGCCGATGGCCCGGCCGAGCTCGACCGGCCGGCCGATCTGGTCGCCCTTCCAGAACGGCATCCGGGCCGGCTGCCCCGGCGCCGGCGAGACCAGCACCCGGTCGGGCGTGATGTCTTCGATCCGCCACGACGTCGAGCCGAGCAGGAAGACGTCGCCGACCCTCGACTCGTAGACCATCTCCTCGTCGAGCTCGCCGACCCGGGCGGCGCGCTCGGCACCGGCGAGGAAGACGCCGAAGAGGCCACGGTCGGGAATCGTGCCGCCGCTGGTCACCGCCAGCCGCTGCGCGCCCGGCCGGCCGGTGAGCTGGTCGGTCGCGCGGTCCCAGACCAGCCGGGGCCGCAGCTCGGCGAACGCCGTCGACGGGTAGCGCCCGGACAGCATGTCGAGCACCGCGTGCAGCGCCGAGTCGGGCAGCTCGGCGAACGGCGCGGCCCGGCGGACCAGCATGGCCAGGTCGCCGACCGCCCACGGGTCGAGCGCCACCATCGCGACGACCTGCTGTGCGAGCACGTCGAGCGGGTTGCGCGGGTAGTGCAGCTCCTCGATCGCGCCCTCGCCCATGCGCTCGGCGACCACCGCGCAGGACACCAGGTCACCGCGGTGCTTGGGGAACACGACACCGCGGGAGACCGCGCCGACCTGGTGGCCGGCCCGGCCGACCCGCTGCAGCCCGGCAGCCACCGACGGCGGTGCCTCGATCTGGATCACCAGGTCGACCGCGCCCATGTCGATACCCAGCTCCAGGCTGGAGGTGGCCACGACAGCGGGCAGCGCACCCGACTTGAGCGCCTCTTCGGTGTTCTTCCGCTCTTCGCGGGAGACGCTGCCGTGGTGGGCGCGGGCGATCACCGGCGCCGCACCGGTCGCCGCGCCGGCCTGCGCCATGATCTCGGCCGGCAACCGCGCGGACCCGCCCGCGGCGATCTCGTCGACCGCCTCGACGGCGAGCTCGTTGAGCCGGGCGCAGAGCCGCTCGGCGCTGCGTCTGGAGTTGGTGAACACGATCGTCGACCGGTGCCGGGTGATCAGGTCGTAGACCCGCTCTTCGACCGCCGGCCAGATCGACGCCCGGCGGGGCCGGCCCGGCTCGTCGCCGCCCGGCTCCTCGACCTCGTCGAGCCGGGTCATGTCTTCGACCGGCACCTCGACGCTGACCTCGATCGTCTTCGTGGTCTTCGGCCGCACGACGTCGACCGGGTGCGCACCGCCGAGGAACTGGGCGACTTCGTCGACCGGCCGCACGGTGGCCGACAGCCCGATCCGCTGCGCCGGCTTGGGCAGCAACTCGTCGAGCCGCTCCAGGGAGAGCGCGAGATGCGCGCCGCGCTTGGTGGCGGCGACCGCGTGCACCTCGTCGATGATCACCGTCTCGACACCTCGCAGCGAATCACGCGCCGCCGAGGTGAGCAGCAGGAACAGCGACTCGGGCGTGGTGATCAGGATGTCGGGCGGCGTGCGCGCGAAGGTGCGCCGCTCGTCGGCGGGTGTGTCGCCGGTGCGCATGCCGACGGTGATGTCGGGCGGTGGCAGGCCGAGCCGCGACGCGGCGTGCCGGATGCCGGCGAGCGGGGCCCGCAGGTTGCGCTCGACGTCGACGGCGAGCGCCTTGAGCGGGCTGACATAGAGCACCCGGCAGCGCTGGCGCCGCTCGGCGGGCAACGGCTCGCGGGCCAGCTTGTCGAGCGACCAGAGGAACGCGGCAAGCGTCTTGCCGGACCCGGTGGGCGCCACGACCAGCGCGTTGCGCCCCGCACCGACCGCCTTCCACGCGCCCGTCTGCGCGTCGGTGGGCGCGGCGAAGGCGGCGGCGAACCACTCTCTGGTCGCCGGCCCGAACTGCTCCATCACCGCCACGCACCAATCGTGCCTGAGGGGTGTGACAGAAACACCCCTCGCGATCGGCAGACCGGACAAAGAACAGCAAACAACCTCATTCGTCCCGGCTCCGCGGTGGTCGCCCCGCCAGGCTCGTTCTTCGTCGTTGGTCGCGCTCCGGGCTGGTGACCGGCGGCGACCACGGTCGCGGTCCGGGCCACCGCGCGGTCCGGGCTGCGGTCCCGGCAGATCTAGGTAAAAGTTGAACGCGATTCAGGCGCGGTGCGGAACGGTCAGGTCATGCGGTCGCGCAGGGCGGTCGACGCGGCGGGCCAGTCCTCGGCGAGCATCGCGTACTGGACCGTATCGCGCCACGATCCGTCAGGCCGGATGCGGTGGTGCCGGAGCACCGCCTCGCGGGTCGCGCCGAGCCGCTCGATCGCCGCCTGGGAGCGGGCGTTGCGGATGTCGGTGTGCCAGACCACCCGCTCGGCACCCAGCGTCTCGAACGCCCGGGTCAACAGAAGCAGCTTGGCCTCCGTGTTGACCCCGGTGCGCCAGGCCGCCCGGCCCAGGAACGTGTGCCCGATGGCCAGCGACCGGCGGGCGGGATCGACCTCGTAGAACGACGTCGTGCCGAGGACCTCGCCGGTCCGGGCCGAGCGTTGCACCCACGGCACCCGCTCGCCGCGGTGGTGCTCGGCCAGGGCGCCGGCCACGTACGCCGCCAGCTCCTCGCGGTCGCGCGGCTGACGCGCGGACAGGTGCTGCCACACCTCGGCGTCGGCGGTCGCCTTCAGCAGCTCGTCTACATGCGACAGATCGAGCGGCTCGAGGACGACGTTCTCTCCGCGCAGCGGGGCGGGCTCCAGCCAGGGCGAGCCGGCGGGCCGCAAATAGTCCGGCGTGGGCGCCGCGACCCCCGCGTCGGGCTCCGGGATGCCGGGAATCAGCCGCAGCGGCAGCACACCGGCCCAGTGCGGCAACTCCATATCGCTGTCGTCGTCGATGACGCCGCCGGTCCGCAGCCGGGCGGACACCTCGACAAGCGGCAGCGCCAGCACCGCGGTCTCGGCCAGCTCGCGCCTGGTCGGCGGCCGGCTATCCACGGACCGGCCGGCGCCCACCTTCTCCACCAGCGCGGTCAACACCTCCCGCTTGGTGGCCTCGTCGGTGACCAGGGTGGCGACGCCGTGGGCGACCACCGACCGGTAGTTGGCGCTGTGGTTGAACTGGGAGCGCGCGAGGACCAGGCCGTCGAGCAGCGTCACCGTGACGCAGACCCGCAGGCCCTCGCCGCGTGCCGCGAGCAGCGGCCGGCTGCCGGTCGAGCCGTGCAGGTAGAGCGTGTCGCCGATGCGCACGTGCAGCGTGGGCAGGACCCGCGGCTCGCCGTCGACGACGAAACCCGCGGCGCAGTGGAAGGCCTCGTCGAGAATGCTGTGCACGACGCTCCGGTCGTACGCCATCCGCTCGCGTTCCCGTGTCGCCGTGGTGCGTGCTGCCGGCGCGTACACGTTGCCTCCCAAGCTTTGTTCTAGTACATTCTTGAAACTGTGGCAGTACATTATCAGATCGTCGGCGCCACGGCGGCGGAGATTTCAGCGAGCATCGAGACCGGCGTACGCACCGGCGCGCTCGCCCCGGGCACCCCGCTGCCGCCGGTCCGCGGCCTGGCCGACGGGCTCGGCGTCAGCGCCGGCACGGTCGCGAAGGCCTACCAGACGCTGCGCTCCCGAGGCGTGATCGAGACCGCCGGCCGCAACGGCACCCGGGTCCGCCCCCGCCCGCCGGTCACCGGTGGCCGCGCGGCGCTGGTCGTGCCGCCCCCGACCGGCGTCCTCGACCTGCTCTCCGGCGAGCCCGACCTGCGCCTGCTGCCGCCGCTCGGCCCGCACCTGCGCCGGCTCGCCGAGGCCGACCCGGTCGGCTACAACCACGACGGCATGCACCCCGAGCTGGCCGAGTCGGCCGTCGCCCGGTTCGCCGCCGACGGGGTCGACGCCACCCACGTCACCGTCACCAGCGGCGCGCTCGGCGGCATCGACCGGCTGCTCGCCGCCCACCTGCGCCCCGGCGACAAGGTCGCGGTCGAAGACCCGGGTTGGGCGCACGTGATCGACCTGGTCGCCGCGCAGGGCCTGGAGATCGTCGGCGTGCCGGTCGACGACGAGGGGCCCACCCCCTCCGGCACCGACCTCGCCCTCGCGGCCGGGGTCCAGGCGTTCATCGTCACCAGCCGGGCACACAACCCGACCGGCGCCGCGGTCACCCGGCGCCGCGCCGCCGACCTCCGGCGGGTGCTCGCCGACCACCCCGACGTGCTGCTGATCGAAGACGACCACTCGGCCGAGCTGTCCACGGTGCCGTTGCACACGCTGGCCAAGGCGACCCGCAACTGGGCCTTCCTGCGCTCGGCGAGCAAGCCCTACGGCCCCGACCTGCGGCTGGCCGTGCTGGCCGGCGACGAGGCGACGATCGCGCGGGTGGCCGGGCGGATGCGGCTGGGCTCGGGCTGGGTCTCGACGCTGCTCCAGCGGATGGTCGCCGGCCTCTGGTCGGACCCGGCCGTGGCCGAGCGGGTGGGCACGGCCCGCGACAGCTACGAGCGCCGGCGCGGTGCGCTGCGCGCCGCTCTCGACGCGCACGGCGTGCCCAGCCAGGGCCGCACCGGGATCAACATCTGGGTGCCGGTGCGCGACGAGACCTCGGCGGTCACCGCGCTGCGCGACGCCGGCTACGCCGTCGGGCCCGGCTCGCTCTACCGGATCAGCGCACCCGCCGGCATCCGGATCACGATCAGCCGCCTCGACGAGGACCGGATCGAACCGCTGGCCGCCGCCGTGGCCCAGGTCGTCCGCGGCGCGCCCCCGCGCTCGTTCAGCGCCTGAGGGGGTGGGCGGCGGATGGCCCGGACGGAAGGGGTAGAAATGGCCAATGGCGCCGACGGACACCCCACCCGGGGCGGAACGGTTCATCCCCGACGACTCGCACAGCCTCGATGACCTGAAGCGGGCCGCGCCGGGCTGTCACGGCTGCGAGCTCTACGAGAACGCCACCCAGGTGGTCTTCGGCCGCGGCGACGCACACGCCACGATCGTGATGGTCGGCGAGCAGCCCGGCGACGTCGAAGACCAGCGTGGCCTTCCCTTCGTCGGCCCGGCCGGCCACCTGCTGCGCCGCGCGGTCGACGAGGCCGGCATCGACCCGGCCAGGCTCTACATCACCAACGCGGTCAAGCACTTCCGCTTCGAGTTGCGTGGCCGGCGCCGCATCCACCAGACGCCGGACCGCCAGCACATCGAGGCCTGCCGGCCCTGGCTGGTCTCCGAGTTCGCGCTGCTGCGCCCCCGGGTCGTGGTCGTGCTCGGTGCGACCGCGGCCAAGGCCCTGCTCGGCCCGGAGTTCCGGGTGACGCGGTCACGGGGCCAGGTGCTGCCCTGGCCGGACTCGGCACAGCATCCCGACGACTTCCGCGTCGCACCCATCGAGGGCGGCGTCGAGGTGCCGCCCGGCAAGCTGGTCGCCACCATCCACCCGTCGGCGGTGCTCCGCGCCGACGACCGGGACACCGCCTTCAACGGCCTGGTCGACGACCTCAAGGTGGTCGCGGCCGCGGCTAAGTCGGGTTAGCGACGTGTAGTCGCCGCTCCCCCGTGCTCAGTGTCAACCGGCAACCAGAAGATGCACTCCGTCGATAGCGAGTTGATCAGCCGCCGGTCGCCGAGACGCGCAGCGGCGCGGGTTCGTAGACGTGCGGCGCCAGCCGGGCACAACACCGCAGGTTGCGGTAGCGGCCCTGATAGTCGAGGCCGTAGCCGACCACCACGCCGGCCGGCACGTCGAAGCCCACGTAACGGATCGGCACCGGCAGCGCCTGGGCGCCGGGCTTGCGGAACAGGCCGCAGAACTCCAGCGAGGCCGGGCCGCGGGCGCGCAGGTTGGTCATCAGCCAGGCGGCCGTCAGGCCGGTGTCGATCACCCCGTCGACCACCAGCACGTCGCGGCCGGCCACGTCGACGTCGATGTCCTTGCGGAGCCGGACCGCGCCGGAACCGCCCGGGCCGGCACCGTAGGACGTGATGCCCATCCAGGTGATCTCCACGTGCCGGTGCAGCGCGCGGGCCAGGTCGACCGTCACGGTGGCCGCTCCGTTGAGCACACCCACCAGGAGCAGGTCGCGGCCCGCGTAGTCGCGTTCGATCTCGGCCGCCAGCGCGGCCACCCGGGCGGCGATCTCGTCTTCGGTCGCGAGGACCTCGGCCACCTCGTCAACCACGTGCGCGTGCTCCACGCGGCTCAAGCTACTCCACTTCGCGGCGCGGCCTCCACCACACGAACGTGGGGGGCCGCCACCTGGCACCATCTCTCCATGCCGCTCACCGCATCCCGCGCCCTTGTCCGGCAGACCGAGCGCTGGTTCGTGCGGCGGGGCGTGCCACAGATGATCGCCCGCTACGACTTCCGCCGGCACGTGCTGCCCCGCATGGCGCCCTACCTTGCGCTGGTGGCCTTCGTTGATATCGCCTGGTTCGGCTCGCTGGCCGCCGGCGCGACGGGGCGGACCCACGAGCTGATCGGCCTCGCCGCGGTGGTCGCCGGGCTCGCGGCCTGGCCCGCGCTGGCCGCCTGGAGCCGCCGGATGCCCCGGTTCTCGCTGGTCACCGCCTGGGTGCTGCTCGCCGGGTACGCCGTCCTGCTGGCTGCCGTGCCGCTGGCCGCGCTCAAGGTCGGCTGGTCGGTCGGCGGGGTCGCCTACTACCTGCTCGCGGCCGTGGCGGCCACCGCCGGTGGTTACCTGGCGGTCACCTACGGCCTGCTGCCCCTGTTACGCAGCGCGGTCCGGCACGCGATCGACGACATGCGCAACAGCCTGCGGCTGCAGGGGCGGGCGTTGCCGATGCTGCTGTTCGTCACGTTGTTCTTCTTCTTCACCGGTGAGCTGTGGCAGGCGATGCACCGGCTGGGCTGGAACCGGGTCGGCTGGGTGCTGCTGCTCTTCGCGGCGGTGACCATCCTGGCCAGCGCCGGCCGGCTGCGCGACGAGATCGGCCGGGTCGAGCGCGACCTGCGGCCGGAGCGGCTCAGCCACGCCTGCAAGCGCACGCCGCTGTCCATGGTGGACATGGCCGACGTGGCGCCGGAGGGCCCGCTCGCGCCGGTACGGCTGACCAACGGCCAGGTCACCAACCTGCTGGTCATCCTGGCCACCCGCCAACTCGTGCAGGCGGCCGTCGTCGGGCTGGGCCTGTTCGGCTTCTTCGTGCTGCTCGGCCTGCTGGTGGTGACCGAGCCGACGGCCGCGCAGTGGATCGGCGAGCAACCGGTGATGCTCGGCCCGGTGCCGCTCGCGCTGCTGAAGAACGCGACGATGATCGCCGGCTTCGGCAGCATGTATTTCGCGGTCAACTCGATGATCGTCGGCGAGCAGCGGCACCAGTTCTTCGCCCCGATCCTCGACGAGGTCGAGCGGATCCTGGCCGTGCACGCGGTCTACCTGACGGTCCGCGACATCGTCCTGCCCAACGCGCCCGCCGCCCGCGCCCGGCCGGCCACCGCGGCCATCCCGGCCCAGCCGGCAGAGCCAGCCGGGCCGGTAGTGCCCGCAGAGCCGGATCAGCCGAGCTGAGGCGCGATCTCCGCCGCGATCAGCTCGATCAGCTCGATGTCGCGCAGGTCGCGCAGCTGCAGGAACAGCCGGGTCGCGCCGGCTTCCACGTACGCGCCGAGCTCGTTGACGATCTTGTTCGGGGTGCCGATCGCCGCCCCATCACCGGAGTCGGTGTCCAGCACGTCGCTGCCCCACCGGGCCCGCACCTCGGCGTCGGTCCGTCCACTCACGATCGTCACGGCGGCGGACTTGACCGGCAGGTCGGTGCGACCGGCCAGCGCGCAGGCGTCGTCGACGCCGCGATAGAGCCGGGCCGCCTCGGCCGCCGAACGGAACGGCACGTTGAACTCGTCGGCGAAGCGCGCGGCCAGCGCCGGCGTCCGCTTCGGCCCGGAACCGCCCATGATGATCGGCGGCCGCGGCGACTGGACCGGCTTCGGCAGCCCGGGCGAGTCGAGCACCTCGTAGAACTTGCCGGAGTAGCTGAACCGCTCGCCGATCGGCACCGCCCACAGCGACGTGATGATCTCGAGCTGCTCGGTCAGCCGGTCGAACCGCTCGCGCACCGGCGGGAACGGAATCGCGTAGGCCTGGTGCTCCGCCTCATACCAGCCGGCGCCGATGCCGAGCTCGATCCGGCCGCCGCTCATCTCGTCGACCTGCGCCACGCTGATCGCCAGCGGGCCCGGGTGGCGGAAGGTGGCCGAGGTGACCAGCGTGCCGAGCCGGACGGTCGAGGTCTCGTGGGCCAGGCCGGCTAGCGTGACCCACGAGTCGGTCGGGCCGGGCAGCCCGTCACCCCCCATCGTGAGGTAGTGGTCGGAGCGGAAGTAGCCCTCGAAGCCGGCCGCTTCCGTGGTGCGCGCGGCCTTGACCTGGTCGGCGTAGCTGGCACCGAGCTGGGGTTCGGTGAAGATGCACAAACGCATGTGTGCCAACCTAACCCGATGCATCCCTCGACCGGCTGGCAGATCCGCCAGTCCTTCGGCGGCGACGACCGCGAGGTGCTCGACACCTTCCACCAGATGCTCTGGGGCGGCCCGATCGTCGTCGCCCACGACGAGGCGATCGACCTGCGCACGCTGCCGGCCCTGGTCGCGCTGGGCCCCGACGGCAAGCTCGCCGGCGCGCTCACCTGGCGGGTCGGCGGCGATGCCCTCGAGGTGGTCAGCATCGCGGCCGCCGTCAGCGACAACGGCGTCGGCGGCGCGCTGCTGGCCGCCGTGGTGACCGAGGCCAAAGCCGCCGGCGTACGCCGGATCTGGCTGGTCACCAGCAACGACAACCTGCGCGCGCTGCGCTTCTACCAGCGGCGCGGGCTGCGGATCGTGTCCGTCGACCCGGGCGCCGTCGACCGGGCGAGGCGGATGAAGCCGAGCATCCCGGCTGTCGGCGACAACGGCATCCCCATCCACGACGAGCTGCGGCTAGAGCTAGTGATCGAGAGTCACTGACCATGTGGATCAGCTTCACCACCGACTACGGCCGCCGCGACGGTTTCGTCGCCGCCTGCCACGGCGCGATCGCGAAGATCGAGCCGACCGCGCGGGTCATCGACGTCACGCACGAGATCATGCCGGGCGACGTGGCCCGGGGAGCCGTCGTGCTCGCGCAGACCGTCGGGGACCTGCCGACCGGCGTACACCTGGCGGTGGTGGATCCCGGTGTGGGCACGGCCCGCCGGTCGATCGCGCTGCGCGCGCCCGGCGGCCTGCTGGTGGGTCCCGACAACGGGCTGCTGATCTGGGCGGCCGAGGCGCTCGGCGGGGTCACCGACGCGGTCGAGCTGACCAATCCGGCGTGGTTCGCGCCGGTGGTCACCCGCACCTTCCACGGTCGCGACATCTTCGCGCCGGTCGCGGCCCGGCTGGCCGGTGGCGCGGCGCTGCACGAGGCCGGCCCGGCGATCGACCCGGCCGTCCTGGCCCGCCTGCCGGAGCCCGAGGTCGAGAGCGGCGACGGCTGGCTGGCGGCGGAGGTGCTCAACGTCGACCGGTTCGGGAACGTCCAGCTCGCCGCTACGGCGCTTCCGGCGCCGGTCGGCCACCAGGTGCGGATCGGCGAGCAGCGCGCGGTGGTCGGCGAGACGTTCGCCGACGTGCCGCAGGGCGGGCTGGTGGTGCTGCTCGACTCGGCCGGCCAACTGGCCGTCGCGGCCAACGGGGCGCCCGCCGACGACGCCCTCGACGTGGTGCCTGGTGACGTGGTGCGGATCACCGTCAACAGCTGAGGCACCATGGAACGGTGCCCGAAGGCGACACGGTCTGGAACACCGCCCGCGCGCTGCAGCGCGCCCTGGCCGGCAGCGAGCTGACCGCTTCCGACTTCCGGGTGCCGCGGCTGGCGACCACCCGGCTCACCGGCTGGCGGGTGCTCGAGTCGGCGTCCCGCGGCAAGCACCTGCTGCTGCGGCTGCGCGACCCGGCCGGCGCCGACCGCACGCTCCACTCGCACCTGCGGATGGACGGTGCCTGGAAGACCTACGCGCCCGGCGAGCGCTGGGCGGGCAAGCCCGCGCACCTGATCCGGGTGGTGCTGCGCACCGCCGACGCCGTCGCGGTCGGCTACCACCTGCACGACCTGACGCTGGTGCCGACGGCCCGGGAGAAGGAACTGGTCGGCCATCTCGGCCCGGACCTGCTCGGCCCGGACTGGGACCCGGCCGAGGCGGCCCGCCGGCTGGCCGCCCACCCCGACACCTCGATCGCCGAGGCGCTGCTCGACCAGGGCAACCTGGCCGGCATCGGCAACCTCTACAAGTCGGAGGCACTGTTTCTGCGCGGCGTCTCGCCGTGGACGCCGGTGCGGGCGGTGCCCGACCTGACCGGCCTGGTCTCGCTGGCCCAGAAGGTGATGGCCAACAACCGGGGCCGCTGGCTGCAGACGACGACCGGCTCGCTGCGCAAGAGCGAGGCCAACTACGTCTATGGCCGCCGCGCCCAGCCCTGCCGGCGCTGCGCGGGCGCGATCCAGAAGGCGGAGCAGGGCGAACGGGTCACCTACTGGTGCCCGCGCTGCCAGCCCGGCCCGTAAGGCCGGTCAGACCGCCGGCGTCGTCGTGGTGCGCAGCTCGGCCAGGCCCGACGCGACGCCGCGGAGCAGGTCGCTCGCGTCGGTGAGGTGGGACACCGACGGGTGGGTGCCGCCGATCCGGCCGTCTTCGGCCACATAGGCGGCCGCGGCGGCGACCAGTCGCTCGTAGGCGACCACGCCCTCGTCGAGCTGGCGACTCAGGTCGCGGTGGGCCTCGGTCAGGCCCGGTTTGGTCTCGGGCGGGGCGAAGCGCACCGCCTTCTCCACCCCGGAGACCCGGTGGGCCAGGTCGCGCAGGGAGTCTTCGGCGACCTGGGCGTCGAGGACGGCGGAGCCGCCCATGCCGGTCAGCCGTGGTGCCAGGCCGGTGAGGGTCGCCGACGCGCGGTCGAGGCGGTCCCAGCCGGCCGCGGCGGCGCTGCCCCGTAGGGCGAACCGGCCGCGGTGGCGGCGCACCTCAGCGAGCGCGGACCGGCCGCCGGGTGCCGACTCGACTGCGGCGATCAGTCGGGCCCGGGTGCGCTCGGCGGCGATCGCGGGATCCTGTGGCGGCGGGGCCGGGACCGCCGCGAACCGGCGCAGATCGGCCCAGCGCCAGCCGGCCAGCGCCAGGGAGCCGCCCGCGGCGGCGGCCCAGGCGGCGTCGGGCAGGCCCAGGCCGGCGTAGGGGGTCAAGACGGCGGCGGCACCGGCGAACCCGGCGCCGACCACACTCCACCGACGCGCGGAGCGGCGCAGCCGGCGCAGTCGCCGGAAGTATCGGGCCCGCTCGTCGGCCATTCGGTCTCCCCAGATCAGCCGGCGGCGCTCGATCCGCCGGGGTTCTTGTCCTTGGACATGCTGGCGCGCAGTTCGTCAAGTCGCGCTGTCCCGGCGACGTCGGCCTGCGGCTGCTCGTTGGCGGCCTTGTCGCCGTTGCCCTGCGCGTCGGCCGCGGCCTCGGACGCGGGGCCGACCGCCGGGCGCTCGGCGGCGCTGCCCAGCTTCTCGCCGGCCATGCTGGCCCGGATCTGCTCCAACCGGTCAGCACCGGCCATGTCGAGCGTCGAGCGCTGCACCTCGATCATCCGGCCCTCGACCGTGTTGGAGGCGAGCTCGGCGCGGCCCATCGCGTTGGCGTAGCGGCGCTCGATGCGCTCGCGCACCTCGTCGAAGGACGGCGTGTTGCCGGGCGCCGCGGTCAGCGACGACATCGACTCCAGCGAGCGGGCGACCGTCTCCTGCATGCGGGCCTGCTCGAGCTGGCTGAGCAGCTTGGTGCGCTCGGCGAGCTTCTGCTGGAGGATCATCTGGTTGTTCTCGACCGCCTTGCGGGCCTGGCCGGCGGCGTTGATCGCCTGGTCGTGCAGGCTCTTGAGGTCTTCCATCCCCTGCTCGGCGGAGACGAGCTGAGACGCGAGCTGCTGCGCCGTCTGCTCGTATTTGCCGGCCTCAGGCTCGTTGCCTTCGGCCCGGGACTTGTCGGAGAGCACCAGCGACTGGCGGGCCATCGAGCCGAGCTTCTCCACCTCGGACATCTGCCGGGACAGCTTCATCTCGAGCTGGCGCTGGTTGCCGATCACCGCGGCTGCCTGCTGCACGAGAGCCTGGTGCTGCCGCTGCGCGTCTTCGACCGCCTGCTGGATCTGCACCTTGGGGTCGGCGTATTCATCGATCTTGGCGCCGAAGAGCGCCATCAGATAACGCCACCCCTTGACGAACGGGTTCGCCATGTCCGCGGTATCCCCTCGTGTCTGTGCCTAAGGCCGTTCGCTCCATCGTCTCAGGCGCGCGCCAGCCGGTCACTGCCTTGGCAGCTATTGATCACAGTACGCGCCGCGGGGAAGCGGCGGCTATGGGGCGTTAGGCCGCGAAAACGACGTCGCGGTCGCGGGGACTGCGGGTCGTCTTCAAGGTGGCCTTGAGCGGCGAGGTCTGGTGGACCGAGACCGACACCTTGCCGTCGCTGGCGATCTGCCGGACCGGGGCCTTGGTGCGGGCGGCGCGGGCCAGCGCGGCGGCCGGCTCGGAGGTCGGCGCCTTGGCCGGGTCGAGCACCGGCGTGGGCGGCTCGACGCGGGCCGGCTGGAACTCGGGCGGCGTCTGTTCGTCGCCGACGCCGACCAGCACACCGTCCATCTGCTCGGCGAGCGCCAGCGTGTCGCTGGCCGCGCGGAGGAGCTGAGAGAGCTGGGTGTCGAGGGCGTCACAGATCGACGAGAGGAGCTCGCTGGAGGCTTCTTTCTGCCCTCGCTCGATCTCGGAGAGGTAGCCCAGGCTGACGTTGGCCGCCGTGGACACCTCGCGCAGGGTGCGATGCTGCCCCTGCCGGCGTGCGCGCAATGCGTCGCCGATCACCCGACGTAGCAGGACCATTGCGCACCTCCCCCTCCGCCGTCGCCTGCGACCGACGCCGACGGCTTCCCGCAACCGTACCCGCTCTCCGCTTCACCGACATCCTGCCCCGCCGGGTGAACGGAGCACCCCGGAGTGTCCGTTGTCCGTTTTGTCCGCGACTCGCCGTGACACCGGCCCGTCAGGAGCCGGAACTGTTCGCCGTGGGCGAACGCAGCAGTGCGACCAGCGATTCCAGGGCGTGGGACACGGCACCGGCCCGCACCGCGGCCCGGCCTCCGCCGAGGCGCAACTCGTCGACCCGCCGCCCGGCCGGGCCAACCACGGCCACGTACACCAGGCCCACCGGTTTGCCGTCCTGTGGTTCCGGCCCCGCGACCCCGGTGGTGGCGACGCCCCAGTCGGCCCGGCAGACCCGGCGGGCGCCCTCCGCGAGCGCGACCGCCACATCCGGGTCGACCGCGCCGCGGGTCGCCAGCAGCCGCTCGTCCACCCCGGCCAGGCTGGCCTTGAGGTCGGTCGCGTAGACGACCAGTCCGCCCCGGAAGACCGCGCTCACCCCGGGCACCTCGACGATCGTGGCCGCCAGCAGCCCGCCGGTCAGCGACTCGGCCACCGCGAGCGTCTCGCCGCGCTCGACGAGCAGCCGCACCGCCGACCTGGGGTCAACCACGGGCCGTGCGGCGCAGCCGGATCGCCTGGAAGACGTAGTCGAGGCCGGTTACGACGGTCACCACCACGGCGGCGCCCATGATCCACGGACCGACCGGCTGGACCGCGTCGGGCACCGGCCAGAGATACCAGGCGATGGCGAGGATCTGCAGGGCGGTCTTCAGCTTGCCGCCCCGGCTCGCGGCGATCACCCCGTAGCGGATCACCCAGAACCGCAGCACCGTGACGCCCCACTCGCGGGCCAGGATCAGCACGGTCACCCACCAGGGCAACGCGTCAAACCAGGAGAGCAGCACCAGGGCGGACCCGGTCAGCGCCTTGTCGGCGATCGGGTCGGCCACCTTGCCTAGCGACGTCACCAGCCCGTATCGGCGGGCGATCCAGCCGTCGACCAGGTCGGTCGCGGAGGCGACCGCGAAGGTCAGGCAGGCCGCGATCCGCCAACCGGCGTGCTCGAGTTGGGAGGTGACCACCAGGGCCACGAACACCGGCACCAGCAGCAGGCGCAGAGCGGTCAGCGCATTGGCGGCATTGACGACAGGAACGGCGGTGGGGGCTGGGTCCACCTCGGTCACCGGCGAGCCGACGGTGACCGGAAGGCGTCGGGATGCGGGAGCATCCCGACGGCTGAGGACGGCCGGGCACTCAGCATTTCCAGGGGTACGGCCACCAGGTCTACCCCCTCGGATGAAAGGATCTTGGCCCGGACGAGGTCGCCGGGTTGCAGTGCGGCCAGGTCGACTGAGCCATCGTCGCCGACCAGCGTCGTCGAGCCGTCGACCTCGGGCGCCTGGTGCGCACCGCGGCCCTCGACCACCCCGTCGTCGACGGTGTCGACGAGCACGTCGACCGTGCCGCCGACCCGGTCTTCGGCGCGCTGCGAGCAGAGCTCGTCGGCCAGCGCGGCCAGTTTGTCGTAGCGCCGCTTGATCGTGGCGCCCCTGACCTTGTCGGCGAAGCCGGCCGCCTCGGTGCCGTCTTCGTCGCTGTAGTCGAACACGCCGATCGCGTCGAGCCGGGCCTCGGTCAGGAACCGGACCAACTCGTCGACGTCGCCGCGGGTCTCGCCGGGGAAGCCGACGATGAAGTTGGACCGGGCGCCCAACTCCGGCGCCAGCGACCGGGCCGAGGCGAGCAGCTCCAGGAAGCGCTCGGTCGAGCCGAACCGCCGCATCCGGCGCAGCACCGGCTCGCTGGCGTGCTGGAACGACAGGTCGAAGTAGGGCGCCACGCCCGGGGTCGTCGCGATCGCCTCGACCAGGCCGGGCCGGGTCTCCGCCGGCTGCAGGTAGCTCACCCGCACCCGGACGATCCCGTCGACGGCCGCCAGCTGCGGCAGCAGCTTCTCCAGCGCCCGCGGGTCGCCCAGGTCCTTGCCGTAGGACGTCGAGTTCTCGCTGACCAGGACCAGCTCGCGGACCCCCGTGCCGGCCAGCCACTCGGCCTCGGCCAACAACTCGTCGGGGGTACGCGAGACGAACGCGCCGCGGAACGCCGGGATCGCGCAGAACGTGCACCGCCGGTCGCACCCGCTGGCCAGCTTGAGCGACGCGACCGGGCCGCCGTCGAGCCGGCGGCGCAGCACGGTACGCAGGTGGGCCGGGGTGTGCTCGTCGACGACGGACCCGTGGCCTGGCTGCACCACGGCAGCGGCGCGGCGGGCGACCGGGGTCAGCGGCAGCAGCTCGCGCCGGTCGCGCGGGACGTGCGCGTCGATCTTCTCGCCGGCCAGCACCGCGTCGAGCCGCGCCGCGATGTCGGGGTAGTCGTCGAAGCTCAGCACCGCCTGGGCCTCGGGCAGGCTGTCGGCCAGCTCGCGGCCGTAGCGCTCGGCCATGCAGCCGGCGGCGACCACCTTGGCGCCGGTGTCGGCGGCGGCCATCAGCGTCTGGATCGAGTCGTGCTTCGCCTTCTCGACGAAACCACAGGTGTTGACCAGGACCACGTCGGCACCTTCGCCGTCGGTGGTCACCTCCCAGCCGCCACCGTGCAGCCGGGCGGCCAGCTCCTCGGAGTCGACCTCGTTGCGGGCACAGCCCAGGGTCAGCAGCGCGACCCGGCGGCGGGCAGCATCAGTCGAGGAGGAAGCGGACACCTCACGAGGGTACCGGGCGGGCTGTCGGGTGCTTACGACGACGCCGACGTCAGCAGGGCGGCGACCCGGTCGAGGAGGAACACCTCGGTGCCGGCGAGGCCCACCGAGACGAACACGCTGATCTCGTCGGCCGTGGTGCGACCGGTCAGCGCGCCGGCCGCGATCGCGCCCAGGTCGCGAGGCGGGTCGCCGGCCAGCAGCAGCGGCGGGTCGTAGGCGCCGGCCTGCGCGGGCGAGTCGGTGGCCAGCACGCCGGCCCGGGCCAGCAGGTCGAGGCCGTATTCGGCCCGCCCGCGCTGCTTGAAGCCGACCAGGTTGACGTGCGTGCCAGGCGCCAGGTCGGTCGCCGACAGCACCGGGTGCTCGCTGGTCGTCGCCACGATCACCAGGTCGCGGCCGCGGACCGCCTCGGCCGCGCTCGCGGCCGGTGTCGCGGGTACGCCCAGCTCGGCCCGCACCCGGGCCGCGAACGCCGCCCGCCTTGCCGCCGAACGACTGAACACACTGACCGCGCGCAGCGGCCGCACCGCCGCGGTCGCCCAGATCTGGGTCCACGCCTGGCGGCCGGAGCCGAGCACACCGACCGTGCCGGCGTCGGGCCGGGCGAGCAGGTCGACGGCGGCACCACCGAGCGCGCCGGTGCGCCGGGAGCCGATCTCCTCGCCCACCGCGATCGCCCGGATCCGCCCGTCGCGGGCGTCGTGCAGCACCACGAGCTGCTCGCCGTCGGCGTGGCCGAAGGTGTCGTAGGAGCGGAAGCCGTACCACTCGTCGGCGAGGTGCCCGGCGGTCATCACCAGCCTGCCGCCCTCCAGCACCGCGCTGGCCCGGGGCGGAGCGATCAGGCGGCCCGCGTGTGCGGCGACCAGCGCGTCGCGCATCGCGGCGACGGCGGTGGACGCGTCGAGCCGGGCGGCCACGTCGGTGTCGGTCAACAGCAGCGGCACGAATTCATCCTCGATGTTGAACCTCGGTTGAGGTCAACGTCCCACGCGGTGAGCAATCCCACCACTTCGGGCGCGCCGATTTGGCTACGCTCGCCGGTGGCGGCGCCGCTTCGGCGCCCGCCCCGGACGAGTGGCGCTCCGTACCCGGCCGAGCAAGGACGGCGCGCAACACATCATGAATCCTGTCGACATTGTCGCTCAGCATCCCGTCGACTTCGTCGAAGTCGTCGGTTCCCTGCTCATCCTCGCCGCTTTCGGGGCCTCACAGCTGGGCAAGCTCGACGCCCACTCGGTCACCTACCTGGTGCTCAACATCGCCGGCTCCGCCGTCCTGGCGGTGATCGCGGGCGCCCAACAGTCGTGGGGCTTCCTGCTGCTGGAGGGCACCTGGGCGGTGGTCTCCGCGGCGTCGCTGGTGGCCCGGGTCATTCGACGCGGAGACCGGCCAGCGCCTCCTCCAGCTCATCGGGCTTGACCAGCACGTCGCGCGCCTTCGACCCCTCGGACGGGCCGACGATGCCGCGCGTCTCCATCAGGTCCATCAGCCGGCCCGCCTTGGCGAAACCGACCCGGAGCTTGCGCTGGAGCATCGAGGTCGAGCCGAACTGCGAGGTGACGACCAGCTCGATCGCCTGGATCAGCACGTCGAGGTCGTCGCCGATGTCTTCGTCGATCTTCTTCTTCGGGTCTGCGGGCTTGGCCAGCACGTCGGGCCGGAACTCCGGCTCGCGCTGCTTCTTGCAGAAGTTGACGATGTCGCTGATCTCGTTCTCGCCGACCCAGGCGCCCTGGATCCGGACCGGCTTGGACGCGCCCATCGGCAGGAACAGCCCGTCGCCGCGGCCGATCAGCTTCTCCGCGCCCGGCTGGTCGAGGATGACCCGCGAGTCGGCCAGCGACGAGGTCGCGAACGCCAGCCGGGACGGCACGTTGGCCTTGATCAGACCGGTGACCACGTCGACCGACGGGCGCTGGGTGGCCAGCACCAGGTGGATGCCGGCGGCCCGGGCGAGCTGGGTGATCCGGACGATCGAGTCTTCGACGTCGCGCGGCGCGACCATCATCAGGTCGGCCAGCTCGTCGACGACCACCAGGAGATAGGGGTAGGGGCGGATCTCCCGCTCGCTGCCCGGCGGCGGCTTGATCTGCCCGGCCCGCACCTTGCGGTTGTAGTCGTCGATGTGCCGGACGCCGGCCGCGGCCAGGTCGTCGTAACGCATGTCCATCTCGCGGACGACCCAGTCGAGCGAGTCGGCCGCCTTCTTCGGGTTGGTGATGATCGGCGTGACCAGGTGCGGGATGCCCTCGTACGCCGTCATCTCGACCCGCTTGGGGTCGATCAGCACCAGCCGCACCTCGTCGGGCGTGGCCCGGCTCAGGATCGAGACCAGCAGCGAGTTGAGGCACGACGACTTGCCCGCGCCGGTCGCGCCGGCGATCAGGATGTGCGGCATCTTCGCGAGGTTGGCGACCACGTAGCCGCCCTCGATGTCCTTGCCGAGCGCCACCACCATCGGGTGGGGGTCGGAGGTCGACGCGTGCGAACGCAGCACGTCGCCGAGCGCGACGTCTTCCCGGTCGGAGTTGGGGATCTCCACGCCGACCGCGCTCTTGCCCGGGATCGGGCTCAGGATCCGCACGTCCGGCGACTTCACCGCGTAGGCGATGTTGCGGGACAGCTGGGTGATCCGCTCGACCTTGGTGCCGCGGCCGAGCTCGACCTCGTAGCGGGTGACCGTCGGGCCGCGGGTGTAGCCGGTCACCGCGGCGTCGACGTCGAACTGCTCGAAGACCTCGGTCAGCGCAGCGATCACCTCGTCGTTGGCCTTGCTGCGGGTCTTCGGCGCGCTGCCGCTGCGCAGCAGGTTGGGCGGGGGCAACAGGTAGGCGCCCTCGATCGCGTTGATCGCGAGCTGCTCGGCCCGGGTCGGCATCGGCGAGTGCGCCGGCGGCTGCTTACGCAGCGCGGGCACCTTCGCCGGCGGGGTGCGCGGCAGCGCGACGGTGTCGTGCGCCACCTCGTCGTCGTCGGCGCCCGCCGGGTCGTCGTCGCCGAGGCCGAGCACCTTGCTGCTCTGCCGGCGCCGGGTCGGCCGACGGCGGGCGACCGGCGGCTCCTCGTCTTCGTCTTCCTCGTCGAGGTCGTCTTCCCGGGCTGGCGCGGGGCGGCCGAGCAGCACCGCGATGAGCGCGCCGAGCCGCGCGGGAACCTGGTTGATCGGGGTCGCGGTCACCACCAGCACACCGAAGAGCAACAGCAACACCAGCAGCGGGACGGCGACCCACTGGGTGAACGCCCGCTCCAAAGCGGTGCCGACCCCCGCGCCGATCAGGCCGCCGGCGTGGTCGCGCTGCGCGGTGTCGATCGGCGACTGGCCGATGTGCAGGATGCCGGCGACGGAGAGCAGCAGCGAGCCCCAGCCGACCAGGCCGCGGCCGCGGTGCTCAAGCTCGGCCAGCGGGCGCATCAACCGGATCGCCCAGAACAGCAGCAGCACCGGCAGCGCGACCGCGATCGCGCCGATGAACAGCCGGACGCCGTCTTCGATCCGCTGGCCGACCGGGCCGGCGGCGGAGAACCAGACCGCGACGCCGGTCAGGATCGACAGGCCCAGCAGCAGCAGGCCGGCGCCGTCACGGCGGTGCTCGGGGTCGAGGTCGCGGGCGGTGGCGGCCTGCCGGCCGAGGCCGCGGACCACCCAGCCGACGCTGTGCGCGACCCCCATCCAGAGGGCACCGCCGGCCCGGCCCACCAGCACGGCCATGCCGTTGGGCTGGCGCCGGCGGTAGGTCGAGCGCGCGCGGGTGGTGCTGGTGGTGCGCCCGCGGGTGCTCGTGCCAGCCCGGCTCGGCGTCGCGGTGCGACGCCGGCTCGTCTGCGTCGTGCGGCCGGGCATGGTCTCACGGTAGGGGGCCGCACGCCACGAGGCGCGCGCCACGCCGTGCGACAATCCCTCGGATTCGCGCGGAGGGCGTCAGTCACTCGGATTCGCGCGGAGCGCGGAAGGGCGACCACTGTCACGACAGTGGCTGACGGCAGGCTGCCGCGCCTATCATCGCGGGCGTGGAATCGCCGGGCGGAACGTTGTTGCCCCTGACCAACGAGTTGATCTCGGGCGTTCTCGACGGGCACGGCTACGCGTTCGCCCAGGACCCCGACGGTGACCTCGTCGGCCGCTGGGACGAGAACCTGATCTACTTCTTCCGGCTCGGCCGCGCCGGTGAGATCCTGCAGGTCCGCACGCTGGTGAGCCGGGTCTTCGAGATCGACGACGTGCTGCCCCTCTACGAGTTCTGCAACGCCTGGAACCAGGACAAGCTCTGGCCGAAGGCGTTCGTGCACGTCAACGACAACGGCACGGTCCGGGTGCTGGGCGAGGTGGTGGCCGACCTCGAGCACGGCGTCAGCACCGACCAGCTCGACCAGTTGCTGACCTGCGGCGTCACCAGCGGCTGCCAGCTCGCCGACGCGCTGGAAGGCTTGAAGCTGTGAGCGACGCCCTCGCCGACGCCCGCGACCTGCCGCCCGGCCCCGAGAAGGTGGCCGAGCTCGACGGGGTGGTCGCCGTCGCCGACCGGGCCGGCGACGTCCGGCTCGGCTTCGAGGCGCGGCTGGACTTGATCGACGCCTGCCTGGACGCCGGGGAGCCGGCCCGGGTGCTCGGCCTGTTCGCCTGGTGCCGGGCCACGGCCGACCGCGAGCCGCTGCTGTTCACCGACACCGAGCTGGCGCTGCTGCGCTACTACCACCTCTGGGCGGTCGGCACGTTCCGGGCGTCGCCGGGGGTGGGGCGCGCGGAGGCCGAGACGCTCCTCGACGATCTGGAGCGCCGGTTCCGCGAAGACCAGCGCCCGCTGTTCGCCGTGCACCGGCTGCGTGCCGAGATGGCCGACCACGTGGGCGACCTGGCCGCGGCCCGGCAGTGGCTGGCCCGCTGCGACGCGGAACTGCCGCCGGCCGACGACCCGGAGTGGTTCGCCGACGGCGAGACACTCGGCGACACCGGCTTCTGCCCGGCCTGCTACCCCGCCGACCGGGCCTTCCTGCACGCGGCCTGGGGCGAATGGCAGGCCGCGGTCGACGTGGTCGATCCGGTGCTGCGCGCCGGCGCCAGCTGTCCCGAGCAGCCGGAACGGGCGCTGGCCGCGGCGATGATCCCCTACCTGCACCTGGGCCGGGTCGACGAGGCGGCCGCCGCGCACCTGCGGGCCTACCGGCGGCACCGGCTCGACCGGGCGTCGTTCCCGCTGCTCGCCGACCACCTGCGGTTCTGCGCCCTGGCCGGGCTGGCCGGGCGCGGCGTCGACCTGCTCACCACCCACCTCGGCGACCTCGACGAGCCGACCGACGAACTGGCGGCGATGCGGTTCGCCGCGGCCGGCACGCTGGTCTGCCGGCGGGCCACCGCGGAGGGGATGAGCGACCGGCGGGTGCACCGGCCCACCTGGGGCGACCGGCCGGCCGCCGACCTGTCGGTGCGCGACCTGGGCACCGTGCTCGCCACGGTGGCGGCCACGCTGGCCGCCCGGTTCGACGCCCGCAACGGCACCGACCACCAGTCCAAGCTGGTCGGCGACTGGCTGGCCGAGCTGCCGGTCGCCGCGGTCCGGCTCGACGAGACCCCGCTAGGCCCCCTCACCCTCGAATCGATCATGGAAGTGCTCGACGAGCGCGACGACCGCTACACGGTCGACGACGACGGGGTGATCAGCGGGCGCTGGCCCGGCACCTACATCCAGTTCGAGCGGCTCGGCGAGCGCCTGGAGATCCTGCAGGTGCGGGTGGTGGCCGAGCGCAGCCTGCCAGCGGCGCGGATCGCCGAGGCCTACGAGTTCTGCAACGCCTGGAACCACGACAAGCTGATGCCCAAGGCCTACGTGCACGACGCCGGCGAGGGCCACCTGCTGCTGGCCGGCGACGTGACCACCGACCTGGAGCACGGCGCGACGGCCACCCAGCTAGCGGCCCTGATCAACGCCGCGGTCGCCACCGGCACCGCGTTCGCCTCCGCCGTCGCCGACCTGCCTTAGGACACCCGTTGGCCGATGCCGACGGCCTGCGCACGGGCTCGGACGCGGCGCCGGCGCAACACGAAGAAGCCCACGTAGGAGACCAGCACGATCAGCGCCAGCACCGCCTGCGCGACGTGCACGTAGCGCTCGGGATAGAGCACACCCTCGATGTAGGTGTCGATGAAGCCGCGGCTGAGCGACTCCTGGCCGGCGTTGCCGCGGGCCCAGTTCTCGGCGTAGGTCAGCGGGCAGTTGAGGCCGAACCCGATGAGGGCGATCCCCCAGCCGATAGCGGGAAGGTGGAACCAGATGGCCTTCGGCCACTTCCAGGCCAGGAAACCACCGAGCAGCACGTACGCCATGAAGGCGAAGTGCAGGATCAGGAAGGCGGTCGCGAGCTCTTTCCACCCCACGCCTGCGAGCGTATGACGATCCGCCGGCCGTTTCTTGAGTACGCGAACCCAGCTCAGCGCGGGTTGAAGCTCGACATTTGGTCTTGACCCCGGTAAATGATGCTATAGCTGCACTCAGGCACCTCGAAGAACGCGTCCGGCATAACGCCCAGCGGCTCCGATACCACCAGCCGCGCGCCCTCCGGGATCTGCCGCAGGGTCTCCACCTCCGGGTGCAGCTCGCGCAGGTCGTTGACGTCGCTGGAGTAGAACAGGGTCCGCGACCGGTGCGCGGTCGAATAGCGGAAGGCCCAGATCCGCTCCCCCTCGGTGGTCGCCACGGTCATCTGCACCGGGTCCTGGATGCCGTGCCGGGCGGCGGTCGCCTCAACGAAGCCGACCATCCGCTCCACCGCGGCCACCGGGTCGTCGCGCAGCCCGTACGTCAGCGCCAGGAAGAACATCACCTCGGAGTCGGTGGTCCCCTGGATTTCCGGGTAGAGCCCGGGGTCGACGGCCGCCAGCAGGTCGCGCTTCATCGGGGCGAAGTCGCGGAGCGCGCCGTTGTGCATCCAGAGCCAGCGCTCGTGCCGGAACGGGTGGCAGTTGGTCTCCTGCACCGCCGTGCCCGACGAGGCGCGCACGTGCGCGAAGAACAGCGGCGAGCGGATGTGCTCGGCCAGGTCGCGCAGGTTGCGGTCGCTCCACGCCGGCAGGATGCCGCGGAACGTGCCCGGCGTCTGCTTCTCGACCGGGTCGACCGGGTACCAACCGATGCCGAAGCCGTCGCCGTTC
>Ga0193743_1000385_pt1 | contig 35030 bp, 43 predicted proteins | sample L2c2metaG_FD_143038 | JGI IMG/M metagenome (GOLD analysis project Ga0193743, IMG submission 143038) | Soil microbial communities from a riparian zone of the East river system, Colorado, United States - L2c2 | ecosystem: Environmental > Terrestrial > Soil > Riparian zone | place: USA: East River... | reverse complement strand
AAGATTACAAAAAAAAAAAAAAACATGGGTCAAGAAAATACAAAAAGCCAAATGAGTTGTAGGGTATGAACTGAAAGAAAAGATAATCAATAGCATATAAAATTTTCCAAATTTGAAACCGAAAGAGTAACCTTTTTTATGACCACCAACCGTCATCCCCCTGCGTTGGAACTGCCGACACGGTGCTTGGGGTAGGTGAGGGACCTCGTGGGTATTGAGGGTATGGTTTGTGATGAGGTTTTGGGGTAGAAGGGGGAACGTTAGCAAACCGGCTGGGAGTATGCATGGGCATCGAATTCCATTTGCCTTGTCCATTTGTATTAGCCGGAGGAGCATGCATCGAATTCCACACAGAAGGCTGTGGAGATCTTCCTGTGGTCGTCGAATAGGAAGAAACCCTTCGGCTATCTCCTCGTCCATCGTAGATGGTGCTGGCTCGTGAATCGGGACGAGGGGGAGGGTGACTCGTTCCATTCATCTGTGGCCGATATGATGTGGCGGTGGCGGTGGGAACCTTCGTAGACCTGGCCTTTTCGAGTTCAGATTGCAAAAGTGTGCACTTGGACTCGAGAGCAGTAATTTGATTGCAAAGTCGAGTCTCCCGATCCTGACGTAAAAAAAGTAAAATTAATACACAAGACGAAAATCAACGTCATACATGTGGACTCACCTGGGATAATCGGCTATCAGCCTCCTGTTCTTCGACTTGAACTTTCAGCATTGACAGATCAGCCTCAAGCTGACCCTGAGTCTGCTCAGCTTGATCGAGTTTAGTCTGCACCACCTCCAACTGACTCTCGTAATCCTTGGCACGACGTTCCCATTCCGTAGAACGTTGTTGAGCTTGAGTTAAACTCTGCCGCATGGTCGTAGCAGCCCTATCACTGTTGGCCACCTTCGCTTCCAACTCCTTGAAACGCTTTTGGAGTGCCACATTCTCGCTTTCCAGTGCCTTGCTTCGATCGCGATGATGCCTGAGCTCTTTCTGCTCTTCGTCATCTGCGTTTTCGAGCAATTTATAGACCATGTTGATTTTCTCTGTCGCAGTTGTGATTGCATCCCAATTGCTCTGCTGCAACGCTAGACCATCGTGTTGTTTTTGGAGAGTTTCGAAGGCTTTCGAAGCCGTTTCCTTTTCTCGGGCGGCGAAAGCAACCTCTAACTCTAGAGAGTTAACCTAAATAGAGATAGGATTAGTATAATACTAAAGCACTTGCAAGCGCAATGCACGACTAACCTTGGACTTAAGATCCTGCTTCTCCGCCACAAGTTCCACATTTGCCTTTTCCAACTCGGCAATGCTTTCTTGGTGCGCCTGAGCGGCAACATCAGAAGACTGAAGTCGAGCAAGAGCCTTCGCCAACGCCTCTTCCAAATCCACATTCCTGGATTCTAAAGTACTCATCTCAGCAGTCTTGCTGGAGACACCTGCCTGTAATTCCTTAACCTGGACACGCAAACGTTCGCGATCTTCTTCCACAATCGTAAGTTTCTCACTAAGCACATCCTTTTCAACTCGAACCTGGCCATGGGAACCTCGGGCCTTAGTTAGCTGAATCTGGTAATCGGTATTGAGTTTACGAAGTTCTTCCATTTCCCGTCTTGAGTTGTCGCGTGAGGTTATTAATTCTGTAAGAGTTATTTGAATGTTGTTTGCGATGGCCGTGAAGGTGCCTGGAAGTGCGCCCAATTTCTCGGAGAGGTGTTTAGTTTGGGAAGATATGTCTTCATTCTGCCCAACCAGGTCCTTTTGGTGGACAGCCATAGTTTCCACCAGATCCTTAATAAAGATAACATTAACGTCAGGCTCAGCAACCGACAGAGGTTGATCAAGCTTTCTCAGTATATTATCTTGAGCGTTCTTGAGAGTTTCAAGCTGTGAACCAATTTGGCTGGGAATGTCGGAGATGGAAGCCACGAGTCCACTTTGCAATGTAGTGAAGCCGCTTTGTTGATCATTGACCGCCTTTTGCAAAGACATCACTTCACTCAAAGTCGAAGGCACGGTATTCAAAGCCTCCAACAATTGCGAGACACTTTCAGTGACTCTAGCAGTCACTATATCCACATTGAAAGCCTTGTCTCTTACGGCCAGTCTCGAATCCAGACGTTCCACAACGAGGTCAGCAACATGTTCCTTGATCTCGAACGCGTCGATCGGTGCAATGGCACGGCGAACCTCTGTAATAAGTTTGAGAGTAAGAGCATCCGTATCGATGGGTGGGTTACCCATAGAAGGTAACAGTGGCAGGATCCTATCCACAATAAGACTAGCTGTTTCACGCTTGTCAGAAGCCAAGTCGATAAGTTGTGATATATGAGGTTTCACGGCTTGTGTAAGTTGCCGTGTCAACTGCTCATAGTCGATGGGTTCGTTATGGAGTGAATGCATCATGGGCGACAGTACGGCAACCAGCTTGTCGACGATAATATCGCGCTCACGAGCTGGAGCGTTTTGACTTATAGCTTCTTGCCGGGCTGCAAGTTCCGAAATTGATTCGATGACAGCATTAACAGTCCTAGTTCCAATTTGTTCAACAGACGACAGAATCTCGCGAGGATTATGTTTGTCAGCAGGGATGATGCGGTGGAGTTCATGCTGCATCGCCGATAAGAGACCTTTATGACCTTCCTCGACGACATCTTTGATCATCTGGAAATCTAAATCCCCTCTGGCGTCCCTCTGACTGTCGTCCAAGCTGCTTGTAGCCGACTCATGCAATTGAGTACGGAAAAGGGAGATAACATCCGCCATCATAGCCTCCGTCGAAGCTGACAATCCTTTCTCTCCATTCTGTTCTCTCTTCGCCAAATCTCTACGAATGGGAGCAAGTTTTTCATCCAGGAGTTCTGCAATCACAGTTTCCACACGATGCAGCTCCATACGAGTCGTCAAGTCCTGAGGTCCAATAGAGGCTTCATCAACCGAAGAACGATCATCATGAAGAGCATCTGGCAACGAAGATCGCCGACGAGCATGACGAACAGAACCACCAAAGACATCATCATCATCCTTCTTCGAACTCTTCCATGGACCAGGATCCGTCACCAATCTCCCAGCAGGATTCTTCTGAGCAATCAGCGGAACATTATCATCATCCATAGAAGGACGATGTAAATGTTCAAACGTTTCATGAGAGTTCAAACGCGAACGCACAGTTCTCCTCGTACGATCTTCACCGCTGTTGACTAAAGCTTTGAATAATCCAGCAGGAACCGTGTTGCCAGAACCAGGATGTTTAAAGTCCAAAGGTATAGGCGCGCGTTTCGTTTTAGTAACCTGAGGAATGACGACAACTCCCTCCGTTGTTACTCCGCTATTATTCGCCTCTGCAGTACTGGAATCATTCATCAGGTCCTCCAATGTCGCTAGTTCCGGCTCAGGCATGGAAATATTACCAGACTCTTTTGGAACCAACGGCATATTGTTGGCGACAGCGGAGAATCCTGCAAACGTGAATGGTGGTGCAGAATCATCTTGTAGGCTACGCGGTATACCCGAGAACGATCCCGCACGACGAATGCTATGAGGAGACTCAGACTTCATCGGGAATCTGAAGGAGCTCATACTATCCCCCTCTTCCATAGACGCGCTAGACCCACGTCGCTGCCTCTTCTCCCTGCCTTGTATTTTAAACGGTGACGACTGCGCAGACTCCGACACCTCCGCCAACTGAGGACGCGGGAATTCAGGTACTGGAACTGGCATATGCGGGGCACCAGATGGAAGACGGAAGTTGAATTCTCCCGGTTTAAATTCTGGAGCAGCAACATTCAAAGGTTTTCCAATAGAAGGCAGTCGGGAATGCGACGCGGAGAGATTGGGCGGTGCCGAGGATTGGGCGCTAAAAGGCTGGAAAGATCCTGAAGTTCGAGCAGCTCCAAAAACAAATGGTTTGGCGAGCGGATTGAGAGAATCGCGTCTTCCAGTCGAAGGTTGCGACTGATGATACCCCAGACTGGGATAGATAAAATTCTCCGAAGTACCACGCGAATGTGCCATAGCAGGATCATGAACAGAGTAGTGCCCAGAAGCCACACGTGAATGCGGCAGAGGAGAACGATGCATCAAACGTGGAGACTCGGGATCCATGTTCGAGGTAGAGCTCCCATAGTATTGTTCTGTGCTGACACCAAGAAATTCCGCTCTTCTAGCTAACACCATATTTTCTTCGCTTGGATTAGAAATCAAGTCATCATCTGTACCGGCATGAGGATAGAATGCGAGAGTGTTATCAGGTGGAAGTGGGAAATTAGGAAGGCGACGAGGTTGATCCAGTTGACGTCTTTCACGGCGCATACGACGTTCTACACGTTGCTGGCGGGCCCTTTCTTCATCCGATGGATTAGACCATTCACCAATACTCTGCGAGAATAACATAAATACGGAAATTGGCTAACCGCCATCCAAAAAAACTCACCTCATCCTCAGACGTGTCTATACCAAGATAAACATCTTCTGAACCCGTCCATTCCTCAACCTCATCATCCAACACCACATGTTGCCTAGATGCCTCTCCAGGCTCCTGGACTATTTCTGCTTCCTCTTCTGGTGCATCCCGGAATTGAGTGAAATTTCCACCAACTGAACGAAGTGAAAGTGTAGCGGAAATTCTTGAAGCGTGACGTGAATGCAATCGACTATGAGGTGCCGTCGTCGAATCGTCTTCGGCCTCATCTACATAGTTCTCTTCTAAATCCGTCTCCTGAAGGATGTTGTTCTGAACCTCTACTTCTGGTTCTACTTTCTCTGGTTCAGTCTCTTCTTCCGATTCCATAGGAGTCTCCAAGCCAAAACCACGAATAAAATCGATGTGAGTTTTGTTGCCACCCACTGCCGACAGTGGAGGTGCAAACGATGGCGCTGCCATAGGTACTCGGCCTTGTGGAGCGTGGATAGGGTCAGGTGGAGATGCCTCGCTATCCATGCTTGACTCAGACACTGGAACTGTAGCCCCGCCCAATGGATTATATAGTGAAGGGGAGGGAGAGAACAAAGAAGACTGATAAGATGGCGGTTGAGCCAGTGACATTGTGTGTCCATGACGATTCGTCATAAAGCGCGGACCTCGATGAGGTGAAGGAGACAAACCAAAAGGTGCGTAAAGTGGATTTGGTGACAAAGACAAAGAATTGTTTAGAGCTGGACTTGTTTCTCGGGATTGTTGTAGTTTGTTCAATTTAAAAAGAAGGAGAGCTGGGTCCGCAGGCGATGACACCTAAGAGATTCGCTTAATTGTTAACACAAAGGGCACGTGTATAACATGAGCTGACGTACTGACGCCGCCCGAGCATGGGGTGCATGTATATGAGGGAGGTTGCTTCCGGAGCCACATTCTACCCCTAGCTTTTCTAGTTTGTCCTCGATGGCTTTTTTCTTGAGGTCGTCCCATGCAATCTACTCAGGCGCAATCACAAAAAGGTTTAAATTGCAAGGAATGATAGATAAATGCTTACCTTTCCAGGGAGGTAAACATCAATGGAATGAGGCAAGAGGAGTCTATATGTATCTGGGGGGAACAGTTCGGCAGTAGTTAACTCTGCGGGGATGACAGAGTCATCTTGGTATTGGAATGGGTTGTCAAGGGGCGAGCGAGCCCACGAAGGACGTGTCGCTGGCTCGCCATCTTTTGCAGGTACTGTTTCTTTAGGCAAATTGACAAAGACTTTCTTGGTCTTTTGGGGGGTAGTAGCCGGAGCAGTTGGAGCAGAAGTGGAGGGTAAGGGACTGAGTTTGCGAGCAGGACCGCCTAAAACAGCTTTTGGAGGACCCCCAATACTCAACTGACGTCTACTACGATTTGGGAAAGGATGTGATGGGGGTTGACCAGTGGACCCGAGGATCATGGAAGGTCGAGGAAAATGAGTAGAAACAGGGGTGACAAGGTTAGGCGGGTGAATACCCGCTGCTGCTAGCTGAATACTGGCTTGGTGAGCATGGTGAATAGGACGAGCTGGAGCAGCAGGTACTTGTGAGTTAAACAGGGCTTGCATAGGAGTCTGGAGAGCAGACTGCTGTAGAAAAGGAGGAGCATACATTGGTGGAGCAGGCATACTCAGCCGTGGCAGGGTTTCACGACGGTTGGCCATAGAACCAGGTCCCACCCAGGTTACCACGTGCTTTCGGTTGTGACTACACGCGTCAATTAAATGTGACCAGCTTTGTTCTCGACGACCATGCTATTGCGTTCCAAGGCTAGATCATGTCTACGCTCATCCTTCAGATTGCTCTCGACACTCACCGACATCGATGTAGATCTTCCTATTTCCAACCATTCGTCATCTCTAATCTCTCCCTTCTTTAGCCCTCCAGACTCAAATTCATTCAAACAACAAACCCACAACCTATACCCGCATCTTCCACCCTAAAATTCGGGCATACCTTTGTCAGTCTACTCTACAACGAACCTTGTACCCATTCTCACAATTTTCAGACTGATCATATGTTAACTATCCCTTGGGCGGTAGAATCAGGATGGGGCGCACCTCAAATACATGCTTGTCAGTCCTAACGCCAGCCTCCCACCCTGCATTGCCAATCAATATTTTTAGACGGGCCTTTTTCACTGGATCCTAGCTCCACCGTCTTACATTATGCACAAACTATTTTCGAAGGCATGAAGGCTTATCGACATGAAAGCGGTCGTGTGACGTTATTCAGACCTGACATGAATATGAAACGAATGCTTACTAGCGCGAATCGCATCGCTTTACCCGTGCATACACTTTCTTTTCTCATTTTCTCTTACCCGGCCAACTGATGAATAGACATTCAATGGCGGAGCACTACTCGAACTAATAAAGGAACTTATCCGGATTGACAAAAAATGGATACCCATCGAACCTGGACACAGTCTTTACGTTCGTCCAACACTCAGTACTCATCCATTTCCCCTTCCCCTCCTCTTCCATCACTCACACAAAATTAAATTTTAGTTGGAACCCAAAAAGCTATCGGAGTTGGCCCACCCAACGAAGCCCTCCTCTTCGTCATACTCAGTCCCGTAGGCCCATACTACCCCAACGGATTCAAACCTGTATCACTCTACGGGACAACTGAATACGTTCGTGCTGCTCCCGGTGGTGCGTCCATCGCCGCTTACTTACATTGATACTGAACCCCTAAGTATCCATATGCCTGACCTAGGCACCGGCGCATACAAGTTGGGTGTCAACTACGCGCCAGGAATTCTTCCTCAGAAGGAAGCCGCCCTGCAAGGATATGCACAGAACTTGTGGCTTCACGGTCCAGAACACTATCTCACCGAAGTAGGTACCATGAACCTTTTCGTCGTCTTCCGAAAAGATAATGGAGGTCAGTCCTCCAGCATTCACCCGGAAATGTGTGCTCATTCTAACTCACAAGGCTACGAACTTGTCACACCCCCTCTTGACGGCATGATCCTTCCGGGAGTAACACGCGACTCTGTACTCACTCTCGCACGCGAACACTCCTCTGGTTCCAACCGATTATCAGGTCTACCCGAAAACCTAACCGTCTCAGAACGATCCGTAACAATGCGTGAAGTCAAGGAAGCTTCAGAATCAGGTAAACTTGTGGAACTCTTCGGTGCTGGTAAGTTCCATTTTATTTTAGCCTTTTCATCTTCAATTAATTTCCTTACCTTCCTTTTTCTTTTCGCGATAGGTACTGCTGCTGTGATCAGCCCAGTAGACAAGATCGGTTACCTTGGGGAAAATGTTCATCTCCCAACTGGCGAGGGTGGTATGGGACCCATCTCAAGACCTATCTGGACCGAATTGGTCGGACGTCAAACCGGTACCATCCCAAGCGACTGGAGCGTCACCATTTAATCAATAATATATGTAACCATCTGTAACCATCTCATCTTCCGGACGGATTTAATCATATCCATAACCCAGGTTTTATTGTCGAATTTACGTGTTGCCTTGTCAGACTCATTTGCAAATAGAAATAGATGCTCGCATTTGCGAGCCTTTGAACCGGTCTACATAGACCGAGGACTAGATATTGAGCGTACTCAAGAGCATGCATTATGTAATACAAACGAGCGAGAAAGAAAAAAAAAAACAAAGGCATGAAAGAAAAGAAAGACAGCAATTTTGAGAACAATCAAAGCATTCCCATCCCATCTCCATCATCTCCATCCACACCCCATCCACTAGCAATAATCTCCTCTTCTTGTATATGCGAATGATGGATATCCGGGGTTTGAGGACGTTCTGAACCAATTTTACCCCTCCTACTGCTGCTGCTGCTGCTTTCAACTCCAATCATTCCACCACTAGTAAGTTTCGTAGCTGTGGGTGATAGCTTCGTCACCGGTGTATGAACGGTTGTTGTTGTGGTACCGCCGTTTGCAGTGATGTTACCACCTGTGTACCATGATATTTGAACAGCACCAACGATGGGAATGTTGATCCCTTTTGCTAGACCCTATATAATCCGTGAGCAATGAAAAGTAATTAATGGAGGGAAATGGCTGACCTGTTCCGCTGCCACGCGTGATTTGAAAGAAATAAGGTATGCACCAGCTTCAGCCGGTTCAACAGACTCCAACTGGCCAGTGGTCTGATAAAAATGTGAGACATGAGAACTCAACCCAAATACACCGATGAAAAGAAAATAAATTACGGACCTCATACCAATCTCTCAATGCCTGAGAACCATCTTCTTGTACACCCTTCACCAACAGCTTCTTGGGTCGGTTGTCCAATTTCATACTCCCCCGTGGAGGTCCACCTCGCATAACAGGACCACCACGGAAATAACTTCTTGAAGCACCTCGTCCACGTCCTCGATATCCTCGATATCCACCAGATGATGATGATGAAAGTAATGGTGCATCCAATCCTAAACTCGCTGCCTAAACACAGGAAGTTAAATATTTAAAGGAAGAAAAGAGAGGACAATGACCCACTTCCGCTTTCAATCTCTCCAATTTCGTCTTCAAATCCTCCGTCTTATCTTCATGTTGTTGTTGATGATTCATATCGAGCTCCTTATCCAACCTCTCCTTCTCCTTCCTCTCATGTTCCGTCATCTTATCAAGCCCAGCTTTCTTCACAGAATTCGGTGGCGCAGTTCCCCCACCAGTCGTTTCGGGAGTCGACGAAGCAGCAGCCGTCAAACCCGTCATTTCCTCTCCCAATTTACGCAGCTTGGCCATAATATCCTTCTTCTGATCAGCAGATGCAGTTTCCAGAGATGTCATCAGCGTTTTTTGTTCATTGATCGTCTCCTCAAGGCGATGTTGTTTTGCTGCTAACGCCGAAAGTGCCGGTGGTGGTGCTGCCGCGGTGGCCTTCCGCGGCGTAGATATGGTAGCGGATGTGATTGTAGATGTGGACGTGGATGCAGTAGGTGGTACAGAAGGAACGCTGGACGCTGACGGTTGTGATGCAGGCGATGCCTGTGCTGCTGCTGCCATATTTGCAACTAGAGGAGCTGACGCCGCCAACATACGCGTACCTACCTGTCCATGACCCTCCATCGGCCGATGCCAAAACACCTTCACAAACCGATTACCGAAAACCGCGTCCTCCGATTTCCAAGCCGCATGCGCCTCATCATGGTTCGAAAAACTAACCAACGCCTTGGCATTAACAGCATCAATAGCGACATTTGTGACAGTTCCAAACCGCTTAAACCATGCATTCACTTGTTCCAATGATAGTTTGTCTTCTGGGATCTTTTCAACCACCAGTGTTTTGTCGTTCCGTTTTTCTGGACGGAAGTTGTGTACTTCCCCACCGAATGTACCTCGTCCTCTGCCACCGTGTCCCCGACCACCACCTCGGAATTGCCCGTGGTTCATTATAGGAGGTCGCATACCTGAGGGTCCGGCCATGTCTACATCCATGGATGGGACCGCCAATGGATAGCCATTCCCATTCATAGGGCCAGGAATGGGGTTAAAATTGTTCGTTATCTGGTTTGGCGCAGCCTGATTGTTGGCCTGTGGCATATCCACGTCGTCACTTGGTGGCGCTGGGTCCGCAGAAGGAACGTCAGGAACATCAAGGTAAATAGTAGGCGTCAGATCTTGAATGACGGGAAGTTCTCCAGAAGCATTAATGATTCTTCCATCTTCTTGTTGTATTCGAGGTAAAAGAGGAGCACGTTGGTGGTTTCGACCTGTCATCGGTCGCATGTCCATTCTTGCTTCATGGGGATCATACGCAGCACCTTGCATAAACGACATCCCATTTGCATTCCCAGGAAACATTGGCATAAAAGGCATGCCGGAACCTGAAGGCACACCGTTCATTGGATACAGTTGAGAAGGGATGACAGCATCTTCTCCGTGACTGTACTTGCACATAGCACCACGAGCGCAATAGCCATTATCTAAATAAAGCATTGGAATGAGTCATGAAAACTAATGTTAGAAGAATCTTACTATGATAGTCTCGACATATCCCCCTCTTCTGATCAGGGGGTTGATATGTCTGCGGTCGTCTGCCATTCATCTGAGCCATACCATTCATACCCATGACTAAACCCATCTGCCCATTATTGTATGGACCTACACCACCGTCCCGGAACCTATCAACCTGAGGTCGTCCCCAACCTCCAGTAGACGGCTGCGCCATCCGACCATCAGCACCTCCATTCCCATATCGTGAAAACTGGCCCTCAGTGCTCAGTCGCGGACCTTTCGCAGGAGGTCGTCCATCCCGTTCATCATTAGTATTACTCCGCTTCCGAGTTCTCTCCTGAGGCGCTGTAGGTGTCAGAAGACCGTCAAGCGGAATCGGAATGCCTGTGTCCAATGGCTTTTCGGAAAAAGAGGGAGAAGCGGGTGCAGCGCCATAGGGTAGGTAAGATTTGGTTCGAAGGACAGTGAATAGGGTTTCGATGAATGAGCTGCACTCTGCTTGAAAGTTGGTCAATGTTTGTAATGAAGAAATGCAACTCAACGGCAACTGACCTTTTTCTAGGAATTCGTCGAGCTGGACAGCTAATTCCGTTCGCATCTCGCTCTCTGGTACATTGTGTCTTAGTAATGCCAAAATGTAGTCCGCTAGAGCTCCGGGCTCAGCGTCGCATCTGACGAAAGAAATTTATCAGGATGAGGAAAAAGGAGATACATAAACAAAACGAACATTGGCTCCAATGTCCTTACAAGCCATGGCTTAAGATGAGGCGTAGAAGCTGGATCGAATACCATAGATGATATAAAATCCAAAAAAAAAAAGGGAGGAGTTGATGTCAAAGAGCTGTCTTGCCTCCAACTTGTTCCAGCCAAAGGTACAAAATATGTTTAGTAAGCAGTCGGTTAGTTCCGAAAGGGATTGACATCCTGAATTTACGAATAAGTACATAGCTCGTTCGAAGTCCTTAGGAAGTCCAGGAAGGATGGTACATAAGTAGCTGGCCATGTATCGGGATAATCTCAGTGTTTGGGATTCAATGGACAGTACTGTGTATAATACTAGTAATAATACATTCACATTCACTTCTACTGCTAGAAAGCCCTCATTACATACTTTTACACCAATGTGGTTAAAAATGAGCCTCGAATTCATGCGATATTGCAAATTTGATATTTAAGACTCCCTTGCATTCCATAGGCCAATTTTAAAGAACAAAACATAGGGAAAGCGCCCATTTGCAACACTAGGTGACTCTCCAATACCCGATCCGATAGCAGTACCTCTTCAAATCGCAGCTTTCACTCATTATGAAGTATCGAACCTGCTCATATTCATCTCTCAAACCAAGTAAATCAATTAAATCTAACTACGACGGGGAAGATCATCATGTAGGTAGGATGCCAATTATCTCGAGCAACAAGTGGGCTTCAGTTCAAGGAATCCAGGTCCAATGGTGCTTCAAATTCCGCGCTTGAGATTATATGGCCCAGTGCATTAGAATATTGCCCAAAACAGACGCCCGAGACAGAATGGCAGAGAAGTCCAACACCAGCTTGGAAATTCGAGGGAATATTCATCAGACATTTTCTGTCACTCTCAGTGAAATCACGATACGAGCCAGCTCAATTCGTGTCCTATTGACTCGAGCCGTGTCATACCGTTCTTTTCTAGGCTTGCACACACGTTTCTCATGTTGCCGTTCTCTCTGACTATTGCCGTTCTCCCAAGTCCATGAATAAGGCCCTGTGACGATGTGTTCGATCATTCCCAAGAAGCTAAGTTCCCGAGTCAACGCCCAGAGTTCCCGAGTCATTACCAAGAGTTCCCGAGTCATTACCAAGCGTTCCCTTGTGATCGCATGACTCAGGGAGTCTTGGACCATGCGGCGATGACGTGAGAGAGAGATGGGGAAGGCGATGGGGATGACAGTGATGAACCCATGAAGAGGAATCGAAGGATGAGAAATAAAGCTGAACCAGACTGGCACCTATGAACAACGGCGTGACAACGTGACGGAAGAAGCGCATTCCATCGCGGTAGCAGCGATGAGGCGCTACATTGATGTCAGTAACAACCTACGACTGCGACTAAGAAGAGAGCTTACTGGAGTAATTTCAAGGTGTTGTAGAGCCGGAGAAACAAAAGCACAGACACGATGTGATTTCGGCACGGCGGTTGGAGCAAATAAGAGGCATAAACAGTACGGGCATCGGTGTGAGGGGGTGAGGTGGCAAAGTAGAGAAGATAAACTTATCATATGACTCGTCAAAAGGCAAGCAAAAGAATGTAAGGGAAGGTTAAAAACAAAGGATAACCCGCGTTGAGAGCTAAACAAGTAAACGAAATCGTCGTAGAGATGACGGAATGAAAAAGGAAAGGGTAGAGAGGAGAGGGAAAAAGTGTAACGCAGCCATGATTGTGGCAGACAAGGCTTTTATAATCGTGACGGGTTATTCCGATGTGATGAGGCTTTTGAGCGTCACGGGTTTCTGCGATTGGCTGGCTGTCTATCTCAAGTACCCCGGTCACCATGAGGCATTTCTTATCTGCTCTCATATTGCCTCATCCTTGCAATTGATCAGAAGTTTCGGTATAGTTATCCAGTTGTTAGATGAGATGAGAAAGGACACTGTCATGTACAAAAAAAGTTTTTACTTGTTTTCTCTAGACCAGGCAATGTGAACATCTAAATGTACTTTAGCACATCGGTATAGTTAAGGACTGCGCTCCGTACCTCAAAAATAGATTCAGAGGGCACGCCCCATCCTCGTACACCTTCAACCCGGTTGTCCATTCTCGTGCCCAACATCATGCCAACAACAGCGCCGCTCTCTTCTTCGATGATTGGTCCGCCACTTGACCCTGCTGTCGGAAGTGGAGTGAAAAGCAAATGAGAAAGCGCATCGTACGTTCCAGGCTGTACATTGTAAAAGAAATCTCCCTTGCATAATCTTTGACTGCAAACTCACCTTGGCTTCCCGACCAGCAAAGTCACGATACCCGAGAACTTTCCCCTTCACCCATTTCCCCCATGTATCTCCAACCCAAGGATGCCACCCACTTTCGCTGGGTCTCTTATGGCTCACAAAGTGGGCTAGAATAGAAGCATCTTCATGCGCCGGATATGGAGACACGGGAAGGGTGTTAACTGTACCAGGAGGGACGTGGCATGAAAGGAGGAGCAAGTCCGAGCGCGGAAGTGCTGAAACAACATCAGGGACGGGGTGTACCGTCATAGAATCCCCCGAACCAACCAAGATGAACGTTCCACTCTGATGCAGAGCACTAGAACGAGCGGACTCTGATAACAATAAAGGCGATTGGCGCACCTGTAGATAGGGTTCGACATGAGACTGAATGAAATCATTATCTCATGGATTAATGTCTTGCCTCTTCCAACGTGTGTGCACAAGTTATAATCAAGATCTCCCCCTTCTTGCGACCTTCGACATTGAGGGCGAAACCGGAAGATAAAGTTATCTTGTGATCCGGACCGACTCGAGCACAATGTGCCACGGTGACGACGTTTCTACCACTATCAGCTCCTGTTGTGAGACGGGGTCTTCGAGTGTCGGACGGCCGAGACTCATAAGGGAGCGAAACATCAAGTACAGTGCCAGAAGTGTCGATATATTGCTCGATGATGTCAAGCAGAGGTGTTTTGTATCCGCATAAAGCGGCTTTGAGTATCTGGCTGTCCAAGAGTACCGACACGGACGTAGAAGACTCGTCTTGTGTTTGATCATATGGGTGTAGCCGTTGTCCAACAATTGAGGATGAAACGGTCGCATACAGACACCGACGTGATTTACAGGACAATACTGAGACCACTCTGCTTCTACAGCACCTGGCGTGGTTGAATATAAGGCTCGGAATGAGCATCACAATTTTGAGTTGGGATGTGGAGACGTTGAGATCATATTCAATGTGTAGTGTGTAACACGAACCCAAAAATAGAAATACTACCATTAGCCTTTCCCAACATATCTCTGTTTCTCATACTCTTTCCACAACGCCTTTAAAATCGCTTTCCCACCAGTATCCAACGCACTAACCATCAACGCATCCCGACTATGTTCATTCATTATCGTGCATAGAACAAACAAGCCTGATTCCAATTCTTTGCGGACCTCCAAAGGCAAAATGCACAGCGAATCGTTCATAGCCTCAATATACGCTTGCAACACGTACGCAGCATGCTTAGAGAAAGGCTTTGCCAGAGATTCCGCCTTTTGTAAATCCGAAGTGGACGATGACAATATTCGTACAGTGGTTTTAGTGTTCAGACTTTCTAGAAGCCGTCCAAAGGCTTTCCCTTCTTCTGCCCCGAGAGGATGCAAGACGCTGATCCACTGTGGTTGGGTGTTCATCACAAGAGTCTTTTGCTTTGCTCCAAGATTTGGACGGCAGCCACGGGTGGACAATAGAAGTTGCCGTAGGACCATGCCAAGATGAGGAAGCGTAGAAGTCACAAGGTCCCGTCGAAACCGAATGAGTGAACTCGAAATAGCAATTATCTTGTGGAAAATCATGACCTCCGTATCTTGATCATGCACTTGAGAAGGTGTGAGCATTTTAGATATGAATAACCAGACTCCAGCTGCATCCATGGAGCGTAACGCGGCTTGCTGTAGAAGAGTCAGCAACATGGATCCTACTGTCTTCGTAACAGTACTGACTTGGTCAGAACAATGTTGTGTTAGCAAATCTAGAACTTGTAGACGCAATTGCAAAGGTCCATGGACAAATATATCATGGCCAGCAAATTTATTGATAGACCGCGTCGCGAACTTCTGAATGTGAACCAAAGTATCTAACGGGCAGAGAAGAGTTAGTGGAGAAGCAAGAAGGAAACGACCAGGGAGCCCTACGTGATGGATGTTCTTTCAGCAACAATGCTGATAAGTGCACGAGACATATCAATTGATATGTCGACAGACACCTAAGATCTGACAATGTATCGGAGACAAGTGACAGGAGGTACGTGAAATCTGTCAGGGACATTGATTTACAACTCCTGCCAAAGTGAAAATCTAAGTGCTTTCGACCTAAAATCGGGGGCCAAGATTCAGGTGTCTGACACCAAGGAAATGGCACTGTCACTTACTGGAAGAGCCCACACTGTCATATAATGAGATATAGACAGCAACGATGAGATCCGTATGCAAAGGACGTTCTGCTTCAGGCCGATAACCAAGTTCCTGCAGGATAATGGCAAATACAAGCACTTTGAGATTGTCCATGCCTTCGTTCCGTAACCCAGTATCAGATTCAGGGGTGGGCATCAGTCGCGATACCATTTTTTGGCCGATAAAAGGGATAGGAATAGCAAAGTCTGCTATAAAAAAGAAGTCTTCATGTAAACCAACATGGTGAGCTTTATGGACAGACAACGTACCCGGAGTCGTCGTGGATCCCAACCATCCACCAAGACAAAGGAGTCTGTACCAGCCGGACATTAGGCCAATCAGTTGGATTACATCTTCATCCTTTATTTTTCGGTCTGAACTGAGAACGACGCGTGGCAATAGAGACGAGGATAGGTTCCGGTGAAGCTCCCGGATCACCGTTGTAATGTCGTTGGGTAAGCTGGTTACCAATTTTAGATCGTGAGCTCAAAAGAAAGAACTGGAAAACTGACCTATCCGCCTGGATCTCCATCGTTAAAAGGTCCATAAATTCAATAAAACTCTGGGCACGAATGCCTAGAGATGTGTCAAAGGTGTTTTGATCATATAGAGCCAGAACATTGAGGAGCAATTTCGAGCCACCATTTTTGGATGCTTTCAGTAATTTCCTGGCAAGACGTTAAAGTAAGTGATGACAGAACATAATCATAGTCTGATCAACTAACGAAATGTAGATTTCCGTCAAGTCAAGTGTGGCTCTGTTAAATTCTCCCACAATACTCAAATCCATTCCATCTTGCTCTTTCAAGAGTTTTAGTATACATGAAGAGAGTTCATGACTCTTAACAAGATCAAATTGGTAAGTTAAATTATAAGCCTAAAAAAAACTCACAGTATCTAGAGTGATAGATGAACCTCCTTGCAGATGGGCACGCTTCAGGAAAACACGAATTACAATCAAAGCACCAGGAACGACTGTATGCCGACTGAACGGCAACGGATTGAGCAAGTCATCAACGGCCATGGCACGCTTGATCAGGGCAGAGAGATTCTTCCCTGGGAAGTACTCCATAGGAAAGAACAGTAAAAGTCGATAAGTGACCACTTTTTTGAGAATCGATGACAGTTCTAGCCGATCTATGACGGTGCTATCAAGAGGAGCTGTTTCTTTATCCAGGATGTCAAGCAATACACCTGGAAGAGATGTTAAGATAAACTTTCCTACTCTCGATTCCTCAAACTTACTTCGAACATTCCTCAACTCCCAGAAGTGGGCGGAATGTAGAGCCTGCAAAAAGAGTTGCTCGGGCTGCAGGTACCTTCCTGAAGGCGTCATGCGAGAAATGTCAATAGCCACAACAATATTGAGGAGCCTTTCGAGTTGCTGAGACGAAGCTGATTGGCTTGTTGGAACCATCAACACAGATCATCCCGAATAAATGATAGACTTCACTAACTCGATAACAGGCAACCATCTTTCAAAAATCATGTGCATGATAGCGAGTGCGCATTCAGCTCTTCCAGGTTCAATTTTGGTAAGATGATGAGCTTGACCAGACCAACGGACATCTGCTGGGCAAAAGTGGCTTTCCAGATACTTCAAAAGTCGTTCCATCAGATCCTCCACTCTATGTGGGTCGTCACGAGATGAAGCAGAGAGCAGAACGCGAAACTGAAAGTCTACCAGTCAGCACCAGAAATTCATTTAATCATTTCGACAAAGACGAACTAATTCGAGGGTCAGCTCAGGTAGAAGCTTGTCGTTGCCTGAAAGACCTGCCAATTTGTTTAAAGTCTTTGTGATATGGTTCGGAGGTAACGATGGGGTTTTTGACGTATTCAGAGCGTATAACAGGCGAAGCATAGAGGCGAGAACCACCTCAGTAGACCATGCATCCATATCGTCCTGCTTTTTGAGTACCTTCAAAGCTTTGGAGATAGTATGATAAACAAATTCGACCCGAAAGTCAACAATGCAACCTCGAAGTTCTTCAAGGATATCCGAAGGAAGGGAATGAACAGGCAACGAAGAAAGGACAATTGAAGTCAAATTGGCAACAAGACAATAGGTAATCGCCAATTCTTTCACGTTGAAATCATTCGCTATCGCAGTTGTTGACGTCTTGAGTTTCTTCCGAGCCCCTTCTGCGCCATCACCTTCCTGTTTGCGAGACACAGCGTAGTACAGCTCCCACAAATTCCGTAAAGTCCCAAAAACATGTTTAACAGTCGGCAGACATTGGTTGGCTGTCAAAGAATTGTGCAGTGCTTTCGAAAGTCGATCAAAATGTGTTGTATTCATGATAGGACTTGAACATTCGACTTGATATCGTTCTCGGCCCTGGATTGGACAAGGCGGCCTCTCAGAAATGATGGATTCCAAAAGGGATTCTATAAGGTTGTTCATAGTTCGAGTTTTGATGTGATAGTCCACTAAAGTGGCAAGGAAATCGAAGTGATCCTTATCGTATTCTTGAATCTGAGGGAAGTATGTTGAGGTGGAACGGCCATAATTTTTTTTGGTTTTGAAGCAACGTACTTGAAGAACACGAACGAGAATAAGTGGGAGGACTGAGACGACTAGATCAAAATCATCGTGAACAAGCATGGAAAGACATTTAAGAGCAAGTGCCGTAGTCTGGAAATGGGTCGCTATTTGTTTTGGTTGTCACTCTTGAAATTCGAGAGGTTATGAAGCAATTTTACGTACTTTTCCAGCTATCATTTAAAGCTGTCAAAGAGGTTTCTAAAAGCTGATTGAGGACTACTTGGGTGGTAAGCTGTTTTCGATGGAAGAGATTTTCTTGGTTAACAATCTGAAGAAGAGCAATCCGAGTTGCCCAGACTCGACTCGTTTGATCGTGGTCTCGCAGCATTGCTTCGCACGATACAAAGAATCCCACACCAGCGTCGTGAAGCTCATCAAGAGCTGTTCCGCCTGAATGTTGAGATCCTTGGCCAAAAAGAGCACCTCGATGTCTTTTTAGGGAATGGATGTAGTGGACGTAGATTTGTGGGAGGGTCTCCATTACGATTTCCCCGTGACTTTTGTTTAAGGTTCGTAAACTCTGCAACAAAGCAGTTTCAGTATTTCCATCTTGACTCTGGCGCAAAATGTCGAGATTGAAGATCGTGTCAATACCGGCTTCAATTATCCCGCTTTTGAGAGGATCGTGTATACCGAAGTCTTTTGCTACAGCATGAAGCCAGTTGTGGAGGTGCGATTGCAAGAAAGTTTGATGTAGCTGGCAAAAACTCCTGTCAATCGCATCGCATACATCCATGAAGTAGCCAGACCCGTACTTTTTTCTTGTTAGAAGAGTTGTTCAAGGAATTACGATAGGAATTTACGACCAATCGTCCATTTTTAGCAAATCCGGCGTCAAGAGGGTTCGAGAAAAGATAACCAAGCAGTGCACCAAAACACTCCAGCAATAGCTCACCATTCATTCTCTGCACCGCCAATGGCCAGAGGATGATCAGGCAAGAACTAGCCAGCTCAGAAAGTTGTTCTCTTTCTTCTTCATCAATATGAACGAATGAATTCAGAAAGACTACAACGACTGGTCCAACGGGTATGCGATGAAGCAATGGCGCTAGCCATATTTTGATAGGACGAGAGTCAGTGGTGCCTTTCCGAGGAGTACCAGGAGACTTGACGAGTTCCAAAAGAAGTCTCCAATAACGTTTATCAAACACTGGATTCAAAGCACTACAATATGACTTGAAATATGAACAACACAGAATTAAAAAAACCCGTACATTTCCTTCCCCTTATCTTTCAGAAATTTTGCAAGAATCCAATCTACTATGACTTCGGCTTTGCTCGGCACATATAACAACGCGTCCTCCCATGCTTGTTGAGCAATCTCGATCTTGGAAAGTCCTCCAACTACAGGTGGGTCTGCTGCCGCCTTCAGAGAGCGAACGAAATCTTGAGAAGAGTGGGTAGGATTCGTTAGATCCATTCGATATGATATGACGACGTTCTTCTCAAGAAGCCGTCAGACGTCTACACACTGATTGGGGTGACACACTCGGAATGGGAAGCCTTGAGTCCATTTTAAATTTCAAATTTTGCCTGGTCCCGTGATGGACTCGATGACTGACTTCGAAGGCAACCTGATCTAATAAAAGGCTATGTATACAACCATTTAAATTATAATATCTCAATGCCGCCCACCGTTGCAGCGGATATGTCAACGCACGACCAGTGTCAATTAATGCAAAAGGAGGAGTTTGAAGTCCTAGAGGTGTGGAACCATCGTCGCCGTCAATCGATAGCTTTACTAAACACCTGTTTCAAAGTCTATCTATCCAGAGTACATTTCTATGCAGAACTCGGGAGGTCATATTAAGCTCGAGATCCCCGTTGAATTTGAGATACCTAGATCTGTGATCATCGAGGAGGATAATCCGATTGAGGACAGAAAGTCACTCCGGGAAACGCTGACTCTATCTGCTCTTCCGCCTCTGTTACTTCATGTTATACTACCCCCTTCTTATCCGCTTCATAGTCCACCTGAAATAATGTCACTCCGAGCGACGCATATGTGGATACCCAACATCCAAGTTCTCCAGACCGCCCTGATCGAGATGTGGCGCACTGGCGAGCAAGTTCTTTATAACTGGGTTGAATACATCCGTACTGGAGATTTTCTCCAGGCGGTCAAGTTAGCCGAAGACTCTGTCATTATGTGCGTCTCCCTGGATTATTCCAAGTTCATAAATCAATCGTTTCTGCTAGGCTTCCTCATCCAGCTCCTCAACTTCTCTCTTCGTTATTGTCAGCACATGAACTATCATCGAAATCTAGCCAATTCTCTCGGAACTCATACTCATGCTCTATCTGTCTTACCCAACTCAAAGGGTCCAAATGTCTACAATTATCATGCGAGCACATCTTTTGTCGGTCTTGCCTAGAAGATTTCTGGAAAATGTGTATAACAGAGGGAGATATTGACCGTGTTGGATGTCCAGATCCAGAGTGTGTCAAGCAAAGCCGTGAAGCAGACGAAGAGGAGGTTGCCAGAGTTGTCAGTGATGGGGAGGTACGTCGATGGAAGTGGCTGAGAGAGAAACGCGATCTTGATAGAGGTTCTTTAAATCATATTGATGCTGGTTTGATTGCTTATTGTTTTTTGCCTAGATCCGACGGTGGTGCATTGTCCTGTTCCAGCATGCCAGGCGGCTGTACCAAAACCAAGCGACATTGATAATTCAACGGAGTCTGGTTGGAACAGACTCAGGCAATGTTCTCGATGCGGATTCTCGTTCTGCGTATTCTGTAGACGAACATGGTAAGTTGTGTCGTCTCGACGGTGTGAAATTACTAAAGGGAAACAAAAGGCACGGACCTATTGATACATGCCCAATTGCTCAATTCGAGGGTTTGGCTACGGAATACCTGGAAGCCGCAGAAGGGTCTCCGAAGCGTGAAAGAATGGAACGGCGATTTGGACGAGTGAATTTGCGGCGACTAATTGCTCAATACGAGGAAGAGAAAGTGAATATGCAATGGTTGAATGAATCTACTACGAAGTGTCCTGGATGTCAATGCTATGTGGAGAAATCGATGGGTTGCAACCATGTAAGATATTCTTTTTTAAAATTTTTTATTTTATTTATATTGAACGTTTGATAATATTTTTTGTGTATGTATTATAGATGAAATGCTGGAAATGCTTGCAACACTTTTGCTATCGGTGTGGGACACGATTGAATGGTGATTCACCGTACTCGCATTTTTTATTTCCTGGAAACGGATGTTACAAGCGGATGTTTGATCAGATATCGGATGATGATGAGTGGGAGGCTGTTGTTGTCTGAGACTGTTTGTGCAGAGAATGAATGGTTTCAAAATAAAAATATAAAATTCAAAGCCCGCAAAACGTTATGTTTTAGACAAAAACCTTGGGGCTTCGTATTAAGCACTGACCTTTTCGTTTTTTCTGTGAATCCAACCTTCACATTGATACCAATTTTTTTGTGTCAATACCCCCCCTCTATCCAACATACCACTCTTATAATCTATGGACGTCTACACAACTTCTTTTACTTATCCACGCAGGTCGCGACATGGCCATTCTCCTGCTTCATCTCTCGACTTTCAGCAGTCAGACATACGCAACACAGACTCCACCAGTCCTCAACAGAAGCTTTCAGATGTCTCCGTTACTTCAGATGCAGATGCCATCCAAAAACTCGCAATGATGGCCATGTCCTTGCACGGTTGTCATGTCTCATACTTCATGGTAGATCAAGGCAAGGGCTGGAATTTTCATATCACTGGAGCGTATCAACAAGTTATGATCACTCGTGGCTTGATTTTAAAGGAGTGTCCTATCCAAGTCAGTCATCTTTTCTACTCCTTCTTTCACTACGCCGCCTTAACCAACCGCCTCAGCACCGTGTGGCAATCAAAGTGACGCGGTCCGAGATCCTCGACTCCCCCTTTTCGAAGCCTACTTTAAAGCCTGAAGTTCGACGCAGGCTAGATGACATTGCATCTCAATCTGTAGCTCATATAGCTGTCGTCAACAGCCCGTTGGCTCTTTCTAATCGTACTCCACCAGATGGAATTAGTAGCAGTGCCGGCTGGTCGGGCTTGGAGACAGAGCGCGTCTGTGAGCTGGTAGTCACCGGTACCGAAGATGCTGTTGACCTTGCCCGTGTTCGGTTACTGGTCATGCTGGACGAACTGGTGCGTGCCCCTGTCTTTTTACGCGGTGTTCCCATATATTCACCCAACTTTAGAGTGGTCTGCATTCTGAACCGTGTGAGATTGACCACAAGCTACACGCCATTATTGCTGGTCGAAAAAGGAGCACGTTGCAGTCCATCCAAGAAGAGACTGCAACGAATATATATTACCCATCACCTTTGCAGGATCTCCTGGGCCCCGATGCTAACGTTACCAATCCATCAACGGCAACCCGTAATGGTAATATCATTTGGATCACGGGCGAGTTCTTTGGGGTACAACGAGCGCGCGACATGCTTTTCCAAGTTTCCCTCAATAAAGTATGTCTTAGAATATCAACGTATTTTGTTTCATTTTGTTGATACCAAACTCCAGAACAAAATGGTCATTTCCAGAGACACCGCAATTCTTCCCCGAAAATTAGATTGGATGGTTACTGACCGAGCCGATGATTTGAAATCTATCATGAGCGACAACGCAACCTTTATCCAGTTTCCAGCTCTCGGTAGTTCGACGAGCTTGATCACGGTTTATGGCGATCACAGGGTGAATATACAACGCACGATACGATCTATCATGCAACTTGTAAGTTATTTGCATCTTCGGCCGTGACCAAAGCTTACCCGTATACAGGCTTGTCAATACTATGTCGGCTCATTTTGGCTTTTACCAGTGCAATTCAATGCACTGCTGCCGCCTCCGAATATCAACACCACTGCCATTACGGCCTTGCTCAAGCAAGTTTCGGTTGCGACTGGGGCGGAAGTCGTATTCAAAAGCATGTGCTTCGAGATGCATGGTCTCGAACACGAAGTTCGTGCAGCTGTCAACATGATCATGGATGTGGATATTATCAAAGTTCGTTTCTCGCCTTAACCCCACATCTCGCTTCTCTGACATTGTACTCAGACTTTCCATCACGAGATTCGATTCCAGATAGAGCTGTCCAACGAGCACCGAGAGTTTATAAGTGGGAAGAAGAACGGAAAAATTAACAAGATCATGCAAACTACGAATGTCAAAATCAAGTTCGAGACTTTTAACGACTACAATTTCCTCATCGACATTGCTGGTCCTGATACATCGGTACTCCAAGGTCTTACGCTTCTACAGGAAGAACTGCCCGCCGAGATCTCTTTCCATGTCCCCGAAGGTTATCACAAACGCATTATCGGGGTGGCTGGCCGAAGCATCCAGCGTATAATGAAGAAGTATGGTGTGTATGTCAAGTTCTCCAATGCGGAAGAGTTCGCGGCACTAGGCGGCTACAATGACAACGACGACAATGTCGTCGCTCGAACTCCGGCGAAGAACGCCATTAACCTGGATAACCTGAAACAGTCCGTTATGGAGTTGGTCAACCCCAAGGTTAGTGATATTCTGTATCCATGTCGTGGTATTTTACGTACCTAACCTTCTATTCCAGGATAAAGATTTTGTCAACGAAACCGTTTCAATTCCTCGGCGTTATCATCGAACCCTATTGGGCGAGAAAAGTATTTTTATCCGCGACATTGAAACCAAGACCAATTCTCGGGTCCGTTTCCCTGACAAGGAGTCGGCATCCGATGTCGTCACAATTTACGGGCCTGAAAGTCAGGTCCAGATTGCAGTTACCATGCTTTTGGTACGTGACTTCTCCATTTTCTTTTTGATAAACTCCCTCATTCTTTCTTGATTAGGATCATGTCCCTTTCGAGGCAGATATGGCTGTTCCATCCAGTGCCGAACTTGCACGCGTCTGTGCCTCCCCAGAGTTCATCGGGTTGACGGAACACGTCAAACGTGAGTTACAAGTCTCGATCACACCCAACTTCAAGAAACCTACCGTCTCAAACGGACACTCGGGCACTGAAACTCCAACTGAATACTCATTCAAATTCCGTTGTCAACGCAGTAACAGCGATTTCTTGATTACTGCAAGAGAGATGTTGGAGCATTTCTTGCAGAATCATAACGTTCATGTCTATCCATCGCCGACTGCGCATACTCACAAGAAGAATGATTCATTTGCGGAAGCTTTTCCACATTTCGACAGCAAAGTGCTTTCGACAGCGAGAACCCGAGGACATGGTATGAATATTTCATGATTTTTTGTCGGTCTCCGACTGCGTGCTGAAGCCTTGGTTTCCCGCAGAATCTATGGATATGGGCCGTTCCGATGTCATGGCTGATCGTAGGTTGAGGCTCGCCAACTCATCTCCAGACGTGAAGGCTTTGTTCAATTCGCCAGCATATATCTACAACCTCGAATCCCAGGAAGACGTAGACACGAATTACCTCGCTGGGCCTGGGCCAGTACAAGGCGTCGATTATTGGACTCCTCTTCCGCCAATTGTTCGTAATATTACTCCTTATTTTCTTTTCCCATCACCTAACATATTTTTTGCAATGTAGGGCTCCGGCATCCCCCATCGCTCAAGGCATACACAAGACGCGATCAAACGAGGATCCGACTCTCTTCTAGAAGCCAAGCTGAAAGAACAAGTCACAAAACAACCTCGTTCATTAAACAATCGTGCCCAATCCCTCGATTTAACTATGTCACTATCCCGAATCACAGAATCAGGCTCGACGTTCCCTCCTCCTCCTGAATCGCCCACGAGTGGTACAGGAGACAACTCTAGTCCTAATTCTGCTACGGCTCCGTCATTTCCTAGTGTTTATGGGCCGCCGCTATCGACACGATCGTCAGGCATTTTCGGAGCATCTATGCAGAGGCCAGGTCATATTACTCATACAACTACTTGTGACGACGACGACGACGACTATGCTGTCGATGAAGTTTCCCGAGTAATTTCAAATCTCGGGTTGTAGATATTCTTTTTTTTTTATCTATGTATCTATTGGACATTGTCATGGGGTCTCATATCATTATGCCGAGCGCGCGAAGGAGATGGATGACATATAATACCCCGTGTTCGATGTAACAAAAGTAAGTTCTTCCATTTGATATCTTTCTCTATCTAGGCACCAATCTCTCTTCGTTTTCAAAAATACACACTTTCTCCAAGTTTTGGGTCATCATTAGATACTGCTCGTTCACACGTTGCAATTAATTTTCTTCATTCTCCTCATTTTATCTCTATCTCGTTGTGTATACTAGTACTTTACTCTAGGCCCTTGCAACAAGTGGGCTGGTCATATCTTTATTGTTACTAATAGACGGTACGTGATACAGTTGGCTGAGTGAAATTAAGCGATGATCCAAGGAACTTCATAAAGAACAAAATTAAAGAATTCCTGGTCCATGAGCGTTTGATACTCTCCAATAAACTCTTCCGCTGCAACTTTTCCTCCTTTGGCTGCGTTGGATTTGGGACTGAGATATGCGAATTCCGTTTGTAGGATATTGAAAGCCTTCTTTATCGATTTCGGTTCGGGCTGTTTGTAAACAGGTCAGTCTTGACGGATCATAAAGATATAATAGCACGAGCTTACTTCCACTACGATCCCAATGTATTCCGCTGGTAGGCCGTATCGCAAAACACTTTCGACGAATAGTCGGATGACTTTGAGATGCACCAGAATCTGGAATGATTCCGAGAAATTTGTGCGAGCCAGTCTTAGTAGCTCTGTCTGAAATCTGATGAGCAACAGAAAAAGTTCAGGGATTATCCACAATACCCATAATTCCTTCTCTGTTGCGTTGGCCACCTCAAACTCGTTCTCCTGCTTCGCGATCTCTTGTTCTGAATATACGAAATCTCGTACAATGAACCTTCCAAAAAAAGGTTGTAGCATGAGGTACTGAAATCGAAAGAAAGACGTAGGATACTGCTTACTTCTGTTCTCGGCATTTCTGAATAAAGTCATCATGTACACGTCGGAAAACAACGACACTGAAGAGCGAAAATTCGTCATCGGAAGCCAGAAGCCTAGATTGCATGGTCACATCTGAGAAGCTGGATTCGGGGGTAGAAATATGATATACGTTGAAGTTCGGGGGACTACCATGTTGGTCAGTCTTTCATATTTCGCGCTCCAGTCCTTCACTAGGATTCTAGGATCGGTTAACGCAATCGTTGATGATCTAAGACATCGTCTCACTTGGGCACGGCGACCAGTAGAGTTTCCATATACTCGGAATCTTCAATGAAATCGTTTTTGGAAACTACGTCAGCCAAGGAACGCACAGAAAGGTTGCCTCTAGACTAAATGATCAGGCATGAACAGTGCCTCGAGTATGCAAAATGACGCACGTCTTTCTGCGTTGCATTTGGGTCAGGGATCCTTTGACAAGGTTGTAGTTGTTCAACTTCGACTTCAATGCATTATCTATCGATATCATCTCCTGCTCATAACCACGTTAAAGCGGTATAGATGGTGCTAATAAGATTGCATACCTTGCTCAATGTATCCACCAAGTCGCGTGGACTCTTATGGATATCATATCGACCATCTTTCCATTTCCAACCACCCAGAAGGTAAGCATCAATGGCCTTTTCATCAATCAAGATATGTTGCGCCAGTTTTACAGGATCATTATTGAGAAGATTACGAAGAGTGTCTACAGTCTTTGCAACCGTAGCAGTGAAGAAGGCATCTTGCTTGGGTAGGTCTTCTGAGAGAGAAATAAGAACATCTAGTGTTCCAGTCTAGCATAATCAACTTGTTCAGCGATTCCGATAACTCTGCAATGTAGCGAGCAGTTTTTTGACCTTGAATGACGGAATAAAAAGTTGACCGATGCTCCGGGGCGGTAGCTTGGCTTGCTGCGTTAGTTTAGTTGCTAATTTCTGAATGAGGCCTTGCGGATCATGGCCTTGTGGTACAGAGACAAGCCAGGTGCTCTGATCTGAAGGCATTTTGAGACCTGTTACCAATAGTAAGATAGAAGCTGAGAATGACTTGTTGATGGCTGTTATGTAGTAGTTTCGTCCAGTCCCGGGCAGCCTATTTTCAACAACTATGCTCTTCATGCAAAAGACAGCGCAGGTGCTATCGAAGTCTTTTTATAAAAGAAACATGTCCTCCATTGCCCCGTTGCTTCTGTCGCCAAAGCAGGTTACTGATCTGACAAAGTCTTCAGCCCCAGTGACTGTTCTCGATTCGACTTGGTTCATGCCCAATTCACCAAGGAGCGCGAAGGCTGAGTATCTATCTAAGCGAATCCCTGGGTCTCAGTTTCTTGACCTAGATGAGGTCGCAAGCCCTCATGAACTTGGCCTGAAACACATGATGCCCGATAGCAAAACCTTTGCTTTAGCCTGTGGTATAAATTGCGTCCTCCTACACTGTCGTCATTGAAACTAACTGAAGGGCGGGCAGAAAAACTAGGGATAACACCTACGACACACGTTGCTATGTGAGAATAAAGTCCATATAGGACGATTCTGTTTGTTTTTGACACGATCCAAAGTTATGACTCTCATGGGGTCTTCTCTGCTCCTCGAGCCTTATTCATGTTCAGAAGCTTCGGTCACCAGAGCTCTAGCATCATTGACGGTGGCCTTCCCCGTTGGGCTGAAGAAGATCTATCTATTGAAACTACTGAGCCAACTCAACCTCAACCAACGCACTATCCTGCCCCAAATTTAAATGAGGAAGCAATCAAATGTACTCTTCATGTCTCGTTGGATTTCTCGTTCCTCTCACATCTTGTACTCCAGGTTACGATCAAATCGTATCAAATTCAAAGTGTAATCCCTCCAAGAACGCAGACTCAGCACTTGTCCTTGATGCAAGGCCTCGAGGCCGGTACGTCTGACAGACCAAGTGTCCTATTGAATAAACCCATAACCTATTTAGATACACCGGAGCCGACCCCGAACCTCGCCCAGGGCTGTCGTCTGGTCATATGCCGCATTCCTTCTCACTTCCATTTAATATATTTTTGCAGAAACACATCTCGAAGAGGGGTTCGGAATATACTACCTTCCTTGGCCCTTCTGAGATCCAAAAGGCATTGGAAGTTGCTGTTGGGCCTACGGAAGTTGAGAAAATTCTCAAAGGCGAAAGGCCTGTGGTAACTAGCTGCGGAAGTGGCATGACTGCGGCCGTCCTTTGGCTTGGTTTGCAGCTTTTGGGAGTGCAGAATATAGGCTTATACGACGAGGTGACTTTGACTGACCATTTTCACATTAACTATTGTCTTAAAATTTTCACATAGTCATGGACCGGATATGCTATGAGACCTTCTAGTGACATCGAGAAATCAACATAAATATTTGTGCGAATTACTCCTTGTAAAATTTGTTCCATAACTATTTGAAACTGCACACTATCTCTATGATTGACAATCGAAACAGGAAGGGACCACGGTTCCTCTACACTTCTATATCTGCGACCATCAACACACTAATTATCAGGCAGTCACGTATGCGAGCACCCATTCATGACAGTCTACTGCACCAAATAAAGCCCAATCACTGGAAATTCTGCTGTACTCTGCTGTATTCAATGGCCCCCACCTGTTTTGCCGACTCTGGTATCATTCACACAGCTTGACCAACAATGCTTGTAATATTATCTTTGGTACAAATACCCAGGTCTCGCGAAGCCATCCGTTTTCGGTAATCGATGCACTACTTCGACCATCAAGAATTGAGGGGAGATTCTCAGACCTATTACTCAACTGTATCGTGCTAGGGTGACATTGGACGTCGACACACGATGCTGCAGTGCACAGGTTGACGGCTGTGTTCATGTGGGGGGGCTGTTCCAACACGTGCAAGCAATCAATGGTTGACTGAACTCGTTCACATTTAATAGATTTTCTTCCTGCCGGCTCCTTTTCAAAGTTTCCCTTCAGCTTACAAGTAATGACATTTTTTAAAGGATCCTCAGGTTAAACAATGACTGGATGCACCTTCACGAGTATCAATCTCCCGACAGAAGACGCTGGTCAGTTTATTTTTCGTTCCAGGTCCTACAACTTGACAGTATCGAATACAGCCTCAACACAAGTACTGGGGAAAAGAAAGGAGTGCGATGGTTGTGAGTTTGATGCTGGTGAACTTCGGAAGAGGTATCGGTGCGGCGGTAAGAATTTGGATCGGCTTATGGTTTGTCAATGGACGATCATCACAAAGCATCTGTCTCATTTCACGATCGTTTTTTTGGTATAGATCGTGAGGGCAGATGAAGTCAATCTACATACGGAGCTTATCAGCGGCAACCATTATCGCATACACTTTGCTTCTCATGAAGGACGCATCGTAGCAGTTAAAACGTTCGAAGGGCTTCGTGCTAAGCAGGTATTATCTTTCTATGCTTACTCCTACCTTAGGCGACGTATTGAAATGCTTTAGGATTGGACAGTAGACGTAGCCTTTTCTAAGGGATTATTGTTAGTTCACCCAGTTCTCTGCATCTTTCAGTGACTGTTCAGTCACTCAATAATCCAGCCATTCCAATGTGCTCAAGATTGGAGGAATTTCTGACGAAAGGTCAAAAAACTATTTCATCCTCTTCCAGGAAGTAAGCAGCCACCTTTGTTCAGTATTCGAGGTCTACATCGATGCGATTGAGGAAATTAGTCAAATCTGAACAGAAAATGGACTGGCTGATAGCGAAAGAGTTGAGAACAGATCTGAATACGAGTGTTCAGCTATCAATGAAAGCTGTAAGTTCTCTGATATATTTAAATTTACTGGCATTTACTTACTGTACAAGCTATAATGTCAGGTCAAGGGAATTGCAGTACGAATAATTCATTTCAATCAATTTATGGTCTAATTTTTCGCTCGGGAATATAGGCCGGTTTGAGCCATATCCAATCCCAAAACATCCCGATGCAGGTAGGAACTAGCTGGAAATGGGAGGTGAGTCTGATAATTTTATACTACAAATCATTTTTGACAAGAATAGAACGTCAACATATTTACCGGCTATGATAATGAACCTATTATATTATTCCATCCATCGTACCATTCAAGATGGTTCGGTATCGCGGGACCTTCGCATTGAAACCAATGATTGTGGCATAGAACTACTGAATGGACTCTGTCAGCAGGTTTGTGACTTTCGTAGGATAACCTATTCATGGCTTACATGGGACGAATTCAGCTATTTTCGGGAGCTAATTCCATTCTATATGGCAAGTACTACGTCTACTTCCTCATTTCATGCCAATATCGAACGTCAACAGATGATTCACCCGAACGGAAATTCGACACATACGATAGAGAAGGTCTTGCGACATCAACTCTGGAAGATGCGGAAGGCACTTCAAATCTCTCCGAAAACGAAGCTATACCAAATCCTTCAAATCCAACGGAAACCTTAAAGTTAAGCCGAACTCCGCGCCGTGAGGTATGGTGGCTTGATCCGCCAGGCGCCATAAATCAGAGTCTGGAGTCGATTAAGCGGTGTTTTAAGGACCGCCTGGATCGCTTTCTATTATCCTCATCTAATTCTAATTCTCTACTGCGTCACATCAGATCACCGACGGACAACAATCTGAGACGGAATTTGCACCAGTGTCGTGGATATCTTCGTGAGGAGATAACCCTCACATCTGATGTGTCAAGAAGTGCTATCGTCTCTCATGCATTCCCCAGTCAAAGCGAGCTCTGCTCAGTATGCGGTCAGCTTGTCCAATACACGTATTATGAGCCCTCTATCGCCGATAAAGAGATCGGCTCCCCAGATTCTGACGAGAATCACAGAAAAACTCTAGCCGAGAAATTGCTGCCAAAACGTAGTGGCGTTGAGCAGTTGAGTTTCTCCCTTTATCTCGTTGAGTCGTAGCTCAGCCCTTCGGTTAGGTCAGTTTGGTTGAATGAGAGCTTCATTCATCCATCGCCCATTTTTACTAGCCAACGGCGGAAAGGCTGGTTCAACCGCCGAAGGTAACGTTCCTGTATTCTTATTGTCTGATGCATTAATCTGATTAATTTATCTAGTGGTCAATTGTGGACAAACGAAGGTTGTTATAAACCCCCACCCGTCAGAAGGCTGGATGAACGAAGTGAATATACGTATTGACATGGCTCATCGGCGGGTCCTGAAAAAACCTCTTCGTTCCGCACTCAAACAAACAAAATGGTGACATTATTAACCTTGATCAACCATGTCCGTTACCACATCACTGCAGATAACTCTTTTTCGTCTATCATTATTTTGCGTTCCCTCACGAGCAACTATTTAATGCACTTGTGCTATGGACTATCATGCATTCATGATCTCATGACCTGTATCTTTCTATGAGGTCAATGTCACTCTTGATGGAAATGTCGAAGAACGGCAAAGCGGAGTTATAGTGGGACACTGCTTGGTATCTCAAGCCCAGTCAAAATCGGATCGGATGTGGCCGAGAATGATCGAGAATGATTGTTGATAATGTATTTTATCAATCAATCTATGAGAGATAATATTTTTGACACATTAACTCGATTGTCGAGCTAGACAGAACGAGTTCCCACATCCTTTCTAGATTTCTCTTGATAAATTATTTTGACCACAAATATTTTCCATTGAGCAACAATGAGAAACATTGAGAAAACATAAATATAGTAAATATCTAAAAATAAATGTCCCAAAATGCCCCCTGCCAGACGCCGCGCGGCAAACCACACAAAAACGCAAATCTGCTCTGAATCAGCGGTTCGATGCTGTAACTCTCTGTCAATATGATCAATATACATACCAATACCAACTCAAGGTAAACTTACCAGCTGCTTAGACCGTTCAATATATTTCTGAAATACAGTCAATATATATATGTATTATGTACCAGGGTATAGATACTCACCTTCTTTTCCTCCTCAGACAATGCATCCCAGTGACGGTCAAACTCTTCAGTGGTTCCACCCACCACCGGCACCCAATCTCAAGCACATAGATTCCTGCATATATATGTAAGTAAAGTATATTGATTTATATGTGAATCAGCTTACTTCAGTGTATTTGAATTTGTGGTGCGCTTTTTTGTTGCTGGCTTCTTCTTTGCTATGACAGGGCCAGCTGCAATGGTCCCAATTCCACAGTCAGATGGTAAAGCACCTGAGGTGATGATCACAGGGGTGTCTTGTTAGGGGATGCTCCGCTTCCTCCGACGTTTCCACCGATATTTCTCTGTCACCTCTGTATGTTCCTCCTCATTGTTGCTAGTCCAAGATGGAGTGCACTTGCGGCTCTGATATCGGAGTCCGATGATCATGTGACATAGCATTCCTATCACTGTTTCACCATTCTCCATCTTTTTCCATCATTTTATTATCTTTCATCATTTTATTATTTCGACTCCGATTTCTTGGTATATAGGCATGCATCCTACCTTAGCAGGGTTTTATCCTTTTCTTTTAGGATCCCCTGCTAGGTGCGCTTTCCTGTTGTATTTATGTTTATATATATGTTTAGGATCCCTTGCTAGATCTCGACTAAGTCGTTCCACAGTTGCCCTAACATCAGAAAAGGATCTCCCAGAGGACTGATCCTGTTAGGGGACGCTCCGCATCGTCCAACACCTCCTCCGATATTTCTCCATCACCTCTGTATATTCCTCCTCATCGTCGCTAGTCCAAGACGGAGTGCACTCGCGGCTCCGATACTGGAGTCAGATGATCACGTGACATAGCATTCCTATCACTGTTTCACCATTCTCCATCATTTCATTATTTCTCATCATTTTATTATTTCGACTCCGATTTTTGGTATATAGACATGCATCCCACCTTAGCAGGGCTTTATCCTTTTCTTTTAGGATCCCCTGCTAGGTGCGCTTTCCTGTCGTATTTATATATGTTTAGGATCCCCTGCTAGATCTTGACTAAGTCGTCCGCAGTTGCCCTAACAGTTTCTGAAAGAAAAATCCTAGAAACACATTATGTGTTTCTTTCAGGTTTCCCATAGATAAATTTTTTGTTTTTCTCAAAATTTATCTTTTTGAAACATGATAAGTGTTTCTTTCTTTGTTTGGAACAAAGAAAGCATGTTTCCCATAGATAAATCTTGAGAAAAACAAAAAATATATCTATGGGAAACATGAAAGAAACACATAATGTGTTTCTCAAAATTTCCTTTCAGAAACACCCTTTGTGTTTCCATGGGAAAAACCCTTTAGAAATCACAAAACATGTCTAGAAATGGGTTTTTCCGGGGGAAACACCACCCAGTGCCAGCAGTGCCTCTTCCTATTCCATCTGCTCCATGGGACACCATCAGTGTAGACTTTATTGTCGAGCTGCCACAATCTGCAGGACATGATTCCATCACAAAGCGTGCACATTTCGTTTCCACTATCACTACGATCTCTGCCGCCAGAGCCACACACCTTTTCCTCAACCATGTGTGGAAACATCACGGTCTCCCTTGGAGAGTCATCTCCGATAGAGGTCCCCAATTCATAGCGGAATTCACCTGGGAACTCTACTGGTTACTCGGAATTAAGTTGGCAGCCACCACCGCCTACCACCCGCAGGGAGATGGACAGACGGAACGGGTCAACCAGGAACTGGAACAGTATCTCCGACTCTTCACCAACCAGAGACAAGATGATTGGGTGGGGCTTCTGCCTTTTGCGGAATTCCAGTACAACAACCAGGTTCATTCTTCCACTCAGCACCCTCCTTTCCTCCTCGACACTGGACGTGTCCCCCGAATGGGCTTTGAACCGGACCAGCCTCGGTCCCGCATGGAATCTGTCAATGAGTTCAAAGACTGGATGACAGACACCTTGGAGGAAGCAAGGGCGGCTCTGGCCAAGTCGAAGGATGACATGGCGCTCTACTACAATCGGAAGCGCACCCCAGCTCTGGAGTTCAAAGCAGGTGATATGGTCTTCCTTGATGCTAGCGACATTCAGACCACTCGACCTTCATGCAAACTTTCTCACTGGAGATTGGGACCGTTCCTGATCGACGGTCAGGTTGGCAATGGTGTGTTCTGGCTCCACCTTCCTCCATCGATGAGTCGACTTCATCCCATCTTCAACGTGGTCAAATTATCTTTGGCTCCTCTGGACCCCATTCCTGGCCAATGGACTTCTCCGCCTCCTTTACCAGAAATTGTGGATGGCGAAGAGGAGTGGGTGGTAGAGGAAATCTTGGATAGTCGAATGGTCAATCGGAAGCTTTGTTACTTGGTCAAGTGGGAGGGTTTCGGTGTTGAACACAACTCCTGGGAACCTTGGGATAATGTTCATGCGCCGGAACTGGTGGTGGATTTTTACCAGAGGCACCCTGGTGCTGCTCGCCACATCTGTATGGTCGACTTCTACTCCATTCCTTTCCGTTCAGTGTCGGGACATCACTGCCTTGAAGGGGGGGGTGGATGTTAGGGGATGCTCTGCTTCCTCCGACATTTCCTCCGATATTTCTCTGTCACCTCTGTATGTTCCTCCTCATCGTTGCTAGTCCAAGACGGAGTGCACTTGCGGCTCCGATATTGGAGTCCGATGATCACATAACATAGCATTCCTATCACTGCTTCACCATTCTCCATCTTTTTCCATCATTTTATTATCTTTCATCATATTTATGTTTATATATATGTTTAGGATCCCCTGCTAGATCTCAACTAAGTCGTTCTGCAGTTGCCCTAACATGTCTGCGACTGTAGTTATTGTAGATGGGACGACCGTGGTGATAGGCATAGTCATTGCAGAGGAGGCTGCAGAGGTTGTAGTGGTCATGTTGGCAGTAATTGTAGGCAACACAGCTGCGATGGCTATGTTACCAGGCAATGCAGGCATAGTCATTGCAGAGAAGGTTACAGTGGTGTCAGTCTTGGTTGATGTCATTCCAGATGAGATAACCATGGCAACTGTTACGACTTCGACCGATTCAGGCTTTACAGCCGTGACCGGAGCCAGTCAGTATCTGATAATGCCCAAGCATATGTCCAAGGAGCTAGCTGAGCCCATGAATATCCACTGGAAGACGTCCAGTATC
>Ga0193743_1000384_pt1 | contig 35049 bp, 31 predicted proteins | sample L2c2metaG_FD_143038 | JGI IMG/M metagenome (GOLD analysis project Ga0193743, IMG submission 143038) | Soil microbial communities from a riparian zone of the East river system, Colorado, United States - L2c2 | ecosystem: Environmental > Terrestrial > Soil > Riparian zone | place: USA: East River... | reverse complement strand
CGAACTGACACCCACCGAGATTGGCTCCATGCCGAGCGGCGTCATGCCCTTGGATTCCAGGTATTCCATATCGCCCACGATCCAGACGACCGATCCGCCGGCGACATGCGTGCCCTGCAATTGAGTGAGCGGATTGGAGACCTGGCGGCTCGCCGACAGCACACGCGCGCCGTAGAACGAGCCCACGATCAGAGGATGCGGTGGCGGATCCGTGGCGCCCACTACGACGACTTTGGCCTCGCCTCGCTCGATCGCATGCATCGCCAGCCGCAGCGCCACGCCAAATGTCGAACACGCCGCGACCGGCGCAAATGCGAGTCCCGTGATGTGTCCCAGTATGGAAATCTGGGAGGCCGGCGTGTTGTGGATATTCCAGATCAGGTTGGCCGAGACCTTCCACGGCGGATCGGGTGCGCCCCACTTCTCCTGCAGGCGGAGGTGTCGTTTGCCGCGTTCACGGATGACGTGGAGCTTTCCCTGCTCCACCTGGCCTTCCATCACCAGTGAGTCGATGGCCGCGGCTTCGTCCAGATATTCGCGCAGCTCCGGCGAGCGCTCCATCCAATAGGCCTCCCACGCGAGTGAGAGTTCGACCAGATCGCCCTCGGCGTCGGCCGGATTCAGCGGCACATCATCCAGGCCCTTGAGCTTCCCATCGAGGTAGGCGCCAAGCGCGCTGTTGTTCTCCCGGCTGCCCCAGAAGCGGCTCCAGCGCTGCTGCGCGATATATAGCGTGATGCTGGACTGGTACATGGCCTCGACGGAACCCAGTCCCGTCCCGAGGTATACATGGGCCTGGCCGCCCAGCTCCTGCATGAGCTTCTCGAGCCCAGGGTTCTGCTCGAGCGCCTGGATGAAAGCACCGATCGCATAGAGCGACGGATAATCCATCTTTTCTTTCAGATTCTGATAGTGGCGCGGGGCAAAGCGGGCATCGATCCACGCCTTGTAGTCCTCGAAGCGGAATTCCGGGTGGCCGACAAGAAAATTGCTGGGGCCAAAGCCGTCAAAGGGCGTCAGCCAGCTCTCGGATGTGGCCAGATTGCGCGCAAAGGCGTCGATATTGGGCGATTTTGGCGCCACAATACCCCATCCAAAGACCCCCACGCGCGGCTGTTTCGCACCCCTGGTGCGGTTGCCAGAGGGGGCTGCCTGGGTGGCGGCTTCTGTCGCAGATTCGGTGCTCGTCGGCAACTCGATGGGACTCATAGCTGGCTATTTGATTCTCGCCGACGACACGCTCGTATGTCCACGAAGGCGGCAAGGAATCAGTGTGCTGTCTAGGTTCTGGAGAAACGTTCTCGAGTGGAACGTTCTAGTGCACCGGGTGGCCTACTGCGCCCGGAGTGACCCGTTACCGTTGCTTCCTTCCGGACCTGGCGGGGTTGGCGGGATTCCGTCGCGTAGGACCCGGCACTGGGAAAGAATATCACCGCGGCTGTAGCTCCGGCATGGTCCGCTAAAATAGCTAAGTGAACCCCACCGACATTCTGGAAGCGCCGCCAACTGTGTCTGAGACGGCATCCGCGCGTCCGCGTGTCGGTTTTGTGAGTCTGGGCTGCCCCAAGAACCTCGTCGACAGTGAAGTGATGATGGGGCTGCTCGATCGGGCCGGCGCGGAGCTGACCTCCGACCCCGAGACCGCTGAGATTCTCGTCGTCAACACCTGCTCGTTTATCGACTCGGCAAAACAGGAGTCGGTCGACACCATCCTCGAGATGGCGCAACGCAAGACCACGGGCCGCGCGCGCAAGCTGATCGTCGCCGGATGCCTGGTGGAACGCTATCGCGACGAGATACGCAAGAACATCCCGGAGGTCGATGCAGTCGTCGGCACCGGTGAACTGGAAGAAATTCTGAATGCTGCAGGTCTTGCGTCTTCGCAGCCTGCACCCCTTGCTCCTCAGCTTTTCAACATCCTGACTGCGACCGCGACGCCGCGCCATGCGCCGGCGGACGCCGCTGCCTCCCGGGCCGAGGGCGATTTGCGCGAGCAGCAAGGCCGCTTCGCGCGCGATGCATGGGATGGCGCAGCGCCGATGCTGCCGACATATCTCTACGACGAGACGACACCGCGGCTGTTGGCAACGGGCAAGACCTCGGCCTATCTCAAAATCGCAGAAGGCTGCGACCACCCCTGTTCCTTCTGCGTGATTCCCAACCTGCGCGGCAAGTTCCGCTCGCGCCGCTTCGAGTCGGTGATTGCAGAGGCAGAACAACTGGTCGCGCGAGGCGTGCGCGAGATCACCCTGATCGGGCAGGACACCACCTGCTATGGCGAAGATTTCGGGTTGAAGGATGGACTGGCCGCGCTGCTCGATCGGCTGGCGCAGATAGACGGCCTGACTTGGCTGCGTTTCCTCTACGCCTATCCGAACAAGATCACCGGACGGCTGCTCGATACCATCGCGAAACACGACCGCATTGTGAAGTACCTGGATGTTCCGCTGCAGCATGCCGCCGCGCCGGTGCTGAAGCGCATGCGCCGCGGCGCGAATGCCGACATCTTCCTGAAGACACTGGAAAAGATTCGGGCCGCAGTTCCGAACATTGCCCTCCGCACCAGCTTCATCGTCGGCTTCCCGGGAGAGACGGCTGAAGATCATGCCGCGCTGATGGATTTCGTGCGCGCTGCCAAGTTCGACTGGATGGGCGCGTTTGCCTACTCCGACGAAGAGGGCTCGCAGTCCATCGCTTTGGACAAGGCGCTCAAAGTGCCGAAGCGCACCATTGAGGCGCGCCGCCGCTCGCTGATGAAGCTGCAGCAGTCCATCAGCCGCCGGCGGAAGGAGCAGTGGGTCGGCCAGGAGATGAACGTCCTGGTGGAAGGTGAGAGCGACGAGACGCCGCTGCTCTGGGAGGGCCGCTCACAGTTCCATGCGCCCGAGATCGATGGCAAGGTCTACATCAACGATTTCGGCTCGCACGAGACACTGGTGCCGGGCACCTTCTATCGTGCAGAGATCACGGATGCGCACGACTACGATGTGGTGGCGCGCATCATCGAATAAATTGCAAGAAATAGATCGCAAGGAATAACTTTTCAGGAGTCGTTATGTCTCAGGCGAAGCAGAAAATCCTTCGCTGCCCCATCTGCAGGACCATCGTGCCGCTCGATGACCCCAACGTTCCCTTTTGCAGCGACCGCTGCCGCGTCATCGACCTGGGCAAATGGGCCAGCGGCGGGTACCGCATCTCCTCCCCGATCCTTGATCCCGAGGTACTGGAGGATATCGACGAGGCAACGCTGCGCCGTGCCCAGCAGGAGCGGGAAAACGATGCCGACGAACGATGAACGCGCCGTAATCCGATGAGCGTCTGTGGCCCCCATGAACGATAGACCCTCCTCGCCCCCTACCGGCAGGAAGACGCTGTGGGCGTGGACGGTCGGCACTTTCTTCGGTGCAGGTCTGCTGAAGCCGGGGCCCGGGACGTGGGGATCGGTCGCGGCGGTAGTGCTGTGGATGGTCCCGGCCTGCGGCGGGGAGCGGCTCGCATTCCTGGTGAGCAGCCGCCAATGGTTTCTTCCCAGTTATTGGCTGGATGGCCTGACGCTCTTCGCGGCGCTCCTGGCGGCCGCTATCGGCATTCCCGCTGCAACCGTCGTTGCGCAAGAGAGCGGCCGCGAAGACCCCGGCCATGTGGTCATCGACGAGGTCGCCGGCCAGTGGCTCACACTCGCTGTTTGCCGGCCGGACTGGCTGCACGCCATACTTGCCCTCGTGCTCTTCCGCCTCTTTGATATCACCAAGCCATGGCCGATCCGCAAGCTGGAAGCGCTGCCCGGCGGCTGGGGCATCATGCTGGACGACCTGGCAGCCGGCGTTTTCGGCGCCATCCTCCTGCTCGTCATCCAGCACTGGTGGTAGTCTGCGCGTCGAAATGCGCGTCTGGGCCGGGCAGACGTAAACTGGGGGTACAGAGCTTATGATCCGTATCGCCAAATCCGACCAGCCCGGTTCGCTTGCGCCGCGCATCGATTCCATTACGCCAGAGGCAGCGCTCCCCGGCGGCGAGGTCGAGCTGGCCGGCAGCGCTCTTGGCCCGGTTGCGGAGCGTCGTCCGCTCGCAGTCCTCGATGGCTCGCTGGCTCCCATTCTGTTGAGCCGCCCCACCCGAATGAGCATCCGGGTGCCGGAGTCGGCGGAGGTTGGCCGACTGGAGGTGCGGCAGAACGGAGCCACCAGCAACGCCGTCACGCTGAAGATCGGCCGGCTGCTGGCTGAGAACGTGAATCCGGTCGCGAGTCCGGTGGTTGATGCCGAAGGCAACGTCTACACAACGCTTTCCGGTCAACGCGGCGAGAAGATGCCGGTCTCGGTCTATCGCATCTCGCCCGAGGGCGACATGGACGGCTTCGCCACCGACATCGTGAATCCGACAGGACTTGCCTTTGACGCTGACGGCCTGCTCTATGTCTCTTCGCGGCACGAGGGCACGATTCACCGCATTACGCCGGCAGGCGCCAGCTCGATCTTTGTGGAGAGCATGGGGGTTGCGACGGGTCTCGCCTTCGACCCGGAGGGCAATCTTTACTGCGGCGATCGCAGCGGCACCATCTTCAAGATCGCCCGCGACCGACAAATCTTCGTCTTCGCCACGCTCGAGCCAAGCGTCGCCGCCTACCATCTCGCCTTCGGCCTGGATGGCACGCTTTTCGTCTCCGGCCCTACAACTTCGAGCAACGACGTCGTGTACGCCATCGACCGTGATGGCACGGCGCGTGTGTATTTCCGCGGCCTCGGCCGTCCGCAGGGGATGGCGGTGGATATTGCAGGCTCGCTGTACGTCGCGGCATCGTTTCGCGGGCGCCGGGGCGTGCTGCGGCTGCCCATCGATCGCGCCCCTGAGGACGAGCCCGAGATCGTGATCAGCGGCAACGGCATAGTCGGGCTGGCGTTCAGCCCATCGAGCAGCGCCGTCGTGGCGACCCACACGGCCATTTATGATGTGGCGTTGGGCGTGGAAGGCTTGCGTTTCCTGTAACAGGTTCGCTCGCATGCGAAACTCCGCCCATGCCCGCAGCTTTGTATCGCCGTATTTCGGAAGGTGACCCACCCGCATGCTCGCAGAAACCATCGCCGTCGGCTCGGAGATGCTGACGCCGTTTCGCCAGGACACCAACTCGCTTTTCGTCATCGAACGCCTGAATCAGATCGGCGTGAAGGTCGCGTTCAAAACCACAGTCGGCGACCGCATGGAGCATCTTGTCGGCGCCGTCCGCACCGCCGCGCAGCGCGTGGACATCGTTGTCATCATGGGTGGCCTCGGTCCCACAGAAGACGATCTGACGCGCCAGGCGGTGGCCGAGGCCATGGGGATTCACATTCGGCGCAATGCGGACATTGTTGCCGAACTTTACAAGCGCTTTGCCGCCCGTCGCATGAGCATGACGGAGAACAACGCTCAGCAGGCGGACGTGCTCGAAGGCGCGCACGTCGTGCCCAACGCCAACGGCACCGCGCCCGCCCAGTGGCTGGATACGGTCTACGGCGGACATCGAAAGATCCTGATGCTGCTGCCCGGGCCGCCGCTGGAGTTGAAGCCTATCTTCGAGAATGAGTGCCTGCCGCGTCTGCGCGAAGCTCTGCCGCAGCGCTTCATCGCCATGCGCACGCTCAAGGCTGCCATGATCGGCGAGTCGGCGTGCGATGCGCGGATTGCCCCCATCTACAAGCACTATCCGGATATCGAAACGACCATCCTGGCGAATGGCGGGGACATCCAGCTCAACCTGATCTGCGAGAAGCCCGCGCTCGACTTAGCGCAGGCGCGCGTAGACGAATTAGCTGGCCGCATCGAAGAAGAGCTGGACGACCTCATCTACTCGACCCAGGGCGAAACACTTGAAGAAATTGTGCTGCTCTACCTCGGCATGAAGGGTGCCACGCTGGCAGTGGCGGAAAGCTGCACCGGCGGATTGGTGGCGGAGCGCATTACCAGTATCCCCGGCAGCTCACGCGCCTTTCTCGGCGGCGCGGTGGTGTATTCGAATGAGTTGAAGACCCTTTACGCGGCCGTGGACGCAGCGCTGATCGCGCAGCACGGAGCAGTGAGCAGCCAGGTGGCAAAGGCCATGGCCGAGGGCATCCGCAAGAAGACGGGCGCCACCATCGGCCTCGCCGTGACTGGAATCGCGGGACCGGCCGGCGGTACCGAGGAGAAGCCAGTCGGGCTGGTCTACATCGCAGTCGCGCATGGCAAGGAGGTCGAAGTGGTGGAGAAGAACTTCGCAGCCTTCTCCACGCAAAGCACGCGTGAGCGTGTACGCACGCTGGCGGCGCAGGCAGCGCTTGATCTGGTGCGGCGGCGATTGATGTAGAGCACAGATGGTGACCGCTCCTGCGCGGTCATCATCCTAGCGAAGCGATTCTGGTCCCGGGCTGATCCCTGACCCAGCTTCCGCGCTACACTCGAACCGTTCCCATGCTGCTCTACTGGATCGTCGGCGTCATCGCTTATCTGCTGGGCTCGATTCCCTTCGGCCTCATCCTCGTGCGCATCTTCCACAAGCAGGACATTCGCACGCAGGGCAGCGGCAATATCGGCGCTACCAACGTGATCCGCTCCGGCGGCAAGGGTTTGGGAGCCATCACGTTTCTTCTCGACGCGGCGAAGGGCCTGATCGCCGTGCTGCTCGCGTGGCAGATTGCTCTGCACACGCATCAGTCGCAGCTGCAGGCGCAAAACCTCGCTGCAACCGCTGCGCTCTGCGCGATTCTCGGCCACATCTACACCGTCTGGCTGCGATTCAAAGGCGGCAAGGGCGTCGCCACCGGTTTTGGTGTCTTTCTTGGCATCGCGCCATTATCCGCTGTGGTTGCCCTCATTGCATTCATTGTCGTCTTTGCGCTGAGCCGGTATGTATCGCTGGCATCGATTCTTGCCGCGGTGGTCTTCCCGCTGGCCGCGCTGCTGCGACACCATGAGCCGCTGACGCCGTTCATGATTGCCGTGGTGATCCTGCTGCCGCTGATCGTCATCGCCAAGCACCATGCGAACATCCGCCGCCTGCTCGACGGCACCGAGTATCGCTTCAGCAAGTCGAAGGCCGCCGCCGCGTGAGCCGCATCGCGATCATCGGCAGCGGTGCCTGGGGCACGGCTCTTGCCATCTCACTCGCAGCGTCCCGCAGCGGTGGGGAAGACCAGCGCGGTGATCACTCCATCGCCCTTTGGTCGCATACCGCGTCGGTCGCGGAAAGCATCGCGCAACACCGCGAAAACCGCGCCTATCTTCCCGGCTACCTCATTCCCGGCTCTGTTCGTTCGACAGCGGATCTCGCGCAGGCACTCGCGTCGGCCGAGATTGTCATCGGCGTGATGCCGTCGGCTCACGTGCATGAGATCTACACCAGCATGGCTCCGCATTTGATGGCAGGGCAGGTGATTGCCAGCGCAACCAAAGGCATCGTTACCAGTGGCGTGGCCTCGGTTCGCTATCAGCGGATCAGTGAGACAATCGCGGACGTGCTTGCCGCCCACGGCATCTCGCTGCCATGCGCGGTGCTCAGCGGGCCATCCTTCGCGCAGGAGGTTGCCGCCGGCCAGCCCGCTGCGATGACCATCGCCTGTACAGACATGGCGGTGGCTGTGCGCCTTCAGCAGGAGCTCTCCGGTCCCGCATTGCGCCTGTACACGAATGACGACGTCCCGGGGGTGGAGCTTGGCGGCTCGCTCAAAAATGTCATCGCCATCGCCACCGGCATCGTGGATGGACTCGGGCTCGGCCACAACAGCGCGGCCGCACTTATTACACGCGGCATCGCGGAGATCACACGCCTCGCCGTGGCCTGCGGCGGACGGCGGGAGACCATGGCTGGCCTCGCCGGGCTGGGCGATCTCGTCCTCACCTGCACCGGCGAGTTGTCGCGCAACCGGCGCGTCGGGATCGAACTCGGGAAAGGTCACCGTCTTGGTGACATTCTTGAGGGCATGGGCGGCAAGGTGGCCGAGGGCGTGCTGACCACCCGCGCCGCGCTGGGACTGGCCAATGAACGCGGCATCGAAATGCCCATTACCGCGCAGGTGGATGCGATCCTGCACCGCGGCAAGAACCCTCGCGAGGCTGTCGCAGAACTGATGCGCCGGCCGGGACGCGACGAGCTGTAACCCGCAGCAAGGTGCTCCCGTTGCTACACTGAAAGAGACGAGCCTTCCATGATCCAGACCCTTTTCGGCAGCCTGAAAGAGGCTGAGGAACCCAAAAAACGCGGCCTCTTCGACCGCATGCGCGAGGCGGTTACGCGCACGCGCGAGAACCTCTCGCAGTCGCTCGAAGAGATCGTCGCGCTTACCGTCGAGATCGACGATAAGGCGCTTGACGAACTGGAGATGAGCCTGATTGCCGCGGATCTGGGCGTGGTGACAGCGCAGGAGATCCTCGGCGCATTGCGCGAGCGAGCGCTGACTCACAAGATCCGCGACGGCGCGGAGTTGAAGCAGATGCTCCGCACGGAGATCAAGGCGATTCTCGACGAGTATGCCACGCCGCCGCGCGTGGTGGAGCAGCCGCCCGAAGTCATCCTCCTGGTGGGTGTCAACGGCACCGGCAAGACAACCACCAGCGGCAAACTGGCGGCCTGGTATCGCCGCATGGGCAAGACGGTGCTGCTGTGCGCGGCCGATACCTTTCGCGCCGCGGCGATTGAGCAGCTTGAGATATGGGGGCAGCGCACGGGCGTTGAGATCATCAAGACGAAACAGGGCGGCGATCCTTCAGCGGTGCTCTTTGATGCGCTGCATGCTGCGAAATCGCGCGCGACGGATGTGCTGCTGGTCGACACCGCCGGCCGCCTGCACACCAAGAACGATCTGATGAAGGAGCTGGACAAGATGCGGCGCACGGCGCAGCGCTTCATTCCGGATGCCCCGCACGAAGTGCTGCTGGTGATGGACGCGACCACCGGCCAGAACGGGATGCAGCAGGCGAAGCTCTTCACGGAGTCGGCGGGCGTCACCGGCATCGTGCTCACCAAACTCGACGGTACGGCGAAGGGCGGCGTTGCGGTCGCCATCGCGCGCGAGCTGCAGCTTCCCGTGCGCTTCGTCGGAGTAGGCGAAAAACTCGATGACCTGCTGCCCTTCGACAGCGCCGCTTTTACCGATTCCCTGCTTGGCGCCTGATCGAAATGGATGAAACGCCGGAGAACGCGAGCGGTGTTCCGGCAGCGGGCGACCCGTCTGACGCGCAGCACCAACAAGATGTGCGATGGATGCAGTGCGCACTCGCGCTGGCGCGTCAGGGCGTGGGACTCGCATCTCCGAATCCAACCGTAGGGTGCGTGATCGTTCGTGAAAACCGCATCGTCGGCCAGGGCTTTCATCAATACGCGCACCGCGATCATGCGGAGGTGGTCGCACTGGCGGAAGCGGGCGGCGCCGCGCGCGGGGCTACGGCCTACGTCACGCTGGAGCCGTGCAGCCACTACGGCCGCACTGGCCCATGCGCTCGCGCACTGATCGAAGCGGGCGTCACGCGCGTGGTTGCCGCGACCGGCGATCCCAATCCTCTGGTGCAGGGTCGGGGATTGGCGATCTTGCGCGAGGCTGGCGTGGATGTCTCCGTCGGCCTGCTGGCGACCGATGCAAGAGAGTTGAATGACGGTTTCGCGCACTTTATCCGGCATCACACGCCGCTGGTCTCGCTTAAGATCGCGGCCACGCTGGATGGCGCGATCGCACCCCCTCTAGGCACACAGCGGGAACGCGCATCTTTTCCCATCACCGGCCCCGCGGCGTGGGCGCGCGTGCAGGATCTGCGTCACGCGCACGATGCGCTCATGACCGGCATCGGAACGGTGCTGGCCGACGATCCCCTGCTGACCGATCGCAGCCAGCGCACGCGGCGCCGTCCGCTGGTGCGCATCGTGCTCGATTCGCAATTGCGTCTGCCCCTCACCTCACGAATTCTCGATGGTGTACAGGACGATCTGCTGATCATCACCCGCAGCGATGACCACGCGCGGCAGCAGGCGCTGACCCATCGCGGCGCACGCATTCTGAGAATCGACGCGCAGGCAGAGGGTGGAATCTCGTTGCGCGCTTTGCTCGAACATCTCGCCCATCAGGACATCACCAGCGTGCTGATCGAGGCCGGCGCCCGGCTCAATCGCAGCGCGCTGGTGGCCGACGTGGTGGATAAGCTTTATCTCTTTCAAGCCCCGCGTTTTCTTGGACCCGAAGCGATACCAATGCTGGCCGGAGCACACGTGACCAGCCTGCCGCGCCTCCTTCACTACCGCACTGAGCGCATTGAAGAAGACTTACTTACACAGGGCTACGTCCACGATCCATGGGAGCTATCGGCCTCCAGCTTCTAGCTTCCAGCTCTTCCGGCTGCCAGAACCATCACCTCGAGTTCCACCCGCGTCGCAGCCCAGAGGCTAGAACCGCGAAGCCAGAAGCTGTAGTTTTGATTCATGTTCACTGGCCTCATTCAGGAAACCGGCTCCGTGCTCAGCGTGGAGGAGCGCGAGGGCGTGCACCACATTACGATCCAGGCGCCCACTCTCGCGTCACAGCTCCATGTGGGCGACAGCATCGCGGTTAGCGGTGTCTGCCTCACCGCCATTGCCACCGCTCCTGCGGGCCAGCCGGATCGCTTTGAAGCGGACCTGGCCGAAGAGACCGTCCGCCGTACCACTCTCAGCCAGCTTGCGGTCGGCACAGTCGTCAATCTGGAGCTGCCCACCCGCGCCGGAGCACCGTTGGGCGGCCACGTGGTGCAGGGCCACGTAGACGGTGTAGGCCGTCTCCTCGCTCTCAAGCCGGTCGCTCCGGAAAGCGACACAACGGACTGGTGGCTGGAAATTGAGGTGCCGGAGGCTATTCGTCCGTATGTCGTCGAAAAGGGATCGATTGCGATCGACGGCATCAGCCTGACGGTTGCACGCTGGGATGGCGCACGCACCAGCGTAGCCATTATTCCGCACACCTATGCGCACACCAACCTGCGCAGCCGCCGGGCGGGCGACCTGCTCAACCTAGAGGCCGACGTGCTGCTGCGTCACGCCGCCCAGATGCACGCCCAAAAATCTTCGCCGGAGCTTACTTTGGCCTATTTGATTGTCAACGGTTATTGAGCAGACGCATCTCACCCTGACATGGGGGGAAGTAGCGTGAATCGCGGTGCGGCCTGCGGCATGAATCGCGGGATGGATAAGCGGAAGGTATGCGTCTTCCTGATCCTGGTCGTGATTGGGCTGTTATGCCTGTGCATTATGGCGTACACGCTCTTCTACGCGAGGCCGCGCCAGGACTCGACCATGCAGAGTGGTAGCCACAGCTCTCTCCGGGTGGATGCGCGCACTTCTGTCCATTCGTGAACAGAACAATTCTCTTTTCGGACAACCGTTGCTTCCAAAGCCTGATCCACGCGATTGGTTCTAAACACTTAACGGCGATATCGATGGCCCGTGCCGTGCTTCTGACTGAGGCGTCTTCACCACAAGCCTATGCGCCTGATCGCCGATATCCGCTTCGCCCTGCGCCAGTTTCGTAAGACGCCCGTATTCACCATCACTATCCTGGCCGTGCTTGCCCTGGGCGTCGGCGCAACCACTGCTATCTTCGGCCTCTTCGACCAGGTGCTGCTGCGCTCGCTGCCGGTGAGCCACCCCGAAGAGCTCGTGCGGCTGCAGGGGCACAGCGATAGTTTCAGCGGCAGTTTCAGCGCCCGTGGCGGCGATTTGGACGAGTACACTTCTTTCCCCGCCTACCGCTACCTGCGCGACAACACCGGAGCAATCTTCAGCGGCGTGATCGCCACCAATCCGGCAAAAACAGTGGGAGTCGCGTGGCACGACAGCAGCGATCTGGCGAGTGCGGAACTGGTCAGCGGCAATTACTTCCAGGTATTGGGAGTTCCGGCACTTATTGGCCGCACGATTCTGCCGGCTGACGATGTGGTCAAGCTCGGCTCGCCGGTCGCTGTCCTGAGTTACGGCTACTGGCAACGCCGCTTTGGCAGCGATCCGCGGGTGATCGGCCAGACATTGCGAATCAATGGGCACTCCTTCACCATTGTGGGCGTTGCGCCGCAGCGTTTCCATAGTGTGAATGCCGGGGAACCTACGGATCTGTTCGTCCCCATGCTCATGAAGCCGGTGATCACTCCCGGACGGGACGACCTGGAGCGATATAACTCCGTCTGGGTGAACACGGTGGCTCGTTTGAAGCCGGGGGTGACCCTTGCCCAGGCCACGGCGGCCATGCAGCCCATCTGGCATGCGGAGCGGATCATCGACTTTGCCTACCAGGAAAACCAGTCGCCGAAAAACCGGGCCGCCTTCATCGATCGCGCTCATATGAAGCTGTTGAGCGGGGCTACGGGCTTCTCGCCTTTGCGCGATTCGATCAACACGCCGGTAAAGGTACTGATGGGCATGGCCGCTCTGGTTCTGCTGATGGCCTGCGCAAATGTCGCAAGCCTGCTGCTGGTGCGCGCTGCCGGCCGGATACGCGAGATGTCCGTGCGCTATGCGTTGGGCGCGAGGCGCCACCGCATTCTGCAGCAATTGCTATTGGAGGGCCTGCTGCTGGGCATAGTGGGGGGCGGCTTCGGGTTGCTGCTCTCCCAGCCCATCGGCGAATTGCTCATTCGCCGTATTCAGGGCCTGAATCCGGGAGACGCCCCCTACTCCTCAGCTATCGATCTGCAACTGCTTTTAATCACTATCGCCGTCACGCTCCTGACAAGCATCACCTTCAGCCTGGCGCCGGCGGTGCAGTTCTGGCGGCCCAATCTGCTGCCGGCGCTCAAGCAACAGAACGTGACCGTATCCGGCGGTGCGCTGCTCTTGCGCCGCGTCTCCGTCGGGGTGCAAATTGCGCTGAGTGTGCTGCTGCTGGCAACAGCCGGGCTCTTTTTGCGAACGGTAAACAACCTGCGTGCGGAGGATCTTGGCTTCCGCCCGGACCACATCGTCGAGTTCACCGTCGATCCGCGGCTGGCCGGCTACAAGGCGGAACAGGTAACGGCGCTCGATGAGCGCATCATCGAGGCTCTTCATTCGCTACCAGGCGTGCGTTCGGTGAGCGCCAGCGACGACCCCGAAATGGCTGGCAACGATGAGACGAATACGCTTGATATTCCCGGGCATAAGCCAGAGGAACGGCATGCCCTGAATGTCGAGTGGTCCGGCGTCATGCCCGGCTATCTTGCGACGATCGGTGCACCGCTGATCGCCGGCCGGGACATTACTGCAGCGGAACCATCAAGGCACTACGCGGGTGGTGCTAATCAGCCAAAGCGCCGCCATCCGCTTCTTCGGCGGAGTGCAGAACGCCCTGGGCCGCACGATCGTCAGCGACAAGCAGCCGTGGGTTGTCGTGGGCGTGTTTGCCGAGATTCGTCACGTCGACCTGAGGCAGAAAATCCAGCCGCGCGTCATGTACTCATATCTTCAGGACACGCCGCACCAGCTCACCTTCGTCCTACGCACCGCGGCCGCGCCAGCCCCGATGATGGCGTCAGTGCGCCAGGCCATGCACCAGCTGGACTCGAAACTGCCCCTCGATTCACTGCAGACCATGGACATCCAGCTTGACCAGAGCATGGTGCAGGAACGGACCCTGGCCCTGCTGGCAGCCAGCTTCGGGCTGCTGGCCGCGCTCATGTCCGCGGTCGGCCTCTACGGAGTGCTCGCCTATGACACGGTCCAGCGCACGCGCGAGATCGGTGTGCGCATGGCGCTTGGCGCCAGCCGACGGGCCGTAGCCCGCCTGCTGATGGTGGAGACCCTGCGGCTGGCCGGCATCAGCATTCTCGTTTCACTACCGTTGGCCTGGGGATTCGCGCATCTGGCCAAGTCGCTGCTCTTCGGCGTCCAGAGCGCAGATCCGCTCACCTATGCCGGAGTGGCGTTGCTGGTGGCGCTGGTGGCAGTAACAGCCTCCGCCATCCCCACGTGGCGCGCCACGTCACTCGAGCCCATGCAGGCACTGCGCTACGAGTGAGGCAATCGGGAAAACGGTCACGCTGACCCGTCCCCGGTGTGGATTCCTGCATCTACGCTCCAGACCGTTGCGATTCAACGCCAGCGGTCCGGAGAACTCATGAAGATAGCTGGAATCGTACTTATCATTGCGGGTGTGGTCGCGCTTATCTATGGCGGATTCTCCTACACCACCACAAAAAAAGCAGTGGACATGGGTCCGCTGCAGGTCAACACCAAGCATGAGCACTCGGTTCCCCTGCCCCCGGTGCTGGGCGTGCTTGCGATCCTGGGCGGCGGCGCTCTGGTCTATTTCGGCGCGAAGAAGGCCTGAATCTGAACACGCTATTCCTGTCTGAGGGCCGGACAGGCTAAGGTGTGAGGAATGCAGGCAAGACCGGCTCCCCCATCCCGGCAACGCGGAGGTTTCCTGGCCAGTGAGCCTTTGCTGCTCGTGGGCCTGATTATCCTCACGCTTTATTTCGCCCGCGATCTGCTGGCTCCCATGGCCTTTGCGCTGGTGCTCAACTTCCTGCTCGCGCCGGCAGTTGAGCGACTGGAACGCTGGCGGCTCAGCCGGGCGCCCGCGGTTGTGCTGGTCATCCTGATCTTCTTCTCCGGGCTGGGAGTGACGGCCTGGGTGGTGGCGCGCCAACTGGTGCATGTTGCGGAGCTGCTGCCGGATTACCGCGAGAATATCCAGACCAAACTCGACAGTCTGCACACGCCCATCGGCGGCGCCGCGGGCAACGCCATCAGCACGCTGGAGGAGATGACTCAGCAGCTCTCCTCGCACGCCGACGCCACCATCGCTCCCCCAGGCGAAAGGGAGGCGCTTCCGCCGACGGCCCGGCATCGCCGTCTCCGGCAGGCCGTGCCTGAGGTAGCACTTCCCGACAAGAATGCGACTCCGCAACAGCCGACACCGGTCCAGGTGGTGGAACCACCCGTCTCCGTAGGGCGTTACCTGCAGGAGATCTTCTCGCCGATCCTGCGTCCACTGGCCGCCTGCGGCATCGTCATGGTCTTTACCGTGTACATGCTGATGAATCGCGAAGACCTGCGCAACCGTGTGCTGCTGCTGGCGGGCGTGGGCCGGCTGAGTCTGATGACCCAGGCCCTGCGAGACGCCGCCGAGCGCATCAGCACCTATCTCGTCTGGCAGTTCGTGACCAACGTCCTGTTCGGGCTCCTCTTTGGCATTGGACTCACGCTCATCGGTGTACCCAATGCGACGCTCTGGGGGGCGCTGGCCGCCATCCTGCGCTATATCCCGTACGTAGGGGCGGCCATCGCCGGCCTGCTGCCGGTCATCTTCGCGGTAGCCATCTTCCCCCACTGGCGGGAGGTCTTTGAGATCGCCGGACTCTATGCGGGGCTCGAGTTTACAACCGCGAATTTCTTTGAGCCCTGGCTCTACGGCTGGCGGACCGGGATCTCCGCGCTGGCACTGCTCGCTTCCGCCATTTTCTGGACGCTGCTGTGGGGCTGGGCAGGGCTGGTTCTAGCAACGCCGCTCACCGTTTGCCTGATCGTGCTGGGCCGCCACGTGCCGCAGCTTCGTTTCCTCCATGTGCTGCTGGGCGAAGATGCCGAGCTGACGCCAGAAGCGAAGTTCTACGAGCGCATGCTCGCGATGGATCAAAACGAGGCGCACAGCATTGCAGACCGGTTCCTCAGCAAGCGGCCGCTGATCGATTTCTATGACAGCGTGCTGCTGCCCGCACTTGGCCTGGTGGAGCAGGACCGGCACCGGGGCTCCTTCGATGAGACTCGCGGCAATTACCTGCTGCTGAGCGCGACCGAGCTGGTTGCAGAACTGAGCGAATACAAGGCCGAAGCCATCCTTGCCCAATCGGCAAACGGCACCGCTCCGGTTACGAATCTGGAGCCACCCGCGTTGCACCTGAAACGTGCTCCGGTGATCTGCATTCCTGCCGGCGATCAGGCGGACGAGCTAACGGCGATGGTTCTGGCACAACTGCTGGAGCAAACCTGTCACAACACGTTGCTGTTGCCCACTGCGTCGGTAACGCCGGAGATTCTGGAGCGGCTGGGCCAGGACCGCGGTACCATCCTCTGCATCTCGGCGTTGCCGCCGTTCGTCTTTACCCAGACGCGCACGCTCTGCCAGCGCATCCGGGAACAGCTTCCGGAGAATCGCATCCTGATTGGTCTGTGGCAGTCTCCCCAGAGTACCGAGATGATGCGCGAGCGCTTCGGGAGCGCGCGGCCGGACCGCGTGGTGACCACGCTTGCGGACGCCCTGGCGCAAATCGAAGATTGGCAGGAGGGCTGCGCGATGCCGGCGGCTTTCCCTTCGGCCGAGCCTCTCATTGCGGAGTGATGATGCCGCCCACGCGCTGGCGTGGGGGCAGCGGCTTGCCCCGCCGGTCCAACTCTGCGGCCGGCTCGACCGGAGAGTGCCTTGTAGATTTCGCACCGGGCTTTGTCCCGGCCTTCGCATCAGAAGATTTGGTCATATGCGGTTGTATCGGCTTCATCGGGTCACGCGCCTGCAGACTACACTTTAAGATATGCCGTCGAACCTTCGCCTGGTAGCTATCGATATCGATGGCACGCTGCTCCCCACCTCCAGCACGACCATCAGCCAGCGCAACTGCCGTGCCTTACTCGATGCTCAGGCTGCCGGCATCCATATCGCGATCGCAACCGGCCGCCGCCACCGGTACGCCGAGCCGGTGCTGGAGCAGGTGGGTCTTTCGCCCCGCACCGTCATGATCTCGTCGAACGGCTCCGTCATGCGCCACTTCGATGGCGAGCTCATCCAGCGGAATCTACTATCGGTAGTCACGGCGCGAGCCTTGTGTGCTGCTCTGCGTCCCTTCGGGCAGACCATGGTGTTTACCTTCGATCGCTACGACAGGCCTTCGCTCGTGGTCGAAAGCATGACGTCATTGCAACGCAAAATTGGCGTCTGGGTGGAGTCCAATCGCCCCGACATGTTGGAGATTGCGCCCCTGGAGCGTGCCTTTGATCAGGACGAAGCGCCCATTCAGGGCATGCTTTGCGGGGATATCGCGCTGGTGCGCGCTGCCCAGCAGGCCCTGGAGAACATGGACCTCGCTGCCGACATTGCGATGCACCGCACCGAATATGCGGAGCGCGATCTCTGCATTCTGGATCTGCTGCCTCCGCATTGTTCGAAGGGCCATGCGCTGGAAGACTATGCGCGCTCCCTGGGCTTGGGGGCAGCGGAAGTGATGGCCATCGGGGACAATTTCAACGACCAGGCGATGCTGGAATTCGCCGGATCGGCCGTCGTGATGGCCAACGCCGGGACCGAGATGCAGGCGCTGGCCAGCCGGCACGGATGGGCCGTCACCCTGAGCAACGACGAGGATGGCGTAGCCGCGACGCTCGAGCCGCTGATTCGCTCAGCGCAAATGGTAACCACCCTTGCCCCGGAAGTCGTACCGGTGGAGACCGGCATTCAGGATCGCTGAGCCGGGCTGCATGGTAGCCTACCGTGGAGTGTTCTCACTGCAAAAAACGGGAATTTCCTACACGGGAATGGCTGCGTCCGTACTGCTATTGGCGGGGGCAGCGAGGCCTGTCCGTGCGGCCGAACACGTCACATTGCGCAACGGCTTTGACCTGATCTGCGACCATCGGGAGGTGGCCGGCGACCGCGTTCGGTTGTACACCACCGCGACGGGACCGAATTTTACCGAGGTCTCGAACGCCGACATCGTGAGCAGTGAGTTTGTCGCGCTGCCGGTGGTGGAGCAGCCTGCCCCCGCAGTAGCGGCTGTTCCAGCGGCCACCCGGACAGCCGACCCCACGCCGGCGGAGATTCATGAAATGGCGGCGAAGGCCGGCGCCGCTCACGATCTGGATGTGGAGCTGCTGGCCAGCGTTATTCGCGCGGAGAGTAACGGCAATGTGCACGCGGTGAGCCGGGTGGGTGCCCGCGGTCTGATGCAATTGATGCCTGACACCGCTAGCAAGCTCGGTGTCGCGGACAGCTTCCGCGCAGACCAGAACATCAACGGGGGCACCGCCTACCTGAACGACCTGCTGGTGCGCTATCACGACAATCTGGCACTGGCACTGGCGGCCTACAACGCAGGCCCGGCCGCGGTCGACAAATATCACGGCATCCCGCCCTACCGCGAAACGCGCCTCTACGTCGCCCGCATCATCCACGACTTCAATCGCCGCAAGGCGGAGAACGGTGCGCACAGCACGACGATGGTCGCTTCCGCTGCGTCATCGCCTGCTGGCAATTGATCATCCATACGACGTGGGCCATCGCTCGCGTCCCGGCGAAACTTACCCCATCTGGAGCGACCGCGCCTTGAAATCCAAGAAGCTCCTCCTCACCATCGCTGCTGCGCTGATCTTTGTGGCGCTTCTCGTCTATGGGAGCCACCGGACCCATTTCCGGTGGGATATCCTCGCCCAGCAGACCCAATATGTGCGCTGGTCGAACATCCTCTTAGGCGCGCTGCTGATCTACGGGGCATATCTCGTGCGTGCCTTCCGCTGGGTCGTCTTCCTGCGCCCCACCAAGCGCCTGCCTCCGCTGTACCTGCTGGGCACGCAGGTGATTGGCTTCACTGCCGTCGCGTTGCTGGGACGTGTCGCCGATCTCACACGCCCTTATCTGGTCGCCCGCCGAACCCAGCTTCCCATCGCGCTTCAGATTGCGATCTACACCGTCGAGCGCATGTTCGACGCGTGCTCCATGGCGACGATCGTCGGTGTGGCGTTGCTGCTGGCTCCTAATAAGGCGACGATGCCCCACCGGGAGATGGCGATGGCAGGCGCCCAAAGCGCGCTGGTTGCCGCTGCCGCACTGGTCCTCTTCGCGATCGCGGTGAGGATGGCAGGAGAAAAAGTGGCGCAGATATGCGAGTCCGGACTTGGCCACAAGTTTGGCCCGGCAGTCGCATCGAAGATCCGTGGCTTTCGCGATGGCTTGATCGCAGTTTCTTCCGGCGGCGCGCTCTTCCAGGCGGCACTGCTGTCTTTGCTGATGTGGGCCATGATCTCGGGGGCCTATCTTTTTACGGTCCGGGCGTTTGTCGCATCGCCTGTGCTCGCCACGATGACCCTGGGTCGCGCCGTCATCCTGATGGCGGCCAGCATGGTTGGCTCGGTCGTCCCCATCCCCATCGTCTCCTGGTTTGCGCAGATTCTGGTGCTGCAGCAGACGCTGCAGCGCTTCTATGAGATACCTGCGGAGACCGCACTGGCCTGCGGCGCCGGCATCACCTTCGTGACGTTCCTGTGCATTGTGCCAGCCGGTCTGGTATGGTCGCGCTTCGAACATATCTCGCTCCGGCAGGTCACCGAAAAGTCGGAGCATGATGCCGCGGAGCTCTCCAACAACGTACAGGCATGACGAGCATCACAGACGATTCAGCGAACTACCCACAACAACAGACTCGCGAAGATCGCTGGATGCGCTTGCTGCTTCCCGTCGGACTGGTTCTGGCCGCGGCAGCCGGCCTGTTTGCGCGCTTCCATGCCGCCGGTCAGGGTTACCTCGCTTTCTACGAAGACGACTTCTTCTATTACTTGCGCGTTGCGCAGCAGATCGTCGCGGGCAAACATTCCACCTACGACGGACTGCACCTGACCAACGGCTACCATCCGCTGTGGATGCTGGTGATCGTCACTCTCACGCGACTCTTCGGCACCGGCATCGGGTTCTTTTACGCGCTTCAGTCCCTGCTCGTCGCCTGCGTGCTGGCGACGTATCTGCTCTGCGAGCGCACACTCGTCGCCATCGCGTCCAGGGCGGCGTGGCTGCCGCAGTTTGTCGCAGCCGCTCTTGCTACGTCAGAGCTGATGCTCGCTACGGGCGGCATGGAGGTGGTGCTCGCTATTCCCCTGATCGCCGCGCTCGTCAACTACCGCCTGTGTCGCTTTACGTGGACTCCCTCCCGCGCCTTCGTTCTCGGGCTGCTGAGTGCGGCTGTCGTGCTGGCGCGGCTGGATGCCGCCATCCTTGTCGTCAGCATGGCTGTGCTCGATCTTCTTTGGCACCGAAGCGTGCCGTTGCACCAGCGGCTCCGCTGCTCTATCTCATTTCTCTGCGGCACTGTGCCGGTTGCGCTCTATCTGGCGCTGAACAAGGTCTGGTTTCACACGCTGATGCCGGTCTCCGGACAAGCGAAGCAGATGCGCTTTCATCGCTCGCCTTCCTGGATGCTCTTCAGCACGCACGTCTTTACCCCGCCAGAGCGCTTATTCCTTGTTTTTCCATGTCTGCTGGTCACAATCGCCAGCCTCATCATCCTGCTCTGCAGCCCGCAATGGCGCGCCCGTCTTCGCGGCCGCATCCCATGCCTGCTGGCTTTGCTGCTGTTTCCGTTCCTCTTCATAGCTGCACTTTCCGTGCTCACCGACTGGCCTATGTGGTCGTGGTACGCCTACCCGCTTGTCGCCTCCGGCATGGGCTCGGCTGCGGTGCTGCTCGCTGCCGATTCGTCCTTCGCCGGGCGCGCCGTTCGGGCTCTGCGTTGGCCGGCGCTTGCCCTGCTCGTGCTGATATGGGGAACCTTTGCTGTCTCTCGCTGGCGCAATGCGACGCGCCCGGACAAGGTTGGCTATTCGATCTATCTTGCAACAGTGGACATCGTGCGCTTCGACCGCACGCATCCCGGGATCTATGCCATGGGCGATCGCGCCGGTACCCCGGGTTATCTGCTGCATGAGCCGCTCATTCAGTTGGAAGGCCTGGTGATGGACGAGGCTTTCCTAGACAATATTCGCAAGCAGCGATCGCTGGCCGAGGTGCTTCGCGAATACGGCGTGCGCTACTACATTGCCACCAACCCGGTGCAGAGCAATGGCTGCTGGCTGACTGCCGAGCCGCTACTCGCCGGCGCCGATGCCCCGCATATGCGCGGCCGGTTCTGCATGCAGCCGGTAGCAGAGTTTCCTCACGGCAGCTACAACACCGTCATCTTCGATCTCGCGGCTGGAGGCGCCTCCACAGCGCCTGCGCAATGAGCCCCGGTCGTGGCCACGAGCACCAAGCTGCTATCGTAAGAACTACCTATGAAGTGTCCGTACTGCGGCTTTGCGCAGGATCGCGTCGTGGACTCACGCGAGAGCAAGGAAGCCGATGCCATCCGAAGACGCCGCGAGTGCGAGCGATGCGAGAAGCGCTTCACCACCTATGAGCGGATCGATGAGATTCCCTACATGGTAGTGAAGAAAGACGGCCGCCGCGAGCGCTTCGAGCGTCACAAAGTTTTGAGCGGGCTGCTGCTGGCCTGCCGCAAACGGCCCTTCACCCCGGATAATCTCGAGGCCATCGTCGATGAGGCGGAAACCTTCCTCATCGATTCACCGGAGCGCGAGCGGACCACCAGCGAAATCGGCGAGCTCATCATGAACCGCCTCAAAGCCATTGACACTGTGGCCTACATCCGTTTTGCCAGTGTGTACCGCGACTTCACCGACGTTCGCGAATTCAAGGAAGAGCTGGAGCGCCTGCTGACCGCCAAGGACCAGACGGGGAAGCGGCGGACTGCCGAGCCAACACCCCGGGAGCCGGCATCACGCAAGCCCCAACGGCTCCAGCCGTGACACCGCACGCCCAAGATCTATCGCCAGAGGAAGAACTGAGAATGCCGAAACAACACACCATTACGCTGATTCCCGGAGATGGCATCGGTCCGGAAGTGACAAACGCGGTCGTACGCATCCTGGAAGGCGCTGCCGCCGCAACCGGAGCCAGCTTCCAGTGGGAGAGCTACGCTGTCGGCGCAGAGGCCTTTGAGCGCTTCAAGGAGTACATCCCGCGCGAGCTCTATCACTCCATCGAACGTAACCGCGTCGCACTGAAGGGGCCGGTCACGACGCCAATTGGCGGCGGCTTCGCCTCCATCAACGTCACGCTGCGCAAGCAGTTCGAGCTCTACGCGAACTTCCGACCCATCCGCAACCTGCCGGGCACACAGACCCGCTATCCTGGCGTGGATCTGGTCATCGTGCGCGAGAACACCGAGGATCTCTATGTCGGCCTCGAGCACGAAGTCGTTCCCGGTGTCGTCGAATCGCTGAAGATCGTGACCGAAAAAGCCTCCACGCGCATCGCGAAATTCGCCTTTGAATACGCACGTAAGCATGGACGCAAGAAGATCCACGCCATCCACAAGGCGAACATCATGAAGATGTCGGATGGCCTGTTTCTGCGTTGCGCGCGCGAAGTGGCCAAGGACTATCCAGAGGTCACATACGGCGAGCACATCGTGGACAACACTTGCATGCAGTTGGTGATGAATCCCTACCAGTACGACATGCTGGTGCTGCCAAATCTCTACGGCGACATCGTGAGCGACCTGTGCGCTGCGTTCGTTGGAGGCCTGGGTCTGGTGCCCAGCGCCAATCTCGGTGAGAGTTGCGCGATCTTCGAGGCGGTACACGGCTCCGCGCCGGACATCGCAGGCCAGGACAAAGCCAACCCGACTGCGCTGCTGCAATCCGCCATCCTCATGCTGCATTACATCGACGAGTCCGCGGCGGCGAATAAGATCCAGGCGGCGCTCGACAAGGTCTATGCGGAGAAGACCACGCTGACGCGCGATGTAGGCGGCACAGCGGGCACGCAGGCGTTTGCCAACGCTATTATCGCGGCGCTGTGACCCCACGATTCACCAGAAAGGATCGCCATGCCATTGCTGACTCGACCGTTGCCGCTGCTCGTCTGTCTTCCACTCTGGGGCGCATTGCTCCTGAGCGGCGGATGCAAGCACTCTGAGACGGGCTCGAACACCAGCAGCTCTGCCACTGCCCAGGAGCCGATCACGCAGATCGATCCGGCCACCGCGGGCAGCATCGAGGGCACGGTGCATCTCGCCGGCAAGGCGCCGGAGCGCATCGAGATTGACATGGCGCAGGATCCGGCGTGCGCCATGAGTCCCTACGGCAAAAACCTCACCGAAGGTATTGTGAGCCAGGACGGTAAGCTCGCGAACGTGTACATCTACGTAAAGGACGGGCTCGGCAACAAGGTTTACGCGGCGCCGAGTGCACCTGCGGTGCTCGACCAGAAGGGCTGCCGCTACGTGCCGCACGTGCTGGCCGCCATGGTGGGTCAGCCGATCGAGTTTCGCAACTCCGACCCCACCATGCATAACGTGCATATGCAGCCCACCGTCGTCGGCAACCAGCAATTCGACATCTCGCAGCCACCGAACGGCGGCACGACGCAACACACGTTTGCCAAGCCGGAGCTGATGTTGCCGGTACGCTGCAACAACCATCCCTGGATGGAGGCCTTCCTGAACATTGCACCAAACCCCTTCTTCGCCGTGAGCGGAGAGGATGGCCACTTCGCCATCCATGGCCTGCCGCCGGGCACCTACACGCTGGTTGCCGTCCAGGAACAGCTCGGGCCGCAACAGTCGAGTGTGACCGTGACGACACACGGCACCGCGACGGCGGACTTTAGCTTCCAGGCGAAGTAACGATCCGCATCCGGGGCAGCGAATGTGTGCTTCGCCACACCGACAACCGGTGTGACTGCGATTCGCGATAAAATTATCGAATCCTAACAAAACAGCGAAGAGGCCAATGGCAGAGAGACTGAGGGTTGGCATACTCGGCGCTACCGGCACTGTCGGTCAGCGCTTCATCCAGTTGCTGGACAGGCACCCGTTCTTCGAGGTGGCATGGCTCGCTGCGAGCGATCGCTCGACCGGCCGCCGCTACGAAGACGCCGTGCGCTGGAAGCTGGACACGCCGATTCCGGCGGCGGTACGTCCCCTCCCGCTGTCGCCAGCCACTCCGGATCAGCCACCATCGATTATTTTTGCCGCGCTGGATACGGATATCGCCCGCGAGGTCGAACCGCAGTTCGCCGCGGCCGGCTGCGCCGTCATCTCGAACTCCAGCGCCTTCCGTATGCAGGAAGATGTACCGCTGGTGATCCCTGAAGTGAACGCGGCGCATCTTGGACTGATTGAGTCGCAGAGCTGGCGCAAACAATCCGGCGGCTTCATCGTCACCAATCCGAACTGCTCCGCCATCGGACTGGTGCTCGCGCTCAAGCCACTCGCCGACCGCTTCGGTATTGAGAGCATCTTCGTCAGCACGATGCAGGCCATCAGCGGCGCCGGCTATCCGGGCGTGCCGTCGCTGGATATCCTCGGCAACGTCGTTCCCTTCATCAAGAACGAAGAGGAGAAGATGGAAGCCGAGACGATGAAACTGCTCGGCACGCTGGAAGGATCCGCTGTGCGCCCGTACGCCGCACTGATGAGCGCGCATTGCAACCGGGTCGCGGTGGAAGACGGCCATACGGAGAGCGTTTCGATCAAGCTGCGCACGCGCGCCACGCGCGAGCAGGTGCTGGCCGCCTGGAGCGAATTCCAGCCGCTCGCGCAGCATCAGCTTCCCACTGCGCCCGGGCAGCCAGTCGAGTTCATTACTGCGGAAGACCGCCCGCAACCGCGCCTGGACCGCATGCGCGGAGCGGGGATGGCGACGACTGTGGGTCGCCTGCGCCCCTGCAGTCTGCTGGATTGGAAGTTCACCGTGCTCTCGCACAACACCATCCGCGGGGCGGCAGGCGCGGCACTGTTGAACGCCGAGTTGCTGATGCAACTGGGCAAACTGAGCGCGACACGCACTGCAACGGCGGCGTTCTCGGCATGAAACTCGTCGTCATGAAGTTTGGCGGTACCTCGGTAGAGGACGCCGTCGCCATCCGCCGCACTGCCGATATTGTCGCCGGCCGTGTCGCACGCGGGCTGCAGCCGGTGGTCATCGTCAGTGCCATGGCACGGGTGACCGACCAGTTGCTGAACGCAGCGGCCGCTGCCGGACGCGGCGACAAATCCTCTGCCCTGGCAGCCGGCGTTGCTTTGCGCGCGCGCCACCACCAGACCGCTGGCGAGTTGATCCCAGCCGCCGATCTGGCGCCGGTCACAACGTTTATCGACGAACATTTCGATGCGCTCGACGAACTCCTACGCGGGCTCGCTGCCGTGGGTGAAGTGACGCCGCGTACCACCGACATCGTGGCCTCCTATGGAGAACGGCTTTCCAGCCCCATCGTCGCCGCTGCTTTCGTCGCACGCGGTGTCGCCGCTACGCATGTTGACGCGCGCGACTGCATCATCACCGACGCGCAACACATGAAAGCCATTCCGCAGGATGACCTGATCGCCGAGCGTCTTCGCAAACATGTACAGCCGTTGGTGGAAGGTGGTCGCGTGCCCATCTTGGGCGGGTTCATCGGCTCCACGCCGGAGGGCGTCACCACGACGCTTGGCCGCGGAGGATCGGATTTCAGCGCCGCTCTGGTCGGCGGCAGTTTGCATGCCGAGTCGATCGAGATATGGACCGACGTCAACGGCATCATGACCACCGATCCGCGCATCTGCCCAGACGCGCTGCGCGTGCGCACCATCAGCTTCGACGAGGCCTCGGAGCTAGCGTACTTCGGCGCGAAAGTGCTGCACCCGGCCACCATTCTGCCTGCGGTGGAGAAGAACATTCCGGTACTGGTGCTGAATTCGCGCGATGCCCAGAACGAGGGCACTCGGATCACCGCCCTGGCACCGCATTGCCACAGCCCCTTCAAATCCATTGCGGCAAAGAAGCGGCTCACCATCATCGACATCGTCGCCAACCGCATGCTGATGTCTCACGGCTACCTGAAGGCCGTCTTTGAAGTATTCGACCGCCATAAATGCTCGGTCGATATGGTCTCGACCTCGGAGGTCAGCGTCTCGCTCACCGTGGACTCCAACGAGCGGCTCCCGGAGATTGCCGCAGACCTGCGCAAGTTCGCGGATGTAAAGTACGAGGGGCGGAAGGCGCTGATCTGCATGGTGGGCGAAAACATACGCGGCCAGAACGGCATCGCCGCGCAGGTTTTTGGCGCATTGCGCCACATTAATCTGCGCATGATCTCGCAGGGCGCATCCGAGATCAACATGAGCTTCATGATCGAAGAGGACGATGTCGAAGAGGCGATCCGCTCACTGCACTCCGTCTTCTTCGCCGATCCCGACCCCTCCATCTTCGATCTTGAAGCACGCACAATAGCGCAAGCTGCAGGAGGCAAGCGATGATCTTCCTGATTCTTGGCCGTGGCAAGACGGGCTCGATCGTTGCCGACGTCGCGCATGAGCGCGGCCATGGCGTGCGCGTGATCGGTGAAGAGGAAAACCGAAACGCGTCTGCACTGACGCCTCCGCTGCTGACGCAGGTGGACGCTGTCATCGACTTCACCACGGCGGATGCGGTCATTCCCAACCTGCGCGCCTGCCTCTCCAGCGGCGCAAAAGTCGTGGTCGGCACCACCGGCTGGTACGACCGTCTGAAGGAGATGCGCGAACTTTGCGAGCGGAGGAATGCCGCGCTGCTCTACGGCACCAATTTCTCCGTGAGTGTGCAGGTGATGCTGCGGCTGGTGCGTGAGCTCGCGATCGGCACGCATGGCTACGAGCTCTCCATCTCTGAGATTCACCATGCAAGCAAGAAAGACGCGCCCTCCGGCACGGCCCTTTCGCTGCAGCAGACGGTTCGTGAAGCAGCGCCGGAGCTCGACGCCGCCATCACTTCACAGCGCGCAGGCGATGTCGCCGGCATCCACGAGCTGCAGGCACGCTCCGCCCACGACCTGATCACCATCCGGCACGAGGCCTTCTCGCGTCGCGGCTTTGCCGAGGGAGCGGTGCGCGCCGCCGAATGGCTCTCCTCGCGTACCGGCTGCTACGACTTCACTGACATCTACGCGCAATTGCAGTAATCGGCTGAAGGATCGAGTCCGCAGGGCAGCCATGCCGAACGGGTGCGACCAAAGGGAGCACCCTCACAGCCTGCGCCACCAGCGCCGTCGCCCCTACGGCGAGTAGCTGGTATTCTCGGCACGGTATGGAACTACGCGGCTGCGGTACGGCACTTGTCACCCCTTTCCGTTCCGACACGACGATCGACACGGACACTCTTGCCGCGCTGGTGGAGTGGCAGATTGCGAGCGGCATTCAGTTCCTGGTCGCCTGCGGTACCACCGCGGAAACGCCCACACTGAGCGACGGTGAAGCGCTCGATGTTGTCCGGCTGATCGTCCGCGTCGCAGCTGGCCGCGTCCCCGTGGTTGCGGGATGCACGCACAATGCGACGCGTGAAGCAGTGGAGCGTGCCAAAGCGGTCGCGGCCATTCGCGGCGTCAGCGCGATCCTGACGGCCAATCCGTACTACAACAAGCCCACGCAGGAGGGCCAGTACCAGCACTTTCGCGCCATCGCCGAGTCGGTGCCGCGGCCGGTGGTGATCTACAACATCCCGGGCCGCACCGCGTGCAACCTGGAACCGGCCACGGCGGCCAGGCTGGCGCGTGACTGCCCTAACCTGTGCGCGGTGAAGGAGTCGAGCGGCAACCTGCAACAGATCACGGAGCTGATTCATGCACTCGACGGCACCAAGGTGCGGGTACTGGCAGGCGACGACAACATCGCCCTCGCGGCCATTGCGGTCGGCGCGGCGGGGCTGGTCTCTGTGGCCTCGAATGTGATCCCCGCCGGGATGCAGCAGATGATCGCCGCTGCACTGAGCAACGACTGGGCCGCCGCGCGCAATCTGCAACGCCATTATTACCCGCTGCTGCTCGCCAACTTCTGGGAGACCAGCCCTGGACCGGTGAAGCACATCCTGGCCCGCATGGGCCGTATCGCGCCGGTGTGGCGTCTGCCGATGGTGCCGCCCTCTGCGCCCGTGGCCGCGCGACTGGACGCGCTGATCGCCTCTTTACAACTGAATACCGCTTCGCACAGCTGAACACTACCTCGCAAGAACCTGCTTCGCAAAGCTCAGCCTGCCTCGAAGTGGCCGGGAGAAGCACCGTACACTAGGGCCAGAATATGTCCGCACAGCATCCACTTCAACCAGATATCGAGCGGCTCTTTGCCGCCGGAACCGCCGCCGTCGGCGACCCGACTGCGCTTAGCACCTTTGTCCAACTGCGCGATGAACTCAACAGCGGTCGCGTCCGCTCCGCCGAGCCCGATGCTGCGGCACCCCTCGGCTGGCGCGTCAATTCCTGGGTGAAACGCGGCATTCTGCTCGGCTTTCGTATCGGCCAGCTCACTGCATTTGGCAATCACGGCCTCTCCTTCGTGGACAAAGGGACCTTTCCGGCGCGCAGCTTTCACCCCACGGAGGGCATTCGCGTCGTCCCCGGTGGCTCTTCGGTGCGCGAGGGCGCGTATCTGGCGCGCGGCGTCGTCTGTATGCCGCCGATGTACATCAATGTGGGCGCCTACATTGACGAGGGCACGATGGTCGACTCGCACGCGCTGGTCGGCAGTTGTGCACAGATCGGCAGGCGCGTGCATCTCAGCGCGGCGGCACAGATCGGCGGCGTGCTGGAGCCGGTGAACGCCAATCCCGTGATCATTGAAGACGACGTGCTGGTGGGCGGCAACTGTGGCGTGTACGAGGGCACCATTGTCCGCGAACGTGCCGTGCTGGCCGCAGGGACCATCCTGACGCGGGGCACGCCCGTCTACGACATCGTCAACGGCGTCATGCTCAAGGCCGAAGCCGCTGGCTCGAACGCTGGCCCAAACACAGAGGCGAAGCCGCTGGTCATACCGGCCGGCGCCGTGGTCGTCCCTGGCTCGCGGGCAATCACACGTGGCCGAGCGGCGGAGTGGGGGCTCAGCCTGTATGCCCCGGTGATCGTCAAATATCGCGACGACAAGACCGATCTGAGCGCGGCACTCGAAGATTTACTGCGCTAAGCTGGAAGTAGCTCCTGGAGCTTCTTTCTCTTCCAAGCGGGAGCCCTTGGTTTTGTCCGCATCCTACTACCTGCTAGCATTTTCTATTCATGTCTAAAGGCAAGCTGCAAATCATACCCATTGGCGGACTCGGCGAGTTCGGCATGAACTGCATGGCCATCCGCTGGGACGAAGATATCTTCGTCATCGATGCCGGCCTCATGTTCCCGGAGAGCGACCTGCTCGGCGTCGACATTGTCGTGCCAGACATCACCTATCTCATCGAGAATCGCTCCCGCGTCCGCGGCATCGTGCTGACTCACGGCCACGAAGACCACATCGGTGGGCTGCCCTGGCTGCTGCGCGAGCTCAATGTTCCCGTCTACGCCACGGAATTCACGCTGGCCTATATCGAGGGCAAGCTCGAAGAGCACAAGCTGCTGGACAATGCCGAGCTGATCGAGATCGAGCCGAAGCGCAAGTTTCAGCTCGGACCTTTCACCATCGAACCACTGCGCGTGACGCATAGCTTGGTGGATTGCGTTGCACTTGCCATTGAGACGCCGGTCGGCATCATCATCCATACCGGCGACTTCAAAGTCGATCTCTCGCCGCCGGATGGCCACGCCTTCGACCTGTCGAGCTTCGCGGAGTACGGCAAGCGCGGCGTGCTTGCCCTGCTGCAGGATTCGACCAACGTGGACCGCGCCGGCTACACGCCAAGCGAGTGGGCGGTCCGTCCGCGGCTGGATGAGGTCTTCTCGCGTACCCAGCGCCGGCTCTTCTTCTCCTGCTTCTCCTCCTCCATTTACCGCCTGCGCATCGCGCTGGAGCTGGCCCAGAGTCATGGCCGAAAGGTCGCCGTCGTCGGACGATCGATGCTTGAATCGTCCGAGATTGCGCAGGATCTTGGATACCTCAACATCCCCGGTGACCTGCTCATTCATCCTGGCCAGATCAAGGACTACTCGCCAGAGGAGATCTGCGTACTGATTAGCGGCACGCAGGGCGAGCCCATGTCCGCGCTCAGCCGTGCCGCGGTGGACAATCACAAACACGCGAAGATTGAGCGGGGCGACACCGTGGTGCTCAGCTCGCGCGTTATTCCCGGCAACGAGAAGAGCATCTACCGCGTCATCGACCATCTCTGCCGCCGCGAGGCGAATGTCATCTTCGACGACGGCCAGTCCGGACTCATCCACGTCAGCGGTCACGGCAGTCAGGAAGAGCTGCGGCTGATGATCAACCTCGTCCGGCCAAAGTTCTTCGTGCCCGTGCATGGTGACTTTCGCCATCTGCAGCGTCACGCGCGACTGGCGATGGACATCGGCATCTCCGAAAACGCGTATCTGCTCGAAGACGGCGACGTCCTCGAGCTCGATCAGAAGAGCGCGGTGAAGAACGGGAAAGTCGCCGCGGGCCGCGTGCTGCTCGACTCCGGGGCTTCCGGCAACGTGGTCGAGGACATGATCATCCGCGACCGCCGCCACCTCAGCGAGGACGGACTGGTAATCGCGATCATCACCATCAACAAGCTCACCGGCCGGGTCGAAGGCGTGCCGGAGTTTGTGACCCGCGGCTTTGTCGCCGGCGACCTCGAACTGGGCGAACAGGCCAAGGCCATCGTGGGCAGGACGCTCGAGGAGTCGAATGCTGAGGAACGCGCCGACCAGGTGCTGATCAAGGAGAAGATCCGCGTCGACCTGAAGCGTTACATCCAAAGGCAGACGTCGAGCCGGCCCTTCATCATGCCGATCATTCTGGAAATCTGAGAGCAGAGATAGAGTTGTGGCTATCACGAAGACCGAAGTGCCTGTCGAGCTTGTTACCGCAGTGCAGTTCGCGGAAGCGCGCGAACGTCTTCGTGGGGCGGTCCTGCACACCCCGCTGGTCCGGCTTTCCTCTGTCACAGACGCGGTAGCGTATCTGAAAGCAGAAAGCCTGCAACCCATCGGGAGCTTCAAGCTGCGCGGCGCCTTCAACGCTGTTGCGCAGTTGAGCGAGGCGCAGCGCCAGCGCGGCGTGATTACCTACTCCAGCGGCAATCATGGCCAGGGAGTGGCTTACGCCGCGCGGGCCTTCGGCGTTCCTGCCATCATCGTCATGCCCTCGAACGCGCCGGAGATCAAGCGCCAGGCCACAACGTCGCTCGGCGCGCAGATAGTCGATGTCGGACCGGCGAGCTCGGAGCGCCGGGAGCGGGCCGAGGCTCTCGCCGCCGAGCATGGTTACGCCATCATCCCGCCCTATGACGACGCGGCGATCATCGCCGGTCAGGGCACCTGCGGAATGGAAATACTCGCCGACTGCCCGGAGGTTGATCTCGTGCTCGCGCCTGTCGGTGGCGGCGGACTGCTGAGCGGTGTGGCGGCGGCGATCCGGCAGCAGCGGCCAGAGTGCCAGGTGATCGGCGTTGAGCCGGAACTCGCCGGCGATGCGGCGGCCAGCCTGCGCCAGGGCAAGATCGTCCAGTTCACCGCAGCGCAGACCACTCGCACACTGGCCGATGGCCTGCGTACCCAGAGCTTGGGCGACCTGAATTTTGCCCACATCCAGCGCTATGTCGAGCGCGTCGTGACCGTGACCGAGCAGGAGATCGTGCATGCCATGCGACGCATCGCGTGGGATGCGCGACTCATCGCAGAACCCAGCGGCGCCGTCGCGACCGCAGCACTGCTCTTCCACCGCCACGAGCTGCCGCCGCACCGCAACGCGGTCGCCATCATCAGCGGCGGCAATGCGGAGCGAGCCACGCTGTTGCGGGTGCTGGGCGCCAGATAGGCAGCGCGATAACACTGCGCCGTGCGTTACTTCGTATTCTTACCGGCGTATTCTGAGCACGTGAAACCATCTCAAGCTGCCAGCAATGTCTGCTTTTGCATCTGCCTGACGTGTGCGATGTCTTCCTTCGCTGCGGACAAGCCGCCCTCCGGCCCGATCGCCACCGTTCTGCGTGACACGTCGATATTCGTTCAGGCAGACACGAGCTCGCAAAAGCTGGATACCATCACGCCGGGACGGGAGATGGTGATTGTTGAGACGAATGGCCCCTGGCTGCGCGTCTTTGCCAACACCGATGTCGAGCAGAACCGAGCCGCAGATGCGCCTGTCTTCGGCGGTGACGCGGCCACGCCGCCCATCTCCGGCTGGATCCAGAGCAAAGGCATCGTCTCCGCATCCACACCGAACGCCGATAACATCCTCTACGGCGCAGCCGCCGGCCAGGAAGCCAGGGCCAGCGACGTCCATGGTTCGCGGGGTGCGGCACAGGCTGCGAGGCTGCTCTACGCGCGCGATGCGCAGCTCTTTCCGCAAGGACCGCATGCCGGCGAGGCTGCCTGGCGCGCTGCGGACATCCGCTGGCAGCTTGAAAAGGCGGACGTCTACTCGCGCCCGTCCGCACACGAGAAAGAGGCCTATCTGCGCCAGCAGATCGATGACAGTGAGATGAAAAAGGTCATCAAGCGATTCCCCGGCTCGAAGTACGCCGATCTTGCCGCATACGACATGCTGGACAACAAGGTCTGCGGCGACTGGCAGGGCTCGACAAAGTGTCCGGAGAAGGAAGCGGAGTTATTTCAGAAGTATGCCGACGAGCACCCGAACTCGCCCAAGGCGCCCGAGGCGCTCTTCGAGTCGGTCTACCGGCTGGCGGCAGCGGGCGATATCTACGCCGGTGACAATAACGACAAGAAGGCGGCTGAGGACCGGGACCATGCGAAGGTTGTCGCCACGCACCTGCAGCAGAAGTACCCTGGCAGTGACTACTCGGCCCGAGCGGCCACTCTGATATACCAAATGGAGCAGTCCATCCCCATCTATGGCGCGGAACGAAATTAGAGCATTTTTCCTGTAGGTGTGGACCGGCCGGCGGAAGTTCACGTGGCCCTTCATTTAAGGAAGGGCCACGCCGAGATCCCCTCCGCTGGTTCACGGCAGCAGAAAAAATGCTCCGGGCCGCCGCCCAAGGAAGAGCGTGAACGACTACATCGTCTCGGTCCTGCTCGGCATCGTCGAGGGGCTCACGGAATTTCTGCCTGTCAGCTCGACCGCGCACCTGCGGATCGCGGAGGCAATGCTCCACATCAACCTCGCCGATCCGTATTGGAAGATGTACACCATCGTCATCCAGCTCGGCGCTATCCTCGCGCTGATCTTCCTTTTCCTCGGCCGCATTCTCGAATTCATTCGCACCTTCCCCAAGGGTGAAAGCGGCAACCGCACCGCGCTGAATCATCCCGTCTCCCTCACGCTCATCGCCTTCCTCTGCACGGCGATACCTGCCTTCCTGCTCACCAAGGTCATTGGCAAGCACCTGGAGAGCCTGCGGCTCATGGCTACCTCGCTGCTGGTTGGCGGCATCATCATGTGGGTGGTGGATGCATGGAGCGTGCGCCAGCTTTCCACCACCGAAGACGTCGAGCATATGTCACTCGGTCAATCGATCTGGATCGGCCTCTGCCAGGTCGCCTCCGCTGTCTTTCCCGGCACATCGCGTTCCATGTCCACCATCGCGGCAGGCCAGCTCGTGCGTATGACGCGCTCCGCCGCGCTCGAGTTCAGCTTCCTGGTCTCAATCCCCACGATGGTGGCCGCGACCGGCTACGATTTGCTCCGCGCGTTACATCCCAAGCATACGGATGTGGCCGAGGCCATCGCACCGCTGGTCATCACCGGTCACGGCTGGCTGGTGCTTTTTATAGGCTTCGCCGTTTCATTCATCATTGCGCTACTGGTGGTGGAATGGTTCCTGATGTGGGTCCGCCGCCATGGCTTCGTCATCTTCGCTGTCTATCGCATAGCGCTGGCGATATTGCTCTTTACGTTTGCCAAACATTTTATTGGGACGTAGAGCGGTTCGCGGTTCGCCCGCCATGCGGTCTCTGGACATGCTTTAGTGCACCACCGTAAAGGGTCCCGAACCCGTCTCAGCACCAGCAGTTGCAAATGCGGGAAGCGGTGCATTCGCTGCCAAGGGCAGCTCCCATGCGGGAGACTGCAGCTCCGGCATGGCCTTTGCCTGAAATAGCTTACGGCATTGCTTCGCCATCCAGCGCGCGGTTGTCCTGGCCTTTTTGCGCCGTGCGCTGTCGGTGGAGATGCCGGTGCCCGCGTACATCTGCCGGTAGAGCTTCGACAAGAACACGAACGCTACCCGCGCTTTGAGCGTTGGCGTGCACGCGGAACGCTCCCAGATCGCCGGAAAGGTGTAAAACCGGTCCCACACCCGCTGCGTCCGTTCGCGGATCTCATCCGAACTCATCGAAGGGTGCGGGGTGAACATCTTCGGGCGCACCGCTGTGGGAATGAGCCAGTAACGCGTGATCGGCACGCCGTCCACCAGCGTAGGCGACTTGGCCTGCTCCTTCTCCCACCGGTTGAAATCCACCGTGCCGGGAAAGGGGGTCATCATCACGAACTGCGCAAAAGTGATGCCCGCTTTGAGCGCCATCTCCGCAGTGGCGTCGAAGGTTGCTGGTTTGTCTGTCGGCAGGCCGAAGATAAAAGATCCCAGCACATGCACGCCATGCTGCTTAAAGGTCTGCAGCTGCCGGGCCAACCCTTCGCCGGAGTAGTTCCAGTCTTTAAACACTGCTTTCAGGCCCTCCGGCGTCACCGCTTCCACGCCCACCAGCGCGCCCTTGATATTGGCCTTGTGCATGGCGTCCAGATACTCGCCATCTTCGCCCGCTTCCATGGTGATCTGGGTGAAGAACACCATGTCCTTGGGCAGCTTCGCCAGCTCTGCCATCAACTGGAATCGCTCCGCGCGGATGCGTGTCAACTCATCCAGCTTCGACTGGTTGTTCTGCTCCCGCGCCAGCCGCAGATCGGTCAGTGTGACGGGGTAGAAGTTGTCATCCGCCAGCGCGATAAACCGGAAGCCCAGCCGGCGCAGCGCGACGATCTCATCCACCACACTCTGGAAACGCCGCTGCCGCGGCTGCTGTCCGTCGGTGCGCCACACACTGCAGAACGAGCAATGCTTGGGGCATCCGCGCAGTGTCTGTACGGAGGCCCACATGTATTTGTCTTTGGGAATCAGATCCCAGCGTGCTGCCAGAAACTCCGAGCCGCCAATGCGCCCACCGTCGTAGATCTTCTCCGGTGTGCCGCGCACGATATCCATCACGGCCTTGCCCCAGGCGAGATCGCCATCGCCCTTCACCACGCAATGTGCTTCGCCGAGATCGAAGGGCTCTTCGGGGAACAGCGTGGCGTGGATGCCGCCATAGACCACCCAGGCTCCGCGCGCACGGGCCATGCGCCCCACCTCATAGCCCCGCAGCGCGTTGCCCGTGTGGACGCTGATGCCCACGATGTCTCCCGCGGCAATGCTCTCCGGTTCGATCTGTTCCAGGGACTCGTCCACCAGCACCGGATCGCCCACCTCCG
>Ga0193743_1000382_pt1 | contig 35101 bp, 34 predicted proteins | sample L2c2metaG_FD_143038 | JGI IMG/M metagenome (GOLD analysis project Ga0193743, IMG submission 143038) | Soil microbial communities from a riparian zone of the East river system, Colorado, United States - L2c2 | ecosystem: Environmental > Terrestrial > Soil > Riparian zone | place: USA: East River... | reverse complement strand
TCTCAAGCCAGAATTCCCCGGACCTCGCTGACGCCTTGATGCGGGGCAGGCTCGACGCCGCGTTCATGCGGCCAGAAGAGTCGGCGGACGAGCTAGTTTACAGGCGTATGATTACGGAGCCGTTCGTCGTCATATTCCCCAGCGACCACCGCCTTGCCGTGCGCGATGCCGTCGAACTGCGAGAGATCGTGGGCGAAACATTCATCATACCATCGAAGACGGCCCCGACCTCGCGCGTTGTGATCGAGGACTACCTCAAGCGCTCCGGCCTGGATATCATTCCGGTTCACGAAGTGGACAACATTACCCATGCTGTGTCCATGATCGCGTCGACCGGCGCCGTAGCGCTGCTGCCCGCCTACCCAACTAATCTTCTTCCCTGGTCCGTAACCAGCCGTCCGCTGGAGGGTGAAGCGCCAACGATTGATCTGGTCCTAGGTTACAACAAGGCAAACATCTCGCCGATTCTCAAGCTGTTCCTCTCCAGACTTGATGAATTGGCCGCCCAAATGTCTAGCAAGGCGCGCCGAATGAGTGGACCGGGATCGGCCGCAGCGAAGCGATGACGCGAGTGCTGAGGGTGGCAGCGGGGCGTTCTCCTCTGGCACCCAGATCGTTAGTCGCCAAACGGATCGGGCACATGTTTGGTCTGGTCATAAGCGGCCAAGAAAGGATGCATTGAGGTGTTCTGGTTCGCAACTGACGAGTGGCTCTGATCGCTCTCCTGACGTCGTCGAACTCCTCTTCTGCGCGCGAAACAGGTGCCGCGCCCTGGGCGGCAGTCGTGATCAAACCAGTCTCCGCCGATAGTCTCCGCAAAACGGGAGTATTCGCGGACAAGACCGGAGACTTTCGGCGATTTCCGCCTCAACATCGGCGAATTGGGAGTGTAGAGACGGAATCAAATGCGCGAAAAGCCGGGATTTCCGGCCCATTTTCGCGTTACTAGGGAAGCCTGACCGAACGCCGGACTGCCTGGCTGCCTTGGGAGGGATCGAACTCCGACATTCCCAATTGAATTTCGGCCTTTGAAAAATCGAGAGAATTCGACCCCAAAAGCCCAGTTTTCGGCTCTGGAGACTATTCGGCCTCGCCTCAACCGAAGTGGGAGCCTGGAGACTAAGGCGCATTAGCCAGACTTAAAGCCTGGAAGGTACACCGCGCAGTCTGGTCCGCCCCTGAAAGGGTACTCGGTCCGTGCAAGTTGCAAGAAACCCTCCGTGCCATTCGCGGAAGCACTTACGCCGTATCCGCTTTATCTCCCCAAAAGACGTCTGAAGGCGGCGCGAGGCCTATCAGCTCCAATCATAGGGCACGTGTACTCTTCCATCATGTGCAGCGCGTACGCGAAATCGATAGCCAGGCCCAGGGTTTGCAGTTTCATCGGTCCCTCCTATCATTCAAAGTGGATGCTCAAACATGCCGCCCCGACCACGCGATCACGGCGGCGGTTTCGGTTCACATCCCGTACAAGATGTTCAATTCGCCGCTGGCGCGAAGCGCGATGACGATGCCGTCGGCAGGCAAATGGACGTTCTGCAGCGCCGCGGAGGAAAGCTGCCCTTCCATCCGGAAACCGTCCTTCAGCGGCCGATTGAGCCTTGCATTGGCAGTGTTGAGCAAATTGTCGTAGGCGATGCCATAATCGACGTTGACCTTTGATCCGAGCTGCGCTGCGATCGGCTCGATCAGCGGAGCGAGGCCTTCGTCATTGGTCATGATGCCAACGTTGGAAAGCCTGACAGCACGACCGTCAGCATCGGCCTGGATCTCAGCCGACAGATAGATCCATTGGCCGGCGGCCGGATCGGTATCGGTCACCCTGGCGACGCGCAGGCCGATGACGAGCTTGCCGGACGAAGGATATACGTCGATGTCGCGAACGGAGATACCGGCGACCGGCGGCATCGCGGCAATCGCCCGCGTAAGCCTGTCCTTGAGGACGTCATAGCCGATACGTACCGGCAGGATGACATCGAAAGTGCCGGGGGAACTGATGCCCTGATCGAGCGGCGGCAAGGGCGTTGCCACCACCGCTTGCGGGTTCTGTCCGACGATTGTTTCGGCCGTACCGGAAAGCACGAGCGAACCGTGCAGCGTCCTCGAATTTGCCCGCAGGCCGGCAAAGGACACGCTCTGCGGATTCATTTGCAGCCATACTGCCGGATTATCGGACAGCTGGATCGGCTCGAACGCATGTCGCCATGCTTCCGCTGCCTTGCCCTGCAGGTCGAGGCGCCGCGCCGCAGCCAGGGCATGAGAACGTACCGCCGCCAGCTGCGTCCTGATGCGAGGTTCGGCATATTTCGCGAGCGGAATCTCGTGTCCCATCACCTGCAAAACCGGCGGCTCGCTCCAGCGGAATCCGTCGCTGAAATCGAGGTCGAGCGACCAGTCGCGGCCGAGCTGCGGACGGGCGGAAGCCTCGATCGTGGCGCTCGCTTCCGTCTCGCCATGGATACGTGCAGTAAACCGGTTGGCGCCCTGCCCCTCGAGCGCGCCACGGATCGGGACCGAACCGTAGACGCGGTCGCCGCGCCCATATAGCGAGACCGGCCCGGACCGCTCGACGTAGCCCCATACGTCGCAATTGGCGTTGACCTTCCAGAACAGCACGCGGCGGTGCACACAGCTGATCTTCTCGTCGATGCTGGCGAGCCGCTGCGGGATATCCCGCTCGATGTCGGCCGCGAGCGCCGGCAGGCTGAACTCGATCGACGCCGAAAGCCGCGAATTGGTGCTGAAAGGCGCGACAGTATCGGGCGCCAGCGGCGGCTTCTCAGCCGCATCCGCCGCCGGGCAAAAGCCCACAAGGCCCAGTACGGCAAGGCCGGCAAGAGTTGAGCGCCCGAAGGCTTTTTGGGTGCGGTGAGCGCACGATGTGCAAACAAGATTCATGACGAGACCTCGGTCTTTCGTTGTTGGATTCAAATTGGTTCTGATCGATCTATTGCGCCGCAGCCTGGACCGGCGTCGCTACGGCGACGGCCTTGCCGCAGTCGCTGGGAGCGGGTCGCCCCGCGAAGCGGTCCATCATCCAAGCCACCGCTGCATTCGCGCTATCCTTGGCGACGAAGCCATGGCCGATACCGGGCACCCACATCATGGCTACCTTTCCGCCCGCCTTGCATTGCCGCTGCATATAGCCGCGGGTGACTTCCGGCCGCACAATGTTGTCGGTCGTGCCCTGGGCCAGGAACAGCGGGAGCTGCGGAGAAAGCGTACCCGGCGTGTTGCGCATCGCCAGCGACCGCCACGGCTGGACGGTGGCGATGTTCGGCACCGACAGGAATTGCTGCTCGAGCGGCTTTTCGGTCTGCCGCCGCTCGAGGATGTCGAAGATCGACTCGATGCATTCGTTGGAAAGCCGGTCGACGGTGGGCATCGCCTCCGGCACGACGACCTTGTCGATCGGTGCGCCATATACCCGCGACCACGACCACAGCGTCATCGCTGTCAGGTTCTTGCCGCCCGAACTCTTGAAGTCGTCGCGCATCAGCGTGACGAGCGAGGTCGCTGGTGCTGCCGCCGCGACGCCGATGAGGCGAAGCTCCGGCGCATAAGTCTTGGCGATCAGCCCGGTATAGAGCGACGCCTGTCCGCCTTGCGAATGGCCCCACACACCAAAGCTGTTGCCTTCGCCCACGCCCGGTAAGCTGCGGGCGGCACGCACCGAGTCGATAACCGCCCGCGCCTCGCTGTCGCCGACCAGATAGGGATGCGGACCTGCAGTCCCCAGACCGGGATAATCGGTTGCGGCGACCACGGCGCCCTGCTCGATCAATTGGCGCAGTCCAGCCATTTGCTGAAACACGAAGATGGCGAGCGACGGCGCACAATGCGGCACCACCCCGGTGGTTGGATGCGCCCAGGCCACGATCGGCCTGCCACCCGCAGGAGCAGGACCGGGCGGAACGATAATCACGCCCGATACGGCGATCGGCTCGCCCTGCATGCCGACCGATCGATAGAGCACCCGATAGGCTTGCGCACCTGCCGGAGCGAACGCCATCGGTTCGGAACGGATCAATGAACCGGGCGGCCCGGCCAGATCCTGCGCCGTCGCTTGATAGAACGGTGTTTGCGCGTGCGCGGCGCCGGTCAGAAGTGAGAGTGCCGCACACAGAATTGCAGCGAGATAGCGCGTCAGGCGCATACGGCTGGCATTGAACTTCACTATAGCGTTCATCGTCACCTCCTATGTCTCAGGTCCGAGATGAACCGCGTCCGTTGTGCCTGAACGCGGTCTCGAACGCCTCATTGCTCGTCGGAGCGAAGCTGTGTCGCTCTGCCGGATACGGCGTGTCCCGGCAATGGCCCCACGGGCCGCGCCACGCATCGGGGCCGCAGCCGCCCGAAACGAGCACGATCATGGATTGATCGACGCTGGTTTCGAGAACTTGGGCATTGGCGGGCACCGCGCCCGACAGCGCGAGCGTCGCCGCAAGCGCCAGTACGATAGATTTCAACATGGCAATCTCCTGTTTCTTTGGTTGGTTTAGCGGTGGGGAAGTGGGTAATGAAGTAAGCTAGAACGACGACGCCTTCGCCAGCGCAGCGGTATAAATCGGGATGCTCATCCGCTCGATCGCGACCTGCTGCTGCGCACCGAACACGTCCCGCTCATCCATCGAAGCCGAGATGTTCGGGCGGTCGATGGAAATCTTGATCGCATTGCAGCTATCGACAAAATAGCTGCCGACCACGCGCTCGGGCGGCAGGCCGAGGATCCCGGCGATGTTGCAGCCGGCGAAAGCGTTGGCATGCAACGCAGCTTCGTAGTTCTCGCCCGACGTAAAAATGATATCGAAGGTCAGCCGGTTGATGCCGGCATCCTTGCTGCGAATGACGACGGCCATGTCGAGCAAACGCTGCGATCCGATCGGTGCGCCCACCGGTGGATGATCCGCGATGAGCGAGAGCGTCCGATCGTCGACATTTCCGCGATAGTTGCGCTCGCCGATGTCGAAGTAGCGCGGCCGTTCCGCGCCCTGCTCCGTCCATTCGCTTCCTTCGGCTGCGAAATAGGTGATCGGGAACATCGTATTCTTAATCACGTCCTCGTTCTGCAGCAAGTGATAGAGCGACCATACATAGGCATCGGGGGCGTCGAGATTGAACAGCGAACCGGGTCCAGTTTGGCGAGTTCCGTGATGCGGTCGATCTCCTGCTGGTGACGTTGCGCCAGCTTTTCGACATTCTGGTCGACGGTGCGGAGCAGCACGACGGGATGAGAAGCGTCCGCATCGGTAATGACAAAAGTCGCGTTTTGCAGCGCGTCCGGAAATTCATCTGCGATCAGCTTCAGCACAGCGGTTTTGATCGCGGCATAGTTCTCGAAGAACACGGGATCGCGTGTCCCGCTCGGCACGAGCGCGCCGAACGAACCGTCTGCACGCACAAAGCTGACAAGATTGGGCGACAGCGGATACGCAATGTTGCCGGCAGTCGCCTTACGGCCAGGATAACCGTAGTGAATGAGGTAATGCGTCAGCAGGCTGGCCAGCAGTACTGCCGCTTCCCGGGTGTTGCCGGTCGTCTCGACGATGATGCCCAATTCGCGCTGTGACGCCTCGACCGGCTGCGGCTGCACGCCGTTACGGCCATAGACCAGTATATCCGCCGGTATCTTCGACAGATCGGCCGGATTGAGGTGGATCAGCGAGACCTTTCGCGAACCAAGCCGGCGCGATCCTTCGAGCTTGATGCTCCAGGGCCACGGCTTTGCGGCATGGACAAAACGGCTGTTTCGGATTCCGGCGCTCTGGCTGTCTCGGGAGGAGAACTGCGTCTTCTCCATCACCAGGATGCCTTCCGGATAGTATTGCAGCTGGGGGTGGCTTTCCTCATAGAGCGAATGCGCGGCGATCGAATATGCTGTGCAACGGCGATCGGCATTCGGGGCGGTGAAGACCGCCGAGCCGTCGTTGTAGACTTCAGCCACGAGGCAGTCGGACGGCGAACCCGGATCGCACGCGAGCGCGCCGCATTCCAGAACGTGGCCGATATGATAGGCCAATCCCGGATCGATATTGCGCCTAATCATATCGGATGCGAACAGCGCGACGTCACAGCTTCGCCCGGCGAGGATGTATTGGGCGCCGCTCTCCAGCGCTGTGATCAGGGGATGGATGCCCATCTGGCCGACGATGGTGCTCTCGCGCAGCGCATTTTCATCGAGGTCGGGACCGGCCCCAGTCGCGCGCAGCGCTCCGGCGCGAAATTCCTTGATGACGATCTCAGGGTCGAGTTCGGACCGGATCACCGCGACCTTGGCATCCCTGATGCCAAGCTCGGCGAAAACCTCCTTGGCGATCCCGATCATCCAGTCGAGGTTGCGGTCCCCGCCGGCCATTCCGCAGCTTCCGAGGATTACCGGGCAGCCGATCCTGGCGCCGGCTTCGACCATATGGCGGAAGTCGAGCTTGACCGCTTCGCTCTCGAAATATTCGGTACCGGTACCGAGGTAATAGGGACCAGCATCCATTGAGCCGCCGTCGCAGACAATGGCGTCGACCTGCCCTCGCAAGGCTGCTTCCAGCGACTCCTTGGGATAGCCATAGCCAAGTGCGCCACAGGCCGAGACAACGCGATAAATGAGCTTTGGCATTGGAGTGCCCCTTGATCGTCTGGGGCAATCCGAAATGGTTCGCCGCCAGCGCGGGCGGACAAATGATCCATGCCGGGATCAAAAACAAATATGGCTTCGATATGCAGGTATCGGTGCTCGATATGGCCGATCATGCCATCAAACGGTTGTGATGACTTTCAATTGAACCTTTCCGGCCTCGGCCCGACGCTGAACCTGCTGCTCTTAACAATTTGCGGGTGCGGAGCCGCCTGCCCTGTGCAAGATTACGCACCAGCGGGTCCGCCGTCGAATCGGGGCGGCAGGACGGCATTCAAGCCCGACCAAGGAAACCGAACGGTAGCACGCGATCATGCAGTTTCGTCATCTGCGCTATTTCGTGAAGGTCGTCGAAGCGGGCAGCTTCTCGCGCGCCGCTACAGCTATCCATGTCGCACAACCCGCGCTCAGTCAGCAGGTCGGTGAGCTTGAAGAACGGCTCGGCTTCGTCTTGCTGGACCGAACCTCGCGCGGCGTGCGCCCCACAGTCGCCGGCGAGATCGTGTTTCGCGAGGCCTCCGAAATCCTTCGTCAGCTTGAACAACTTCCCGGCATTGTACGGTCAAGCAGCGGCGAGGTAGAGGGCATCGTCAACTTCGGGGTCACGGTGGCGCTCGCGGGCGGCATTGCGGGCCCTGCGGTCAAGGCCTGCAAGAACGCACTGCCGAAGGTGTCGTTGAAATTCTCTGACGGCGAAAGCGACGAGCTTCAGGCCAGAATCGAGGCGCAGACACTCGACATGGCTCTGGTCTTCGAAGATCACTTCGTGCCGAACTTCTCACGCCATCCCATTTTCCGACAGCGTCTTTACCTGGTGGCACGTGAGCCATTGGCAGGGTGCCGAGGCGTGGTACCCCTCGAGCAGGTTGCGAAACTGCCGCTCGTGCTCCCGCCACTCCCCAGGCACCGGCGTGTCGTCATCGACCGCGCCTTTGCGGAGGCGGGGCTGGTGCCGAACATCATCGCAGAGACCGATGCGGCGCTGAGCGAGCTGTCCGCGGTGCGCTCTGGAGTCGGATGCTCGATCTTCAACGCCGGGACGTTTGAGAACGTCTATCCGGGTGCGTTCGCCGCGCCGCTGCTCATCGAGCCGCCGATCTTCCTCACGTGCTCGCTGGTTTCTTCCAGCGATTTCCCGCTCACACATGCTGGCGAAGCCGTAAAAAGCGTGCTGATCCGCTTCGTGGTGGATCAAATAGCAGCGAATACGCGGCCCGGCGCCGAGCTGATCGCATGATGCAATACCGCCACCTGCATTACTTCGTCAGCGTGGTCGAGGCGGGCAGCTTTTCACGCGCTGCATCCACGATCCACGTCGCACAGCCAGCGATCAGCCAGCAGATCGCGCAACTCGAAGAGCAGCTCGGCGTGAGCCTGCTCTTGCGCAGCGCACGCGGCGTTCGCCCGACCGCCGCAGGTGAGGTGCTCTATCGAGAGGCGTCTTCCATTCTGAAACGGCTGCACCAGCTCCCCGGTATCGTGCGGTCCGGCACCGGCCCCGCGAAGGGCATTGTGCGGCTCGGGATGTCGTCAACCATCGTGACGACGGCTCCCATGGCCTTCATGGAGCAATGCAAGACGTCTCTGCCCGATGTCGTGCTCAGGATGGCAATCTCCGATAGCCCGACGATCAAGCGGCGGGTGGCCGAGCATGAACTCGACCTTGGGCTGGTGCTGGAGGACGAGTTTGCGCCGACATTCGCACGCATACCGCTGTTCAGGCAGCGGCTGTTTCTGATCCGTCATCAATCGGCGTCAAAAGGCAAGCCGGTGCAACTCGCCGATCTTGCATCTCTGCCGCTGATCCTGCCGCCTTCTCCGAACATGACGCGTACTGCTCTCGATCGCGCCTTCACGGCAGCAAAGCTCTCGCCGAACGTCGTGATGGAAGCCGACGTCGTAGCAAACATCATTGCGGCGGTGCGCGCGGACATCGGCGGCTCGGTGCTGCCGAAGGGCGATCTTTCCGACATGTCAGGCGACGATCTCGGCGAGCCCGAGGCAATCGAGCCGCCAGTTTATCTCACCTGTTCGATGATCTCCTCCGGCAATTTTCCTTTGGCCAACGCGGCAGAGGCGGTGCGCGATCTGTTTACCGAGTTCGTCGAGACCACCTTGCACCAAACGCAGGCGCCCGGCGTCGAATGGATCGATGCCGCGCAGCCCCCATCGCGAAACACTGCACGCATATCGAGGTAGTATTTTTTGGATTGCCGACCTGCTGTTATCGCGAACCATAAACGCAGGCCACACCGAAACGCTCTTCCAGATCGAAGGTCCGCTCTGCGCCGAAGCTTCATTATCCACTCAGGAACGGCCGGCATGTACTGCCAACCCTAGGCAGCCATTTGCATCACTCTGCTGATCGCGAAAGCTAGGCAGCCATGGCCTTCGCCACATCGAGCGCACCCAAATAATCGGCGATAGCACCAACATTGTCGGCTTCTGTTGCGCACGCCACGTAGCCGTCTGGCCGCACCAGCAAGATCACGCCGGGATCGAGGGGCGCTCGAATCGCAGCGTCGATGAGGTTCGGGAATTTCATGGCCAACGCGCTTACGTTGCTACTTTCCGCAGCGAACAACGCGAAGTGCGGAATATTTCCGGAGCCAACGGGTCTTTGTCCAGCAGTTGGCTCCAAGCGCCGGCCGGGAGCCGGTATGTCGCCGCGGTGAAGACCGGGCCCATTGAGCGGACTGTGATCGTATCCGATCGATACCTCACTCATGGTTTCTACCATGGCTTTGCGAACCGGGGCCAATCCCAGCAGGAGACGGCCGGACAGATTACGGACTGCTTGCGCTGTATGGTTTCGCATCGTGGCGACCATCGTTAGTCGGCCCGCGGCCTTAAGTATCTCAGCGCCCACGGCGCTGCGTTCAACGCTGAAACTGTCAAGTAGCGCTTCCGCAGATTCGCCGCGACAAACCAGCGCCAGTTTCCATGCCAGATTGAATGCGTCTTGCATGCCGGTATTCATGCCCTGGCCGCCGGCCGGACTATGAACATGCGCTGCGTCGCCAACCACGAACGCTCGACCGGCGCGATAATCGCTGACCTTTCGTTCGTTGATTCTAAATGCCGAAAGCCAGATTGGATTTGTCGTCGTCATGCCACCGGGGCCGCGGCTGTCAATAATCGCCTGGACCTGATCGAGCGTGGGATTGACGGGAGGACCTCCCGTCAAAAGCCCCAGGTCGGCGATGATGCGAAAGCGGGTCGCGGACATCGGAATGATCAGCAGCACACCGTCCTCATGCCAATAGGTCACCATTTCCATTGTTGGCAACGGATACCCGCTGAGATTTAGGTCTGCCAGAATCCAGTCGCTTTGCAGCGTATTGCCCAGAAATGCGAGACCGAGGCCATGGCGCACCGCGCTGTGGGCACCGTCACAGCCGATGAGCCAATTCGCCTTAACGACTTCTTCCTGCCCGTCGGCATTCCTCAGGACCGCCGTGATGCCGCTTTCGTCCTGCTCGAAGCTCGAAAGTTCGGTTTGTCGTTGCGTGTTAACCCCGAGACGACCCAAATGTTCGTCCAGCAACCGCTCAGTGTCCGACTGGGGCAGCATCAGTGCAAACGGATAAGGGCTCCTCACATCCGATATAATGATATGGCCAATGACCGTTTTGTCGGCGATGATATTTGCGGCATTGACCTTATTTCCGGTGGAGACAAAAGCGTCGGCACAATTGGCCCGGTCGAGCAATTCGAGAGTGCGGCTCCAGAGGACCACTGCCTTGGACTTATCGGTTCGTTGCGCCGCCTTATCAACAATTCGCACCGATACTCCATAGCGGGCGAGCTCCGCTGCCATCGTCAATCCAACCGGTCCGGCACCAACAATCAATACCTGGGAGTTCATGTTCCTGCTCCTGGAATGAAATATGAGAGAGTATTGCAGCGCTTCGGTGCGTTGCTATAAGGCCAATCCGCTGTCACTGGACAGTTAGACTACAGTCTGGCGGGGGAATGACGTTTCGTTCCGTCAAGCGGTCCGCAGCCGGTCTGGCTTGCAGATGTCATAGCTAACCGCCGTTATTACAACAAAGACGATATCAATATGGAGGTATAAGCGCGTCCGATACCTTGCTGTCCAGCGAGGGTCGTACATCTTTCGCCCAGGTTCAAAAACAAACTTTGATCGAGCGCTGCGGGGCCATTGAGAGACATCGCCTTTGCTTGCGATATGTCTGCTTACGTCCCAAGAGCGTGCAAGCGCACAAGCGAGTTTCCTAAACCTTTTTGGCGAGAGTTACCGCGCCCTAAATGACGCGGCACCGCTCAGTCATTCAGTCGGGCGCAAAAGGGCGCAGATTCACTGCCACCCCTACCATCCAGTCGTGATCGAACGAGTCTCCGCCACTTGTCTCCTCGAAAACGGGAATTTCTGCGGTTTGGGCTGGAGACTTTCGGCGCATTCTCGCTGAAGTTGCGAACTTTTGCGTTCTCAGAGGCTAGCGGTATGCGCGAAATTGCCCGTAAAATGCAGGGATTTCGCGCAAAAATTGACCACACTCTTAAGTCGAGTGACTGCCTGGCTGACCTGGGAGGGATCGAACCACGACATTCCCAAATGGATTTCGGTCTTTGAAATATCAAGAGAATTTCGCCTCAAAAGCCCGGTTTTGTCGCCCGGAGACTTTTCGGCCTACCGATAGTCGAAGCGGGAGCCTCGGAGACGACCCTCGATATCGAGAATTGGTCATCTCCAGCACTGGAAGGCCGCATAGCAATCCACTTTCACCCGGAAGCGGAGGCCGTGTATTCAAGTCGCAAGGTCCGCTTAGTGCCAGAAGGGGGCCTCGTGCTTTCGTTTGACGCGACTCTACGCGAACTGCGCCACTTGCCTCACGGCGAAGCTGCTATTTAACCTCGAAACAGTTGACGAAGGTTTAGGCATACGCTCTTTTACCCTCTTTCGTGACCAAACTATTGAGAGGAGAGGAATTTGAGCCGCGCCAGATTGGTTTTGCTCATCGCTGTTCTGTTTGCTGTCCTGCCGCGCGCTGAAGCTGCCGAACTGGATGGCCTCGGCTCTTCGCTGAAAAACGGCGGCTACGTGATCGTATTTCGACATGGCGCTACCGACGATAGTCAGAAGGACGTCTTTCCCTTCAAATTCGACGACATGAGTGCGCAGCGGCAACTGAATGAGAAAGGCCGCAACACCGCGCGCGAGATCGGCTCCGCATTGAAGAAGCTGGGTGTGCCGATTGGCGACGTCTACACAAGCCGTCTTAATCGCGCCGTCGAAACCGGAAAGCTGATTGGCGGCAAGGGAGTATCGCCAACGGACGCGTTGACCGACAGCAGTTCAGGTAGCGCTTCGGGGATGGCCAACCCAGATGGCAAAAACGCCAAGGCCGGACGCGCCGTTCGTGAGCTTGTCGATGCGGCTCCCAAGGCAGGCTCGAATAATCTCGCGATCACACACAAGACAAATGTCACTGATGCTTTCGGCATAGAATTTGCCGATATCAGGGAGAGCGAGGCCCTCATCTATAAGACAAGTGCCTCAGGTCCGGCCGTGTTTGTGATGCGTGTACAAGCCGGTCAATGGGTTACCTTAGCTGGCAGCTAAAATTCAAAGACTATCCGAAAACCTCTACCCGTCAGGAACGATGGCTGAGAGAAGCGCGGATATCGACTTCAGCGGACGCCCCAACGTGAGAGCATATTGATCCGCGTAGGGTACCAGCCGACAGCGGCTGTTCAGTTGCGGGCCTCCGGTGTAGCCAACAGCCTTCAAGTTTCCCACTTCTTCTCGCTCGGATACTACCGGCGCAATGGAATGAAACTTAAGCACAGCTTGAATCTCGGCAATCTAGCAAACCGTGGGTTGCCTATGAGAGTTGCAGCTTATCCACTTCATCGCCCTCGTAGAGTTCGCCGTCATATTTAATAAAGTGCTTTTGTTTCTGCGTCGATCTGAGCGACCGCCAATGGGCTAGTATTCGCGGCAAGCTGTCAGCGCGAATGAATCGCCCGCCCGGACTAGTATACAGCTCCGCCCTCTTCTCATCCGTCATTATATCACCTAACCGAAAAGACTTGCTCGGATCTTTAAGCAGAGGACGGCAATGTGTGCCGCATGGAATCTTTTCCGAGCCGTTTGAATTTTGCCCGGTGAGGTAAAGAGGAAACAGTCTGATCGGGGGCCGGAGACTTTTCGGCGATTTCGCCCGCGGGATTGAGCGATCGAGAGGCTGGAGAAAAGTCAAACGCGCGAAAAGCCTGGATTCCCGGCCTGTGAGATGCAGGTATCGCCAAACGAACGACTGCCTGGCTGGAGTAGATGGGATCGAACCCACGCATTCATGCTCGAACCTGTCTCCGAGCGGCGCAGGCCAAATTTGGGAATTTCAGTATGGGCGGATGTCCGCTCAGGATCGAAATGCGGACATTTCTAATCCTACCGGGCATGTCCGCTATGTGCCCGATATTGTTGCAAAAGTCGAAAATCGAACAACCCTAAAAATCTCGCGAAAGTCGATCTTTTGACTTCTCTGCTGCTGCGTCGCTTTTCAACGCCACTACGGAGGTCCGTGATCGATTTTTGATGAAGCGATATGGTCCCTCGCGTCGCCACGAGTAAAGTGCATCAGCGGCTCTAGGAATTTTCGTTCGCCACCCGGAAAAGACTTTTGCAACAATATCTGCCCAGAAGCAGACATCGCAACGGCTTTAAGCGAGCGGTCAGCGTTCTCTTGGCCGCCATGTCGATGGCGAGTGGCAGGCATCTTTCAACCCTCGGCGGCCCACTTCGGAATGTATGGTACCGTGCACTTATCGGGACGGCATTTCCGTCCCGGATTTGGGAGGACCTGTCATGAGATTGTCGTCAAGCTTTGTCGCGCCCTCAGCTGTAGCTATCCTGTCAACTGCATTGTTGTGCGGCCCGAGCGGTACGGCAATATCGCAAACAGCAACAGGCTCCGCCACCCCGCTTCCTAGCATCACGGTCGAAGCGCCGAGGCAGGTGGCAAGGCCACAAAGGCCCGCTCGGGGGGCAAACACAGTTACATCTCGCCCGATACCGCGAGCCACTCAAGAGCCGGCGCCTGCGAAAGGTTCAGTAATGGCGAAGCTTGCCGCGCTTGAGAAAACCTCCAGCAATTGCACCGATGGTTGCCAAACAAGTTTCAAGTACGGCAACCAGCCCTGGAATGGATGCTCCGTGTCGGGGGGTGATTTTACTCTTTCGACAACGTGCAGAAACGCACGCAACTACAAAACCTATTCCGAGTGCCAGGACACCGGAATGTTTTTGGGTTGGAAAAACCATGAAGTCTGGTGGTATTGCAGCAGCCTGCACGCCGGGGGGAAGTTGGCCGGGGAGAAGCATCAGGTCGCCGAACTCAAACGACCAGGACGTCGCTAGTCCATACCCGCCCGCTGGCTGCGCCCGAGACGTAGGATAGCTGTTTCAATCAACGGACTTGGAGCCATGCGGAATGTCCGCTCCGGGGTCATTAGGCGACATCAGCTTGCGGCTTGCGACTCGTCTGCTCATACCTCAAGAGCAGACATAGAAACACTGTGCGGTCATCGCCTGGATGGCCGTCATGCTCTATCTACCGCGGCTGTTCGTCGTTGCGGGGCGGAGATCGGCTCAAAACAGTCCGAAACACTGACTTTCTCGAAAAGATTTCATCGTTCCACGCTCGGCCACCGTCGATCGAAGGGGCGCAACTCGCTGCCAACCCTACCACGCAGTGGTTTTATTCTTCGGTCTCTAAGGCGAGTCTCCAGAAAACGGGGAGTTTTCTTGGAATCGGCTGGAGACTTTTGGGAATGTTCGGCCCAAATAGTTCGACCATCGGTCTCTGGAGACGTTTGGCGATGAGAAAAGCCCGCACTTGGCCGCCTTTCTCATCCAAAGAAGGATATTCTCTGAAACGCGCAATGCCTGGCTGGCGCGGGAGAATTCGAACCTTGATATGGCGAATTCGAAACCGGAGGCTCTCGCCTGTCCGAAAGGAGCCGCCGAACCCCTTTTCGTTGAAATTCATAAGTACCTCGAAACGTTCGAAATTCGAGAACCGTACCGAATCTGCGGAGTCCAGAGCTCCGGAGAGAAATGGGCCTTTCGGAGAATGATGAGCCGGCTCTGCCGACTGGGAGTCCGGAGCTCAAATGAGAAATTGCTGCTGCTATTGAGCTCAATTGCCAACGAAATCGCTTAGAGAACACACGACGTTGGGTAAGCTGGCGGAGGGAGAGGAACTGGGTTCGAACCTTCTCCGCGTAGTCAGGTGCAGTGCAGCGTACTGCTGAGTAATGCGCCCGCTAAGGCCTGCGCCGGCGACAAGTGCAGCCCCGTAAAGGGACCTTGGTAAGGTCATTTCGATTGAGATCAGCGACTTTTTGGGCCGCCGAGCATGAATCCTTGCGCGCCTGATCGGCGGCCTTGTCGACGCCGGTGAGGGCAGGCCGCCCGGGGAACACAACAATCGATCCCGGCCTCTCGGACCTCTGAAGACTTGCCTTGCTCGAAACCCATCATGGCAAGCCTTTTTGGATGGAAGGCGGAACCCAGCTTCGGTTGCGGAATTGTTCTGGCGGAGACGGTACCGACAGCGGCAGTCCCGACTAAGGCCATGCGGTGTAATGCCCGCATGGCCTTAGTTATGCGGTCCAGAATAATTCTGGCTGAGGGACTATGGTCGACAATTCGCGATGAAGAATTGGATCCTCACGCACCTGACCCGAACGTGGACGGCTCTCTTAACGTTGGTCGGTCTCGGCACCGCCTTCGTTTACAAGCCTGAACTGGTAACGCTGTATCTGCGGACCAGCATGAAGGCGATTGAGACGGGTACGGCCGCTCTGCCCTACCCGTGGGGCGATCGCTTCGAGGTGATTCTGAAGGGTATTGGCGGATCGGTTTGGATGCAGTTCGCATTCGCAATCATCGTTGTTCGCATCATTGTGTGGTTGATCGCGAGGTTTATCCTCGTCTATCAATGATCAGATCACGATTGACGGACTCAAGAAGATGATCGAGGATTTGGAGGCGCAGAAAGCCGCGCTTCACCCCAAGCAGGAAGAGTAAGGCCGCCTCAGTTGGCGGCCTCTTTCATTTCAGGCAGCGCGAGCGTCTCGCAGGTTTGGAATAAACCGTTTCTTGGAAAATCTCTTGGCGAGCGGCATTGAGGACAGAGATATACCGGGTCGGATCGATTGCCGGCCTGTCCGAGCGCGAGTTCCAGCAGCTAGTTGCGTGGGAGAACAATTGGTCTGTTATTTCTAATGCAACCGAATATTTAATTACGGACATTGAATATGCGGATGTGAGACATAGCGCTCGTCTCGACATGCTCGGGCTAAGATGGTTGAGCGCGGATCGGAAGGATGGCTCGCGCTGCAGCCCCGTTTTCATCGAGATGAAATATGGAATCGGCGCCTATGATGGAGATGCGGGAATTGCAGAACACATCACCGACCTGAACGCGATCTTGAGCGACCAGGGGACCCGTGATCAGCTAAATCCAACCATTGCGGCCCAGTTCAATCAACTCTCCGGGTTAGACCTCGTTCAATTCCACAGAAGCATTAAGGTCGAGCGCAAAGCCGATCACCTGTCGCCGCCCGTCGGGCAAGAGCTTGTACAGTCGTGCAACACCCGCGGTCTTGTTGTGAACGGAACTCGCGAGCTGCCCCGCGATGAAGAGCGCCTCATTGGGCGCCAGATGGACTTGGCGGGCGATCCGTTCGTCGAGCGCGCCGCAGATGCTGAGCGATCGGACGGCGCAGGTTGAGCAACGGCCGAAAAGGGCACGATGGAGCGATGGTTCGGATCTTGCCTCCCGTTCGGCCGACGACCGGCCACTCCAACTCCCGGTCGTGGCTGGCTGCTTTAGGACTCGCTGAGACCTGTCCATTCTAGTTGGTCCACCAGCGGCCGGTTGATCCAGATCAAACAACGCGGCGATTAAACCTTCATGGTGCGAGGGTGTCTGGAAATCCGCGTTCCTCCGGAGTCGATGCTGCCATGATTGGACGAATTCTGGCGCCCCTGGCGCTTACGCTCTTCACCTTGACGCCAGCAGTGGCGGCGTCACCAGACGAGCAGCGCGGCAAGACTTTCGCGCTGACCAACTGCGCTCGATGTCACGCCATCGACCGTGTGAGCCAAAGTCCGCTGAAGATCGCGCCGCCGTTCCGGAACCTGCACAAGCGCTATCCAATCGAAGCTTTGGCTGAGTCGCTCGCCGAAGGCATCCAGACCGGCCATCCGACCATGCCGGAGTTCCAGCTCGATCCCGACCAAATTCACGACCTGCTGTCGTATCTGAAGACCCTCGAATAGCCTCGCCTGCAGCGCCTCTATCGTCCATGCGATCATATTCCTCGCAATCCGGCCGAACGCCTCGCTGAACGCAGCGGCGGCCGCCGGCGGCGCGACCTACCTCACAAGAATCTCCAACGCTGATCTGTTGACGCAGATCAACGGCTTTGCCGTGAACTTACGTTCAACGGGCTCGGCGAAACCGGAGGGAGCCATGCGTTTCTATTTCGATACAAGCGACAGACTTCAAATCCGCGATGAGGTTGGCCGCGACGTCAGCCTGGCCTCAGAGGCCGTGGTGTACGCAAAGTATCTTGCCGCTGACCTGCGATGCCTCGAATCCGAAATCAGACCCCGACTGTCGATTCGGGTAATCGGTGATGGCCTTCAGCAGGTTCATAAGGAAGCTGTCTTCACTTAGATCGAGTGAGGCAATGCGAGTAGCCGCGCTCTTTGCGATGGATCAAAAGTCGACGCCTGCTGAACGCTAGATTGTGATCCGGAACAAAGGAGAGCTCCATGACATTCAAAGACATTCTGCTGACACTGACCAGTTATCCCGAACCAACCCCGATCTCTGTAGTCGAGGACGCCGTTTCCATTGCTGCCACGCTTGGCGCTCACCTTGCCGCAGTTTCCTGCGAGGTGCACGTTCAGCTGCCTGGCAGTTTACTGTCAGGCTCGGTTGCCAACATTCCCGGCATCATCGCCGGTGAGGCAGAAAAGAGTCGGAGGAGTGTGAGGGACCTGCTCGCCGCTTTCGACGCGGCCGCGGAAAAGGCCGGCGTACTGCACGAGACGATCGTGGAGAAATGCCCCACCGTCGAAGTTCCGGACCTGCTGGTGGCCTATGCCCGGCTTCGGGATCTCACAATCGTGCCGGTACCGGAGTCCTATGACCAATGGTACGCGGAGACGGTGATCTTCGGTTCGGGCCGGCCGATCCTGATTCTGCCTGAAACCCCTCGCGCGCGGCCCTTCGAACTGGGCACCGTCGTCGTCGCGTGGGATTTTGGCCGCGCCGCGGCCCGGGCGGTTTCCGATGCGCTTCCTCTGCTCGAACGTGCCAGGAAAGTGCGCATCGTCACCGTCACTAACGAAAAAAGCCTCGATACCAAACACTCGGCCGAGGAACTTGCAAAGAACCTGGCGCGCCACGGCATCGACGTGTTGGTGGACAAGGTCGACGCAAACGGCAAGCCGGTCGGCGAGGTTCTCGAAGCCTACACGCTGTCGCATCGGGCTGACGTCCTCGTGATGGGCGCCTACGGCCACGCGCGATGGCGCGAATTCATCCTGGGTGGCGCCACCAAGAGCCTGTTGTCCAGGCCGCCACTCCCGATCCTGCTCTCGCACTGACGACCAAGGGCGATGTCTGCGCGGCCTATGGATGAGGCCGCGCAGCTCGCGAGGCAAGGCTACAGCGCAAGTCTGACGTTGCAAATATCATGCTCGGTCGGATCCGACTTCACCTCAAAGCCGAGGCTGCGGCACATCGCCAGCATGACGGTGTTTTCGGTCAGCACATCGCCGGAGATGGCCTTGAGTCCTTCGGACCCCGCATATTCGATGATCATCTGCATCAGGGCCCAGCCGAGGCCCCTGCCCTTGAGGTCTGATCGCAGCAGGATCGCGTATTCGCCGCTCTCGTAGATCGAATCGGAGTGAATTCTCACTACGCCCAAAAGGTCGTTGGTGACCTCGTCGAAGGCGACAAAGGCCATCGCGCGAGCATAATCGAGCTGAGTCAGCCGCGCGATGAACTCATGGGAAAATTCCTTCATCGGCGCGAAGAACCGCAGCCGCAGATCGTGGCTTGTAACGTGACGTAGAAACCCGTGAATCAGCGGTTCATCCTCGGGCCGGATCGGGCGCACAAACACCCGCCAACCATCCTTCACCTGCAGGTGACGCTGCCATTGCGACGGGTACGGCCTGACGGCAAAATTGGCGGGCCCGGAGCCGCGGAATTTTCGCTCGACCCGCCCGAGCGCGACCCGGGCATCGACCGCCAGCACGCCCGCCTGGTCCGCCAGCAGCGGATTGATGTCCAATTCGCGGATTTCGGGAATGTCAGCTGCCATTTGCGCCAGCTTGACCAACACCATCGCGACGGCGTCTTCCTTCACCGCCGGCACGTCACGATAGGCCCGCAGCAGCCGTGAGACCCGGGTGCGATCGATCAGACTATGCGCCAGCTGCAAATCCAGCGGCGGAAGCGCCAGCGCCTTGTCGTTGATGATCTCGACCGCCGTGCCGCCGCGGCCGAACACCAAGACGGTGCCGAAGGTCGGATCGTCGGCGAGGCCGAGAATGAGCTCGCGTGCCTTCGGCCGCAGCACCATCGCCTGCACCATCACGCCGGATATGCGTGCCTCAGGCCGCAACGCTTTCGCCCGTGCCAGGATATCCGATGTCGCTGATCGAACCGCGTCGGCGTTGGTGAGATTGAGCACGACGCCGCCGACATCGGATTTGTGAGTGATATCGCGCGACATGATCTTGAGCACGACCGTCGAGCCCTGCGCGAAAATCGCCGTCGCGTGAGCGACCGCCTGCTCGGCGTCGGCAGCTGCAAGCGTCGGCACCATTGCGATATCATAGGCGTCGAACAGCCGCTTGATTTCGATCGGATCAAGCCACTGGCGGCCGTCCGCCAAAGCATCGGAGACGACCCGCCGGGCGGCCTCGGTGTCGGGCTCAAACGAACTGGGCATCGCCGGCGGAACCTGCGCCAACGCCTCCACCGCCTCGCGGTGCCGCACCAGATGCATGAAGCCGCGCACCGCATCGTCTTCGGTCGGATAATTCGGAATCCCCGCTCCGCTCAGAAGATCGCTGATCTCTTGATCCGCGCCGATCCAGGCCGCAAGTACCGGCTTGGGCGACATTCGCTGTTGCGCGCGATATTTCTGGACCACGCCGGTCACCGCGGCGGCGATCTCGTCGGCGCGTGCAATCGCGGTCTGGACGTTCATCACCAGAATGGCGTCATTGCCAGGATCGGCCAGCAATACTTCGAGCGCCGCTGCGTAACGCGCGGGGTCAGCGTCACCGATGATATCGACCGGATTTGACCCCGACCATGTCGGCGGCAGCACCGCGTCCAGCTTTTCGCGGGTACCAGGCTCAATGGCGGCGGGAATGCCACCCAGCTCGGCGAGCCGGTCGACCGCGAGCACGCCGATGCCGCCGCCATTGGTCAGGATCGCTAGCCGCTCGCCCGGCGGCGATTTGAGGCGGCCCAGCGTCTCGGCGCAGTCGAACAGCTCGCGCAGGTCTGATACCCGCAAAATGCCGGCTCGCTGGAACGCGGCGTCGTACACCGCGTCCGAGCCTGCCAGTGCACCGGTATGAGTTGCGGCGGCCTTGGCGCCCTGCGCCATGCGGCCGGATTTGACGACGACGACCGGTTTGATCCTTGCGGCGGCACGCGCCGCCGACATGAATTTCCGGGCGTCCTTGATCGCTTCGATATAGAGCAAAATGGCCCGCGTCTTTTCATCGAGCGCGAAGTAATCCAAGAGATCGGCGATATCGACGTCGAGCTGGTCGCCGATCGACACGATCCCGGAAAAACCCACCGCGCGCTGCGCCGCCCAGTCCACCATACCCGCGGCAATCGCGCCGGACTGCGAGATCAGCGCCAGGTTTCCCTTGCACGGCATGTGCGCTGAAAAACTCGCGTTGAGATTTACGCCCGGCATCATGATGCCGAGGCAATTGGGACCGATCAGACGCATCCCGTATTTTTGCGCGGCGCGTTCCGACGCGTCCGCCAATGAGCCCGGACCACGGCCGAGCCCGGCACTGACGATGACCGCGCCCGTGGCACCCCGGCGGCCTGCTTCATCAATCAGACCCGGAATAGACTTCGCCGGCGCGGTGATCACGACCAGTTCCGGCACAAAAGGTAATTTGGCGAGGCTACCAACCGCTTTAACGCCATCGATCTCGGAATAGCGCGAATTCACCAGTCCGAATTCGCCTAGGAATTTGGCCTTGCGGATGTTGTTGAGAATGGCCCGGCCGACCGAGCCCGGGCGCGGACTGGCTCCGACCAGCGCGACCGAACGGGGTGCAAGCAGATTTTTTAGACGATAGGTAGACATCGGTCTCGATAATCCGGCCGGTGTTGGCCCCTTGTGAACCCAAGCGTATTGTCGCGCAATGCGTCGCTGGCGCGACATTGTAACTCGGCGCGGCTCTGGCCGATGACAAATCTGGTCGGCTTTAGAGATGTCAAAAGGCAGTTAGTCTAACAGCCGCTACTACTGGTGCGCGGTGCACGCCGTCAGCGCACGCATCACGTCCTCGCGCGCGATGATCCCTACCAGCCGCTGTCCGGCATCCAGGACGGGGATGCTTTTCATCCGATGGTCCACCATCAGCTGCAATACCCGCGTCAGCTTGGTCGCCGGATCGACATAGATGAACTCCGGCGTCATGACATCAGCGACCGTCCTTGACAACAGGTCATCATAGCCCGGCACCATACGGCCGGTATTGAAGGCGAAGCACTTCAGAAAATCGAACTTGGTCACCAACCCGACCACATCGCCGTTTTCGCGAACCGGAAGGCAATTGAAATCGGCGTCATCGAAAGTCTTCTTGAGTTCCCGCATGGTCGTATCTCGCGTCACGGTCCTAACCGTGGGCGTCATGTACTGTCCAACGATCGCCTCAAGGAATTTATGCATGGTCGTTCCTGTCATGGATGCACTTCCTAGCGGGACAGAAAGGCGCAGCGGCGGGACTCGGTTGCCAGATGTCGGGTGACGCCGCTCAGGATCCATTCCCGGAACCGTGAGTGGCCATGGGCACCCGCGATCACGGCACCCGCGCCGACGTCGGCGGCAATCCTGTCAAGCTGTTCGGGTACCGGCTCCAGATTCCGGAACGAGGGTGCTCGGGACGATGCCGTGGCCGCCCAGCCACGACGCCACGTCCGCAACATGTGACGACGCATCGGCGCGATGGGCGCCCTGCTCGGGAATTTCCACGATCGTGACATCCTGTGCCCGGGCGAGGATCGGCAGCGCATCGAATACGGCCCTGCGGGCTTCCCGCATATGCTTCCAGGCCACCAGCACGCTTCTGAAATCGAACCATTCGACCGCAGCGGCACGACGATGACGGGACGGCCCGCCTGCATCAAGAGATCACTGGGATCCGCAGCGGCGCAGGGACCAACGATGGTCTCGCTGCGCGCGCCAACCACGAGAACGTCCGCGGCTCTTGCCTGCTGCAAGATGTATGGCACCGGCATTGCCTGAGTCGAACGCCACTCCAGGGATTTCGCGCGCTTTTCGACGCCAGCGCGAAATTCCACCTCGAGTTCGGGCAACCGCTTTCCAATCGCGGCGGCCTCGTCATCGAGAAGCTTTTGAGCGTAGCCGCCTTCGGCGAAATACAGGGGAAGCCTAAGGTCGGACGCTGCGATACCGATAACCCGCGCCCCGAACCGCTCGGCGAAATCCCCCGCCACCGCGAGGCAGGCATGGTTGGGCCGGTCCAGCGCCAGACTGACCATGATGGTTTTGTAGTCCATATCCCGCTCCACGCCTTGGTTCGAAATCCTTGGTACGAGATCCTTGGATCGAAATGCCGTCTGGGCGCCTTGCCCATGCAGCTGCATTCTAGGAGGCTAATCCGGGTCGAACCTGACCTAGATCAAGGCGGAGGGCGGTTCTCGCCGGCGGCGCGAACAGGAATTGTCGGGGATGCGGCCGGGATGCAAATTCGTGGATATTGTCTTTTATCTCAAGGAGCTACGCGCTAGTAACGGGTTGCGCTGCGTTATTTATTCGCGGTCCAGCGATTGGATGCGATATCCGGCGCATACGAGAGCCCCGAAGGCGGAGCATGATTGACGTCGACCGACCATTTCGCAGCCGGGATCCGCTCGACCAGAACATGCGCAGCGATGCCGAGGATTCCGGCGTCGGCACTTGGGATTTTGAGTTTTCCACCCGCGAATTGACCTGGTCCAACACCACGAGGAAGCTTTTCGGCGTCTCACCGGACACGCCGATCGATTACGATACCTTCCTTTCCCTGCTGGATTTGCAGGACCGCGATCGCACCGCGGAGGCCATGCGGCAGTCGATCGAAACCGGGTGCAATTTCGACGTTCAGTACCGCGTGCACCAGCATTCGGATGCGGGTCGTTGGGTGCGTGCGCTCGGCGCAATCGTGGCCGGCGCCAATGGCGGTCCTGCGCGGCTCAGCGGCGTCATGATCGACATCGATCGTGAGAAACGCCTCGGGGATGAGTTGAGGACGCGCGAGCGAATATTTCGCTCGATTCTGGACACGGTCCCCGACGCCATGATCGTGATTGACGAACATGGCATCATCCAGTTTTTCAGCAACGCCGCCAAACGGCAATTTGGTTACACCGAACCAGAGGCGATCGGAAAAAATATCAGCGAATTGATGCCGGAACCGGATCGCAGTCGCCATGACGGTTACCTCGCCCGCTATCTGAAGACGGGCGAGCGGCGCATCATCGGCATCGGCCGCATCGTCACGGGGATGCGCAAGGACGGCACCACATTTCCCATGCATCTCACCATCGGCGAGATGCAATCGAGTGGCCAGCCTTACTTCACGGGTTTTGTGCGCGACCTCACCGAACAGCAACAGACCCAGACACGATTGCAGCAACTGCAATCCGAACTCGTTCACGTATCGCGACTCAGCGCGATGGGGGAAATGGCATCTGCGCTGGCCCACGAGCTCAATCAACCGCTTTCGGCCATCAGCAATTACATGAAGGGATCACGCCGCCTGCTCGCTGATAGCACCGACGTCAATGCGCCGAAGATCGAGGCCGCGCTCGATCGCGCGGCGGAGCAGGCGATCCGCGCCGGTGACATCATCCGGCGATTGCGCGCCTTCTTTGCGCGAGAAGCGTCAGAGAAGCGCGTCGAGAGTCTTTCGAAGCTGATTGAGGAGGCCGGCGCGCTCGGGCTCACCGGGGCCCGCGAACAGGGAGTATTCCTTCGGTTCCACCTCGATCCGGCTTGCGACCTTGTGCTTGCCGACAGGGTTCAGATTCAGCAGGTTCTGGTCAATCTCTTCCGCAATGCGCTGGAAGCGATGGCCACTTCGACGCACCGCGAGCTGATCGCCTCTAACTCCAAGGCCACAGACGATATGATCGAAATTGCCGTGTCGGATACCGGGCATGGATTTGCCGACGATACCCGTGCGAACCTGTTTCAGCCGTTCTTCACGACCAAGGAAACCGGAATGGGCGTCGGCCTTTCGATCAGCCGGACCATCATCGAAACCCATGGCGGCCGCCTGTGGGCCGAAACAAATCAAGCCGGTGGCGCGACGTTTCGTTTCACCCTTCCCGCCGGGTCTGCCAAGGATGTGACCGATGGGCGGTAAGGTTTATGTCATCGATGATGATCCGGCGATGCGCGACTCGCTGGATTTCCTGCTGGGCTCGGCCGGCTTCAACGTGCGCCTATTCGATTCCGCGCAGGTTTTCCTGAACGAGCTTGCGAAGCTGGAGGCCGGCTGCGTGGTCACGGATATTCGGATGCCGGGCATGGACGGCATGGATTTGCTGCGGCAATTGAATTCAGGCTCTGGCGCCCGAAAGCTTCCGGTCATCGTCATGACCGGCCATGGCGACGTTCCCCTGGCTGTCGAAGCCATGAAGCTCGGCGCCCTCGACTTCCTAGAAAAACCTTTCGAGGATGACCGGCTAATCGGCATGATCGAGACCGCGCTTTCGCAGAACGAGGGCGGCTCGAAGAGCGAGGCGCTCACGGCCGACCTGGCCGCCCGGGTCGCCTCCCTCACCCAACGCGAGCGCCAGGTGATGCAGGGCCTGGTGAGTGGCCAATCGAACAAGGTGATCGCCAGGGACTACGACATCAGCCCGCGTACGGTGGAAGTTTATCGGGCCAACGTCATGACCAAGATGCAGGCGGGTAACCTGTCGGAATTGGTTCGGTTTGCGATCCGGGCCGGTATTATCGAGGATTGAGCCAAGTCAATTCGGGCCGGGGCAAACTGGCTATCCTCCGGCCATGATAAATACCCGTCACAGACCATCCGGCCGTGCCGAGATCGGTACATCTTTCAAAAAAGCGATGATTTACGTCGTTGACGATGACTACGATGTCCGTACCTCGTTGCGATTTCTCCTGGAGACGGAGGGTTTCGATGTCCGTACCTTCCGCAACGGGTCCGCGTTGCTTGGGTCTTCGACCCGGCACCGCGCGGATTGCCTCGTTGTGGACTACAAGATGGCAGGCTTCGACGGGCTGGAACTGGCCGATAAGCTGCGGAGCCTCGATATCAGGACGCCGATCGTGATGATTACGGGCTATCCGGACGAAGACATCGCAACGAAGGCCAGTTCAGTTGGGGTGCGCCAGGTCCTTCTGAAGCCCAATCTCGTGGAGAGCCTGGTGGAAGGCGTGCGAAACGCCATCAATCCGGGCCGCGCCAGCGAACAACCCTGAGACTTCCGGCAGATCGTCTCCGTAAAACCCCGTAAGGGGATCCCCCTAAGATATCGACCGAAATATTCAGGACCAAATATCCTCGGTAAACCAAGCCATCCCGTAACGAGGAGATGGCGACATGCACACCCAGACGATCACCGCCCCGGCAGCCCAGGTTCTCAACGCGCCGCGCGCCCCGGTTCCCCCGCCGGCCGACCAGTTCAGCGTCATCGCCAGCTGTTCGGGCGTGATCGCGACCGAATTTTCCTATGGGAAAGACGAGGAGATCTACGGTGAGGGCGAGCCCGCCGAGTACGTCTATCAGGTGATCCGCGGCGCGGTCCGCACCTATAAGCTGCTGAACGATGGACGACGCCAGATCGGCGCATTCCATCTGGCAGGCGACGTATTTGGCCTCGATCCCGGTTCTGACCGTCGCCTGACCGCCGAAGCGATCACCGATACCACCGTTCGGTTGGTGAAGCGACGCAGCCTGGAAGCAGCCGCGGGATCGAATGTCAGGGTCGCCCATCATCTCTGGACCATGACCGCTGGCGACCTGCGACACGCTGAAGATCATATGCTGCTGCTTGGCCGCAAGACCGCGATGGAAAAGGTTGCCACGTTTCTGCTGGAAATGGACCGCCGGCTGGCCAAGGCTGGTATGATGGCGCTTCCGATGTGCCGCCGCGATATCGGAGACTATCTCGGCCTTACCCTCGAAACCGTATCGCGCGCGCTTTCGCAACTCAACGACCAAGGCGACCTGGTATTTTCCAGCGCCCGTCAAATCGTGCTGCGCAACCGTCAGCGGCTGGCCGACATGGACGCTTGAGGCAGGCCACCAGCCTGCGTGACGATGTGTATCGTAGGAAAGAAGAGGAGCAGGGAATGAACAGCTATCGCGTTTCCTTCTACAAGGATCTCCTGAATTCGGACGGCCATCGTTTCAAGTGCCTGCAGCGTCAGGTCGATGTCGCGTCGGACGGCCCGTCGCAAGCGCTGGTGTTGGCCGAACGACTGGTCGACAACGAGCGCTTGAACGCCGACTGCGTCGAGGTAATGCATCTGACCGATCATCATGAATTCGAACATCCGACGAGCCAATCCTCGGCCCCCTGCAAACACACATGGAGCCGCGCCTCGTAACGCGCGTGCCATGACATGGATCGCTCTCTGGAGCTTGCCGCCGGCTACTCCGCGGTATTTCAATCACCCCTGACCGCTTTTGTTCTGACCTCCCTCATCATCGAAATGACGCCGGGGCCGAACATGGCGTACCTCGCCGTGCTCGGCGCGAGCCGGGGCCGCATCGCCGGATTTTCCGCCGTACTCGGCGTCGCCTTGGGACTGGCGCTTCTCGGCGTCGCGGTTGGGCTTGGAGGCGGATCGCTGGTTCTGAACAACCGTCTCGCTTATGAAAGCCTTCGCTGGGCCGGCGCGCTGTACCTTTGCTGGCTGGCCTACGACAGCTGGAAAGAAAGTCGGCAGCCGATCGAGACAGCATCCGTCAGCCAGTCTCTTTTCGTGCAGTTCCGCCGCGGATTTATCACCAACCTGCTGAATCCGAAGGCCGCGCTGTTCTTTATTGTCGTCGTTCCGGAATTCCTCAGCGGCCCCGCGCCTTCGGTACGCGAATTGGCTATCCTGGTTTCCATCTATGTCGCTGTCGCTACCTTCGTGCATGGAATGATCGTGCTGCTGGCGGGCGGATTGCAGACATTTTTCATAGCGCCACAACGACGTAAGATGGCCGGCAATGTTTTCAGCGTCGTGCTGCTTCTCATTGCGGTGTGGCTGTTCGTGAGCGGCCGCCGTTAGGCCAATCTCCGCCTCCTCGTCACTCGATGCCGTGCGGATGGACGCGCCGCAATCCGGACGCTGGTTGCTTGATCTCGGCATCAAGCCATCGGCCACCGATGCGGTCAACATCGCAGCGCCGATCCGGATCCGATAGATCTCAGCGCGGGCGTGGCGACCAGAACGCCACCGAGTAAGCCGCGGCAAATCCGAGAAACGCCACAGCCCAGTGATACCGGCAACCGCCAGCAACAGACCGGCGTGGCCCGTTTCCAGCCCGGCGCAGACCCGCGCGACAGCAGCGATAATCGGCTTCCGATTTGGCTGAATTTCGGCTGTCCTCCAATGGCCAAGAACACGATTTGCCTGTGGTACGATAAGGACGCAGTGGTTGCTGCCCGCTTCTACGCCGAAACTTTTCCAACAGCGTCGTGGGTGTCGTCCACCGTGCGCCCGGTGACTATCCATCCGGCGAGGAGGGCGACGTGCTGACGGTAGAATTGACGGTCGCCGGCGTCCCCTGTATCGGCCTCAACGGCGGTCCCGCGTTCAGGCATAATGAAGCTTTCTCGTTTCAGATCGCCACCGATGATCAGCAAAAGACCGCCGCTATTGGAACGCCATTGTCGACAATGGAGGCCAGGAAAGTGCGTGCGGCTGGTGCAAGGACAAGTGGGGCATCTCCTGAAAAATTACACCACGCGTGCTGACAGAGGCGCTGGCGGCCGGCGGCGATGGAGCAAGGCGCGCATTCGATGCCATGGTGGGCATGAAGAAAATCGACGTCGCCACGATCAAAGCGGAGCGGCGCGGCCGATGTTAATCAGAACTTGCCCGGATAGGTGTCTTGGCTGGGCTCAGTCGTCGCGGGTGCGAGACGATTCGTATTTCACTTGGGTATCACGGCTACGGTGAAATGCAGCGACGTGGCGGCGCCATGCTGCAGCGAGTGAGCCGGGTAGCGACACTTAGCCGACATCGGCGTTGGGCCGGATGTCCGCTTCGCGCCGATATTGTTGCAAAAGTCGAAAATCGAACAACCCAAAAAATCTCGCGAAAGTCGATCTTGGGGCTTCTCTGCTGCTGCATCGCTTGTCAGCTCCACTACGGAGCCCGGTGATCGATTTTGAATGAAACGATATGGTCCCTCACGCCGCCGCGCGTAAGGCGCATCGGCGGCTCTAAGAATTTTCGTTCGTCACCCCAAAAAGACTTTTGCAACAATATCTGCCAGAAGCAGACCTTCCTCATAGGTCTGGCATTTGATCCTAACAAACCCGGGCATTTCACGAATGCAGTCGATACCGCCGCTTCATTCTGTCGAAGACCGCGTACGCCGCCGCCAGCACGCATCCGGCAATGATGCCGAAGGTAAGGTCCTCTATCAAAGTGAGGCCAAAGGTGGCCATCAGCACACTGGCCCCGCGCCACTCGTGTAGCAGGCGAAGGAAATCTTCCTTCTCCGCCATATTCCAGCAGACCACCACCAGCACGCCGGCGAGAGCCGACAACGGGATGAAGCTCGCCAGCGGCGCTGCCACAAGCATGAATATCAGCACAAAGAGCGCATGCGCCATGCCGGAGACGGGGCTAACCGCGCCCGCGCGAATATTGGTTGCTGTGCGGGCGATCGTTCCGGTCACGCTGATTCCGCCGAATATTGCGGACGTAACGTTCGCGACTCCTTGCGCCACGACCTCCATATTGTAGCGGTGCTTGCGTCCCGTCATGCCGTCGGCCACCTTGGCGGAAAGCAGGCTTTCAACCGCCCCAAGAAGCGTGAAAGAGAGCGCGGCCGGCAACACATCGAGCACCGATGAATACGAGATCGATGGCAATCGAGGTGAAGGCAATCCATGCGGGAGTTCGCCAAAGTGGCTGCCGATGGTCTCGACAGGCAAATGGAACAGCCATGCGGCCAGCGAGGCAAGCGCAACGGCGATCAGCATTCCCGGCCAGTTCCGCAGCAGGCGTCGCAGTACGAAAATCAAGGCGGCCGAGCCCACGCCAACCGCGAGCGCCGCCGGGCTGATGGACGGCAACGCCTGACCCAGCATGGCGAGTTTCGGCAACAGCGATCCGGGCTCGACACCGGGCAATTTCAGGCCGCCGAGATCCTTGAGCTGGCTGGCAAAAATCGTGACCGCGATCCCGCAGGTGAAGCCGACGGTCACGGCATGCGGAATGTAACGAATGAGCGACCCCAGCCGCAGCAGACCGATCAAGGTCAGCATGAATCCGGAGATGAAAACCGTGAGTAGAAGTCCGTCCAGGCCGAACTTGGTGACGGTGGCCGCGACAAGAACGATGAACGCGCCGGCCGGACCGCCGATTTGATAGCGGCTCCCGCCGAGCGCCGAGACTAAAAAGCCGCCGATGACGGCGGCGTATAATCCCCGCTCGGGCGAAACGCCCGAGGAGACGGCGATGGCCATCGACAGCGGGAGAGCCACGATTGCAACTGTTAACGCCGCTAACATATCCCTGCGAAAGCAGCCGAGATTGTATCCCTCCGCTAGTACCGTGGCAATTTTCGGACGATAAGTATGGGCGGCAGCAGAGCCATCGGGCATGGATAAACCGATCTGGATTCGAGGATTATAGCGGAGGCCGGAAACGGACCCCCGGCCGAAAATGCGTTTCCTCCGCTTTTTCGTTTGATCCAGATTAATCGCCCGTAACTGGGTTACCGTCAACGCGATCGGTCGGGTCGAGCCGGGTTGCCCGCTCCAGCCGGCCGGCGCGGCCAGCAGCGATCCAGCATTCCGCGCTGAAGGATGCTGCATAGCGGGGTACCTTGAAGGGTAAGGCGAGTCGATGACCCAACGCGTCAAACACCCATTTCCGTTCTGGGTCAATCTGAGAAGTCCGGATGCTCAACCGGGAGGTCGGCTTTACCCCCAACAGCAGACATCGTCAGACCGCCCTGGCAGGTCCGAAAAGTGCCAATTTCAGACCTGCAGACCAACTCAACCGTTTCACCTGGTGGTCGAGTGACCTGACCTAGTAGTAGCCATATCCGCCCCAGCCGCCGTATCCGCCTCCGCCCCAGCCCCCGTAGCCGCCGTATCCTCCACAGACATAGCGGGGACCCCACGGTGTGTAGGCCCAGCATCCGTCGTCGTCGGCCCAGGGGTAGAGCCCTGCGCCGACGAAGAACGGCGCGTAGCCTAACCCGAAGCCGCGACGACCGAACCCACCGAAGCGTGCGAACCGCGGGCCGACGAAATCTCTGCGGAAACCGGCGCCCCGGAAGCCGGGACCGGCAAGCCCGCCCCGGAAGCCGGGACCGGCAAGCCCGCCTCGGAAGCCGGGACCGGCAAGCCCGCCCCGGAAGCCGCCACCCCCGAAGCCGCCGCGCATTCCTCCGCCGACAAAGCCGCCTCCGCCCCCTCTAAACCCGCCTCCGCCGCCTCGAAATCCGCCGCCCCTCTGCGCGTCGGCCGCTGTGGCGGCTACCATCGCCCCGACGAAGCTGATGGCTGCCAGAAGGATCATAGCTTTGCGCGCCAGGGCAACTACTCCTCTCCACCGACGGCCCTGCTATGGGTCGTCCATAGGATAAATCATTGGAAGAGACAAAGTTCGTAGGCGCCTTCGAATTAATGGACGACGCGGAGATCGCGTGAGCGCAACATCAGCTCTTTTTGTGTTTAGCACTTCCGCTTGGTCAAACTGAGAAGAACTCAGTACGAGCACATGATTTCCGCTTTGCCCTGGGAAAACCGGAAGTGACGGACGCACGGTCAGAGTGACGCGAGTGACCCCAAATCAGACATCGAGCGGCGCCCGGCTATTCGTCGAAACGTGAACCCCTTCACCCTTGTAATCCGCCGGTCGTACTTAACTAACGATGGGGCTGTTCTCAAAGAGTGGAGGAGGCTGCAATGCGTGAACCAAACCTTGAAAAGTTGAACGCGCTCGTAGGAAAGCTGGTCGGCGACCTCGGCATCTCACTTGGCGGCGCAAGCATACTGCTCGGCGATCGCCTCGGGCTCTACAAGGCGATGGCGGATGGTGCTGTGGTCACTCCGTCCGAGCTTGCCAAGAAGACCGGTCTGCATGAGCGTTATGTCCGCGAATGGCTGTCCGGGCAGGCCGCCTCTGGATACATCGACTACCACCCCGAAAAAAATGCGTTCTCACTCTCGGCCGAACAAGCCATGGCGTTCGCCGAAGAGGGGTCGCCAGCTTTCTTTGCCGGTGCATTCGATATCGTGCAGTCCACCTATCTCGACGAACCCAAGGTCGCCGAAGCGTTTCGAGCTGGGAACGGCGTTGGTTGGCATGAGCATTCGAAGTGTCTTTTCTCGGGCACTGAACGCTTCTTCAGGCCGGGCTATAACGCCAATCTAGTTTCGAACTGGATTCCGACGCTCGAAGGCGTCGAAGCGAAACTGAAAGCTGGCGCTAGGGTGGCCCATGTCGGATGCGGCCACGGCGCCTCTACGATCGTGATGGCGCAGGCTTACCCCAAATCAGAGTTCTTCGGGTTCGATTACCACAAGCCTTCGATTGAACGCGCGAAGATCCTGGCGCAGGAAGCGGGGGTTGGAGACCGCATCACGTTCGCGCAGGCCAGTGCCAAGGATTTTCCGGCGAAAGACTATGATCTGGTGGCGTTCTTTGATTGCCTGCATGACATGGGCGACCCCGTGGGTGCAGGCAAGCATGTCAAGGAAACGCTGGCCAAGGATGGGTCGTGGATGATCGTCGAGCCGTTTGCTCAGGACAATCTCAAGGACAATCTCAACCCGGTCGGATGCATCTTCTATCACGCCTCGACATTCATTTGTACGCCGGCATCACTCTCTCAGGAAGTGGGCTTGGGGCTCGGTGCCCAAGCGGGTGAAAGCAGATTGCGTCAGGTCGCGACTGAAGCGGGCTTCAGGCGCTTCCGCCGCGCGACCGAGACGCCGTTCAATATGATCTTCGAAGTGCGTTCCTGACCGATCAGAGCAACGGTGCGCATCAGCCCGGATCTCGAACCGCACAGCTTGTTAGGCGGGCTGATTGTCCTCAATCAGGAGTTCAAATGTCATGATGACAATGGAAACGGCGCAAAGAATCGTTGAAGCGGGGATCGTGAAGGCGAAGGAAATCGGCCAACCGATGAACATCGCGGTCGTCGATGTCGGCGCCAACCTCACGGCTTTCATGCGGATGGATGGGGCGTGGCTTGGCAGCATCGACATAGCCATCAACAAGGCCTTCACCGCGAAGGCCTTCGATATCTCGACGCGGGAGCTTGGCCGCAACAGCCAGCCGGGGGACCAGTTTTTCGGCATCCACGTATCGAACCACGACCGGGTGATGATCTTCGCGGGCGGAATCCCGATAAAGATGAATGGCCAGATCGTGGGCGCTGTCGGCGTCAGCGGCGGCAGCGGCGAGCAGGACCAAGCGGTGGCCGAGGCAGCGATTACCGCTTGGTCATAGGATAACTTCTCTTTTTGGCACTGCGCTGGCATCGAGCTTCGCCGAATGTCCATTTTGCGCTAACAGCGATTCGCTAATCAGATGTTATGGAAGGTCGATGTCCAGTATGCCCTCAACAGCAGACATTCCGCAATCCGCGTGCGACAGGCACTTCCGGACTCATGCACCGCGGCAAACAGCATCTCCAATCGATGATGTCATGAACGCGCACGAGCAATTTTGCAGGGAGTTCAATTGGTAGTCGCCTACTTGGAAAGGTCAACAGACTTGGCCCTTTAAAGAATGTGTCAATCAATGATGCAGCTCGCCATTTTCCCGTCATTTTTAAAAAACGCAGTGTTGCACATCTGGCACGGGGATTCAGGGGTCTATGCGCTATGGTGCATTCAAGATCACCTTATCGCATTAGATCAGCAGCTGGAGGAAATCCGATGAAGTATTTCTTGCTGGGTACGGTTGGTTTGGTTGCTCTCGGGATGGCCGCCCCCGCCTCGGCCGCAGACATGGCCGTCAAGGCGCGCCCGCCCGCGCCAGTGGTGGCTCCGATTTACGACTGGACCGGCTTTTATATCGGCGGCAACGGCGGTTGGGCCAATCAGCGCCGTTGCTTTGATTCAATTGATCTCACCGGCGTAAACATTGGTTCGGAGGGTTGCCACGATGCGAATGGCGCCATCGCTGGTGGCCAGATCGGCTACCGCTGGCAGAGCGGCGGCGGTTGGGTGTGGGGCGTGGAAGCATTGGGCGATTGGGCCAATATTCGCGGCAGCAATGAAAGCCTCTTGTTCCCCGGCTCCATTAATCGGTCCAAGATAGATGCCTTCGGCCTGTTCACCGGCCAGGTCGGATACGCCTGGAACAACGCTCTGTTCTACGTCAAAGGCGGCGGCGCGGTGGTCGACCAACGCCATGACATCCTTTTTAATGGCGTAGAGGTTGCGAGAACTGACTCCGACGCCCGTTGGGGTGCCACGGTTGGTGTCGGTTTCGAATACGGCTTTGCTCCGGGTTGGTCGGTCGGCGTCGAATATGACCACATATTCCTCGAACGCCGCGACAGAGACTTCATCACGCCCGCCGGCGTGTTCTTTACCACCGACCGCGTTAGCGGTGATGTCGACATGGTCATGGCCCGCGTCAACTATCGCTTCGGCTGGGGTGCCGGAGGCTGGGGCGGCGGTGGTTTGGGCGGACCCACGGTGCCCCCGAGGTATTGATCTTCCGTCTCTCCAGCGAACTTGAGCCCCGGCATCGTCCGGGGCTTTTCTTGCCGAGAAGCCTGACAGGTTAACTAGAGGTTCGCTGCTCGCAGTTCTGATTACGGGTCATATCAACAAAGCACTCAAGTCGTCGGTCATCGTCGCTGTTTGTCATGCCATCGGCGAGGCCACTCGGCTGCACAGTGTTTCCGACATCGGCTTTTCGCGAAGATCGCCTTTATGACGAATGATGGTCGCTTTGGCGTCGATCGCGCCGCTTTGACCGTCTGGCGATCTACTTCTGATCTACTCCCGATAAGCAGACATTTTCAGAGCTCGACGGCATGTCTCAAAGTGCCACGAACGGAAGTGATGTGACTTTTCCGATCCCATTGCCAACGCACGCCACACATACGTAAGTCACGCTGTCCTGCGTTCGGGCCGTTCGTCGCTGTCCTCTGCTTTTGGGACGGCAGCACATTGGCTGGGACGTGTGGCGCGGTGCTGATCACCTTAACGCTTCCATCGAAAGCGTGGCTTCTGAGCGTTTCCAGAACCAGGAAGAACTTCTCCGCAAGCATGGCGGCCTCCACTGGTGTTGATTTGCGGAACAGAATAGCACCCCCAGTGGAGGACCGCTATAACTTGCGAGAAAAGCGCAGTCCGAATCTACCGCCTTTAAAACGACGACCCTTCGTCGGGTGTTCACGGCGGACCAGGTTCCATTGATCCAGATCAAGGGTTGGCCAGCACCCTGAGGGCACTTCCGCATCGGAGCACGGAAATGATGGCGCAGCCGACAGTCGTGATCGTGGTCGATGACGATGCGGGCATTCTGAAGAGCGTGGCGCGGCTGTTAGCGTGCCAGGGCATCGGCAGCTGTACGTTCGCCTCGGCCGAGGCGTTGCTCGAGAGCGACAGCGTGCAGACGGCAAACTGCCTGCTGCTCGACATCCACCTCGGGGGAATTTCGGGACTCGAGCTGCGGCGTCGGCTTGCGGCATCGGGATCGAAGTGCCCCGTCATCTTCATGACCGCGAACGACGACGAGGCCACGCGCAATGAGGCGATGGACGCCGGGTGCATCGCCTATTTGCGCAAGCCGTTCGCACGGCACGCCTTGCTGGATGCCATTGGGAAAGCTGTGGCGGACCTACTCGCGGGCAGCATACGGTGGACAGATCTGACGCCGCCCGACTGGCGCGACAGGAATAACGCAAGGATCGAACGGCAGAAAAGTAGCGGTCGGTTCGAACCGTTCGAAAAG
>Ga0193743_1000381_pt1 | contig 35198 bp, 28 predicted proteins | sample L2c2metaG_FD_143038 | JGI IMG/M metagenome (GOLD analysis project Ga0193743, IMG submission 143038) | Soil microbial communities from a riparian zone of the East river system, Colorado, United States - L2c2 | ecosystem: Environmental > Terrestrial > Soil > Riparian zone | place: USA: East River... | reverse complement strand
TCCTGTCAACGTATTGTTGATTGATAGGTCAAATCATCACGTTTTTCAACCCCTCCTATACCAGGTAGCGACATCGGTTTTGGCTCCCGGTCAGATTGCCTCTCCGCTCCGCGGTCTCTTGGCCGACAAAGAAAATACTTCTGTGATGCTTGGCAATGTGACCGGTATCGATCCGGCCAGGCGGCATGTGATCGTCGACGCAGGCGATAAAAAAGGACTGCGGGTTGCGTACGACTATCTGGTGCTGGCGACAGGGGCTACCTACAGCTACTTTGGACATGATGAGTTCGCACACTTCGCTCCGGGATTGAAAAGTCTCGCGGATGCCGAATCCTTACGCAATCACATACTCACGGCCTTTGAAAACGCAGAGGTTGAAGAGAATCCCGAGCGCCGGAAGGCACTGATGACATTCGTCATGGTGGGCGCTGGACCGACTGGTGTAGAGATGGCAAGCGCAATTGCCGTCATGGTCCGGACGACGTTACGGAAGAACTTCCGTCGGATCGACCCAAAATCCGCACACATCATCCTGGTTGACATGGGAAAACGCCCTCTTGGAACGTTCGCGGAAAGTCTCTCGGAAGCAGCAAGACTTCGTTTATTGCAGTTGGGCGTAGATGTGCGGCTGGAGAAAGCAGTTCAAACAATCGATGGAGAAGGCGCGGTCGTTGGTGATGAACGGATTCCGAGCAAGACGGTGATATGGACAGCAGGAGTTGCTCCATCGCCGGCCGGCAAATGGCTTGGCTGCGAAGTTGATCGCGCAGGGCGTGTCCGCATCCGACCGGATCTGACGGTACAGGACCATCCTGAGATATTTGTAATTGGCGATACAGCGTCCCTTGATCAGGATGGGCGGCCACTCCCTGGAGTCGCGCAGGTCGCCATGCAACAAGGACGTTACGCCGCAAAATCAATCTTTCGGCAGGTGACCAAGAAATCACAGCTTCCTCCTTTTCGTTACTTCGACAAGGGCAACCTTGCCGTAGTCGGCAAGAATTTTGCCGTGTTGCAGAGCGGGCGTGTCATGATGAGCGGTTTCTTGGCTTGGCTCGTCTGGGCCTTGATCCACATACAGTTTCTGGCTGAGAGCAGCTTGCGGTTCAGCGTCTTCTTCCAGTGGGTCTGGACGTATCTCAGTGCAAAGCGCGGTGACCGGTTGATCATTGAACAGCGCAAGAATAGCTGACGAGAGGTTCGTAATGGCCAGTTGAGGTAGCAATCTACGCAGTTCCTATGATTGCTACCTGAGGTCGAAGTCGCTATGTTTCATTTAGATTACCTCTCTTGCTTTCTCACCATATTGGCGACTGTCCTCGTCAGTCGGAAATCGTGGACTGGACTTTTGATATCAATTGCCAACAGCATGATCGTTTGCGTAATCGGCTTTCGCACGTCTCAGTTTGGCTTTATTCCAGCAAACCTGATTTGCATCTGTGTATACGCATTCAACATCCGGTCTTGGGTCAAGAAGACTCACACGCACCGGATCCGCCCGCGATGGGGGTTGGGACCACGGAGACGACGATGGTCAACGCTCCCTACACTCCGATCGTCTCGGAGCGAGGGTTTTTTGTAAATCGAAGAAGTGATCACATCATTGCGGCTACAAGAGAGGAATTATGAATCGTAATCCTATACCGTCTAGGCGGACACCCATGACTTCCTATCAGGTTGGGCATGGATTAGCTTTCCTAACTGTCCTGCTCTCATTGAGCCCAGCATCGATAGGCCAGAATCAGAGCGAAGCACAAAGTCCAGTCCCAGGGTCGGCCATCCATGTCACGCAAGTCCTGGGGTTTGAAGGTGCGAAGCATAACGCCACCGGAGAGTTGAAAATCCAGGTTGGCGTCATGCAATTTCAGCACGATGGAAGTACAGCCGCACAGGTGAGCATAAGCTCCATTCAAGACATCTTTGTCGAGGAAGGAGACAAGCAGCTAGGCGGCACGGCTATGACGCTGGGCAAAACTGCAGCTCCATATGGTGGAGGGCGGGTGGTGAGCCTCTTCGCACATAAGAAATACGACTTCCTCACAGTTGAATATCTTGATAACAGCGGTGGTTTTCACGGTGCCATATTCCAATTGGAAAAAGGGCAAGGAGAAACTTTCAAGAAGACCCTGGTAGCCAACGGCGCGCACATCACGCCGCCTATAGAGCGAACCCCCGCCCAAAGCACTCTCGAGGTCAAGAATGAAAACAAATAAAAAAACTTCCCTTGCCGGAACTAAGACCACGCTGGGCCTGCCCGGCTTCCACCGGCCAAACAAGCACTGGGGACCACTTGCGGCGGTTATCCTACTGCTCGGTGCGTTGCAGCTTCAGGTATTCGTCCCAACTGTGCTTGCGGAATCCTCCACAGATGGAATAAGCGGAGGCGCCCGACCATGGAGCGTGCAGGTAGATAGAGTCGACCCCGGAGACGTCGGCCTTGATCCGTCCTTCGGAGCTGCCATCTACGAGAATCTTCTCGAAGAGCTAACCAAAACGGAGCAGTTCAAACAGGTGTTCCGTAGCGGAGATCGTAATGCGAACGATGCTCCCGGCCTGCTCATTCTGAAGATAACGGTTCAAAAATATACGCCGGGCAGCGAGACTCGACGGGCCGTCACTACTGTTAGTGGGGCGACCAAGTTGAACGTTCGCGTTCAGTTGGCCACACGAGAGGGCAAAGTAGTCCAGGAGCATGTTGTCGATGGCAATGTCCGGTTCATCGGTGGCAACCTGCGAGCAACCCACAACTTGGCACACAATGTGGCAGCTACTTTGAAAAAGTCATCCCTACCGGAGCAGGCCGCCGTTCTCCCCGAAAAGGAGACCGGAAATATATCTAGGTAACCATTGCGTACCGGCCACAACGGGACCCGGTCCGATTAACTTCATTGATGTTTATCCGCATGTGGAAACAACATTTCCGCACAACGTGACCGCATCGATCGACTGGATTTGGAGGGATTCAAGTAATAGGAGCCACGATGGCAGTTAATGAGCAGGCACACTTCGATGATCTCCTTCTCAATGGGTCGCTGTCGCTTTGAGCGCTATTTGGCGTAAGTCTTTGGGCGCTTTGTGGCGTAAGCTCAGGTCATGCAAGAGCTCTTGGCGCTGGCGGAGGAAGACCGAGAGATTGCGATGCAGCGCTTTCGTTGGTTACAACCACACCTGGAAGAGAACAGATCACTCCGTTTGGTGGCCGCAGAGGCGGGGCTAGCATTCCGGACTGCTCAACGCTGGTGGCTCTGTACCGCGCTTCCGGTTTGGCGTCCTTAGCTCGCAAGACCCGACTCGATCATAGCTGTCGCTTTCAGAATTATTTGTCGTAGTGTTTCAGGAATATTTGTCGTAATGTCCTTGCATGCAAGAGCTGAGCGGAATGTCGGAAGCAGCTCGAAATGTTGCGATGGCTCGGTATCGGGTGATCCAGCCATATCTGGAACAAAAGAGATCTCTGGCGATGGTCGCGGGACGCGGACGTCTGCTTTCGAACCGCTCAAAGATGGGTAAGTCTGTATCGGAAGCTTGGGCTGGTAGCACTTGCACGCAAATCAAGAGGCGACCGAGGCGCGCGAAGGGTAGTCTCGCCGAAGATCAAGGCCGCGATTGAAGGGCTAGCGCTCGAAAGACCTCCATTACCCATCCGATCCATTTGCCGCCAGATTCGACAGTTTGCAGAGGCCACAGGCGAGAGACTCCCCCGCCGACTTGTGGTTACCCATCGGCGCAGCTATATTACCGCGATCTTCCGGGAAGATCGTGATACCGCGTGCAAGAACGCCAGCACCGAGTTTGCCGACGTGCGATTTTCATAGTATGACTCCTCTCGTGTCTGTCTAGGCGCGGAGCAGCGGGATCGCTTCCGTGAACATTGGCAATTGGTTAAACATAAGATTGGTTATCTTCGATAAAATTTTGATTCCGCGCGAGAGCGCACTTTGCGGCATAATGTCCAAGAAGGCTCGTGAAGCAGTTCGGGCGCTCCGAGTTGATTGTCAAACACGATATCCATGAATCTTTCAAACACAAGTCGCCGCCAATCCCAGATGATGAGCCTGGGGATGCTCCTTCTTGCGTTTGCAGTGTTCTCCTGGGGCGTTCAATACAAGCTCTCGTTATACGATCCGCCGGCGAAAGCGTCTGCTCACATGGCAGAGGCAAAGCTCCTTTCGAACAAGGAACGACCGTCTCTCTCTAATGCCACCGAGTTGGCGGTTGCTTCTGTGGCGCAGCCAATCTTGACAGTGGTGTTTGCGTATTTGATCGGTGCGATGTTCGTCGGGCTAGATCCTTTTGGATCTATGTGCACCCAAAGCGATGTACGGGATAGTGCGCAAATCCCTAAGCAACCCAGGCAAAGCTTCTTCTTTTTTCGACCTCCACCTGCCGTCCTCCCCTCCAAATAAATCCGTGCGCATCCTGTCAGCTTGAGCGGTAGTTCAGCTTACAGTTACAGTTCTCCTCCCGGAGAGCTATCGCGCTGCATTTCTCATACCAACTTTGATTGAATACAGGTGTTTAGGACATGAACAAGCGATCTTCCTTGGTCATCACAGGGACTACAGTGTTGGCTGCCTTGGTGAGTCTTGTCTTCGTTGGATGTAGGGACACGACATCGCAAGCGAAAGCCGCGGAAACGTCCGCTGCATCAGTGGCCCGCGTCACCCGGGAAAACCTCTCCAGTACCCTCACTGTCGCGGGGCAATTTCAGCCATATCAGGAAGTTGACCTTCATGCGAAGGTGTCGGGCTACGTCCGGCACATCAATGTCGACATCGGCGATCGAGTGCGAGTCGGTCAGGTGATTGCGACTTTAGAGATTCCCGAATTAGACGCTCAGGTCGCCGGTGCTAAGGCACAGGTAAGGCACAGCCAATCTGAGATCGCTCGTGCTCAGAGTGAAGTGGCCGGAGCTGAGTCGAACCATGCAGCATTGCATGCAGCCTTTACCCGGCTTGAGCAGGCAGCAAAGCAGCGTCCGGGCCTAATTGCAGAGCAGGAGCTGGATGATGCCCGCGCGAAGGATCAGGATTCTGAGGCACGCGTAAACACAGCGAAATCGGCGCTCGAAGCTACGAACGAGCAGCTTGGAATCTCTCGCGCCGACAATCAACGTGTTCAGTCTCTGTCAGACTACTCAGTGGTGACTGCCCCGTTCAATGGAGTCATCACGATGCGCTATGCAGACACAGGATCCTTGATCCAGGCGGGCACCGCGTCAAATACGCAAGCCATGCCTTTGGTCAAACTTGCACAGAGTGACTTATTGCGTTTGCGGATGCCGGTACCCGAGACAGATGTTCCCTACATCCAGAATGGTGGCCAGGTTCAGGTCAAAGTCCAGGCAACGGGAAAGACTTTCCTTGGCAAGATCGTTCGCTTCGCTCGTGCTCTTGATCCGTCAACGCGAACCATGCTGGCAGAAGTGGACGTTTCCAATCCTACTTTGGCTCTCAGTCCCGGAATGTATGCCGAAACGGTCATCTCCCTGCAACAGCGGGACAATGTTTTCACCATCCCAATCCAGGCTGTCGTACAGGGAGAGTCCCAGTCCTACGTGCTGGTGCTCGATTCTACGAACCACGTGCAAAAGAAGATCGTCACGCTGGGCATTCAGGGAGCAGACAAGGCCGAGATTACAAGCGGCCTCTCTGACAACGAAATGGTAATCGTATCCGCTCAGACGAACTACCAAGTTGGGCAGGTTGTTCGTCCGAAGATGGCCACCGTCATGATGCCCAACGGAGGAGGGAGTAACTAATGTCCTCCTTTGCGATCAAATATCCATTCTTTGTTCTGATGATGTGCCTGATCGTCGTTATTGTGGGCATCACGACAGTCATAGGAATGCCAGTCGATCTGTTTCCCGAGGTCAATATCCCCGTCGTTGTCGTGGCGACGTTCTATGCGGGAATGCCGCCACAGCAGATTGAATCAGACATCACGAACAGCTATGAGCGGTTCTTCACTCTCGGCAGCGGTATCGACCACATTGAGTCCCGGTCACTCCCGGGGGTAAGCCTTATTAAGATTTACTTTCAGCCAGGCACAGACGGGAACGCTGCCGTCAGCAATATCTCCAATCTTGCCATGGCAAACCTGCGCCGCTTGCCACCCGGCACATTACCTCCCGTAGTGCTCAAGTTCGATGCGTCTAACCTGCCCGTTTGTCTCATCACCCTCAAGGGGCAAGGTCTCAATGAGACGCAACTGAAGGACCTCGCTCAGTTTAGTGTGCGAAACCAAGTCGCCAACGTTCCGGGTGCCTCTGTACCGCAACCGTATGGCGGACGCTATCGGCAGATCATGGTCTACGTTGATCCGGTCAAACTGGAAGCCCATCAGATGAGTGTCATGGACGTAGTGCATTCTCTGAACGAGTCCAACCTCATCCTACCTGCCGGTGATGTGCGCATCGGGCCAAAAGACTACAACATCTATGCCAACAGCCAGGTTCCGGTCGTAGATGACATCAATGATCTACCCCTAAAAACTGTCGGCAACGCGTCGGTAATGGTTGCAGACATCGGTCAGGCAAAAGACGCAGGGCAGCTCCAGACAAATATTGTGCGCGTCGATGGTCAGCATTCGGTGTATATCCCTGTTTTGAAACAGGGCGGCAACTCGAACACCATCACGATCGTGGACGGAGTGAAGAAGGCTGTCGCTAATCTGCTTGATATTCCGAAGGTCCTTAAGACCGACGTCGTCTTCGACCAATCGGTGTTTGTCAAGATCGCAGTCAAGAACGTCATCAATGAAGGCACGATCGGCCTTTGCCTAACGGCTCTGATGATCTTGCTCTTCCTTGGCAACGTGCGGGCAACGATTGCAGTATTGTTGTCGATTCCGATCTCCTGCCTGGCAACGTTTCTTGCGCTGAACCTTGGCGGAAGCTCGATCAATACCATGGTGCTGGGCGGTCTGGCGCTGGCGCTCTCACGCCTCATCGACAACTCTGTCGTAGTACTCGAAAACATCTTTCGACACATGGAGATGGGAGAAGCATCAGCCGTCGCCGCAGAGCGTGGAGGCAAGGAAGTTCAACTAGCCGTGCTGGCAGCGACGGTCAGCACCTGCATCGTCTTCTTTCCCGTTGTGCTGCTCTATGGCGTTAGCAAGTATCTCTTCACGGCTCTGGCACTGGCTGTGGTGCTTGCCCTGTTCGCTTCGTATGTGGTCGCAATGACGGTTGTGCCGCTCTTCTGCGCGACCTTCATCCGCATCGATCCGGCACATGAACATCACAGTGCATCGGCAAAGGAGAAAGAGTTAGCAGCTTCGGTAGACACATCGAAGAAGCATCGGGTGTTTCGTACTGTGATTCAGAAGTTCAACATGGGCTTCCACACACTGCAGACAAAATACGAGAGAGCAATCGCAGTTTGTCTGGAACACCCAAAAGTCGTTGTCGGGGGATTCAGCATATTTGTTGTCCTGAGCTTTGCGCTCTATCCCTTTCTGGGCAAGGCATTCTTTCCCCGTACCGACCCTGGACAGTTTGTGGTCAACGTCAAGGTTCCAGCAGGAACACGGATCGAGCTGACCGATGTGTATGTTGCAAAGATGGAAGAGGATATTCGCAAGGTCGTTTCACCAGAAGATCTGAACATGATCGTGTCCAATATCGGCATCACGCCCGATTTGTCTGCGATCTACACCTCGAATTCGGGGATGCACACGGCGTTCATTCAAGTAAGCCTGAAAGAAGAGCACAAGACGGGCAGCTATGCCTATATGCAGCGCGTGCGGCAAAAGCTGACCGATGACTTTCCTGGCGTCGCTACCTATTTTCAAGCTGGCGGGTTGGTTGACTCGGTTGTCAATCAGGGTAAACCGGCGCCGATCGACATTCAAATTGGTGGAAACAATCTCCAGCAGGCTTATCAACTGGCACAATCCACAGCTGCGAAGCTTCGCGGGTTAGGCTCCGTGAATGATGTGCTCATTCCGCAAGACCTGGACTATCCCGGCTTAGAACTCAATATCAATCGAGAGAGGGCTGCGTTGCTTGGCATCTCTCCTAAGGCTGTAGTCGACAACGTGATTACGGCGCTGACGTCAGACGGCATGATTGCGCCTAGTTTCTGGGTCGATCCCAAGACCGGGAACAGCTACATGCTGACGGTCCAGTATCCCGAGACGCAGATCAAGACTTTGACCGACTTCATGCAGATCCCGTTGCGCTCTCCGGGCAGGCCAACGACTACACCGCTTGAATCCGGTGTGGACATTAGGCAGATCAGCACGCCAACAGAGGTAGATCACTATCAACTCCGCCGTGAATTTGATATCTACGTTATGCCCAAAAAGGAAGATCTGAGCCACGTGGGTGCTGAGGTGAATCAGGTCCTCAAAGGCATACAGCGCCCCGAGGGAGTAACCGTAAAAGTCCTGGGGTCGATGCGGGACATGCAGCAGTCTTTTTCAAGCTTTGGCATCGGACTGGTTCTCGCTGTCGTTCTTGTCTATCTGATCCTGATGGCGCAGTTCGCCTCACTCTCCGATCCATTCATCATTCTGTTAGCCGTTCCACCCGGCCTGTCGGGCGTGCTGATCTTTCTCTTGATTACAGGAACGACACTCAACGTGATGTCTTTGATGGGAGTGGTCATGATGACGGGCATTGCCGTGTCTGACAGCATCCTGATCGTTGAGTTCGTCGGCACTTTACGCAAAGAGGGTTTGGCACTGAAGCAGGCGCTCGCTGAGGCATGTAAAGTTCGCTTGCGCCCAATCTTGATGACCACACTTGCAACCATTCTCGGACTTATTCCGATGGCCCTTGCGCTCGAACCTGGCAGCGAACAATACGCACCGCTCGCTCGCGCAATTCTCGGTGGCCTCACGGTATCAGGCATTGTGACTGTCTTTCTCGTTCCGACAGCCTATTTACTCATTCATCGCAACGAAGAAAAGGTACCGGTAGTAGAGGGATCCAGTCATGAGTCAATCGTTGCATAGATCGAGGGCATTTACCGAAATCGTCATCGCCCACCAGCAGCGAAAAGACATTCTGGCCACACCAGTCGAGATGATTGCAGAGACTCACAATCAACGCAATGCGGATCCTGTGGACCGAGAGACCTCAGACACAAAGAGAAAGGTTCCAGACTATGTGCGCAGGATCGGGAGCAGCGAGGCTTGTTTAGACAGCGAGATAGCTGTCGTACCTGAACGGCCGGATTGCCCGAATAGAGAAGGCGCTCTCCTGAGAATCACCAACGTCAACACGGAAAATGGAAGAGGCACCGAATAATGTCCTCCTTCGCGATCAAGTACCCATTTTTTGTATTGATGATGTGCCTCATCGTTATCGTGGTGGGCATCACCACAGTGGTAGGAATGCCCGTAGACCTGTTCCCAGAGGTCAACATTCCTGTCGTAGTCGTTGCAACCTTCTACGCGGGTATGCCCCCGCAACAGATCGAATCGAACATTACGAACAGTTACGAGCGATTCTTCACCCTTGGCAGCGGTATCGACCACATCGAATCCCGATCCCTGCCGGGCGTCAGCCTCATCAAAATCTACTTCCAGTCGGGTACGGATGCCAATGCAGCCGTTAGCAATGTCTCTAACCTGGCCATGGCGAATCTGCGGCGCCTACCGCCGGGAACATTGCCACCGGTAGTACTCAAGTTCGATGCGTCCAACCTGCCTGTATGCCTGATCACCCTTAAGGGACAGGGCCTGAATGAGACGCAACTAAAGGATTTCGCTCAGTTCAGTGTGAGAAATCAGGTTGCGAATGTCCCAGGTGCATCGGTACCTCAGCCCTATGGTGGACGCTATCGCCAGATCATGGTGTACGTCGATCCCGTCAAGCTGGAGGCACACCAGATGAGCGTTATGGATGTGGTGCATTCGCTGAACGAGTCGAACCTCATCCTGCCTGCGGGTGATGTTCGTATTGGTCCAAAAGACTACAACATCTATGCGAACAGCCAGGTTCCTGTCGTAGATGAGATTAACGACCTTCCACTGAAGACCGTCGGCAATTCATCCGTGATGGTGGCGGACATAGGTGAAGCGAAAGACTCAGGGCAGTTGCAGACAAATATTGTTCGCGTCGATGGCCAGCGGTCGGTTTACATCCCGGTCTTGAAACAGGGCGGAAAGTCCAACACCATCACTATCGTGGATGGCGTGAAGCGGGCTGTTGCTAATCTGCTGGATATTCCAAAGGTCTTAAAAACTGACGTTGTCTTCGACCAATCCGTCTTTGTGAAAATTGCTGTAAAAAACGTCATTAACGAAGGCACCATGGGCCTTCTGCTGACGGCACTGATGATTCTTCTGTTTTTAGGCAATGTGCGCGCGACGGTTGCAGTGCTGCTATCGATTCCGATCTCCTGTCTCGCAACTTTCCTTGTGCTCAATCTCGGAGGCAGTTCGATCAACACCATGGTGCTTGGAGGTTTGGCGCTCGCCCTCTCCCGCCTGATCGACAACTCCGTTGTAGTGCTTGAGAACATCTTTCGACACATGGAGATGGGAGAAGACTCGGTCGTAGCGGCCGAGCGTGGTGGCAAGGAGGTCCAGCTCGCGGTGCTGGCGGGTACGGTCAGCACCTGTATCGTCTTCTTTCCGGTGGTGCTGTTATACGGTGTCAGCAAATATCTCTTTACGGCTCTGGCTCTGGCTGTAGTGATCGCATTGTTCGCATCCTACGTGGTCGCAATGACGGTTGTGCCACTGTTCTGCGCGAGGTTTATCCGTATTGAACCTGGACATGAGCATCACAACGCGCAAGGGAGCGAAGAAGATCTTGAATCCTCAATCGACACTTCAAAGAAGCACAGGTTGTTTCATGCTGTCGTCTATAAGTTCAATGCGGCATTTCACAAGTTACAGGCCTGGTACGAACGCACAATGGCTCGAGGTCTTGAAAGGCCTGGTCTGGTCGTGGGTGGCTTTGCCCTGATATTTCTTGTCAGTCTGGCGATCTATCCATTCATGGGAAAGGCGTTTTTCCCTCGAACGGACCCTGGGCAATTCGTCATCAATGTAAAGGTTCCAGCGGGCACACGCATCGAGTTAACCAACGAATACATCGCCAAGATGGAGCAGGATATTCGCGACGTAGTTGCCCCTTCTGATCTGAATATCATCGTTTCGAACATCGGCATCACACCCGATCTTTCCGCTATCTATACCTCGAACTCAGGCATGCACACTGCTTTCATTCAAGTCAGTCTCAAGGAAGAACACAAGACGGGTAGTTACGTTTACATGGAACGAGTGAGGCAGAAACTGACCGAGGACTTTCCAGATGTGGCGACCTACTTTCAGGCCGGCGGTTTGGTCGATTCGGTCGTGAACCAGGGGAAACCCGCTCCCATCGATATCCAGATTGGAGGAAACAACCTGAAGGAGTCTTACCAACTGGCGCAGGCTACTGCTGCTAAACTCCGTGGGCTTAACTCCGTCAGCGATGTACTCGTTCCACAAGACCTCGATTATCCCGGCTTGGAGCTCAATATCAATCGGGAGCACGCGGCCTTAGTGGGCGTCTCTCCCAAGGACGTGGTCGACAACGTAATCACAGCGCTAACGTCAGACGGCATGATCGCGCCCAGTTTCTGGGTCGATCCCAAAACCGGGAATAGCTATATGCTCACAGTCCAGTATCCCGAAACACAGATTAAAACGCTAACGGATTTCATGCAGATTCCCTTGCGTTCCCCAGACGGGCTCAAGACCACACCTCTGCAGTCTCTTGCGGATATCAAACAGATCAATACACCCACTGAGGTCGATCACTATCAGCTCCGACGCGAATTCGATATTTATGTCATGCCGAAGAAAGAAGATCTAAGCGTTGCCAGCGCAGATGTGAATCGGGTGCTCGCGGAAATGCATGCTCCAGAGGGCGTCACCGTCAAGGTTCTGGGTGCCGTCCGTGATATGCAGTCCTCCTTTTCGAGTTTTGGCATTGGGTTGGTTCTGGCGGTTGTGCTGGTCTACCTCATTCTCATGGCGCAGTTCGCCTCGTTTTCCGACCCCTTTGTCATTCTGCTGGCAGTGCCGCCGGGTATCTCAGGAGTGCTGGTCTTCCTGCTGATGACGGGAACGACGCTTAATGTCATGTCGCTGATGGGTGGAGTCATGATGACCGGCATCGCGGTTTCAAACAGTATCTTGATCGTTGAATTCGTCGGCACCTTGCGCAAGGAAGGGATGGCCCTCAAACAAGCGTTGATCGAGGCCTGCAAAGTTCGTCTCCGGCCAATCCTGATGACCAGTCTAGCGACAATCCTGGGGCTCATTCCAATGGCTCTCGCCCTCGAGCCTGGCAGCGAGCAGTATGCTCCACTGGCCCGTGCGATTCTGGGTGGCCTTACAGTTTCCGTTGCAGTCACGGTCTTTCTCGTGCCAGCCGCTTATCTTTTGATTCATCGCAAGGAAGAAAACGTAGTTGTGGTGGAGGGAGTCTAGTATGGGCCGGACACTGTTTACTGTTGTACTGCATTCACTAACGGTCTGCGGCTCTGGGCTAGTGTGCGCCCAGGTGCAGTCAGCGCCATCCTTGCCCAATGCGCCTTTGATGAAGGCCTTTCTTCTGGCATCCAGCCAAGACAGCTTGCAGGCTCCAACTCCCCCGCAAGCACCACCACCGGGTCAAACATCTCCATTGGCAGCTGCCCCGACGTTGCTCACACGCCAGCAAGCGGAGCAGATTGCTTTGGCGAACAATCCTCGTATTCACATCAGTCAGTTGCTTGCAAAAGTGCAGCATCAGGTTGTTCGGGAGCGGCGAGCCGATGAGTTGCCCAATCTGAATGGAGCACTGACTGCCGTCGGCGCAAACGATGGGAGCCGAATCTCCGCTGGCTCTTTGACTGCTTCGCGGCTGCTGCAGCATGCCGGCATGGGAGTTCAACTGAGTCAACTTATTACCGATTTTGGGCATACTCAGAACCTCGTAGCCTCCGCAAAGCTGCAAGAGAAAGCCAGTCTGGCGAATGCCGAAGCGAGCCGCGAGGATATTGTCCTGGCTGCGGATCAAGTGTTCTTCCAGACGGTTGAAGCGCAGGCAACACTGAGAGTGGCACAAGAGACTGTGGCCGCAAGGCAGTCGCTGACCGATCAGGTCAGTGCGCTGACTGCGGCAAAATTGAAGTCTGATCTCGACCTCAGCTTTGTGCAGGTGAACTTGTCGCAAGCGAAGCTATTGCAGCTTGATGCGCAAAACAATCTCGATGCCGCCAAAGCTGCATTGAGTGAGGTGCTGGGTTACGACAAGCAGACGGATTATCAACTGGTCGAGGACAACGGGGGAAGTTTGCCGATCCTTCCATCCGATGCAGAGTCTCTTGTCACGACGGCTATTCAGAATCGGCCTGATCTTCAATCCCTTCGCTTCACTGAACAGGCGGCGCAGAAGTTCAGCCGCGCCCAACATGAGCAGCTGCTCCCAACCATCAGCGCACTTGGCGTCGTGGGAGCCACACCGACTGGTTCCAGCCAATACTTCACTAGCAATTGGTATGGAGCCGTGGGCGTGAACATGAATGTTCCGATATTCAACGGCTTCCGCTACCACGCGCAGGCCGCAGAGGCAGCGCTGCAATCGCAGGCTGCCTCCGAGCGTACCCGCGCACTCCGCGATCAAGTGGTACGGGATGTGAGGACCGCGTGGTTAAACGCGAACACGGCCCTGCAACGTGTGACTGTCACAGGTGAACTGTTAAAGCAAGCCAACCTTGCACTTGATCTTGCACAGACAAGGTATCAGCTTGGCTTGAGCTCCATCGTTGAACTCAGCCAGGCACAGTTGCAGCAGACGCAAGCCGCTATCGGCAACGCAAATGCGCGCTCGCAATATGGTTTTGCCGTGGCCGATCTGCAATTCCAGACGGGGGTACAGCCTTGATCGAAAACTTCAAATTGCACGTGTTCCGTGTGGTTGCTGACACGCTGAGTTTCAGCAAAGCCGCAGAGGAACTTCAACTAACTCAACCCGCCGTAACCTCCCAAGTGCGGACTTTGGAGGAGGGCCTGGGCATTGCGCTCTTCGATCGTGTTGGGCGCAATGCAAAGCTCACACCGGCTGGCACCACACTCTTGCAGTATGTTCGCCAGATAGAGACACTGACCAATGAAGCAATTGCTGCGCTCGCCCCTTTCGGAGTACAGGAAGGAGCTGAATTGAATATCGGCGCCTCTCATACCATCGGTGTGTACCTACTTCCAAAGCTCCTTCCACAGATCTTGCGAGAGTGGCCCAAGTTGCGCATCCATGTCATGACCGGCAGTAGCAGCGAAGTGCTCAATGCCTTAGTCAATCACCAGACATCGATAGGTCTCATTGAGGCACCCGCCCATCGGCCCGATCTCAAGATAGAACGGTTTTTCGACGATGAACTATGCCTGATCCTTCCGCCGAATCACCGGTGGGCCAAGAAGCCAATACTGCGTGCTGCTGAGATCGTTCAGGAGCCGGTCTTGCTTCGAGAAGCTGGGTCGGGAATGCGTCGCTTCGTAGAGGAGTATTTGGAAAAGAATGGCGTCCTGCGCCAACAGCTTCACACGACCGTGGATATGAATTCGACGGAAGCCATTATCTCCGCCGTGGAGGCGGGCTTGGGCATCGGGTTTGTCCCGGTTATGGCGGTAGACAAGGCCCTCAAAATGGGCAGCGTTAGAGTCATTCCTCTGGAAAACGGTCCCATCCGCCGCGAACTGAGCATTGCCCTACTGGGCGGTCCAATTAACGGCGGTCCGATCAAAGAGTTGCTCGATCTCCTACGCTCTCTGTCTCTGGTTCCCAAGGCCAAATCAAAGGCAAAGAGATCGACCTCAGCCAAAGAGATGAGCCTATGAATACGCTCATATTTTCACTCTTGATTTTTGGAACGTCCCTTCTCGCGGGCCTGCTTGGCGCTCTAACAGGCCTGGGTGGAGGCGTTGTGATTGTCCCTGCCTTGGTTCTCCTCTTTAAAGTGGACCTCCGATACGCAATTGGCGCTTCACTGGTGTCCGTTATCGCAACCTCATCAGGTGCAACTGCGGCTTACGTCCGGGAAGGGCTATCGAATATCAGGATTGGAATGTTCCTGGAGGTAGCGACCACTCTGGGCGCGCTTTTGGGCGCTTACCTGACAGCAAAGGTATCCAGTCATTCGATTGCAATTACGTTTGGCATTGTCCTGCTCTACTCCGCATACTCCTCTCTGAGGAGAACTTCGGAGGATGCAGGGACAGCGCAGCCGGATCCGATTGCGGTGAAACTGAAGCTGCAAGGTAGTTACATGGGCCCTGATTCTGTAGTGCAGTACAGTTCCCAACACGTTCCACTTGGCTTCGGCATGATGTTCTGCGCAGGAACACTGTCCGGATTGCTTGGGATAGGTTCGGGTGCTGTCAAGGTACTCGCGATGGACCATGCAATGAAGCTCCCCTTCAAAGTGTCAACGACGACCAGTAATTTCATGATTGGCGTGACTGCCGCGGCGAGCGCTGGTATCTACCTCTTTCGGGGCTATATCGATCCTGGTATCGCTATGCCCGTGATGCTCGGTGTTCTCGCCGGCTCGTTGATGGGTTCAAGCCTCCTGGTAAAAGCGCGAGTTGCGACCCTCAAAGTCATCTTTAGCCTGGTGATCGTTGCACTGGCAATAGAAATGATCTTCAGCGGCCTCACAGGGAAGATCTGATGAACTCAACTGCAGACAAGAAGATGGAAGTTGCTATTGGACGGATGCTCAGGTTCGGAGTAATCTTGTCGGCTGTCGTGGTCTTTGCGGGTGGCATCCTGTATCTCGCACAATCAACTGCGCACATCCCGAATTACGCCCACTTTCACGCAACGGCTCCATCTCTCCGCACCATTTCTGGAGTTCTTCATGGAGTACGCGAACTGGGTCCTCAGAGCATAATCCAACTGGGAATCCTGCTCCTCATCGCCACGCCCATGGTGCGTGTCATCTTCTGCATTGTGGGATTTTCTTTACAGCGGGATCGGCTCTATATCGCGATCAGCACTGCGGTGTTCGCCATCTTGATCTACAGCTTGGTTCGAGGAGGAAGATAATGCCGGTGATTGGACGAAGCTTTGGCATCTTGCTTGAATCGATCATATTCGCTACGGACTTTTCGCCAGCATCGAAGGGTGCAGCCATTTATGCTTCTCATCTTTCAGTGCAGCTTCGCACCAATCTCATCGTAGCCCATGCCTTTACCTTGTCGCAGGCTGCCTTGGAAGCAGAGGTAGGGAGCGATAAACATCGCAGCAGCCTACAACGCATCGAACTCAAGATTCTGTTGACCGAAACGGCCCATGCATTCGCTGCTGGACGAGGCAAATCTGAACCGGTACTCCTGGAGGGAGACCCGTGTAAAGTCATCCCCGTACTTGCCGACGAGAAGGCGCCAGCGTTGATCATATTGGGGACCCACGGAGGAAACACGATCGACCGCCACCTTCTCGGCTCAACGGCCGAAGGCATACTTCGCCATTTCAAGGGACCGGCTCTAACCGTCGGCCCTCAGGTGAAGGCCGCATTGAGTGATGAGTTCGCCTTTGGACGAATCCTTTACGCGACCGATTGTTCTCTTGAAGCCGCTCACGCAGCTCCGTTCGCTGTCGCATTCGCTGAGACCTTCGGTGCTCAGGTAGATGTGCTCAATGTGATTCACGCTGAACAAATTGAGCATCCTGATCGATTTCATGATCTGCAACAACACTTCTATGGCGCACTGGACTCTATCGTGCCACTACAGGCCAAGCGGTTTTGCGATCCGCGGACGTTCGTCAGTGTTGGGGAAGCGGAGAACGAAATTCTGAAACATATCAAGGAAAGAGACGTTGATCTACTGGTTCTGGGTCTCAAGCGGAACGCTCATCTTGGGATGAAGAATCGGACTACAGGAGCTTTTCCGATCATCGTTGCAGCCCAATGTCCAGTCTTGACAATTGCTGACGGTCCGACCTATTCGGGTAGTTATGATCTGTTTCCCTAAGTAACAGTTTGAGCACGTTTTGAGAAGGTTATTCGATGCAGCGAAATAAAAAACGGCACAAAGAGAGCGATCACACGTGGATGGCATTTATGATCGCGACTGGTGCTGGGGCCGGTGCTTTTTGGATTTCAGAAATTACCTACTCCTCTGTTGAGGGAACATGGACCTCAGAGGCTCCTCTATTACGAACACACATGGGGTCTTATTTAGCTGCTTGGGTGGCTATTGCTGTGGTCTTCTTCTTCCTTCAGAATCTTGCGACAAGATCAAAGCACGTAGCCTTATCATTTGCTGCCCCGTGGCTCCTGAATGCAACAATCGCAGGAGTGGCTGTTGTGTTTCAGATTCGTGCATACATCATTGTTCCCGTGACAGCATGTATTGCGCTCTGGGCGCTTTATCGGATGAAGGTCCGCAAGGGTCCGCCATTGAAAATCCGCACGGCAATGCTAAGTATTGTGCCCGGGATCAACATACGTCGTCTCATGAGGTCTTATAGCGCCTTTCGTCATCAACAATCTAGTCCCGCAACGAAACCGTCCAAACCGAACAGTAAAACTTAAAATAAGCCGCATAGTACGCGGGTGACCACGCGGCATTTATCCACTATGTGCCACTCCGATGGACTGCCCAGCGCGTGAGATACACCGAACGAAATGGCTTTGAAAAGATGAATCTTGGTTCCCACACGCACGTCGCCGGCACGGAGTGTCCGTGTCACTTGCACCGGCTAAGTGACACGCGCTGGTAGAGGTAGTAATTGCGACGCCGCAACACTTCGTTGCGCACTACCGGAAGAGCCTGTAGACCACAAAACGATCGCCAGCAAGAGTCTACCTCTCAGAGCCGCGACCGGATTTGCGTGTAGATCCGCGCATTGCTGCATAAAATTCGCCTCGATAATTTAGACGCACGGTTCGCACCAACCCAACCACCATTTTCCTCTTTTCAGAGGGAGCGATGTCTCGGCGGCTAAATAAGCCAGATAACACGACGTCAAACTGGGCTTGATAAATACTAGGACTGCGGGGGATGCTCAGCAGAATGACTCAATGCGTGGAGGATACTGATAACCACGGAAAGGAATTAGCTGAGGACGCGAGATGAACCAATCTCTGAAGAGGAAGGGGGTTGCAGAGCCAGAATTGCTGGCGAATGTGGAAACAGGCTTTCCCAGTTGGCATCCGAAGGACTACAATTTCATGTTCGGTACTCGTGAGCTTACTGTCACGCGGCACTCAATTCGCGGACTGACGACCCTTATTTTTCAGCATTGTCCGCTTTTTTCCATGGTCTACGGCAGGGCCCATTGGCAGGGCACATCGATCTGCTCGCCGATCACTTGGCAGCCCACGGCTTTTCTCGCGTCCACAGCCGAATCCAGCTCCGGCTCGTCGGGCATTTCAACCGTTGGCCTCGCCCATGACGTCCTGCTTCTTTTGGACATCGATAATCTGCTGTTCTGCTGTTGAGCCGCCTCGAAGCTCAATCGCATGCTCGATACTCCGTTGTCCGGCATTGGAGGCTTCAAGGATGGTTACGTCTGTAGGAACATGGCCCGCAAATGGCAATCCCACTTTTTTTGCTTCATCGGCGATGGCGAAATACGATTCCCGAGATAGGCCGTCATATGTTTTGAGGAAATCCGCGCCCTTTGCCTTCAGCGTATCTACTTCGCGGCGCGCCTCGTCCGCATTTGCAACTCGAACGGCATAGTTGTCCGGGGTCGGCCCGCCGGGGCCATCGACAATCGGCCCGCTGACGAACATGCGCGGTCCGAAGAGTGTGCCATTCGCAGTGTCTCGCTTCCACTGAAATACCTTCTCCTGCTCGCCGCCCATGTTGCGCAGACCAAGAACACCGTTCGCGATGTACATGGGGAAGTCGCGATCCACGTGGGTGATGTGGGTGTGCATGTCCCAGAGCGCAGGGATGAGAAACCTGCCGCGACCATCGATCTCATCCGCATCAGGAGATAGCTTCGCCGTCCGGACGCCCACAACGCTACTGATGCGGTCGCCGCGGATGAATACCGTCTGGTGAGGTTGCAACGTTCCGCGCGCTACGTCGATCACCGTGACATCGCGGATGACGATATCGCGGTGCACCACAGCACCGGGTGCCTGAGCCTGGCGGATTAGCCTGCGAGCAGGCGGGAGATGGATGGTGCTGTCTCCGGCAGGGTTCAACGCGACCCCAAGAGAGCCAAAGAGCATGACCGAGAGCGTCCACCCTCGGAAGAGGTCGAACGGTGTCAGTCCGCCGTGCGCAACCACCGCATACTGACCGGCAAGCAAGGACTGATTGGGGGTAGTTCTCTGCTCCAGTGCGTCAGGAAATGCGTGGACAGTCCACTGTCGGACGAAAGAGAGCAGCGCGTCCCAGTAGAGGGCGGAAATCCCATGGCTTTGCAGTGCGTCTTCGAAATCCAAGGCCATCTCGGAGCCGAACTCATGTTGAAATTCCGCCGGGTGCATCCTGAGAATGAATCTGTACAAGCGCCGCTGGAGAGTGCTCATACCTGCTTCTCCTCGTTCAGGCGCAGACAACGTTTGGCTTCGCGTAGGACTCTCGTCAGGCGCTCGGTCTCTGCGGCTAGCACCGAACTCCCCATCTCGCTCAGGTGATACCTGCGACGCGATGCCGTCTCGGAGCTGTGTGCTTCGGACTCCTCAACGAGGCCGAGCTTCAGGAGTTTTTTGAGGTTGTCGTAGAGCGTTCCCGGGCCAATCTTGTACTGGCCGCCCGATTGCCGGGCCACCTCGAGCATGATGCCGTATCCGTGAAGGTCCCCGCTGGTGAGAGCCAGCAGAACGTGCAGCGTGGCCGGAGAGAGAGGAAGAAGGTGATCGTATTCAGACCTCATATTCGAAATACGATATATCGGATTCCGAATAATTGTCAAAGAGCTCGCCAACCTCCCTGGTTGCGCCTTCGTCGTGGTGTCCGGGGCGAGTGGTCGGCCATCCGGAATGTATGGTACGCAGCCGCGTTGCTGGGGAGGAGTTCTGCGATGGCTTGGTCAAGCGCCTGTACTGTTCTTGCTTTGGCGTTTCGCAGTAGCTGTTTGAGTTTGGCCCAGGCCTTCTCGATGGGATTGAGGTCGGGCGAGTACGGGGGCAGATAAAGGAGCAAGAACGAGCTCACTCGCCTAAGGCTGGATGAGGGTGATGTGCCTTCCGGCATAGTGCTGATCGGTCAACAGAACTGTTTTTCCCCCTTGGGCGACAGTGAGGCCGGCGTATGTGGGAGGCACCTGCTTGAGCGTTGCGTACAGGGATGTCACCTTTGTTTCGGGATTGAAGAGGCGAATTGCGCTGGATGATGCGCCGCGGTCGAGATAGAAGATTCCCCTGGAAGTTACCTGCCAGTATCCCCAATAGCCTGCAGATGGCTGCGTGAGGACCTGCGTCTCTGGTCCGGCCGAGGGTGAAACCCGCCAGATTCCGTCCTCATCGCCGCGGGTGTAATAGAGCCATCTGCCATCGGGAGATTCCTGCGGGACGATCCCGTCTCCGGTGGTCACCGGCTGTGGGTCCCCTCCTGCTGCAGATATGCGCCAGAGCTGCCATCGATCGCCTCGGTTGGAGCGGAAGTAGATGGACTGGTCGTCATGCGACCATCGCGGAGTAATATCGTTTGCATCGCCAAAGGTGAGTTGTTTTGGGCGTCCTCCGGCGACGGGTACGCAGAAGATGTGCGAGTGGCCTCCGGGGCGTGAATCAAAAAGGATTTTGTTGCCGTGATTGGACCAGGAAGGGCTCCCGGTGAGCGGGCCGCCCATGAAAGTCAGTTGGCGGAGTTGGTCTCCAGCCTGGGAGGCGATCCATATCTCTTGGTTGCCCGAGCGTCTGGACTGGAAAGCGAAGAAGCGTCCGTCTGGCGAGAGAGACGGGGCTGAGTCCTGCTGGGTGGAGGTCAGAACCGCATCAGACTGCACCGAGGTTTCTTTGCCGGAGCTCTGTTGGAGGCGAAGGATGCTCCAGATGGCGGAGCCTTGGGTGTAGGCCAGCTCGCCGGCCTTCGGTCCCACTGCCGGCTGATAGGCATCTTCGGTTCCCACCGGCAGGCGCTCGGGGATCTTATCTTTCAAACCGATCTTCCAAAGGCCGTACTTACCGCCGCGGTTGGAGGAGAAGACGATGAAGGAGCTATCCGCAGCCCAAGCGAGGCTGTCGATGTTCATGTGGTCGTGCGTCAGCTGGAACAACTCGCCGGTGGTAGTGGACATGAAATAGATATCCCGGACGGCGGTTTCGCTCGCCCGGGTAAACGCAATCCATCTGCCGTCGGGTGAGTACGCCGGGTTCAGATCACCCTCCCAGCCTGCGGGTGGCGTGGTAATCGATCTAGTATTGAAGGTATGCAGATCGAGCAGGAAGATAGAGGAGTCTGGAGCCGTGCCGGAGTGGTCCGGATAGATCAGGGACTTACCTGAGGGGGCCCAGGAGAGCGCACCCTGTTCCCAGTGGCTCGGTTCCTGCGGGATCAGTAGTTTACGGGGAGCCGCCTGCGAGTTCACGTCCGCAACCGAGAGGCTGAGACCATCCTTCGATCTCACCAGATAGGCGATCCGCCTCCCGTCTGGTGACCAGGTGGGACTGAACTGTTCGTCGGCGTCGGAGGTGAGCTGCTTTACCTCTTCGGTGCCAATGGTCTTGGTATAAATCCTTCGGGAGGCGGTGTCCTCTGGGATCCAGACGAACGCAATCTGCTTTCCGTCAGGAGAAAACGCTGGTTGGATCTGCTCACCGGAGTACGAGGTGAATTGGATCGTCCGAAAGGAGATAGGGGCTCCAACCAGTTTCACTTTACTCCTTTGGTAGGACCACGTAGTGAGAAGTGTGACGAAAATCAGACCCGCAACCGAGACGATTCGCCAAATCATCTGGCGGCCAAGCGAGCTGGAAACTTGGGAATGCACCGAGGGAGGCGTTGGAGCCGGGTTGGAAGAGTCCGGGATGGCCGCCAAGTTGTCTTGAGTTTCGACGAGAAGTTCAGAGACGGGGGCTACGAGCCTGTAGCCGACTTTTGGGATCGTTTGAATGAAATGGGGCGTATGGGGATCATCCTCGGTGATTCGCCGCAGGATAGAGATACATCGGATAAGGACGTCGTCAGTGACGAAGGTATCGGGCCAGACGGCAGAGATCAGCTCCTCCTTAGGGACGACCCTACCCTGCTGGGCGGCGAGGGCAAGGAGCACTTTCATGACTTTGGGCTCGATGTGGCGTACCACTTCGTCCTTCGTCAGTGAGTTGAGCTCGGCGTGAACTATCCATTCTCCCACCCGAAGATCTGTCCTGCGCTCTTCCACGCTTGCTCTGCTTTCCTTCAAGCTACTCATTCAAAAGTATTTGTTATCCCTCAGAAAACCCTCGGACAACCATCACTCTCTCTTCGGGATCATCGCGTCGTCATCTGCATAGGGTTCGGAACGCGTTCGTTGTTTGTTTTCAGAGGAAACTAAAGTGAATCAGTCGAAAAGATCGTTCAGTTTTATTAATAGATTCGTTAATAACGGTCAGGATCGCGCCCTGATCCTGTCGGTCGAATTTACCGTTCATCCGCTTTATAAAATTGTATTTTCTGCAGCGCTTGTCCTGCTGGCCTGCTGTCTGCCTGCGTTCGCGCAGGTCACCTCGGGCACCATTCTCGGCTCCGTTCAGGATATATCGGGAGCCATCATCCCCGGGGCGAAGGTGACTGCGACCGCTCCGAATCTTGGCATTACCCGGACAGTAACTTCGGCCGACAACGGCACCTTCTCTCTCTCAAACCTGCCGGCGACTACCTATCATCTCACTGTGACCGCCAAGGGGTTTCAAACCCTCGAAAAAGACGGGGTCATCCTCAGCTCCGCCGACAAATTAAACGCAGGAACCTTCATTCTTAAGGTCGGCGCCGAGGCCACCAGCGTCACCGTGACCGCGGATTCTGGCCAGCTCCAGATCCAGGCGAACTCCGGCGAGAGGTCAGACCTCATCACCGGAAAACAGCTCAACGACGTCGCTCTCAACGGCCGCAACGTCCTCGATATCATTCGCGTCGTTCCGGGTGTCTCGGGCGTAGGATCCTTCGGCGCCTCTGGTACGGGCGGTCTCACCTCCTACAGCGTCAACGGTACCCGGCAAAACCAGCACGACTTCACCCTCGATGGGGCTTCAAACGTGGATGTGGGCGACAACGGTGGAACCCAGGTGACCATCAACACCGACGCCATCGCCGAAGTAAAGGTTCTCACGTCGAACTATCAGGCCGAGTTCGGCAAGGCAGGGGGCGGGTCTTTCGTGGTCACCACGCGCGGTGGAACCAACGACTTTCATGGTAACGTCCACTACTTCCACCGCAACGAAGGCATGAACGCGAACGACTGGGTGAGCGATCACAACAACACCCCCAAGCAGCTCTACCGCTACAACACGTTCGGCTACCAGATCGGCGGTCCCGTCCTCAAGAATAAGCTTTTCTTCTTCTTCTCCAACGAGTTCTACCGTCAGCTCGTCCCAGGAAGCCTCAACCAGTACCGCACCGCCACTCAGCTTGAGCGGCAAGGCGACTTCTCGCAGAGCGTCGACAGCAGCGGCAACCCCATCCAGATCTTCAACCCCGCCACTGGCGCTCAGTTCGCAGGTAACAAGATCACGCAGGCGGCTTTGACGCCTGCGCAGCAGGCCAGCTTCGCCCAGGTGCAGAAGATACTCAATCTTTATCCTCTGCCAAACGTCTCCAATAACAACACCTATAACCGGCAGGACCCTCTCTCCTCCACCCATCCCCGTACCGAGTACATCGGTCGCGTGGACTACCAGATCTCGCCGTCCGAACGCGTCTTTGCCCGTTATATCAATAATCAGGACACGCAGACCGGACCGATGGGTTCCTTCGGTATCCAGTGCCTCGGGTCGCTGCAATTCGCTGGTGGCTGCACCGACAAGCAGCCAGGCTGGAACCTCTCGGTGGACCTTACCAGCACCCTGAAGCCTACTTTGCTCAACGAACTCACCGTGGGACCAAGCGTCTATCACTCCAGCATCGCCGGCGTGAACGGCAACATCACGGTTGGCGCGAACAATATCAACCTGCCTCTGCTGTTTCCGGTCTCCGGAGGTACTTCGATTCCAGACTTTGGTTTCAGCGGGAACGGGCAGAACTATCCGTCCACCTACTTCGGTTCGACACCGTGGCACCAGGCAACGACGACGATCACAGCCAATGACAATCTGACATGGAGCCTGCACAGTCATACCGTCAAGTTCGGCGCCTTCTACCAGCGCGCCCGCAAAGACCAGATCAGCTACGGCAACTCCAACGGCCAGTTCAACTTCAGCAACACCTGCACTGGATCGCTGGGTTGCCTCACCTCCAGCACCTCCAACAGTGGATCTCCCTTCGCCAGCGCTTTGCTGGGCTCCTTCAACAGCTTCGACCAGTCCAGCGCTCGGCCCACAGGCTATTTCCGTTACAACCAGGTGGAGTTCTACACGCAGGATACCTGGCAGGTCTCGCCTCGTTTCACGCTCGACTACGGAGTCCGCTTCGTCTACATCCCGCCGCAGTACGATGCTAAAAACCAGATTGCTCTCTTCACGCCATCTGCTTACAACCCGGCCAATGCAGTATCGATCGATACCGGCGGCAACATTATTCCGAGCTCCGGCAACCGGCTCGATGGCATGACCTACGCCGCCAATGGAACGCTGCCGAAGGGCGGATGGAACAGTCGCGGCATCATGTACGAGCCTCGTCTTGGAGCCTCCTACGATATCTTCGGCGACAACAAGGGTGTTCTGCGCGGCGGCTTCGGAATCTCTCACGACCGCGAGCAAGGCAACCTGATCTTCAATACCGTCTTCGGCAACCCTGCTCTCGTCACCACCCCAACCGTCCCTTACAGCACGATCCCACAGATACCCACGGCTGCCCAGTCAAACTCCGGCGTGCTTAGCGGGATCTATGGTGCGGACATAAACGGTCAGGTCCCGACTGTCTACAGCTACAGCCTTGGCATCCAGCGTGAGATTCTCCACGAAACCACGCTCGATGTGGCCTACGTAGGCACCCAGGGCCGTCACCTTGTCACAGCTCGTGACCTCAACACCATCCCCTACGGCACAACCTTAACCCGTGCCGCACAGGATCCGAGCCAGTTTCCCGGCGGTGTCGTTCCGGCCGCCGAGCCCAACCTTCCGCCCGAGTACGCCGCCGCAGGATACGCCTTCAGCGGGCGGTACGCCTACACTCAGAACTTCCTCTCTCCGTACAAGGGTTACGGCCAGATGGAGTACTACAAGTTCGACGGAACCTCGAACTATAACGCGCTACAGGTCTCGGTGCAGCGGCGCTTTGCCCGCGGCCTCACTTTTGGCGGTGTCTACACCTGGTCCAAAACGCTGACCACCTCCAGCGCAGACGAGAGCTTCGTCGATCCCTTCAATCCGCGCAAATACAGCTATGGCGTCGCGAGCTACGACCGTCCCAACGTCGGCGCGATCAACTATATCTATGATCTCCCGAGTCTCGCCCGGCGCTTCAATGGTCCTCACTGGCTCAGTTATGTTACCGATGGCTACCAGCTCTCCGGCCTCGCCAGCATCATGAGCGGCCAGCCCGTAAGGAATGCCCTCTACTCGCCCGCAAACCAGATCACTGGCGGCTCGCAGTTCAGCAAGACGCCTCCCCTCTGGGTAGGTGTCGATCACCAGGGCAACCTTATTCTGCCCACTATCGGGCAGCCCAACCTCGGCGCACCCGGCAGCCTTCGTCAAGGCGGCATGGTCACCTGGGACTCCTCCATCTTCAAGAACTTCCCCATCGGAGAGCCAGGCAAAGGCCGTTCCATCCAGCTTCGCGGCGAGTTCTTCAACGTACTCAACCATCCGAACATCCTGACGCGCGATTACAACGCGAACGTTACGCTGCCAACTTACAACGGAAACGGAACCTTTACGCCGCTCTCCATCGCAAAGGACACCAACTGGGGTCAGCCCACAGCAGCCTTTGGAGCCGCTGGTCCCGGTGGCCCACGCGTTATCCAGCTCGCCGCAAAGGTTTACTTCTAAACGCAGCTGTACCAGCCGGGCTATCGCCAAGCGCGGTATGCCCGGTTTTTTTTCTCTGTTTCCCCGAGGAAATATTGTGCTCTCTCTCGCGCTTCGCCACTCCTCTGCTCTTCTGCTTGCTGCATCCTGCCCATTGTTCTCGCAGACTGTAAGCTCGTACCGGTCCACATCCGATCTCTCCAGCGCCCTCGAGGCACAGCCCACCCTCTCTTTCACGCACGCGAGCAGTACATCGCCTCTGGCAATTATCGTGGACGAGCGCAGTCGCTTCCAGACAATGGACGGCTTCGGCATCTCGATGACGGAGGGCTCTGCATGGCTGCTGCACAATCGCATGCCCGCGGCGATGAGTCGTGATGTGATGACAAAGCTCTTCGATCCCTCCAGCGGTATCGGACTAAGTTTTGTCCGGCTACCTATCGGCTCTACCGATCTATCGCTCAATCACTACAGCTACGACGACATGCCCGCAGGCCAGAAAGACCCCGAACTGCACCATTTCTCGACCGCGCACGATGAAGCCTATGTCTTCCCCGTCATACGCGAGGCGTTGAAGTTCAATCCCGCCATTACCGTCATGGCCACTCCGTGGAGCGCGCCCGCATGGATGAAGACCCATGACTCCATGGTCGGCGGTTCTCTTCGCGAAGAGAACATGCCAGCATACGCCGGGTACATCGTCCGATCGCTGCAGTCCCTTGAGAGAGCGGGCATTCGGGTGAAATACTTGACCGTGCAGAACGAGCCGCTGCATGAGACAGAAGACTTCCCCGGCACATTGATGCTTGCGGACCAGCAGAAGCGTCTGATCGGCCGCTATCTCGGACCCGATCTACATCGCGTCGGCCTGCGGACGCAGGTGCTCGCCTACGATCACAACTGGGACCATCCGGAGTATCCTCTCGAGGTGCTCTCTGACCCTGCGGCAGCTCCATTCATGGCTGGATCCGCGCTGCATTGCTATGGAGGCGAGGCGAGTGCCCAGAGCGTAATTCACAATAGATTCCCAGACAAGGGAATATGGATGACGGAGTGTTCCGGCGGCACGTGGCAGAAGAAGGCTCCGCTGGAAGTTACGGCCCATTTGCTGATTGATTCTACCCGCAACTGGGCCAAGGCAGTGGCGCTCTGGGGCATTGTGCTCGATACCGACCACAACCCACACGCCGGCGGCTGCGGAACGTGCCGGGGATTGGTGACGTTAGATACGAAGCGGATGAGCGTCTCCTACACCGGCGACTTTTACGCGTTGGCACAGGCAAGCAAGTTCGTCCATCCCGGAGCAATTCGCATCGATTCGTCATCCTTCGGAAGCGGGAGCTTGGAGAGCGTGGCTTTTCAGAACGTGGATGGATCGATCGCTTTGCTGGTCTTAAACGATCGAAGCTACACAGCAAAGTTCGACGTGAGCTGGAGAGCAACGACCTTTCATGCCTCGCTACCACCGGGAGCGCTCGCAACCTACATATGGTCTCCCAAACATTAGCCGTCCACCAGGTAGGCACAGGCTCGAGGTTCTCATGCCGGGTTAAACTGCGGCAGGTCCGCGAGAGTTTCATGCGATGTTACGAATGGCGGGAAGCGCGCAGCGCCTATCTCTCCGGGAGCCCCACGGCCTCCGGCAGCCCCCATTGCTTCATCACCCGCGCATACACATCTACGGGAAGCTCGACCAGCGCGGGCTTGCGCGTCGGATCCACCCAGCGCAGCAGCGCCTCAATGTTCGCTGGCGCCATCGCCATGCAGCCGGCAGTTCCATGCGCAGCGTCCTTCCAAATGTGCAGGAAGATGCACGACCCGTCTCCCCGCAAAGGCTGTGGTCCGCTCACGGGATTCGCAATGCCGTTGTGGTTCACCACAATCCCCCAGCGATACGCCTCGCCCACATCGCGCATGTGCTCGGAGCTCTTCCAATCGACCGTCACCTTCGAGCGATCGACGATGCGGTTGTAGGACGCGGAATCCACATCATCCACACACTCTGTGGAAGCCGTGAGGCTGAGATACGGCAGCGTCATTCCGGCCAGTGGCTCCGTCGCAAACCCGAAGGCGGTCCCCAGCCCAAAGACTCCCGCAGGCGAGCGCCCATCGCCCTCACGCTTCATCGGATCTGACACCGCCTGAACGCCGTCGAGCGCAACCGCACCGAGTCCCCACGCCATACCGTGCTTTCCTGTGACGATCGAGATGGCGCCATCCACCGGCTGCCACGCTTCACCGACCTTCGCCCGCTCGTAGCGTTGCAGCCGCCCTTGAAGGCTGTTCCAGTCCGGCGTCGTCACCACGATCATCTGTGTCGACCCCGCCGCAACGTCGCCCGTCTTTGCAAAGCTCGTTCGACCGGAGACCACAATCACGGCGCAACACATCACAAGCAGCACAAGCATCGTTCTCATACGAGGCAGTGTAAGCTACCGCGCTCTCACCGGACCGCGGGCGTAGCCCGCGCGGCGATGATGGCCCTGTGAGATCTCCTTCCACAGGTCCCACAGGAACATCACCACCGAGATGGCCAGCGCGACCTTGAAGCCGAAGGTGATGCCTGCGTTGATCCCGTCGAGCGACCTGAGGTTCTCCGCCGAGATCTCCGTGCCCGCCACAAAGAACGTCCTGACCTGCACCATGATCACGAGGATTAGGATGCCCATCGCATTCACCGCAAGCTGCAGCAGCCGCGCACGCGCCTTAGCGAGGGCAGCAGCTTCGCCATCTTCAGCGGCAGCATCGCGATCAGCAGCCCCACGATCTGCCAGTAGAAGACGTGCCAATCCGGGGTCAGCCCGAACGGAATCCCGTTCACCACCTTTGCGCCCGGCCCGATGATCAGGTACGGATGATTCGGCACCCCGAGCAGCCAGACCACGATCAGCAAGCTCACGATCAGGTCCGCAACGTCGTTCGCCAGCGGGTGCTTCTTCTGCCCCGGCTCCAGCGCGGGAAGATCGCGCACGGTCCACCTCGGCAGCGTTAACTTCGGGATGTAACGGCCCTGCGCGTACTCGAAGACCGCGAGGCCCAGCGTCATCACTGCCCAGAACGTCAGCGCAACCGCCGGGAAGTGCGCGGCCGCGGCCCCGATCCTCTGCCCCAGGTCCTGCCCCGAGCCCGACTGCACGATCGCTGAGGCCAGCTGCACGACGCCATACGCCGCCAGCACTAGCGGAAAGCTGCGCTTCAGCGTGTACCAGTAGAAGGGAAACAGCTGCGGCCCAATCAGGAAGTGCTGCGGACCGTAACGCGCCGCCACCAGCACTGGCATTCCGTGCGCCTCCAGCACCTGGGCCACCTCGGCCTCGGTCAGCGGACGACCTGCGGTGTCCTCGCGGCCTTCAATCTCTGCCTCAAGATTGGCCCTCAGCTCGGCCAGCGTGTCGGCGCGGCCGCGCGCCGGAAGATGCTCTCCAACAGCCTGTAGATAACGCTCCAGAAGCTCCATCGCTATCGCTCCTTATCGACTTTCTTGCCCGCCACGATCCTTCCCAGCGAGTCGTTGATCCCGTTCCACTCCGCCAGCAGTAGCCCCAGAATTCGCTCACCCTCGCCCGGGAGCCGGTAGAAGCGCTTCTTTGCACGCCTGCGGCAACGTCTTGCCATTCGCTACTCCCACCTCAACCTGCCGAAGCAGGTTCACGATCTGCTCCGCTGTATGCTTCTTGCCTCGCGTCATACATAGCTCCTCTTGTTCCAGTTTTATCTCTTCTCAACTGGTACAAAAAGCGCCGGGCACTCCAGGTACATCAAAAGCTGCGCTACACTAACAATCCAACTGGTACAAAAGATCGGGTAGGCCACTGCTGAGACACGACGGAACAAACGAAGAATGAAGGAACTTGAGGCAGAGGATGCGGCCAAGCGTGGCGGATGGCTGTCAATTGTAATCCGCTTCCTCAGAAAGTGACGCCATGCGGAAGGTCAACTCGATTGTTTCGTGTGATACCCTCAACCTCGCACAAAAATGCACATATATGACACAGTCGAGCCGTAGGCCATCCGTCTCTGCTCATGTCCCTTCGGTGAAAGTTCCCTCCCATTTAAGACCTTTACAAGCTCCTCCTGTCTACAGATCGCGCCGACACAGTCCTCAGCCCCACCAATCTACCGGCCAACACAGGGAGTCCAAGCGGCACAACTTAAGGCTGCTATGGTACAAAACCAATCTTTGCAGGCTCCTCCTGTTTATAAGCCGCAAACCGTGGCAAGGGCTTCGGCCCCACCCCTCTACCGGCCAATGCAGGGACTCCAGGGCGCGCAACCTAAAAGCGCAGTACCTGGGACTCATGTGAGCCCACCTCCCGCCGCAGTTCTTGTGTCCAACTCGGTGGCTCCGGAAGTGATGAGGGTTATCAAACCCATGTTGATCTCTGGCGGACCCAGCGGAACGGTGCAACTGGCCAGGAGTAAATACCTACCATCGGGATCGCATGCGTATTTAGGGCCCACCTTCACGCACGGAGGACGAGGATATCCCGAGAAAGACTATGGGACGTTATTGATCCGATCGTTCGAACGGGAACTGGGGACAGAATCCCGAGTCGTGTATCACCTCAGCATCCCGTACTCCAACGAGCGACAGACTCGTTTCGAATCCATCCATGTGTCGTTCTATTTCGTAGATGCATTCGATGGCAGGAAACACAAGCTGTTTCAGCATGACTATGATGCGAACGATTTCAGTTGGGTGGGCATTTCCAACTCGACAGTGTGCGGTGATTTTCTGAGGAGGGACGCCGCATCTGACTTAGGTTTGCGCAATGCCGCGGATGAGACCATCGAGAAGTTCTCACAAAAATATGACTCTGCGCGGGATTCGGTCAGGGCCAACGAAAAACGCGAACTGGAAAGGATCAAGGACGACACACCTAAAAAACGTGAGAGAGACAGAAAGGAAAACCTGAAGAAGTCGGAAAAGCGTCACAAGAAGCGTCGACAGCAAGAGAGTGTGGTCGCTAGTGTCATTGCTGAAAAGCAGGCTCAGCTCGCTCGCCCCCTCAGCTTCAAAGAGCGTGCTGATATATACGAAAAGCATTCTTGAGTGGAGACGTGACAACTAGAATCACTCTCAACCCCATGACGCAGGAAAATAGAGGTAAAGCGATGGAAGGTGGAGAATATCCCTGCATGTGAGGAAGGAATGGCCCTCGCTTACTCCTTTCTAGAGAGTTGTGCGTCTGCTTTCGCCTCAGGAAATCTGGCGAACTTCGATGCACGGTTTGAGAACTACATGAGGCACCTGTATCTGTGCGAAAAGTGCGAGGAACTATAAGGAGAACATCCTCCGCGCTGCTACCCTGTCGCTGTCGTTTTGCCAATTAGTTGGCACATTTTTGTTCGGATTATCTGGCACACTATCGTTCCTGGCGTACGCCGCGCTGATCCAGAGGAGCGTCGGAAGCTTGGAATCCGGTCCGAATATGCCTGCCCCACACAATTTCATCCCCGATTCGGGGCCGGTGCGCCAAATTATTAGCTCAGAAGTGTGCCAGATAATGCGACAAGCAACAGCTCAACTTACGGCGCTTTCCATAGGACCGACTCGGTGCGCTTGGCCCCGTTGTCAATCTCGTCGTGCTGATTCATGGGGATCACCTCAGCGCTAATGAGAGAACAGTCTAGGGTCCCAAATCACTGTTTCTGGAGAAGTCGTCTTGATGCGCACAAAGTCTGGATGATCGGGATTGATGAGAACATTGAATTCCCTGCCTTGCAGCACAACACTCGGCACGAGAAGAACTGCCGAGCGACGCTCGTCGAGCCATTGATCGCCGAAACGCCGGCTGACAATGAGATCATCCGCAGCCCACCCTTCAAGTTCATCGCCTGCGATGGTTTCAATCGAAACATTCTCAGGTATGGAGATTTCGACGACAGCTTGGGTTTTGGGGACGACTCCAAGATTTGCGTGTACCAAAACTTCAAGCAACGCCCCGGCGTAGGTTTGTGCGGCGTAGATGACGCGCTTCCCCGCTGAGTTCCACCTGCCGCCGTTGAGGAATGCTCCAGTCGGATCAAAGACGGAATGCCGGCGATCAGCAATGCGAAAGGCAAGCATTAGACAGGTAAGCCGTAGAAGAGTTTATCCAGAACTGCTTCAACGGCACGCGCCCCGAGTTCGGTCGTTGCGACTGAAAGCGGCGTCCGACCTGCGAGCTCTGAGTGGGGCTGATTCATCCAGGTCCGCGCTTGATCCGGATCGTCCCAAGTATATTCTGCTGCCGCCATGACGCGCGCTAAACGCTCGGTGCGTTCGCTGACTTGGATTGAAAGGCGCCCCTTGGTCCGTTTCCACGTGGCTGACGGGATGACTTGATCTCGCAGTGCCCGGGCTTCTCTATCGTTCAACGCTATTCGGGCCACAACACGAACAACGGACTGCTTGGAGAGACCGCGGGAAACAGCACCATCTAAATCTGCAACCGTATGGACTTCACCTTGAATTCCGAGAATGTCAGCTATCGCTTCGGGCTCGATCATGGAATCCTCCACTTGGATCATTATATCCCTAATTGAGGATCAAGTGAGCTATTTCTGCTCATCTCACTCTGCAATGTTCAACTATCGACCAGACCGCCCAGTCGCTCAGGGTGTCGCGATTGACCTTCCCGCTCTTCGAGACCGAGCGCAGCAGCCGGCCTTTGTCGATGCCGGCCACAGTCGTCCAAACGTCGATGCCCTGCTTCACCCAGATGGGGATGGCGACGGTGCGGATGCGCCGGCCCTTGCCTTCGAGGTCGGCCAGGACCCACCCTCCCTCGCGTTGCTGGATGGTCGCGACCTCGAGCTCGGCCAGTTCGTTGCGCCGCAGGGCGCAGCCGACCAGAAGGGCGAGGATCACGTAGTCGCGTTTGCCCTTCAGGGTGGAGCGGTCGGGAACGGCCAGTAGCTCCTTGGCCTGCTCCCGGGTCAGCCAATTGCCCAGTCGGGTTCCCTTCTGGCTAATGTTGGGGACGTCGGTCAGGCTGGCCGCCTCCTCCTGCCCGATCATGCCGGTGCGCCTGGCCTCGCCCACCAGCTTGCGCACCGCGGAGAGCCGGACGTTTATAGTGGATGGCGAGAGCGACTCCATGCCCGCCCGCCACTCCATTAATAAGGACCGGGAGAGAGGCCGGCTGGCCCAGAAGGCCAAGAGGTCGTCCAGCGCCTTGGCGTAGTTGCGCTTAGAATGGGGCGTCACCGCGTCCAGGACCAGCTTGCGCAGCCTGACCTGGGCGGGGGTAAGGGCGAGGGGCTCCCCTGCCCTGCTTTCGGGTGGGACAGGCGCCAAAACCAGCTGGTTCAACGTGCCGCAAGTTTTGCCGATCTGTTCCATCGACCAACCTTCCGCGACGCAATATCGACCGACTCGGACTGAGGAGAATGATGCCGCGACCAGCCTGCTCGCCTCTCGCCTCGCCTCACTTCTTAAGCCCCCTGATTGTCCCCCTGACTTCAACGGGCTGCCCTGTTTCGGTCGTTACCCCCAAACGTTCCACTGAGTCGCAACGCCTCTCCGCTAGTTCCCTTTCGACAACATGGCCCACCGTCTCGACCTCTGATCGAAGCCAGTTGCGCCCGCTCGGCCGCTAGAAAACGCTTTCGAAGGAAGCGTTTCCGGCGAAAGACACGGGCCGTTCGGTCCTTCCCTGCCCTTTCCCCTCAATTCTCTCGCGCTCGCTCGCATTTTTTCGTTCATTCGCGCATTTTCGTGCATTTGCGAAGACCCCACTCCAGCGAGTTGTAGCGCTGACAGGAGGAGTTTTGACTTCCCCAAAACCTTTGAAGTTCGAGAAGAAGTCCGGTGACCACGAGACGATCTTCCTGAATCACTACGACTGGCTGCTGGACTGGGCCAAGCAACTTACCCAGGGCGCTTCTGAAGAAGCCGAAGACCTGGTGCAGGACCTTTACGTTCGGTTCGTGCAGATGACGTCCGGTCCGGACCTCTCGAGTGACGATCAGATTCGCGCCTACCTTTATATGTCGCTCAAGAACCTATTCATCTCTAAGAAGTTGCGTAACGGCCGCGACGCGATCTCCGGGCTTCTTGCGGTGGACTTTGATTCGGTCGAATTTGCCATGTCTGCCGTCGATAGGAGCCAACTCCTGCATGTCCGCGGGGACCTGGCCGGCATCTGTGAGTACGCCTGCATCCGCCGGAAGACCAGCCGCGCTGCCGCAGCGCTTATCCTCAGATTCTTTCTCGGCTATCTACCGACCGAGGTGATGGCCCTGCTCAGGGCAAAACGATCCAACCTTGACACGCTCCTCGATACGGCACGGCTTGAGGCGAAGGCCTACCTTAATCGCCCTGGTGCTCTTCGCTTCCTGAGCCGCAGTGAGAGGAAGCCCCCATCCTTTCCGCGTTATCTACCGGAACAATCGGAAGCCCTCTTTGCGGAGTTGCAGCGGCGCATCTTCTCGGAGCCAGAGGGTACTTGCCTTCCACCCGAAGAGTTGCGGGACAGATATCTGCTACCCGACGCGCCTCCCTTCACCACACCGGAGATCGCCCACCTCGTCAGTTGTCGCATTTGCCTCAACCGGGCCAGGCTCCTGCTGGAACTTCCCGATCTGACACTCCGGTTTTTTTCTGAGAGCAATACGCCAAAAGACACAAATCCACCAACCGCCAGAACTGGAGAGGAAGGTCTGAAAAAACTCCGTCGCAAGCTTCGGGAGACCTATGAGCATCGTCCGAAAAAGCTCCAGATCGTAGTTGACGGTGAAGTCAGAGGCGTACAGACCATCACCGGCGCATCGAGTAAGTTTCAGATCAAACTCGCACCTCTGTCTCAGCCAGGTTTCGTGGAGGTTCTCAGCGAACAGGGACTCGGACTTCTGTATCTCGACCTGCAGCAAGAGACGCTGGATGTGCCTGCGCCCGCAACGTCGGCGGTCGAGCTCAGTGATGGCCGCCACCTTTCCGTGACCCTGACCCTAGTGGGCGGAGCGCCGGTCGTCGATCTCTCTTACTACGATCCATTGCTGGAAGTAGGCACCGAAGATCCTCTGCCAGCTTCCGCTTATGGCTCGACCTCGCTCGAGCGCGGTTCAGGGCGGGTGGGACAGATCAGCCTGGAGCAGTCTCAGAAGGAGGGCGGCTGGCGCTCGCGTCTCATATCGAAGTTCAAGTCCCGACTTCCATGGAATATTGGCATGGCGATCGGGTTCGCCATGCTCATCGCGCTGGGC
>Ga0193743_1000380_pt1 | contig 35206 bp, 23 predicted proteins | sample L2c2metaG_FD_143038 | JGI IMG/M metagenome (GOLD analysis project Ga0193743, IMG submission 143038) | Soil microbial communities from a riparian zone of the East river system, Colorado, United States - L2c2 | ecosystem: Environmental > Terrestrial > Soil > Riparian zone | place: USA: East River... | reverse complement strand
CACAAATCCAAACCACGGCCGGGCCTTCTTTTTCGACCGCGACAACGCCTGGGGAGCGCGGAATCCTTTCACGCAACTGGCCCAGTTACAACCCGATGGCACGGTCGCTGCTGTGCCGTTCGCGCCTACCGACAATCGCCAGCAATGGGGAGTTGCTCTCGGCGGTCCCGTCCGTACCGATAGGATTTTCTGGTTCTTCACCAACGACCAGTTCCACCGCAACTTTCCTGCCATCTCTCGCCCCGGCAACATCACGACTTTTTTCAATCGACAGCTCACCTCGTCTGACCTTGAAACTCTGCGCGAGCGGCTCGGCGTGCCGCTGCCCAGCTATGCACTGGAGCAATACCAGCAGTTCGTCTCCGGCCTGATGGGCGAAACCGGCCTGGTGCCGCGTACGGCCAGCCAGATCATCCTTTTTCCAAAACTGGACTGGCAGCTTAACGAGCGCAATCACATCTCGGTCCAGTACAACTACCTGCGCTGGAACTCGCCGCATGGCGCGCTTACCCAGACCGCGGCCAGCTACGGTATCTCGAGCTTCGGCGACGATCACGTCACCGACGATGTGCTCATCGGCCGCTGGAATACCTTCCTGACCGCTAACCTGATGCACGAGCTCCGCGTGCAGTATGGCCGCGACTTCGAATCGGAATTTAGCGCTCCACCGTCGGCATTCGAGCAGCCTTTCAGTCAGAATGCGTTCGGCCGTTCGCCGCAGATCACGCTGATCGGCTCGGGCAGCGGGCTGCGCATCGGCAAACCGCCGACGCTCGACCGCGCCGCTCTCCAGACGAGCACCGCACGCAGGTCGCCAGCACCTTCAGCTATGTACGCGGCAACCACACCATCAAGCTCGGCTACGACTTCAACCACGTCCTCGACGGCATCGACAGCATCTACAACGGCAACGGCAGTTACGATTACTCCAGCCTGCTCGACTTCGCGTCGGACGCGCTCGCGCCGAGCCGTTGCGACGCCAATGGCAACGCCGTCGGTACTTCGCCCTGCTACAGCCACTACACGCAACAGCTCGGTCCGCAGGTCTTCAGCTTCGACACCAACGACTATGCAGTTTTTCTCAGCGATGAGTGGAAGGTGAAGCGCCGCCTTACGCTCTCCTACGGTTTGCGCTACGAGTACGAACAGCTTCCGCCGCAGAACAGGCTGCTGCCCAATCCCGCGCTGCCGCAGACTGGATTCGTCCCTCGCGACCGGAACAATTACGGCCCGCGCGTCGGCGCCGCTTACGACCTTACCGGGCACGGCAACACCGTTTTGCGCGGCGGCTACGGCATCTACTTCGGCCGCATTATCAACTCCACCATCTTCGCCGCCTACACCGAGACCGGCTCACCCGCCAGCCAGCTTGGCTACTACTTCCGCCCCGGCGATCCCGGCGCGCCTTCGTTTCCATACATCTTCAGCGGGCGAGCTGTTGTGCGGGAGAAGCCCACCGCCGATTACTTCGATCCCAACTTCCAGAATCCGCGCATCGCCCAGGCCGAGGTCTCGCTCGCGCAGCGCATCTCCGGCAACACCGAAGTGACGGTCAGCTACCTGCGCAGCACCGGGCAGGACCTGCCCAACTTCATGGACACTAACATCGACCTCGCGACCGCCGTCCCTATTACCTACACCGTCAAGGACCCGCAACATCTGGGGCCGCTCAAGCAGGCGACCTACTCGACCCACCTCTTCACGCAGCGGCTCAACCCGGCCTACGGCTCCATCACCGACATCAACAGCATGGTCGGCTCGAATTACCCAGGCAATGGTGTCAAAGTTGCGCACAACGGCGGCCGCTGGCTGCATCTGCGCGCCAGCTACACCTACGCACACGCGCAGGACGACAACCAGAACGAGACCACCTTCAGCGACGCCAATGATGTGCTCGATCCCACCGACCTGAGCCTGGAATACGCCGATTCAAACTTCGATGTCCGCCAGCGCGCCACCGCGGGCATCGTTCTGCGGGCACCGTGGAAGCTACAGGGCTGGCGCGGTGCGCTGGCCAACGGCTACGCGCTTGCGCCGACTGCTACGGCGCAGACCGGGTTGCCGTACTCCATGCACACCGGCGGATCGATTCCGTATCTGCGCTACGTCAATGAGTTTGGACAGACCGAAAAACTCACAGGGCTCGCCGGCAGCATCAACGGCTCCGGCGGCGCAACCTGGATCCCCGCGGTTGGGCGCAACACCTACCGCTATCCCGGCACCTACACCATCGATCTCCGCGCATCACGCACTGTTCCGGTCAGCGAGAAGGCGCGGCTCGAGCTGATGGTGCAAGGCTTTAACTTGCTGAACCATCAGAACGTTACAGGTATCAGCACGATCGGTTACGAGATCAGCGGAGCCTCCAGCGCCAGCGCCAATCCAACACTCACGTGGCAGCCGACATTCAGCACCGTGACCAACAGCAACAGCACCAATCTCTACCGCGAGCGCCAGCTCGAACTGGTGCTCCGGCTTCGTTTTTAGCGAGTCCAGTCATCCACAATTAAGACCGAAGTTCCACAATGGGCCGCGCCCGGAACAGCGATTTACCGTGCGTTCATCGGGTTCTGCGAGACTAGGGTGGATAGCGTCGAGTTAGAAGGCCCCATGAGCGGTCCGGCTCGACGTTTAGCTTCCGACGCTAATCCAGCCTTCGGTCCCCAAGTCCGGGCAGGATTTCAACTTGAAGTTTCGATTTTGAGGAGAGCCAGATGTTTACCACAAGACCCCGCAGGGCGCTCGCCCTGCTTGCCCTTGGTGCGGTTACACTCGCACCGGCCACTATCCATGCCCAAAGTTCCGGCGTTGGCACGATCAGCGGTACGGTACTGGATTCCAGCGGCGCTGTCGTCCAGAAAGCCACCGTCGAAATCACGGATACCGATACCGGCGTTAGCCGTACCGTGACCACCAACGAGTCAGGTGACTATGCAGCTCCCTTTCTGCAACCCGGCCACTATGAAGTCGTGGTGAGCGCCGTGGGTTTCGGGCGGAACGATCACAAAGACCTGGTGCTGACCGTCGGGCAGGTTCTCACCGTAGACGCCAACCTGACTACGGGTGGCACCACCGCTGAGGTTCAGGTAACCAGCCAGCCAAACATTATCGACACGGATAAGACCGAGGTCTCCCAAACTATTGGGCAACAGCTGATCAGCAACTTGCCCATCAATGCCCGTAATTGGAGCGCCTTCGTTCTCGCTTCGCCGAACGTTGTGCAGGATGGCGGCACGGGTCTGGTTTCCTACCGCGGCATCTCCGGCTTGTACAACCAGAACTATGTCGACGGCGGAAACAATAACCAGATGCTGTTCTCAGAGGCACGCGGGCGCTCCTCCGGCGCACCCTACGTCTATTCGCTGGACTCCATCAAAGAGTTTCAAACTGAGATCTCCAACTACTCAGTCGAATTCGGCCAGGCAGTGGGCGGTCAGGTCAATGCCATTACCAAATCTGGAACGAACTCCATCCACGGCGACCTTTTCTACTACCTTCGCTATCCGTCGTGGAATGCTCTCGATCCCATCAGCAAGGCCCAGGGCATTGCCACGCACAACCCGTTCCTGTTGACGCAGCCCATCCATCAACAGCAGCAATTCGGCGGCTCAGTGGGTGGCCCCATTCTCAAGGACCGTCTCTTTTACTTCTTCACCTACGACGGTTTCCGTCGCACGGGACGGGTGCTCTACTCCACGACCAGCGACATCTCGCTACAGCCGTCCGGCCCGACCGATTCAACGACAACGATCACGCCGACGCAGTGCCCGGCTACCATCAGCCCCGCCCAGTGTGCGAGTGCGATTCAATTCCTCCTCAACGTGTCCAACACCGGCCAGGCACCGCCTACCCGCTCTGCCAGACAGAACATCTTCTTTCCCAGACTGGACTGGCACATTAACCAGAAGAACGATGCGTTCGTGAATTACAACTTTGCCAACTTCGACAGCACCTTTGGCTATAGCGGTAATCCGACATTTTCAAACAGCTCTCCCAGCACCAACGGTCCAACCAGCTATCACGAGCGCTTCCTGATCGCTGGCCTGACCAGCCAGATCTCCGATCGCTCCGTGAATCAGGTTCACTTCCAATATGGCCGTGACCTCGAAACAGCCGGAGCGAATGCGTCAGGCCCGAGCATCGGACTGTCGAGCCTGATCACCTACGGCATGCCGAATGCACTGCCGCGCGTCGCCGAGCCAGACGAGCACCGCACCCAGATCACGGACGTCTTCTCCACGATTCGCGGACGTCATGCCTTCAAATTTGGCGGCGACGTCAACCTCGTTCACGAGGTCATGATCAACCTGTTCCAGGGTGGCGGTATCTACAGCTACAGCGGCTCCACTGCATTGATAAATTTTCAAAACTGGGCGCAGGATGCGTTCGCCGGGCAGGCTGGTGACACCGATCCGGCCGCGGGCTACCACTACACCCAGTTCGTTCAGACCGTTGACCAGGTGAACCAGGGGAATCGCGCAGGCGCCGACGACTTCTGGATGAAGATGTTCGATGGCTTCGCGGAAGACAACTGGAAGATCAGGCACAACCTCACCCTGACTGCCGGCGTCCGCTACGACGTGCAACTGACTCCGCCGCCGACGCAGGTCAACAACAACTACGCCCCCCTCTCGACGCTTTACTCCAGCACCATCAAGAACGTGCTCAACCGCGTCCAGCCGCGTGTCGCATTTGCCTGGGAGCCCCAGCCGGGAACCGTCATCCGCGGTGGATATGGGCTCTTCTCTGGTCTCAACCAGGGAAGCACCTACTACGCTATGCGCGTGGAAAACGGCGTGGTGCAGGTGAACTACAACTACACCGGTTGCAGTGCGTCCAAGACCTCTGCCACAACCTGTTCTTCCATTCCGGCCAACGCCCTCGCATATCCCAACGTTCCTTTTCAGCCCACCGGGCCGCCGCTTTCCGGTGCGCTCTTTCCCGACGGTGGAACGCCGCCAGCCGTCGGTGGCCCAACGCGACTGGGCACACAGAGCTTCCACGGCCTGGATCCCGATTTCGTGCCTCCCATTGCGCATGAAGCGGAACTTGGCCTGGAGCAGGCGATGCCCGGACACATGTCCTTCTCCATCGGCTACGTGGGTTCCCGTGCGCTGCGGCTCCCCGTCTTTCTGGATTCGAATCTCATCGGACAGACACCGCATGGGCTCCGCAGCTACAACCTGCTGGACGCACAAGGGAATGTCAGCAAACAACTCACAGTTCCGGTCTATCTGACCTCGGATCGGCGTGATGCGCGTCTCCAGTCGTACAACACCGGATTCAGCGTCGCCAATTCCTGGTACAACTCCCTGGCGGTCAGCGTTCGCCGTCCGTTTAACAACGGACTGGAACTGCTTCTTAACTACACCTGGGCGCGAGCCACGGACACCGATCAAGTGCAAGGGGCTTTCGGCACCTTCTTTGGAGGCAACCCTGTTCTCGATCCAAACAATGTCCGGGCAGAGAATGGGCTTTCCGACATCGATGTCCGCAACCGCTTCGTCGGCAGTTTCGTCTACCAACCACAAATCTTTCATGACAATGCGTGGGTCAGGAAGATCGTCGACGGATTCCGCTTCTCCGGTGCAGTCACCGCGTCTGCAGGTCAGCCCATCGCCTCTGGCATGAGCGGCACTGTCTTCAACGGTGGGTCCACAAGTTATGGTGCGGACGGCAATATCTACGGAGGCGCTATGAGCTCCAGCTCCGGCCTCGCCACCACTGGCCGGCCTCCGCAGATAGGACGCAACAGCATCGTGGGACCTGGCTTTAATAACTTCGACTTCCGTATCTCTCGCGAAATCCCGATTCACGAGAGGGTGAGGTTTGAGCTCACGGGCGAGGCATTTAACCTGCTGAACCACAGGATCATCACCGGCGTGAACTCAACGTATTCTGCCTACAACGCCGCTACGCCCACCAGCGACACATGCAACGGCAATTCTGGCGCTCCGGTGGGTTCGGTACTGCAAGGCTGCATCTCGCCTTACCCGGGAACTGGGACGTCAGCCTTTAGCGTGGCGAACTCAACCAGCAACACCCTCTATGGGCCGCGGCAGCTGCAGATCTCCGGCAAGCTGGTTTTCTAAACCCATTGAAGGCCAACAGCGCGGTGGCTTCGGCTGCCGCGCTTTTTCTTTTGTGCAAATCAGTAAAATGGATACAGCCCATGCCCTTTACCGAGCAATACGATGTCGTCATCGTCGGAGCCGGCCATGCCGGCTGCGAGGCCGCGATGGCCGCGGCGCGCATGGGTTTGCGAACGGCGCTTTATACCTTCAACCTCGACCTGATTGCGCAGATGTCCTGCAACCCGGCGATCGGCGGTATCGCCAAGGGACATCTGGTGCGGGAAGTCGATGCGCTGGGCGGCATCATGGGCGAAGTCGCGGACGCGGTGGGCATCCAGTTCCGCCTGCTGAACACCTCGCGTGGCCCGGCCGTCTGGTCGCCGCGCGCGCAGTGCGACAAGCAGCAGTACCGGGTCAAAATGCGCCAGATGCTGGAGGCGCAGGCCGGCCTCTACATCAAGCAGGCTGAGGTCATCGATCTTCTGATCGATACCGCACCCGACGGCGCGCGACGTGCGCACGGCCTGAAGCTGCGTGATGGCCGCAGCGTCGAGGCGGGCGCAATCGTCATCACTACGGGCACCTTTTTGAACGGCCTCATCCACTGTGGCGAGGAGCAGTATCCCGCCGGCCGCAGCGGGGAGCCGCCCAGCGTCCTGCTTGGCGAGAGCCTGAAGCGGCTGGGCCTGCGCGGCTGCCGCCTCAAGACCGGGACGCCGCCGCGTCTCGATGGCCGGACCATCGACTGGACGTGCTTTGCCGAGCAGCCCGGCGACGCCGACCCCACGCCTTTTAGCTTCCGGACGACCACGCTGCCGCAGCGCCAGGTCTCCTGCCACATCGCCTACACCACGCCCGAGACCTTGCGCATCATCCGCGAGAACGTCTCGCGCTCGCCGATGTACTCGGGACAGATCCAGGCCATCGGACCGCGCTATTGCCCGTCTATTGAGGACAAGGTCGTCCGCTTTCCGGACAAGGAGCAGCACCAGTTCTTCCTTGAGCCCGAAGGCCTCGACACGCATGAGGTCTACGTCAACGGTATGTCCACCTCGCTGCCGATGGATGTGCAGTGGCAGGTGGTGCGCTCCATTCCCGGCCTCGAAAATGCCGAGATGCTGCGCCCGGGATATGCAATCGAGTACGACGCCATCGACCCCACGGAGCTTGACCGCAGCCTGCGCGTCAAGTCCATCGCCGGCCTCTATCTCGCCGGCCAGATCAACGGCACGTCGGGCTATGAGGAGGCGGCCTGTCAGGGCCTGATGGCCGGCATCAACGCCGCGCTCGCGGTGCGCGGCGACGCAGCATTCACCCTGGACCGCACCGAGGCCTACACCGGCATCCTGATCGACGATCTCATCAGTAAGGGCACTAACGAGCCTTACCGCATGTTCACCTCGCGCGCGGAGTTTCGACTCCACCTCCGCATCGACAATGCAGACCGCCGGCTCACGCCTGCAGGCCGCCGCCTCGGCCTCATCGACGACCGGGCCTGGGCCGATTATGAAGCGCGCCAGCAGCGCGCCGTCGCGCTTGAAAAGCTGCTGGCCACTACCCGCGTCGATGCCGACCGCTTTGCCAATGCGTTGCCCGAGCTGAACCTCAATCCAGAAAGCATCGCCGGCCAGACGTACGCGCAGTTGCTCAAGCGGCCTGAGGTCACGATCGATCGCCTGCGCCCGCTTCTACAGGCCGTTGCACTTCCCGAGGAGACGCGAGCGCTGCTTGCACCCATCCTGTCCGATCCGGCGCTCACAGCGCGCGCGCGCAACGAACTCCGCGCCGTCGAAACCGAAATCAAGTACGCCGGTTATCTCGACCAGCAGCGCAAATCGATCGAGAAGCTGAAGCGGGCGGAGAGTCTCAGCATCCCGGTATGGTTCGACTATCAGGCGGTCAGCGGCCTCTCGCGAGAAATGCAGGAGAAGCTGATGCGAGTCCGCCCGCAGACCGTGGGACAGGCCAGCCGTATCCCCGGCGTGACGCCGGCGGCTCTCTCGCTCATTCACGTCTACATTGAAATTCAGGGCCGCAAGCGCATCGAATCCACCGCCGCAACGCAGAACGCAATCGCCGGCTCCTGATCCGGTCGTCATCCCGACCGAAGCCTCGCAACCTTGTCATCCTGAGCGAGGCGAAGAGCCTTTTGCTAAGCTACGACGACGATGCACACATTGAAAGAACTGTTAGCGCACGGCTATCGTGCCCGAGCAAAGAATGATCCGGCGGAGTCGCGCGCCGCATTTTTGGAAGCGGTACGCAAAGCATCGCTAGAGGCCGATCGGCCTTCTTTAGCAGAGGCGCTTTGCGGTCTGGCCCAGGCCGAACGCGATATCGGCGCCCTCGGTCCCGCGAGTCACCAGTATGCGAATGCAACAGTTCTCTACCGTGAGATAGGGCCGCCGGCCAGGCTGGCATACGCGCTTCGTCACGAGGCGGACGTACTTCGGGAAATGAACCGGCCTGCCGACGCTGAGCCACTCTACCTCGAGGCCGAAACAATCTACCGCCAACTTGGCGGGCAGGCTGTCCTCGACTTGGCGAACACCCTCAGAGGGTTGGCTTTGGTGAATGAATTAACAGGCAACCTGGACCAATCGAAGAAGCTCTGGAGCGAGGCCCGCAAGCTCTATGCTGACTGCAACGTCGAAGCGGGCGTTTCCGAGTGCGATAAGAAGCTCTCTCCGCTGACAAAATAGGGATCGCGGTACGTTTGCTCTGCCAGGATGCGTGACCTACTGCGGAGGCTGATCGGTCCCTGGTTTTGGCGCGGGCTGTGTGCTCTTCGGCCCCGTGTAGATCAGAGGAATGTGCAGCGGCAGCTCAGCATTGCTCTTGCTGGTATGCGTCGCAGCCTTCTTTTTGCGCTCATCTTCCGTGGCCACCACGGTGCGCTGCGAGTTGATGCACTGCCAGTTGCCCGCGCTGTTTTTGCGGAAGACGTGCGTGAACACGCCCTTCTCCGCCACTTTTTGCTGGTCGTTCGCGCCCTGCCACTCCATCACGTACGTGCCGTTCACCACCGCCAGATCGCCGATCACACGGGCGCTGATAACCTTCTGCGTCAGCGACACCGGCGCGGCACCAGCAACGAACAGATGCGAGATCTGCTGGGTGCGCGTGGTGACATCGCCCTCCGCGCTGATGCCAACGAAATCGCGAGCGAGCAGGTTTTCGAGGGCAAACTGATCGCGCTTGGTCACGGCGGCGTCAAAAGAGTCCTCAACCTGCTGCATCTGGGCAACCGCCGGCGACGGGTCGGCAGACTGGGCGGTCAGATTGGCAAAAGGGAGGGCGAAGATAGCAGCGGTGAGGGTGCAGCGAAGGCGAAACGACAGCATGAACGACATTCTCCAGCGGACATGATACAGGGCTGGTGTGACTTAGGAATGATAGCGTCTCGGTTATCCGCGCCTTCCACAACTTCCTTCACAAGAAGTGCCCTCTAGGGCATTCCTACGCTACTCCTAAATAGAGCAACATAGACTCCATGGCTGCCTTTCCTGATATCTCGCTCGAGCGCGGCATGCCCGCCAGCCCGGACGCCGAGCGCTCCATTCTTGGTGCGATTCTGCTTGAAAACGCGCACTTCCACGAAGCGGCTGAGAAGAAGCTCATGGCGGACGACTTCTCGCTCGACTCCCACCGCCGCATCTTCGCGCGCATGGATGATCTCATCAGCGGCGGCCGCGCCGTCGATCTGGTCACGCTGGTTGAGGAACTGGCGCGCCGCAAGGAAGTCGAGTCGGTGGGTGGCGTCGCCTATATCGCCTCGCTGACCGAGGGCCTGCCGCGGCGGGTCTCGATTGAAGAGTATGTCCGCATCGTCAAGGACAAGTCACTCCTCCGGCAGCTCATCCATGTCTGCAACAAGGCCATCACACAGGCTGCCGATCAGTCCGAGGATGCGCTGGAGGTACTGAACTCCGCCGAGTCGGCGATGCTTGAGGTCTCCGAGCGCGGCATCACGCGCGACTTCGCCAACATTCCCACCATCGTCAAGGAACACTTCGGCACCATCGACTCCATCTGGAAGCTGAAGCGCGAAGTCACCGGCCTGGCCACGCACTTCAAGGATTTCGACCGCATGACCAGCGGGCTCCAGCCGTCGGAGCTCATCATCATCGCGGCGCGGCCCTCCATGGGCAAGACGGCGTGGGCCATCAACATCGCGCAGCAGGCGGCACTCAAAGACGGCCGCGTCGTCGGCATCTTTTCGCTGGAAATGTCGAGCGAGTCGCTTCTGCGCCGCATGCTCGCATCCGAGGCCTTCGTGAACATGCGCAAGATCCAGTCCGGCTTCATCAGCCGCGACGATCAGGACGCCCTCATCAACGCCGCGGCCAAGCTCACCGAGTCGCACATCTACATCGACGACACGCCCGGCATCTCGCTTGCCGAGATGCGCGCGAAAGCGCGGCGGCTGAAACAGCAGCGCGGCCTCGACCTCATCGTCGTGGACTATCTGCAGCTCATGTCCGCCTCACTGCCAGGCATTGCGGGCAGCAAGCGCCACGAGAACCGCACTCAGGAAGTGTCTGCGATCTCACGCGGTCTGAAAGCGCTCGCGAAAGAGCTCCACATCCCGGTGATCGCTCTCTCGCAGCTTAGCCGCGCCTCCGAGCAGCGGGGCGGAGACAAGAAGCCAATGCTCTCCGACCTGCGTGAATCCGGCTCCATCGAGCAGGACGCCGATGTCGTCGCCTTCATCCATCGCGACAGCTACTACAACAAGGACGAGAACGGCGAAGAGGATCCCGATTCGAAGGGGAAGGCCGAGATCATCATCGCCAAGCAGCGCAACGGCCCCACCGGTTCCGTGCATCTGGCTTACCTCAGCGAATTCACCCGCTTTGAGAACATGGCGCACGAAGGTGATGGCGGCAGTTACGAATGACGACCTCATCTCCTACACGCCCTACCTGGGCTGAAATTCCGCGCTCCGCGCTGCGCGCAAACTACGGCATCCTGCGCCGGCGGGCCGAGCGAGCCGGCGCGGAGGTCGTCGCCATCATCAAAGCCAACGCCTACGGCCACGGGGCCGCAGAGGCGCTCGCCACACTCGCTGCCGATGGCTGCGGGTGGTTTGCCGTCACGTCCCTGGATGAGGCGCGTGTGCTCGCTCCCCAGCTCGCGGGTCAACGCATGCTGGTGCTCTCCGGTCTTTTCATCGGAGAAGCCGCAGAGGTTGTTGAGACCGGCTTCACCCCGGTGCTTGGTTCGCTACAGCAGCTTGGGTGGCTCTCTGCTACGACGCCGCAGTCGCGTGATAAGACACCACTGCTGCTTCATCTGGAAATTGACACCGGCATGGCCCGGCAGGGCATTCCGTGGGATGACTCTCGTGCCCTTGCCGCTTTCGCCGAGCGCCTTGCTGAGCATCCGCAGCTTCGGCTCGAAGGTGTCATGACGCACTTTGCTTCACCTGAGGATACGCACTCCCCGCAGACCGGCCAGCAGATCAACCGCTTCCGCGCCGCACTCGCAACCCTCCAACAGCATGGCTGCGTGCCGCCGCTGATTCACGCGGGCAACTCAGCCAGCCTCTTTGAAGCCGACCAGCTAGCCGCGCTCTGCAATATTGCACAACAAAGCGGCAGCCGTCTGCTGCTGCGACCCGGCATCGCGCTCTATGGCTACGGTCCGCACGCAACCGAGCGGGGCTTGCAACCTGTGCTGAGTTGGAAGACGCGCATCACTGCGCTGCGCACCATCGCGGAAGGCGAAGGCGTCAGTTATAACGCGACCTTCCGCGCCACGCGTACAACGCGCATCGCACTGCTGCCAGTCGGCTATGCAGACGGTTACAACCGCCTGCTCTCCAATCGCGGAGAGGTGCTGGTGCGGGGCGAGCGCGCTCCCATCGCCGGCCGCGTCACCATGGACCAGACGATGATCGACGTCACCAACATCGCAGTTGCAGCCATCGGCGATGAAGTTGTGCTTCTTGGCCAGCTGGGCAGTGATCGCATCACTGCTGACGATCTGGCAGCACACACCGGCACCATCGCCTACGAGGTACTTTGTGGGGTGGGCGCGCGTGTGCCTCGGGTGTGGGTATAGCTGCTGTTTGGCCGCACGTCCGCACCGCCCACACGTGAGCGACCAACGGGAGCGAACCGTGCAACATGCGCCGCAGGCGCGTCGACCTAAAAGCTGAAGCTCATCTGCAGGTCAATGGTGCGCACCGATGTCTGGTTGCGATTGAAGAAACCGCCCGCCAGTGCGAGTGACTTGTCGAATGATCCTTTGCTGCTGACGACATTGTTCGGCTGCGCCAGATTTACGACGTTGAAGACGTTGTTTGCGGAAACGGTGAAATTCAGGTTGTATTTACGCCGCACTTGGTGAGAGTTCGGGCCGCCGAAGAAACCGCCGCCACCGCTGCCGCTCAGGCCTCCTGGACCAAGGCCGCCACGAGGACCACCGCCCTGTGGGCCGCCGCCACCGCCGCCTCGCTGACCACCGTCGCCTCCGCCACCATGCCCCGCCAGCTTCGGCCCGATACCGAAGTTCTTGCTCAACCGCACATTGGCGCTGAAGTTCGCCGGTCCTCGCCCACTGCCGTAGGGGATGATCTTCTCGCCCGGCTTGGGTGTGATATTCAGGCAGCCATAGCGCGTGGCGAAATACCGATCCGAGTTGGGAGTGCAGAGGCTGGCATCCACCGCCGATGGCCGCTCGTTGTACTGATTGTCGCCGTTCAGGTCCTGACCGGTGGTGATGTTGTAGGGCGCGCCGCCGTTGGCGATTGTGAATATGGAGCCTTGAATGCCATACGGCAGATTGGTGGTAGCGAGCAGGAAGAATCTGTTTCGGACGTCATGGCTGGAGCGGCCGTAATCGAAGGCAATGTCGTCCTGGCGCGAGGGAAAGTAGTTTGCGCCGGTCGTATCGCTCTTCATCGAGCCCAGCACATAAAAGGCCGCGATGGAATAGTTGCGCGTCCGCGCATTCACCGATGTGATCAGTTGGTGCTGCCGGTAGATGCCGTTGGATTGGAACTGGTAGAGGTTGCCTTTCCCGGGGAAGGGGAAGACCGGGTTCCCGTCTGGACCCAGAACGGGGGTTTCGGTCGCGTAGTCGTAGAGCGGCGCGTTGATGTTGTCGGACAGATACTGGTGAACGCCGCGGCTGTAAAGATAGGTCACATTCGCCGTGATGGCCTTGACGATTGTGCGGTCGACGCCGACGGCACCCTGCATATCCAGTGCCGCCTTTACGTCCGGGCTGATGCTGTAGGATGCCGAGCGCGGGCTGACCGTGCCGTTCCCGGACGGTGGCTTCCCGGGTGTGTAGATCACCGGAGATGTCGGAGTTGCGTTATAGATGATCTGCTGCTGATTCACACCGTTCTGGTGGATCGCCTGGATGACGCTGGCGTTGCTGAAGCGATTGAAGAACCAGCCATACCCGGCGCGGATCACCGTCTTCGCCGGGCGCTTGTTGCCGCCGCCATCCACCGCGTAGGCAAAGCCGATGCGCGGGCCCCAGTCCGCATGATCGTGAATCCGGTTCTGTCCCTCGAAGCGCAGCCCATAATCGAAGGTGAATTTCCGATTTATTTTCCAGTCGTCCTGGTAGAAGAGCGCAGCGTCAAATAGCGTAGCGCGGGCATTGAAGTTCGTGATCTTTGTGACACTGCCCTGCGAAGGTTTCGCGGCGGTGAACGCCGCTGTGCTGTCAAAGTTATAGTTGCCGTTGATTCCTGCATTCGAATAGTCCGACTCGCGGTATGCGCGCAGCCGCGTGCCGAAGCGGAGAGAGTGGTTCTTGAAACTGGCGGTCCAGTAGTTTTGCAACTCGTAGTTGTCGCCGTTGGTGCGGGAGGTGCCATCGTTGCTGCCGCCTCCGGTGAAGGCGCCCTGCACGGTCAGAGTTGGAGTGGTGTCCTGCGGAAGCTGCTCGTCGCGATCGCGCTCATATTGAAATCGCGTGTCCATCACCAGATGAGCGTTGATCACCTGCGAATCCCCGATCTGGATCGAATTCTCGGTGCTGTGCGTGTTGCTGGCCTGCGAGGCCAGTGCAAGCTGACCCGGACCGTCCCCTGTATCCACGGCCCGGTTGTATTGATACCGCACCGTCAGCGTATTGGTCGGGGTCAGCTGGTAATCCATGCGCACTGGCAGGTGTATGCGCGTCTGCGGATTGTCCAGGTTCTGCACGAAGTTGAAACCGTGCGTGGCCAGATAATTCGGATCGTCAGGCGTCCCCGGCGCGTTCACGATCAGGATGTTTTGCGTGTTGCGCGCAAAGATAGAGAAGAAGTATGACGCCTTCTCGGAGATGGGGCCGCCAACCGATCCGTTGAGGAAGAACTGGTGATAGGGAGGCGTGCTGGTGACGAAATGGCTGGTGTTCCACGCCGAGTCATTGCCACTGACCTGAATATTGCCGTGCAGCTTTTCGGTGCCCGGCTTGGTCAGGATCTCGATGCGCCCATAGCCCAGCTTGTCGAACTCCGCGGAAAACGGGTTCTGGTTGATACGAATCTCACGGATCGAGGATTTCGGCGGCAGGTCGCCACCGGTGAAGCCGTCGATATAAATCTGGGCGCCGCCGTTTCCCGCCGCCGGGCCGGCCAGCGCGGTCAGTTCGTTCTGCATCTCGTCCGGATCGTCGGAGAGCGCGTCGAGATCTTTGCCGCTGAGTACCACGGCGTTGGCGTTGTCCGCGGGCTCCGTATCCAGTTGCCGCGTGTCCGCGGTCACTTCCACCTGCTGCTCTTGTGTAGCGATACTGAGCGGAATATTCAGCGTGCGCGAGGTGCCGCTTACAACCGACACGCCCGATTCAGAAAATGGAGTGAACCCGGGAACGGTGACGTCCAGCGAGTAGCTGCCTGCAGGCAGAGTTTCAAAGGAGTAGCTGCCATCGCCGCCCGATGTGGCGGAAAACTTCTGGCCGCCGCCGGACAACTGCACATTTGCACCGGGCACGATGGCGCCGCTCGGATCAGTCACCTGCCCACGCAGTGACGCTTTGGTTTGTGCGTGCAACGGTGGCGTGGCAAAAATTATCAGACAGACGACAGGGATTAAAAACAAATGGGGCAGACGAGTCATCCGATTCCTGAACTTACCCTTAAGAAAAATGTGGACACTACAGGCAGACGATTGGAACGTGCTTGCACACACAGACGATTGAAGTGGGGAAAAAGTTGGACGCATAATGATGAAAAAGCCGCTAGATCATCGTTTGCGCAGCATGGGAACGATATCGGCTCGACAGCCGGAGGTCCGTGTTTTCCGGATCGGCTACGATAAGTGTAATGCTCAGTAAGCTCTACGCGCGGTGGATGTTCGCATGGGAGACTGCGCTGACCACACGCGACACCAACCGCATTGTGCGTCCAGTCGAATGGGGTTTCGATTGGCTAGAGGATTTTGCGCGTCCGCGTGGACTCATGCCTGATCCCGCCGTCGGACACACTCCTGAAATTGCGGCCCGTTCCAATGATGATGCACTGCTTGCCATCAACCGGGCAATTTTGCAGGATCGTGAATCGTTCTACGGCTACACCCGGCCCACCGACTTCCGTCTGGAAGTGCGCCATCCACTTCTGTTTCCCACCAACGTCCGTCCCGAGACGCTGCGTCGCGATGCACAGCTTCGTGCGGCGGCGGCGAATGGCCGCGGGAAGACGGCGCAGTTTCTACGCTTCACCTCTCCGGTGCGCACACCCTATCCGGAAAATGACCTGGTCAACGCACGCTGGTATCCCGCGCCGCCGGATAAACAGGCAGGCAAGCCGAAGCAGGCCATCATTGTGATGCCGCAGTGGAATGCCGACGCCTTCAGTCACAACGCACTCTGCGCGCTCTTCAATCGCTTCGGCATCTCTGCCCTGCGGCTCTCCAAGCCCTATCACGACATCCGCCGCCCCGCGGAACTCGAGCGCGCCGACTATGCGGTCAGCTCCAATCTGGGCCGTACCATCGCTGCGTGCCGCCAGGCCGTTGTGGATATCCGTGCCTGCCTCGACTGGCTCGAGTTCGAGGGCTACGAGCAGTTCGGCATCCTCGGCACCAGCCTTGGCTCCTGTTACGCCTTCATCGCCGCGGCCATGGATCCGCGGCTGCAGGTCTGCGCCTTCAATCACGCTTCCATGACCTTCGGCGATGTGGTGTGGACCGGACAGAGCAGCCGCCATATCCGGGCAGCATTCAAACCCATCATGACGCAGGAACAGCTAAACGGAATCTGGGCCTGCATCAGCCCGGTTTCGTTTATGGATTTATTCGCTGCCCCGCCGCGCAAAGCTCTAGTGGTGCACGCAACCTATGACCTGACGTTTCTCAAGCGCTATTCGCTCGACGTGTTGGAGAACTTCCATCGTTACGGCGTCGACTTCGAATCGCGGGTGCTTCCCTGCGGTCACTACACCACCGGCGAAACGCCGTACAAATTCATGGACGGCTGGTTCCTGGGCTCCTTTATCTACCGCGCCTTCAGGGACCTGGCGGTGAGCGGAAAGCGACCCGCCCCATTGGCGCAAGGCGAGCTCCTAGCGCGGTAAAATGAGCGTTATGCCCAGCCAGACCTCGTCCGCCCAGAACCGCGCACTTGCACAGGCCGATCCCACAGTCGCCCAGGCCATCGCCAGCGAAGTTGCCCGCCAGCACGAGGGCCTCGAGATGATCGCCTCGGAGAACTTCGTGAGCCGCGCCGTGCTGGAGGCCGCAGGCTCGGTGTTCACCAACAAGTACGCGGAAGGCTATCCGGGCAAGCGCTACTACGGCGGTTGCGAGTTCGCCGATGTGGTGGAAAACCTGGCGCGCGATCGCGCCAAACAGATCTTCGGCGCCGAACACGCCAACGTGCAGCCCCACTCCGGCTCGCAGGCCAACGCTGCGGCGTACATGTCCGTCCTGCAGCCGGGCGACAGGATTCTCGGCCTTGACCTCGCGCACGGCGGCCACCTGACCCACGGGCACAAGCTCAACTTCTCCGGCAAGCTCTATCGCGTCGCCTCCTACGGGGTGCGCAAGGACACCGAGGTGATCGACTACGACGAGCTAGCCGAGATCGCGCGCCGCGAACAACCGAAGCTCATCATCGGCGGGGGCAGCGCTTATCCGCGCATCTTTGACTTCCCGCGCATGCGCGCTATCGCCGATGAAGTGGGCGCCCTGTTGCTCATTGATATGGCGCACTTCGCCGGGCTGGTTGCCGGAGGCGTGCACCCCTCGCCCGTGCCGCACGCGCAATTCGTTACCACCACGACGCACAAAACACTGCGCGGACCGCGCGCCGGCATGATCCTCTGCCAGCAGCCCTACGCCGCCGGAGTGGACAGGTCCGTCTTCCCCGGCCAGCAGGGCGGTCCGCTGGTCCACATCATGGCGGCGAAAGCTGTCGCCTTCGGCGAGGCGCTCGAACCCAGCTTCCGCGAGTATGCCGCGCAGATCGTCAGCAACGCCAAGGTGCTTGCCGACTCGCTCGCAGAGCAAGGCTTCCGCGTCATCTCAGGGGGGACCGATACGCATCTGCTGCTCATCGATGTCTTCGCCAAAGGGATGTTCGGCAGCGAGGCCGAGACTGCGCTGCACGCGGCTGGGATCACCGTGAACAAGAACGCCATCCCCTTCGATACCAATCCGCCCATGAAGCCCAGCGGCGTCCGCATCGGGACGCCTGCGCTCACGACGCGCGGCATGGGCAATCAGGAGATGCGCACCATCGCCCGCTGGATCACCGAAGCGCTCGACAAGCGCAACGACGAAGCGGCACTGGCCCGCATCCGCGGCCAGGTGCGTGAGCTGGCCGACAGCTTCCCACTCTACGACTGGTTGCGGGAGTCGCAGTTGGCGGGTGCGGCGCACTGACGGCATCAAGCTTCTCTCTGGCTATTGCAGCTCGGTAAAAAAGCCACCATGACGGTGGCTTTTTATATTTGGCGATGGTGACGAGGGAGTCTTTTGCTTGAGAGATAAACCACTGACAACTTCCGGGCAAGGCAGATGGTATTCTCCCGACGGGAGTCAACCGAATGGAACCAACCGAACGCAAACTGCCGCCCGAAGCTATCGAAATTTACAACGACTTCATTCACGGTGAGATTAGCCGGCGTGCCTTTGTGGAGGGCGTGCAGCGACTGGCTGGCGGCCTGGCGGCGGCCACGGTTATCGATGCATTGATGCCGAATTACGCTCTGGGCCAGCAGGTCTCGCGTACCGATGACAGGATCAAGGCAACCTATGAGACCGTGCCCTCCCCAAAGGGCAACGGAAGTATCAAGGGATATCTCGTCCGGCCCATCAGCGCCGACACTCGCTCCGAAACGGTGACGAAGTTGCCCGGCATTCTGGTCATCCATGAGAATCGGGGCCTGAACCCGCATATTGAGGACATCGCGCGGCGCTTTGCCCTGGCCAACTTCATGGCATTTGCGCCGGACGGACTCACCTCTCTGGGCGGCTATCCTGGCGACGACTATAAAGGCGGCCAGATGTTCAACAAGGTCGACAAGGACAAGATGTCTGAGGATATGGTGGCCGCAGCCATGTGGCTGAAGGCGCGCCCTGACTGCACCGGAAAGATCGGCGCTACCGGCTTCTGCTACGGAGGCTCAACCGCCAATATGCTGGCGGTACGGCTGGGAGCAGACCTGGCAGCCGCTGTGCCGTTCTATGGCGGTCCTCCCACTACCGAGGACATCCCAAAGATTAAGGCGGCGGTTCTGGTACATCACGGGGAGCTCGACAAGCGACTTGCAGCGACTTGGCCGTCTTACGACCAGGCACTGAGCGCGGCACACGTACCGCACGAGGGGTATATCTACGCGGGCGCCGTCCATGGCTTCAACTGCGACGCGACGCCGGAACGATACAACAAGGCCGCAGCCGATCTGGCCTGGCAACGCACGATCGATTGGTTCAACAAATACGTCAGTAGCTGATGTCGTCCCTGCTGCTGATTCACCGGCTTTGCGTGCGTGGCGCTGGAATCGAGACTCAAATCCGCATGGGCATGATGATGTAGCGATACTTGTAGTCGTCGCTGGGGGCTTCTGGGCGCATCTGGCCGGCGGATTGGGCGTCCTTGAACTCAAGGCGGACTTCGCCCGTGTTGCCGATGGCCTTGAGGAAGTCGAGCATGTAGGCGGAGTTGAAGCCGACCACGAGCGCGTCGAATTGATAGGGCGCCTCGATGGTGTCCTCCGACTCTCCTGATTCCGTGGATGAGCTGGAGATGCGCAGCTCGTTCTGCTCTACCCGAAGCTTGATGGCGCCGGAGCGCTCGTCGGCGAACTGCGCGACGCGCTGGATCGAGGCCGAGAGATCTTCCGAGCGGATGATGATGAACTTGTTGTTGTCGCGCGGCAGCACGGCCTCGTAGTTGGGGAACTGGCCGGTGAGCTTGCGCGAGGTGAGGACGCGCTTGCCGATACGGAAGAAGAGCTGGTTCTCGTCGTCCGCGAACTCGACCTGTGTCTGCTCTTTGTCCTTCGGGTCTACATCGGCCAGCAGCGACTGCAGCTCAGCGAGGGCTTTGCGTGGGATGAGGGTCTTCTTCTCACCGCCGGGAATGGAGCCCAGGTTCTCGCCCTGCTTCTCGATGTGGGCGAGGCGATGGCCGTCGGTCGCGACCATGGCGAGCGACTCCGGCTTGAGGATCAGCAGGGCGCCGTTCAGCGTGTAGCGCGATTCTTCGTTCGAGATGGCGAAGATGGTCTTCGCGATGAGGCTGCGGAAGGTGGCAACGGGCAGCGAGACCGACGAAACGGATGGGAACTCCGGCACCTGGGGAAAGTTGGCGCGGGCCATGCCGACCATCTTGGTGTTGGAACGGCCAGAGCGGATCTGCACCCAGTGGTTGTCCTGGAGCTTGATCGAGATGTCGCCGTCCGGAAGCAGCTTGATGTAGTCATAGAGCTTCCGCGCGGGAATGGTGCAGGAGCCGGGCTTCTTCACCTTGGCGCTGCAGGAGGTCTTGATCGACTGATCGAGATCCGTGGCCGTGATGGTGAGCCGGCCTTCCGCTTCGTCGGCTTCGAGCAGGAAGTTCGACAGGATGGGGATGGTGGTCTTGCGCTCGACGACGGACTGGGTGGCGGTGAGTTCGCGGAGCAATTCCTGTTTGCTGACGGAGATTTCCATGGCGAATCCCTGAACGGTTTGCTTGTCTGCTTCGAGTCCTACGCCGGGCATGTGCGACTCCCTGGGATGCGGTACTTGCTGGAATGGATTGCCCACACTCTACACCAGAGCAGTGGCAGGAGTGCAGGAATCCGAACGGTCCCATTCTATCGGCGGAGGTGGAGTGGAAAGGTAGGCGTTTCGCGGGAAATCGAGGTACTCGCCGTACGGGCAGACGCGCCGCCGGCGCGCTTCGTGGGTTCGCTTCCTCTGGTCCCTCATTTCCGGCATTGTGGGCGACCCGGCCTGCGACGGCTACTACGAAGTATTTCTACATGTATGTCTTTATAGCCGTAGTAGTCGTTTGCTGTGGGGAAGTGGGAATGCGCGGCAAAACCGCATGGATGAAGGACGAGGGGTTGGTACTGGATTTCCAAAACGGGACGGCCCGGATGTGAGAGCACTGGAGAACCGGTGGATAGCGCGGCAAGTGCTGTCCAAGGATCCGAAGCCGTCCACAGACGGGGACGGGCGATGCGCAATGCTGCTTTGGTGGATGGGTGGAAATTTGGACGCTGACCGCGCCTGAAGCGGCGATACGGTAGTTCGGATTTCCACCAGTGCGTGGTAAGGGACCGGGTTTGCAGGGAATCCACAGAGAAAAGCAGGTTGTGGAGGAAAGGTACATCGGGGCGGGAATGCGGCAGGTTCAGCGGGAAAGAATCTTGCGGCGACGGCCGATGGCGAAGACCACGATGCCGGTGAGGATGACCGCCAGGGTGGAAAGCAGCACCTTGGCGACAGCGAGGGGTGGATTGGCATCGTCCGGCGCGGGGATGGTGGAGAGCACGATGGTGAGCGCGGTGGAAAGAAATCCTACGCAGGCGAGCGCGATGGCAACCGGAGGGCCGCCAGGCAGAGGCAGGCGCGTGAGGTGGCCGCGCCGTACCAGGCGGATGAGTGCGGCGAAGAGCAGCAGGTAGGGGATGAACAGTGTGATCACGGACATACTGACCAGAACATCGTAGGCGCCTCGAACAGTGGTTCCGGCCTGGCCAAGAATGGCCGTGACGATGCCGGCTGATCCGTAGACGATGAGCGCGATCCATGGAGTGCGAAAGCGCGGATGGATGCTGCCGAAGGCGGCGGGGAGATAGCGGTCGATGCCGGCGACGAAGGGCAGACGCGACGTTGACGAGAGAAATCCAGCCGCTCCACCGATGGCGCTGAGCGTTACCAGTACGGCCATGACAGGAATCAGCCAGGGCATGCCGAGATGGGTGGCGAGCTGTTCCATGCCGCGCATGAATCCGTCCACGCCCGAGACGGCATCGCTGGGCAGGGCGATGAGCATCGCTGTCGTGCCGGCGATGTAGGCAACGGCGATGATGCTGCCCGCGGTGAGCAGTGCGCGAGGCAGGATGCGATGCGCATTGTCGATCTCTTCGCCCATGAAAGATGCGGCCTCACACCCGGCGAAGGCGAAGAAGATGGTGGACCAGAAGATGGCATTTTGCAGCGAGAGATGAGGCCTCATGGTGGCCGCGGTGAAGTGCGTTGCGGAGCCGTAACGCGATGCGACAACGACGGCGAGCAGGATGAGGATCAGGATGGGCAGCCAGCCGCCGATGGAGCAGACGTTGTTGAGCCATTTGCCGGACTCAATGCCGCGAACGTTGAGCGCCATGATGATGACGAGCCAAATGACAGCGAAGGCCATGTAATACGCCGGGCTGGCTGCTAGCCCTCTACCGTGCCGGCCGAAGGCAACCAGCACGGAGCCCGCGCCGAAGTAGAGAATGGCCGGGAAGTAAGGCAGATTGGACATCCAGTAGGTCCAGGCGGCGAGGAAGGCTGTGCCATCGCCAAAGGCTTCGCGTGTCCACACGTAGAGACCGCCTTCGTCCGGGTAACGCGCAGCAAGGGCGAGGACGCTGGCGCCGAGTGGCAGGAAGAGGCCGAGGAGCGCGAGCACCCAGACGACGAGCGTGCCCGGGCCGGCGGCCGCGGCGGTAGCGATCCAGCGGACGCTGAGGATGGTGACGACGTAGAAGAGGGTGAGATCGCGGAAGCGCAGCGAGCGTTTGAGGGTGGGCTGCTGCTGGCCCTCAGCCACGCGTGGAGGCCGCCGTCTTGGAATCCCCCAGGGAATCAGAAGCAGGCCCTCTGGCGGCGGTGACGGTGGTGCGTGTGCCTTGATTGCGCGTATTGAGATCGGCGAGAACAGCCATGGCGGCGTTGCGGCCGTTGATGGCGATGACGCTGCCGCCAGGGTGGGTGCAGGCACCGCACATGTAGAAGCCGGGCATGGGGGTGCGCGCACTGAGGCGGTTGGACCACATGTAGGGTGGCAGACATTCGCCCTGGAAGATGTGGCCGCCGGTAAGACCGACCTTCTGTTCGATGTCAGGCGGACCGAGCACCTGGGCATCGATGACCGCGGAACGGGCACCGTCGATGTTGGAGCAGAATCGGCCGATGGAACGCAGTGCGAGGGCGCGAACTTCATCGCGGCGCGAGTCCCATGTGCCGTCCCGGAAGGTATAGGGCACGTACTGCGCGAAGACCGACATGGTGTGCTGGCCGCGCGGCGCGACAGTGTCGTCATGCGCGCTCTGGAAGTAGAGCTCGCACCACAGGTGTTCGGGCAGGTAGCCGCGCTTTGCGGCGGCAAAGGCGGATTGCCATTCGGCGTGGGTGAGGGGCGCGTTGATCTGGCCGTAGTGGTGCGGGCGGTTTTGTCCTGGCCTAGAAAGGAAGTCGGGTAGCTCCGAGAGCAGGACGTTGAGCTTGACGGTGCAGCCCTGGATGGGAACGGATTCAATGCGCGTGCGCCAGGCGGTGTCGGCGTTCTCGCCCAACATGCCGAGGGTGCGGATGGGGTCGGCGTTTGAGATGACGACAGGCGCGGCAATGCGTTCGCCGGAGTCGAGCAGGACGCCTTCGCCGGGGAGAATCTGCGCTACGGGAACGCCGCTTGCGATGACGGCGCCAGCTTCCTGCGCGGCGTCTGCGATGTAGAAGGAGACCATCCCCATGCCGCCGGCCACATAGCCCCACATACCGGGCATGCCGCCGAGACGTCCCGAGGCGTGGTGGAAGCGGATGGAGGCGGTGCCTGGGTCGAAGGGGCTGGCGTTGGTGCCGATGACGCCCTGGCCGAGGTAGGCGGATTGCAGGCGGGGGTCGCGGAGGTAGTGCTCTACGAACTCGGCCATGGACCAGTCGTAGAGCAGATGGCGGGCTTCCTGATCGTCGCCGAGGCGCTCATCGATCTCTGCTGTGGTGGGGGCTTCTCCGATCCAAAAATCCCGTGGGCTATTCGCGCCGTTGCGTGCCGGACGCAATGCGTCGCGCAGGCGCTGCAGGGTGCTGTTCATGGCTTTCCAGCCTTCATTATCGCCGGGTGCGAAGCGGCGGACCTCGGCCTCGCATTTGTCGTCATCGTCCCAGAGCTGGATGCTTGTGCCGTCGAGGAAAGGAACGAAGAGGCCGTTGACGGCGGGTGTCCAGCGGAAGCCGCGCGCGGGGAGCGTGAGTTCTTCCACGACGAGCGGATGCAGCAGGCCGGCGAGATACGCGCAGGGCGACATCCTGACGCCGGGAAAGGGCTCTTCGATGGTACAGGCGCCGCCGATGCGCTGGCGGGCTTCGAGGACGAGGACGCGCTTGCCGGCGCGCGCGAGATAGGCAGCGCAGGCGAGGCCGTTGTGGCCCGCGCCGACGATGATGGCGTCCCATGGTTTTGCGGCGAGTTCGCGGATGGGCGCGGGTAGGCCGAGTTCGCCTAGTTTTTGCGCGGTGGGTGAGGTGGGGCTTGGCACGCGGTGCTTCCTTTGGGTGTCTATCCTACCTCGTGCTTGCTACCAATGGCCCGTGGCGTGACTTTCCCAGACCGCCTCACCAATCCAGATGAGAAGTAGCGTAATGCCGAAACACGCTGTGACTAGGAACCACCATTTGGACGCCATGTAACCGGCGATGATCGACAAAAGTCCTGAAATCAGGAACCATCCAATGACCCAAAACGCTGAAATGCGCGGGAGCGATAGATGATGGAAGACCAACGGCAGATACATCAATAGAAGTGAGGCCGCTGCCAGTGCGCCGATGAGATGCCTAGGCCACTGTGCAGTTCCTTTAACTTTCAGCGATGGGGAGTTGACACGCTGCGTTTCCTCCGGCGGTGTCATGCTACAACTACCGCCGCTCCCAGTGCTCTTCATGCCGGTCGTCGCGGAAGAGAATCCCGGTGACACGGCCGCTGGAGTCTTTCTGGAAGATGATTCTGGTCGGGCTGCCGCTGGGGTAGAAGAACGTTGTTGGGTTCTCCGGCAGTAGCTCGTTCAGATCGTTGGTGCGGTTGCGGGAGAAGAGCTTGTCGCCTTCGACCAGGATGGTGACCTGGCGGACTTCCCCGTCGTAGTAGTCGCCTACGTAGTCGTCGTAGATGTCGGGGTCGACCTTGGCGGGCACCGGGTGCAGCGGAACGCTGAGCAACTGCGCTTCGGCGTGGGCGGTGGAGATATCCGAGAGACGATGGGCGAGCAGCCATTGCGGCAGCGAGCGGTCAGCGTAGGCCTTGTCCCAGGAGTTATGGTGCCAGCCCTCATAGAGCCAGAGGCGCACGTCGCCGCCGGCAGCCGAGAGCGCCTGATACATGATCTGCGACTCCTTGGCCGGCACCACCGGGTCCAGAGTGCCGTGGAACATCCAGACCGGCGTCTTGCCGATGGTGTGCACGTAAGGTTCGGGCAGGATGCTGGACTGCTTCCAGCGCTGCGGCGCGTAGGACCAGAAGATGCCGCCGGAGACGGGAACGATGGCGGCGAAGCGGCCGGGGTAGCTCTTGGCGATCTCCCATACGCCGTAGCCGCCAAGCGACAGGCCGGTGAGGTAGACGCGGTCGGGGTCGCCATGGAACTCCTTCATCTCGGCGTCGAGGGCGGCGAGCGCCATGGCCATCATGTCGGGGTCGGTCCAGTGATGATGGTTGTAGGGAACCTGTGGCATGACGACGATGAAGGGCCAGCGTTCCGGATGGGCGCGGATGGCGTTGGGCAGTCCGACTTGCGTCTCGTCCATGCCGTCGGAGCCGCGTTCGCCAGAGCCGTGGAGGAAGAGGATGACAGGCCAGGAACGGCGGGCGTCGTACTCCATGGGGAGGTAAACGACGTAGCGATAACTGACGCCGTTGAGCACAATGACGCGATTGAGAAAGCCGGTGTCTTGCGGACGGACGGTGGGGCGCTGTGGCTCATGTTTGGGGTCGACAGCGGCAGGGCGATCGGCCGGGGCGCTGGAGAGCCGATTGAGCTCTTGTGCCGCGGGCGCAGGGATGGCTCCCGCGGCGAGCGGCGTGGTGGCGAAGAGCGCAGCAAGCAGGACGCTTGCTAGATGGCTGCAACGGCGCATTTGGGGAAGGATATCTCAGGTGCTTGCCACACGGGGCAAATTGCGCCTGTTGCGCGTGCAATGGATGCTCCGCTCAGGTGGCTCGGGGCAAGCTCAGGTCAGGCAAATTCCTGGATGCGCCTTCCATGGCGTCAGTGTGATGCACCCGCCGGCGCATTTGGGAAATCGACAATATCCAGATCCAGCGGCAATTCTTGATGGTGCTGGCTCGCGTCGGGAAACAGAGCACTACTCCAGCTTTTTTGCAGGTCGTTTGACCCCGCTTCGTCGTTGTCGGCCGGAATCCTTCCGACGAAAGCGAAGTCGTCAATCACGTATGGAATCCCATTGGACCCCAGCACCGATGGGCTATCTACCAGATGGAAATGCAGATGCGGCGCGCTGGTGTTTCCGCTATTGCCGAGCTTGCCCAGAAGCTGCCCGCGTTTCACTCGCTGGCCAACCTCAACTACGATCGAATTCTTCTGCATGTGGGCATAAACGGCGTACACGCCGCTGCCGAGATCGAGAATTACGTGGTTGCCGGTGACAGTGGCAAGGTTAACTGTGCTCACATCGGGCAGCTGCCCGGGCGGCTGATCCTCCAGGTTATTGAGGACGGAGACCACTGTGCCATCTGCAACGGAGAGCACGTCCGCGTCATAGCAGGAATAGTTGCGGACATCGGCGGAATCGCCGTGCACGAGGCGCCCAGCGTCATCGAGGCGCATCCAGTCAATCGCGAAGCGTTGAGCAAAGTAAATCCGGCCGTTCACAGCCTGGCCGCTCACGCGGTGTGCACCGCCCAATTCACAACAGCCATTGAAGGCTATCCATCCCTTACCCGCGAGCGGCGGTCCGATCGTGATCACCTTCTGAAAAACATCGATTGGCGCCACGGCGTAGCTCAAGGCGACAGGTGTGGCTGGCGCTGGAGCAGGCGTAGCTGCCCCCATCACCGAGACACGATGTTTCAACTGATTCGGAATCTCGCCGGGCGTGTTAAAGCTCAGATCGATGAGGAACAGACGCGTCCCATTGAACTCAATCTCCGCACTTTTGGCTGGGGTGCTCACGAGTGTCCGCAGCCGCGGCAGCAGCGTCTCGCCTTCGTAGGTAACGAGCACGGCTGAGGGTTTCGCGGCGTTCAACACTTCGATCTTTTCGAGCGTAGCTGTCGTGGGCTTGGTGTTGGTCACAATCAGTTCGTAATCGACGTGATAGTTGCCGTCGGAGCCGGGAAATGCCTGTGCACTTGCGGTCAGCGGAGCGACGGTGACCGGCGTTGATTGATCCTCCGTCCTCTGTCCCATGGCCGGAATGCACACAAGCAGGAGAACAATCGGAGCATGTTTTGTGAAGGGAACGAAGGGCAAAGCCATGGTCGACCGGGTTCCGCTGTTTCCGCTGGCGTGCAGCGTAAGCGGATGGTATCAGACAAGAACGAAATCCGATCGTAAGCTTCGTCTCAACTCGCAGGCCGGCTGTAAACCGGGCCTCGGCGGCTAGTTGTTGAGCGTCTCCATCAGCTTGTTGAGCGTGCGGTTCAGGTCTTTGTCGGTGCGCTTTTCTTCGTCGATCTTGCCGATCGAGTGCATGACCGTGGTGTGGTGCTTGCCGCCGAACTGGCGTCCGATCTCGGGCAGCGAAGCCTCGGTCATCTGCTTGGCGAGGTACATGGCGATCTGGCGCGGCACCACGACGGAGCGCGAGTTGTTCTTCTGCTTGAGCTCGGAGACTTTCATGCCGAAGTGTTCGGAGACCGTCCGCTGGATGGCTTCGATGGTGATCTTGCGCACCTGGGTGTCGATGAACTGCTTGAGTGCCTGCTGTGCGGTGGAGAGGGTAATCTCGACGCCGTTCAGGCTGCTCCATGCGAGCAGGCGGGTGAAGGCGCCTTCCAGCTCACGGATGTTGGTGCGGATGTTGGTCGCCATGTAGAGCGCGACGTCCATCGGCAGGGCGCACTGTTCGCTCTCCGCCTTCTGCTGCAGGATGGCGACCTTGGTTTCGAGATCCGGCGGCTGGATGTCCGCGATGAGTCCCCACTCGAAACGGGAGCGCAGACGCTCCTCCAAGCCGGCGAGATCCTTGGGCGGCCGGTCCGAGGCGATGACGATCTGCTTGTCGTTCTCGTGCAGTGCGTTGAAGGTGTGAAAGAACTCGTCCTGGGTGCGCTCCTTGGAGGCGAGGAACTGGATGTCGTCGATGAGCAGCACGTCCACGCCGCGGTACTTGTCGCGGAAGCTGGACATCTTTTCGTTGCGCACGTAGGAGATCATCTCGTTGGTAAATTTCTCACTCGAGACATAGCAGATGGCGGACTGTGGCTGGCGGCGCTTCACCTCGTGGCCGATGGCGTGCATGAGATGCGTCTTGCCCAGCCCGACACCGCCGTAGAGGAAGAGCGGATTGTATGCCTTCGACGGGCGCTCGGCAACGGCTTCCGCCGCAGCGCGTGCGAACTGGTTTCCGGCACCGGAGACGAAGCCGTCGAAGTTGTAGCGCGGATTGAGCTGCGACGCGGTGTTCCAGTCAAAACGTGTCTGCTGACTGTTACCTATAGGCGGAGCGGGGCGCTGTCCGGGCTGTCGCGGGGCGCCTGGAGCGTGCGCGGACGAGGGGGGAAAGCCGCCATCCTCGCGGGCTTCGCGGGGACGCTGCGGGACGGAGGGATCGTTCTCGAGAGTGACGAACTGGACCTCGTCGAGCTCGAGTTCGAGCTTGTCGATGGCCTCCTGAATCAGATCGCCGTAGCGATCGCCGATATGCTGGAAGTCAGCGGACGGAATGCGCACGAAGAGGGTCCGGCCATTGAGATGGCTCATGCGCGTGGGCTTGAGGAAGGTATTGAAAGATTGCCGATTTACCTTTTTTTCCAGCGCTCCGAGGATGCGTGTCCATGGGTCGATGACGGTCGTGCTGGTTGGAACAAAAGACATACGCTTCCTTCAACTGACGTGTGGCGCCCGTGCGGATCGCGGAAGGTGAGAAAAAAGAAGCAACATCGCGCCTCCCTGCAATGGGAGACGCGGTGGGTGCAGCGGTTAGCTTCTTTGGCTCCTCTACCAGAATCGCGTCCGGCGACGGGGAATTTCTTCGCAGACGCTTGTTCGATCCAGGGCTGGGCGTGACGCCAGAAAATTCAGTTGTGAACGGAGCCGATACTAGCACAGACGGAAGCATCGAGTGAGCGCCATTGTCAGCAAAAAATCGTGTTGCACCACTGCTTGTGAAGACGGTCGAAGTGACTTTGGAAACGTTCAAGTTTTATTGTGACTTGACGACAGAAATGGGATGCAGGTGAAGAGCTGCGATCAGCGAAGCCGAAGATTCGCCGGACGAAGCAGTTCGCGAGGCTCGCGGCGGTAGGTAGTGATCGAATGGGCGAGCGCAATGCTCAGGCAGCGCCACGAAATGGAGGGCTTTGCCTGATTTGCACAGAATCAGCTATACTTAGAACTTGCCCGTAAGGCAGTGATTCTCTTATCAGGACAGTTCGATGCCCAAGCGTACTTTTCAACCCAACCGCCGCCACCGCTCCAAGGTGCATGGCTTCCGCGCGCGCATGAAGACCAAGGCCGGCGCTGCTGTGCTGTCGCGCCGTCGCGCCAAGGGACGGCACCGTGTCTCCGTGTCTCCGGGCTTCCGCGACTAACCTCAAAAGGATCGCGTCCGCTGGCTCCAAACCGGCAGGACGCGAACGACGCATAACCCCTACCGCAGTGCCTCTTTCCACTGCCGCCCCGTTGTCAAAGAATTCTTCGATCGCGCCATATTCAGCGCCGGGGCGAGTCTCGTCCATTTCGGATGAGCGTGACTGGCGGCTGCACAAGCATGCCGACTATCAGCGCGTGTACCATGCCAGCCGGAAACAGTTCTCGACGTTGATGACCTACTTTGTTGCCGCGCGGCCGGTGGAGAGCGCCAGTGCAGGACCGCGCGTCGGTATTACGGCAGGCAAGATCTTGGGCAAGGCTGTCGAGCGCAACCGCATCAAGCGACGCATGCGCGCGGCCATCGTGGGCAATCTGGATGTGCTCCACTGCGGCGTCGATGTGGTGCTGCATCCGAAGCGAACCGTGCTTACCGCTGAATGGGCCGCCCTGCGGAACGAAGTGCGGCGGATCTTCGTAAAGATTGAAGAGACTCATGGGCGGGGTCGGGAGCATGGTGCCCAGGAGCGTAAAGCCGCCCCGCAGCATGAAGCTTTGGAGCGGAAGGAATGACGCGCTGGCTGCTCTGGCTATACAAACGCTTGGTGTCGCCGGTGCTCCATGGCGTCGCGGGAGCCACCGGTGCATGCCGTTTCCAGCCGACCTGTTCGGAGTATGCCGCGCTTGCGATTGCGACCTACGGGCCGATACGTGGCACCTGGCTGGCGGTCCGGCGCGTGCTGCGGTGCCATCCGCTGTGCCGGGGCGGATTTGACCCAGTTCCTGGCACCGGTTACGACGGCGTGGGGGCGGGACCTGGAACGAACCATGGCCCCGTGACCTGATGCATTTACCATGATGTGAGAGGCAGCGCCGCTAGCAGCCCGGGCTTTTCGTCCCCGCGCCTTGACCGATTTTTCCGATCCATTAAGAGTCCGATCCAGAAGAGAAAGAGCGAGCACAGTTTCCTTGGCAGAGATACGCAATCCCAACCAACAGGGCGGTGGCAAGCAACAGGACTCCCGCTCCTTCCTTATTTTTGCGCTGGTGTTTGTGGTGATGTTGCTGGCGCTGCAGTACTTTCGGCCGAAGAAGCCGGAGCCCCAGCCTACGCCGCAGAAGCAGCAGCAGAGCGCCGCGGCTCCCGCGCCCGCTGCGACAGAGAGCGACACGACTGCTGCCACTCCGGACGGAAAGGCGACCCGTCAGGCGAAAGGCAGCCGACCGGCGCCGGCAGCAGAGGTGGCCTCGGTTGCTGGGACCACTGAGCAGATCACCACCGTTGAGAACGAGAACTACCGCATCGTCTTCACCAACCGCGGCGCCGAAGTGAAGAGCTGGGTGCTGAAGCGGTACAAGGACGATAACGGGAAGCCGCTGGACCTGGTGAATCCGGAGACGGCAGCAAAGTTTGGCTATCCCCTGTCGCTTTACAGCTACGACGCGGGACTCAGGCGGCGGCTGACGACGGCGCTCTATGTGCCTTCGGTGACAGGGAGCCTTACCGCTCCGGGTGAACTGACCTTCGATTACGCGAGCGGCGGTCTGGTGGTGAAGAAGACATTCCGCTTCGACGCCAGCTATGTGATTCACGTTGCCGCTTCGGTGACGAACGATGGAAGCGCGCTGCCTACGCTCGTAAGCTGGCCGGCGGGCATTGGCGACCAGAATACGTTGGCCGCGTACTCCAAGGCTCAGTTCGATAGCTCCCAGAACGGCAAGTTCGAGAAGACCGCGCCGAAAAAAGTGAGCGGCGGCGCGACCCTGAACGGACCGTTTGACTATGCGGGCATCAGCGACCTGTACTTTGGTGCGATCTTCCTGCCGGATCAACCGGACCAGACATCGGTCATTTCGCTGAACAACGAATGGAGTATTCCGAAAGACCCGAAGCAGCCGAAGGGCGCAAGCGAGTCCGTGCCGGTACTGGGTGCGGCGGTGGGCTCGATGAGCACACCGGTATCCTTGCGCATTTTCGCCGGACCGAAGGTTATCTCCGTGTTGACCGGCGTGAAGTCGACGTCTGCCAATGGCACCGAGACTGGTCCGAACCTGGAGCCGATCCTGAACTTCGGCTGGTTCGGCTGGATTGCAAAGCCGCTTTTTGTGGCGCTGCGCTTTACCCACGACCACATCGTGGCGAACTGGGGCTGGTCAATCCTGATCCTCACCCTGCTGCTGAACCTGTTGATGCTGCCCACGCGCATCACCATGATGAAGTCCGCGCTGAAGATGCAGAGGATTCAGCCGGAGATGCAGCAGATCAAGGAGAAGTACAAAAAGTACAAAGCCACGGATCCGCGTCGCCAGGACATGAACAAGGAGATCATGGAGCTGCAGCGGCGTGAGGGCGTCAACATGTTCGGCGGTTGCCTGCCGATGCTGATCCAGTATCCGCTGCTGTACGGCTTCTACGAGATGCTGATGAACGTGATCGAACTGCGGCATGCGCACTGGTACTGGCTGCACGATCTGGCCGCGCCGGACGCGCTGCACATCCTGCCGATCTTCGTCATTCTCACCATGTTTACAACCTCCTATCTGTCGCCCTCGCCGGGCGTGGATCCGGCGCAGCAGAAGATGATGGCGTTTATGATGCCGCTGATGTTCGGCTTCATCATGCTGAACATCGGGTCGGGTGTGGCGCTGTACTGGGCCGCCGGCAACCTGATCACGACGGTCATGCAGATCATCATGAACCGTACCGGCATGGGCAAGCAGATGAAAGAGATTGCGGCCAAACGCGCGGCAAAGAGGTTGCCACGCGGCGGACGGCGCACGGCGTAAAGAAGTGTGTCCTTGGGCCTGCCAAAGGCTTCAGCGAGGGCACAAGCAAGCGATATAGGATAGGGAGCTATGCCGATCGAAGACTACCGGGCTGCGGCCACCACCATTTCGGAGTTTCTGAAACAGCTGGTCTCTACAGGCGGGCTGCGACTGAAATATCGCATCACCGCGGGTGAAGGCGCCGCCGATCCGGATGGACTGGAAGCGCGCGAAATCTACGTAGAGATTGCAGGGCCGGATGCGCCGATGGTGACGCAGCGCAATGGCGAATTGCTGCGAGCGCTGGAGCACATCGCGGCCAAGATGGTACGGCTGGAACCGGAAGAGCATGACCGCATCTCCTTCGACAGCGGCAACTTCAAGGCGATGCGCGCACGGGAGATGAAGATGGCAGCCGATGCGGCCGCGGAACGCGTGCGGCGCAGCGGTGCACCTTACAGCTTTCAGCCGATGAGCTCGCGCGAGCGGCGCATGCTGCACCTGGCGTTCCGGCAATTCGACGATCTGGAGACGGAGTCGAGCGGCGAAGGGCTGCGGCGTTTCGTGGTGGTCTATCGCAAGGGCGACAAGCATGTGCCCCCGGTAGCGGCAGCGCCGTCCTTCCAGCGCGGCGGCCGCGGAGGGCGGGATTCGCGCGGCGGTGGACGGGTTCCTGGGCGCGGGGGTTCGGGACGCGGAGATGACCGGCGCGGCGGCGGTGGACGGGGTGGCGATCGTCGTGGTCCCCGCGGTCCTCGCCGCTGAACTGCATGGTGCTGAGTTGCGTCCCGACACGCCACTGAGGCGCAGACCGGCGTCCGCCAGGGCAGCGAAGATATGACCGGGAACATTGGCAGTCCGAGCCTTACCGCCACGAACCTTACAGAAGACACCATTGTTGCCATTGCCACTCCGCCCGGACGCGGCGGCATTGGAATTGTGCGGCTCTCCGGACCGGATGCGCGCCGCCTGCTATCGCCACAACTGGAGTTACGATCTTCACTGCTGCCAGGACGCGCGCGCTACTGCGCCATCGTGGACGGCGGCGCGCGGCTCGACGAAGGCGTCGTGACCTGGTTTGCGGCGCCCAACTCCTATAGCGGCGAGGACGTGCTTGAGGTTGCAGCGCATGGCTCCCCGGTGATTTTGGATCTTCTGGTGCGACGCGCACTCGAAGCAGGTGCGCGGCTGGCGCGGCCGGGTGAGTTTACCCAGCGTGCCTTTCTGAATGGCCGCATCGATCTGACGCAGGCCGAGGCAGTGCGCGACCTGATTGAGGCGGAGACGCTCTATCAGGTTCGGGTGGCCGCAGAGCAGCTTAGCGGCGCGCTGAGCCGGCGGGTGACTCCGGTGAAGGAACAACTGGTGGCACTGGTGACGATGCTCGAAGCGGGCATCGACTTTGCGGAAGACGACATAGACGTAACGCCGGATGCGGAGATTGCGCGGCGGCTGGATGCGCTTGATGCCGCGCTGGCGCCGATTGCGGCAACCTTTCGTGAGGGGCGGTTGGTGCACAACGGACTGACGATGGCGATTGTGGGCCGGCCGAATGCGGGCAAGTCCTCGCTGTTCAATCGGCTGGTGGAGCGCGAGCGCGCGATTGTCACAGCAACGCCGGGTACCACTCGCGACCTGGTGACGGAGCGCATCTCGCTCGGTGGCATTCCGGTAGAGCTGGTGGACACAGCGGGTCTCCGTGAGACCCAGGACGAGGCTGAGTCCCACGGCATTGCTCGGACCGAGGGCGCGATGGCGGATGCAGACCTAGTGCTGCTGCTGCTGGATGCGACTGCGGCTGTGGATGCCGACGGTGTGCTGCGGCTGCCGGAGGAAGATGCGCGGCTGCTTACCTCCCTGGAGGAGAGATCGCCGCTGCTGGTGCTCAACAAGATCGACCTCGCCCGCCCAACGCACGTTGATGGCGTGCGATTGGCGAAGGTAGAGAAAGCAAACGTGGAGACGATGAGTGAACTGGCGCAGGTCTCGGCGCTCACCGGCGAGGGTGTGGCGGCGCTTCGCGCACGCTTACTGGAGCGGGTGCGCGGATCTGGAAGCAACCCCGGCAACAATGCCGAAGGCGGCATGCTGACCAGTTTGCGCCACTACGAAGCAATGCAGGGATGTACACAGGCACTGTCACGGGCACGAGCTGCAGTGGCCGAGCGGGTACCGCACGAGATGCTGCTGCTGGATTTGTATGCGGCGCTGCAACAGCTCGACCAGCTTACCGGTGCGACGACCGCAGATGACATTTTGAATCGGATATTTTCGAGCTTCTGCATCGGAAAATAGAACAGATTCCTAGGCAGCCCAAAGAAATCTAGAAAACGCACATTAATCCTTGTAATTAAGTAGCTTGTCGTCCTATATTGTCCATCAGCGACTCAAGAAACCCGAGCGGATTTGAGTTGCAGACAAGTTGCTAGGGGGCTGTGAGTCGCTAGATTCCCTCCCGCGACTCACGGAGGGCAAGATGGGGCTGACGGACGCGCGGATTAAGGCTCTCAAGCCGAAGGCAAAGCGGTATTTGGTGAGCGATGGCCGTGGTCTGAGCCTGGACGTTACGCCGGGCGCGGTGATGTCTTGGCTATTTCGCTATCGGAGGGATGGCAAGCAGGAGCGAGTGACACTGGGACGCTATCCCGATTTGTCTCTCAAGCTGGCGCGGGAACGGCGCGACGAACTGGCATCGCAGGCTGCGGCGGGAAAGTCACCAGCGCGGGATGCAAGGCTTGCGCGAAAGGGCAATTCCGCCATTCCTGACGTGAGAACCTTCGGGGATCGCTACTACCGGGAACAGGTGGTGCGGAACTGGAAGAATCCGATCCATGTCCGACGCTACCTGGACAATGAGGTTTACCCAGCACTAGGCGACAAGCTCCTGAGGGACGTGACCGTTCTGGAGGTGCAGGCGCTTGTTTACCGCAAGCGGGACAATGGCCGCGTGGCAGCAGCGATCCAGCTACGACGGGTCATCAAGCAAATGTTCGACTATGCCCTGGAACTGCAACTGGTGACGATCAATCCCGCTGCGATGGTGGCCACGCGCTACATCGGGAAGGCTCGCAAACGCTCGCGCGTCCTGACAGCGAAGGAGATTCGCCTGTACCTGCGGACTATATATATGTCCAACATCCGGAGGCAATTCAAGCTGGCGCTGCACATTCTGCTGCTCACGCTTTCGCGCAAGTCGGAATTGTTGCTGGCGCGATGGGAGCATGTGAAC
>Ga0193743_1000379_pt1 | contig 35229 bp, 27 predicted proteins | sample L2c2metaG_FD_143038 | JGI IMG/M metagenome (GOLD analysis project Ga0193743, IMG submission 143038) | Soil microbial communities from a riparian zone of the East river system, Colorado, United States - L2c2 | ecosystem: Environmental > Terrestrial > Soil > Riparian zone | place: USA: East River... | reverse complement strand
GGACGTCACTGCCTTGAAGGGGGGGTGGATGTTAGGGGATGCTCCACGTCCTCCGATGTTTCCTCCGATATTTCTCCGTCACCTCTGTATATTCCTCCTCATCGTCGCCAGCCCAAGACGGAGTGCACTCGCGGCTCCGATACCGGAGTTTGATGATCACGTGACGTAACATTCCTATCACTGTTTCACCATTCTCCATCTTTTTCATCATTTTATTATTTTTCATCATTTTATTATTTCCACTCCGATTTTTGGTATATAGACAGCCATCCCACCTTAGCAGGGCTTTATCCTTTTCTTTTAGGATCCCCTGCTAGGTGCGCTTTCCTGTCGTATTTTATGTTTATATATATGTTTAGGATCCCCTGCTAGATCTCGACTAAGTCGTCCGCAGTTGCCCTAACACAAACCATCACGTATTGTATATAGGAGTCTCAACTTTCTATTTGAAGTTGAGATGTGAGTAGTATAGTTTCATTCATTTGTACATATGCTAATTTTTACCTAGAAATCTGTTCTAGTTATATATCTATAATACAAACTTTCTATTTGAAGTTGAGACAAATCTGTTCTAGCTGTGAAATCATTCTTACAAGACTTTCTTGATCTGCCTTGACTCTAGCTTACTCTTTTGACAGCATGTAAGTGCAAGAGCTTACTCTTTGGAAAGAAGTAAGTGCAAGCACAGAGAAGTGTTTATTATTCTGTCACCCTCTTTTAATCATGTTTGCTTTCTTGTTCTGTCTTTGATGACAGGAAGTATGTGCTGTAATTTGATCTGCCTTTTATTGATGTTACAATTTATTTGGACAGTATGTAAGTGCACTGATCATATTTGTATTTCTGCTTACTGCAATTGACATCCCCTTTGGGTAGCATGTGTGTTGAATATAATATCATTGACCACTTGCCCCATGACATACATTTCCCAACAGACAGACTGTATGTGCAACAAAATTGTGACTGCCTTTTTCTCTGCTTATCTACAAGGGGGTGTTGGGATTGGAATGCTGGACCAGAGGCTGGTAGGTAGGTCCAGCCACCAGGCTTGAAAAAAAAAAGTTGACCTCACCCAAAATCATGCAAAAATTGGGTAGGAAAGGTCCAAATAACACAAAGAGTTTGAAGTAAGTTATATTGGGGTTTTACAACTTCAATTGGTTCAGACTTTACAGTCGTGACAAAAGACAGTCGATTTCAAAGACATTTAGTTCAATAGACTCGAAAGAATGCCTTGGGTTTTATTCCAAGGTATTGTCTTAAGGTCGAGCTACGTTCAAGTAAAAGAAAAGTCAAATAAAGACTAGCTAGTGTTACATGGTGTCTAGCTACAATTTATATAAGTGAAAACATGCATGTAGTGCATGGTCAAAACATGTTCTACATGTGTTTAGACAGAAGGTAAAAGCATCATGTTTAAGCATCATGAATGAAAGACGTGCGTCGCTAGCATGTAACATGCGTGTTATGCAAGGGAATGATAAAAATAAAAGGACATGCATTCATGGCATGTTGTTTTGAAGGTAAACATAAAGAAAAAAGTGAAATCGTACATGTGGAGATGGAATCGTAACATGGGGTAGGAGAGCTCTGAAAACTCAATTTCATCATACCTAGACCATAGGTTTACACAAGACCAATGAATAGCCATTCAGTTGCATGGGTTCTTATGTTATCCCCTATGAAAGGGGTGTGTTTTAGTTGGTATAGTCCCTGCTCAGCAGCACACTAAGTTTTCACTAGTTGTTTTAGGGTTCCTTAAACAATGGCTCAGTTTTCACATGTGACTTGATATTTACCACAAATTGTGTAGGAAAACCAAATTGATGATGTAATAATTTCCATATATGGACTTGTGCCTGATTACGTAGTAGGTAGGTCAGCCTCTCACTGCTGAAAGAAAAAAATTGACCCTAGGTGTCGCTTTTTAATCCCGACACCCCCTTGCTTATCTATGTAATGCCTTTGTTTACAGGTGGCAAGTATTTCAACATTCTTTTCTAATCTTTATATGATATTTGGTGATTGTTTTTTTTTTTGCTTCATTCCCATCACTGTACTCACTAGTTAACCTAGTTTTTTATATAAATTGCAATGTACAGGTGTCCATCTCCCAAATTATATCACCTATCATGAGTCTTTGCTCTTTAATAATACAGAAAAGTGGCAAATTTCATCTTTCAAAAAATTTCAAGCTTTCTGGCCTATCTACCAACTACAACTTAAAAGAAGTTACATACTGTGCAATTGGCATGCATCTGGTTCAACTTTTTCTCCATACCCTCCATATTCACTTTTTCTATCAGGTGCAGCTATTATTGGCCACTTGTCTTTCTTTCTTTATGAAGAATCACCATATACACAAGACTCTTCAGAAAGAGCTGCTAAAATTTACCAGCAGTTAACCTGTGACACCTCTTTCAAGCAAGCAATTGAAAAGATTTTTGAACTTGAAAATATTTCCAATGACTCCTGTCAATTATGCACTGCTATCTGAAGAGGGCATACAAATTGCACTGAATAATCTCTTATGTATGGATTTCAAAATTCAATTTGTATTTATTGATGAGCAGTACTAATTCGAAACTATAGGGGGGAAATAGGCCAATTCTCTACTGCTTCATATACCATAAATTCAAATCATCACACTCTCTATGTGAAGAATCGTGGGCAGTGGAGAAGAGCTCAGAATGGAATACTGGAATACTGCTGGATATCTTTGCTTGTAATTGTAAATTGTGGAATGAATGATAGTGAAATTGTGACTTGAAGAATTCTTCATTTGAGTACTTTTTCTCAGATGAACTTTGTTAAAGTATAACCCAAGGCTAACATTTGCCTGGCCTACATTTTTTGAAACAGCAAATGTATTGTGTTGGTGGTAAGAAGCAACCTGAATGTTGATAAATACAAGTTAAAGGAGTGGCAACAATGTCACAGAATCACAAATCCCAAAAACATCCCTTTGATGGATAGATGGATAGATGGATGTTGATCTTATGTAGTTGATGAAAAGAAAAAGGAAAAAGATTTTTTAAATAAAGGATTGAGGAAATGTAACCCGATTCATTCCGTTAGAAGATAAGTGACCGTAGGTATTATATGAGACACATGCGTTACAAATAATAGAACAATCATGATATCGCTACATGTCAATAACAGGAGACAACAACTCATACAAAAAGAACGAGAACAAGTTATATGAAGCACAAGAAGGATATCTATCGTAACGAGAGACAAGAAATCGATAGCCATTGCAAGCTAGAACAACGATGAGTCGGTTCTGGAGGAGAGGATCGTGTGTCGAAATGCACAGCAGGTATATTACTAACATGCAAAGCCAGAGGATGTGCGTGAGAGGGTGAGAAGGGAAAAAGAATCAAAGCTGGAATAACATAGTCATGGTGGAAGGAATGATACCAAGCGTTAAGTTGTCGCACGTCGTCCACGAACAACTAATCCTGCGTTCCACTCGCTCACTAGCCACCCGCTATCGTGAAGAACTTGCCGAAGTGCAGGCTTTAGTACACTCTTTTTATTCACAGAGTGAGCTCCACGACCAGTGATAATTGTCAGTGGTTTGGCTTCAAGTCCGAAAATAACCAGACCAAAGGCGCATAGCGATTCCCAGAGAAATAGAAGGATCGAATGCCAAGTAAGTCATCATGTAAGGTGCATCAAGTGAAAGACAGTAGAGGAGAAGCAGTAACAACCGACACAGAAGGAAGATAAGACATGGAGAAAAGGAAAATAAGGCTGAGCGGAATTGATCCATAAAATAGCGTTATCCAAAAACCCACCCTGCGAAATTGAAAATTTTTGTTCTTCCAAAATTTCTTGGATGATAATAGTTGCATTTGCCACATTAACACCGTGGAAATCCACCGAATCTCGCTTCCTAGACGAACGATCCTCCGTTGATTAATGACAACAGGGATGATTTAGATACAGCCATCTTACCTACTTGCTTTGACCTTGGCTCGGGCAAGGTTCTGCTCCTCCTCTTTCGCGAGTGCAAGATACTGATTCGACTAAAAGAATGGTTACAATCCCAAAGAAATAAAAGAAAGCACCGAAATATACCCTTTCAGCGTAGTGCTGTGCAATCTCACCCCCATGCGTTTTGGAATTTCCCTTTTGCCACATTCTGGTTGCTTGATGCAGTAGTTCACGCTGTTTGAGTGTCGCCTGCGCTATACGGCGCTTACAGTCATCTTCTTCCGAGGTGGTCTTTCCAGAGCCGCGCTGTGTTTTGATTCCGTTCACATCCCGCGTATAGGCCGGGATGTGGTGAGCATGTGAATTCGTGTTGTGGGTGACGATCTTTCGTTGAGGTACCACTTGCCATTGGTATGGGCTGGGTTTGTTCTCAAGGGGAGTAGCTAAAGTCTGTTTTATTTTTGGTTTGACTTTAGATTGAGAAGATGGAGGGATGGGCAAAGGACTGGAAGCGAACGGTAATATGGAGCTGCTGGCTTTAACATCGCCATTCGAGTCAGAAAATCGTGCGGGTAAGAGATGAGATAACCCCATCTCAGGCCTTGTGTCAAGGTCCCGTAGAACGTTGACAAGATCAAGAGCATCGGTGGCTCGACCGTCTGTGACGGTAACAGAAAGTCGAATGTCTGCGGTTATTCGTGCATCTAGTCCTGGATCAACGTCTTCATTGTCCGGTAAAAGGATGTCTATAAGGTTTGAAACGATAGTGGTGTGATTATCTGTATCTTGTTTACTTTTGCATAAGGACGTCAATGCTGCACGCAAAGCGTCGCAAGAAGTAGCATGGTTAGGTGAATGGAAGAAAGATAGGAAGAAAGATGGTGGGTGTGGAGGTAGCAAGGATGAGATGTGAGTGGACAGCGATGAAATTTGAGTCCAGGGATCTGGAGTAGCGCCAACCGTTGGGCGTCTTATGGTCGATCCATTTGTCGCTCTTTTCGAAGAATTTGGTGGTGGCCGAATGTGGTGTTGCTGGCGAATGTCACCTAGAGTAAATTTATTCGATCTTGGCTGAATCTTCTTCTTTCCCGCCTTCGTCGACGGTTTCTTCTTTGATTCGACAGTCTGCCATTCGAAATCGATTCCACCGAGAAACAAGACTTCTTCTTCTGATCCATCAAGGCCTCTTTCTTCCATTTCCAGGGTAGATTCCTCACTGAGGATGCCGGCAACAATGTCCCACATGTCGATATCTTCTTTTTCGGCACATATGAGAGCACGACGTAACCTCGTAATAGGTACATCAGGGAGGGCAGCTTGCAAAAATCCCAAGGGAGAGCCGAATGAATGTTGCGACGAATCGGAGGAGGCTGAGCTCCCAGATGCACTGCCTGACGATTGTTCATAGTTGTAGTCGAGGGTGGTCCAACTGGATATCGTTTCATCTACCTGAGAAGTCTGCAGGATATCTGACTCCGAGAATTCGGATTGTTGAGACTCATCAGCGTGCAAGGCCAGTGCGCTGCAGGTGGCGTAGAGATTGTCAATCTCATTCTGAGATGGTGAGACGGTGTTTCCATCCGCATCAGATTCAAGTTCAACAAGGAGAGCCGCAATTAGGGAAGAATCTAGAGGCGGACAAAATTCTTTCTACTATATTGATCAGACGGTTTCGGATGGTGATTAGCGAGATACAAAGGAATTCATACCTGGAGTAAAGCAAACAAGTTGACCTGTGATTCCATTTTCCTCAAGTCTAAGGACGTATTGCTTTGGATAGATTTATTGACACGTTGCTTGGGTTTGGGGAAAGGGGTTATTTATGAGAACATGACCTCAAACTTTGAGCGTATTGAGAGTCTGAGGACAATTGCTTATCTAAGTCAGGTGCGCAACTTAGTGCATGTTGCCAACGTGGACCCTGATCGTCACAATTGCAACCTCTTGTACTAATTATTTGCTATAAAGTCAGCTCTGAAGCCAACCGCGATAACATGTTGTTCTATTTGTCCCTGGCAGCATTCCTGTCGTTGCTAGTCATGTGTAAGTGGATTGTCTCACCATGTTTCTTCGAGCTCAAATAATTGAACAACACTAGTGACATATCGCTACCGTGCTTTTATCATCCCCTACTTCCCAGACCGGGTCAAGTCATTATTTCCAAAACTAAGCAATTATACTCCTCTTTCAACGTTCTCAGACCAAGTGGGGGCAGGGATGACATCAACTGATTTCGATATTGAGGCGAATATCAACGAAGGAGACTCACGTATGGGCTTGGACGAGCGCGGCACACAGGAAGTTTTGGAAATCATGAGACGGGAACGCGTCAAGTATGTACTGCGTCTGTCCAATGTGGCTTTGAACCTAATTTTCTCTAGCTTTGATCAAGCTAGACTTATCAGACAAAATCGTATACTCGCTTGCAATGGCATCGACCCATCAGGTTTGCTCATTAGGCCTTGTCTGATTTGAATTAATCTTAATCATTTCAATTAACAATAGGAATGCCATTAGACTCTAAAGCAGTTACACGCTTATAGAGTTTCCTGTTACTTAAGGATTCTGGGTATCATTTGTGTCTTATTTCGTCTTTCCCCCCTCTTATATTGGATGTCCTCTCTATGCGTCTTTATTTGCGCCTTTATTTCACCTACCCTATCAGTACATTTTCCTATTCTTTCTTTCGTTCGGCAACAAACTTGAATCACACCCTTTCTTTCAACCATGTACCATCTCACCCTCCGTCTACCACCGTATGGACTAACCCGTTGTTGTGCTGTTGTATTTATCTGTATTCATTACACACCATCACTAATTCTTCTAACTTGATAGCTGCCAGTGCTAGCCAGTCGTCACATGATCGGTGAAGAACGAGATTCACTGATATAACATTAACAGTCTGGGCCAAGCTTAAATTGATTCCGAAGTCCTGACTCTTTACCCGTTTGTGTTCTCGGAATCTCTCCTGGAATCCTGACCTTAAGCTAAGAAATGGGGAGACGTGTTTCTTTCAAGTGTGTCTCTTTCAATGGCTCTAACTTGCCCTTGATGGTTTGCAATGGTCATTTTTAGGCTCTGAGACACTTTCTAGTCCGAGTGGTTGACAGTCTGAATTCTGCCTTCAAAATCTCAAGTACGACCTTCAGATACCTTTTTACTCACTGCACATGCTGGTTGCGCGGGAAAATGTTGGAGAGACATCGTGTTTGGGATGATTTATAGACTCTCCAATAGGCTTCTGGGAGATTTTTTACATGGAGGCAGAATTTCGCAACTGTCACGGAGCAGGAAAACATTATGGAGCTGCCTGATTCATGAAGCTCGCGGTATGTATATTGTTTTACAATCTAACAATTTCTGCGCGATGCTTACGTCCAATCCAGCGTCTGCCTGGCAAACCTACGTTCTCATCATTATGGCCAGGATCTAACGGTTGTGACTACTGTGGCTCCAATTTTTTTCCTCGTGCACCTGCAGTTGCGTTTGTGCCCCAATGACTTTTCGTGGTATCGTATGGACAAACAGGAGAGCAGCTACGAGTCGCGCCAGTTCTGTATCATTAACCCCATCTAGTCTTATCGGGTTGTAATCTCAGCTCTGGGGCTCTACGTATGTGTGGATCTGCAAGTCGGCAATTCGAGTATGTTCTGCAATCACAGGCCTGACTGGTCGCTATCGATACACGTTTTCTCCCGGCTACTCTAGAAGAAGTAACCCACGAACTTACCATGGCTTCAAGTTCCGTTGTTGCGTTGCAGTTTCAAGCTGTTTCAAGCCGTTATTCTTGCTGATCCAAGTGTCACCGCAATTTGGTGGCATGAAACGCGAGCAATAGCAATAATCATGGGAGCGGTTCATTCTGTCGTTAGACGTCGCTACGCATTTCGATGCTTTCAAGGCAACTTCTATTTTCTCGAATTCCAGTTGGCCGATGTTCATGGACTTCGTTTATTTCCTACATTTTTCGCCAATGGACATGGCGCATTTTCTCTATATACTTAATCCCAAAAGACGGCTTAACCAACTCGGACACTTCCATGTTGGACGACACACGATTGCTATCTTAATCACATGTTACTTGATCGTCGGCATATTTTCTCCTGCCGACTACTCTAGAGCACAGTTTCAGGTATATGTGGAAATAACAACCCTTGGGAAGATTTGTTTTTCTTGATATTCTGACTGGGATGGTGAGTAAGACCGTCCCCAATGGCACATCCCCATTTTGTTGCTAACCAGGTAATCCTTTACCAGATGGATATCAATATCTATTTCAGTTGACGTGCTTAACATAGGCGACAAGACGTGGATGTCAGCTTTGTCTCTTTGTGAAATTGTGCGAATCAGGGCAATCGAGGTACCTATAGTACATCTTCAACTCACCGAACGGTCTGACGTGGAAACGTGTAGAATATCACTGTCACAGTCAACGCAGAGCTCGACCACGCCCAGGAACTTGCTTTGACACCTTCAGATTCATTCTGACAAGGAACCTCGAGCCTGGTCCTGCGAAGAAAAAATCCCGTCGTCGGCGGATGTCTTGCTCAGAATCACTACCAACGACTGGTAACTTCCAATTGTCTCCTGCCAGCTCCTTGCGGCAGCCAAAAGGAGGAATTTCAAGGAGGATGTCTGCCATGTGGTCAACCCTGAAACATAAAATGCTTCGGTTGTACCGCCTGACTCTTGTCTTCTATCCACTTCATCTCTGATGCGTGGCACAAGGCACGCATGGTAGTTCGAAAGCTTTGTCCGGTTCTTTGGACCATCCGAAATTTATGGGAAAGTGTGTAATCGACGTCGTATCTGGTGGTTACGGTTACTCGTGTTCAGTCATTCTAATGCATACCGCTCCAATATTCATCGAGATTATTTTCAGATCACTTGCCAACTCATTCGTTCGTTCTATTTATTGTTTAACGCATGACCATACATTTTGATGATGAGAACGCCGCCTTCGTCGAGTTTCAGCCCAGAGTCAATGGATCCTCCAAATTCAGTTTTGTGAGTTGAGGATATGCGCGACTTTTTCTGGTTGATATCGGTTCAGACACCGCTGTCAGTTGCAAGCATAACGGCAAGAGGCACCAGAATTTGACTGAATTGTACTGTTTTTCCTTAGGCCCCACATTAAACCGCTGTTGACGTGATTTATTTTGATAGATTATCTCCCATACCCATGGTCCGGAGAAGAAAAGAAATATTAAGTACATATCATCATCAAATTTAAATGGACGTCCGGATGGAAATATCGCCGTGATTAGACAGGATTGGCTAGGATCGGGCTAGTAGCGACCTTGCCTTTCAAACCACGTTTCTCTGAACCATCTTTGTGATTTCTTAGTGGAGAAATACAATAGACAGTCGGATTTTTTCACACGCCGCTCATGCTCAAGCTGTATTAGTGACGGCTACATAAATTGTCACTGTCTTTGCCATCTATATGGCATTCAGGGTTTCTACATAAGTGATCGGGGGTTCAACTTGGATTCGCGTTTGCTGTGCGGAAGGTCCCTGCCCTCCCAAAGAAAGTCAATTCTTTTAAGTGCTTCACCACCTCAGTTCCCTTGACAAATTTCATTTCAATAATCCCTTTCAAACCAAAAAAAAAACAGATTTGACATATATATACCACTGTACATAATTTCGCGATCGAAACGCGGTTAAAACGTGGGCATAACCAGGTTCTCTCTTGTCTTAGGTCCAATAAAAAAGGGGTGAAAGGAAACGAGTGTGGAAACTTGAAAGGATCGCCGCCAAATGATTCTTTTTTTTTTTTTTTTTTCAAGTTTAGTATTGACGGGGAGGGTGGCAACATAGTAACTTAAAAATCCACACTTGGCACTGGCCGCCATCCCCATGACTTTGAAGGGGATCTCGTGCGGCAAAGTCTTTTTTAGTGGGGTCATATGGGTAAATTTATGTTCAGGATAAGTATGGTCCCCTGCTTTCTCCGGTTTTGTTTCATAGATATGTGACCTGTTCATTTATTGTCAGAAATTGAGGTTATACACGGAGGACCTCCGAGTTCCTTCGGTGTTTCGCCATTTTTTTGGCCGGTGAGTGTGACTTCCTTCTTTTAGGCATTTTTTATTTATTTATTTCCTTTTCTGAGAGACTAAGTTTGAAGCTTTAACCGTTCAAGATATTTATGATTTAGAAGACGAGTTGACGAGGTCAGTAAGTATTGGCGTTAGCATCGGCAGCAGGTGCAGACATAAGCGCTCGGGTTGCGCGAATCCGAATTGACGCCCATGATTTCCACTTGATTGGTTTGATGAACCTGAATTGCTGAGTCGGATATGCACGTATCTTCCCAGTTCTTTTGATATTATTGGCCATAAATTCCCCAACGATATAATACAGTTTGAAGAATTACATAATGAAAAATTCTTTAGAAGCGGAAACCATACGCAGTGTCACACCGATCTTCTATCCTGCATCCTCCACATATCCTACAAACAAAAAAAAGAAGAGAAGCAAAGCGGATTTGATAATAATTTATGGATACACCTGAATATATAAACAATATTACGGTTGAACCATGCTCCCCGAGTCCATGCATATGACAGAATTATCGAGCAATGATAACAAAAAAAAGCCCTACAGTTCTTCATGTTTGACAACCAATGGTACATCTCCCAAGGCCTGTTCGACCTGTTCTTTGCTTTTACCGATAATGACCTGGGAAACATCAAAATCTTCCTCGTTTGGTCTTGTCTTCTCCGTGTTCTCACAGCCACCGTTGGGATCGATTGGTTGTATCTTCACTTTATCCTCTTCCTCACCTACACCCGCACCCACACCATCAATAGGAATAGGCCCATGAGTATTAAACAATTCCGGAATCGTACTCCTCACACCTCTCAACGCTACATCGAGCCCAAGAACTACAGTCTGTAATTCTTCCTGTAATGCGTCTATGACTGGTTTGATGGGATTAGGTGGGGAAGGTGGGTCGAGGGATGTTCCACTTTGGATTGCGTTGGCTGTTTCTTCAAAATTTTCAAAGGCTGTGTGAGAGAGGGGGTTGATTAGTCAGGGGAGGAAGAAAAATAAAAGGAGGGTTCAAGAAAGAGAGACGGTGAGAAAATTGAAGGCGAGGGGTCGACTCTCAACCATAAAGACAGCCAAAAAATACTAACCTCTCATCAAATCATGATACCTCTGCCAATCCAAATATGTCACATCTTCCAACCAAGCATAATCCAAACCAAGGTTAGCCTGGGCTTGTTCAGCCATATTCTTGATCCCAGTTTTTATTTTTGATATCTGGTTTAAAAAAATGATTAGTTTTCCTTCACCAAAAAAAAAAGATCACTTCACCTCCTCGTGTTCCTTCTCAATCGCGCCCAAATACCACCCATTCACCTTTTCCTGAAGCTTCTGCACCACATCCAAAAACTTGATCTCCACTTTTTCAATAACAGACTCGAGTCGAATTTGTTCATCTTTAGCTAACCCAGTACGTTTTTGGATGTCCTCACCATTGTCGCTATCCCCAACAGCGCGTTTCCAAGTCTCACTCCTCTCTTCACATTTCTTCAAATAAACTTCTAACCCTTTCATCAACTTATCAGCTCCCGAAGTCAATCCTGCAACTAATCCTTCTCCTTCACCCTGTGTACCTTCTATCATACCGATCAACTCTTTTCTTTTAGCTTTTCTCATCTCGTTTATTTTATCAATTACTTGAGAGGTAGAATTTAGGATAGAAGATTGGAGGTCGGATTCGAATGTAGCGTGTCGGGTGGTTATTTCTAGACGTTTGGATGCTATGGATGCTAGACGGGAGGATTCGGCTTTTTGTGCGGAGGCTAGGGCAGCTACTTTGTCGGCTTCTGTGGGCTGAGTGAAAGTGGGAGATGGGGAGGGGGGCGTGTCGACACCGATGTCGCGAAGGAAATCGTCTAGGTCGTCTTCTCCTGTTGTTATTGAGATGGAAGGACTGGCTCCTGCGCCTACCACTCCAGCAGCAGCTGCGCCAGCATTGGGAGTGTGATTGGTAGCGTTACCTAGAGAAGCTACAGTCGATTCTGCTGAAGATTCTTCTTGAGCAGAGGAAGTAATGGCTGGTTCGTTAAATGTTTGTTCTCCTGTATATTTGGCCTCAGCCTCAGCTCGAACGATCTCTGTTGGTTTCGGTTCCGATTCCTCGACGGTACCACGAATCGTCGCGTGCGCGGTATTGCCACCAAGAGCAGCTTCAACCTCCCTCTCCAATTCGTATAGAGCTGTACTTGCGCCGTGTGCGCTTGCTTCAGCTATACTCACGGCGCTTTGTGCTTCTGCTTCTGGAGTTGAAGCGGGATGTGAAGGAGAAGAGGAAGTAGGTGGTGGTGGAGTGGATTCCGCGGGGTGGAGGATGTCTTGTGCGTCTTCTTCAGGAACAGGTACATTAGTAGGTGTGTCTGATTCTTTGGCACTCGGGATAGGTTTAGCCTCGTGTATGACGGGAGAAGCAATAATCGTCGATTCGGCAGATTCCCCCTCAAGTGAAACATCAACCGGTGCTGGTGGTGCCGTCGTCATCTTCGCAGTAGCGTTTTCCTCTACTTTATCCAATATCCTACGGATATGAGGATCCACATAGGTGCGTCTTTGGGTACCTACTTGTTTGGCTAGTATCTTGAGCTGTTTGGTGGCTCCAGCAGCTGCATTTAGCGAGATATCTTTCGCTTGGTTGAATGCGAATGATAGGTGGGGCTGAGCTTGAGTCCATGTTGATAGGAGAGTAGGTTGGATGTGCGTGTCGTAAAAATCAACGGAGGACAGCCAAGTGGTGTGGACTGTCGATGTAATGCGGTGAATGTAAGGTTGGAGATAGGAGTAGACGCAGGTGGCGTAGAGGTTGGAAAAGTGGAGTTGGACGCGGTTGGATTGGATACGTATGGGGTTAGATATGTAATAGGCGTAATACCGCTCCGAGTAGGCAACCAGAGGTAGGAGGTAAGGACGCAAGTAGAGGTTATAGCGGGGTACGATAGCAGATTGATAATACGGTTTCAGCGTGTTTTTATAAAAAGGAGTCAGAGTGTCTGTCCAAATACGCTTGGTAGTGATGGCTGTTTGTACGATGTAGGGTTTGACTGTGGATGTGGCTTGTTTGACTGATGCAATGTATGGTTCGAGGTGGGTGTTGGCTTGTGAGATGTAAGGTTTTGCGAGAGAGTGGGTGTATGAGAACGTTTGCTTGAGTGGAGGGAAGATGAATGGTTCGAGGATATAAGTTTTGTAGTTTGTTTCTGCGCGACATATGAGATGGGAATGGGCTTTTTGAGGGGATGTTGTGTATGGCGAACAGATGAGGAAGGAGTATAGGGCGAAGAGAGACAAAGACCAGAAGAAAAGTTTGTCTCGCAGAGATTTCTAGAAAAAATATAGTTAAATTTGTGGAGGTTTGTGGCACAGGATCAGACTCAACCTTTCGTAGTCGGCGTCGTGATGTAGATTTTGCTTTTGGCTTTGGGTTCGTGAAAGGTTTATTCTCAGGTGTATGAGACTATGAAATCATTGGTTTAAAGCACATATTAGGACCGAGTGAGTGACGTACGTTGACGCCGTTACTGTTAGTTGAAGTAACAGATTTTGACAACAGATTTTGACTGTTTTTTGCGCATGACTATTGGTTGTTGAGAAGTCGAACGAGATTGGATGAGAGGAACGGGCGCAGCTGGCTGCTTGCGATTCACAACCATCGTTGGAGGTGGTCGACGTGGTCGTTAAATCTGTGTGTTGTTTGTAGTTGTTTGAACGGCGCGTCTCTTTCGGTTGAATTTGACGTCACAAAACGACAGCCATTGCCTAATAGTGAATATATGCGCGTTTATCCTCTTTATTTTTGACGCTGATCGCTATTCAGATGGAACACCCATTCGAAACCCCTCATCCATCCATCCAAACACGAGATCAGATATTCAAACTACCATCATCCCAACCACTTTGCTCTCCAAACCTCTCACCCGTACCTGTAGCTATCACTAGGTCAAGAAATTTAAAAGAAAACAGGGCTTCAACACCATGGACAGAACATACGTGAGTCTTTCTTTTCTCGTTTTCATTTTCGTCGTCATACCTGTGTTGATTATTATCGGTCAAGTAGATCTAAAACGTTGACTTCTGGCGGAAGATCCGCCTCTGTCTCCTCATCCAATTCATCTTCCTCGTCGAAGAGTAGAGAGCATCAAATGAACGCTAGTGCTAAGAAATCTCTTAAAGCAAACATGAAACCTAGATCTTATAAACCCCGTAAGTCGAAATCTGGTTCTAGGTCCGGGTTAAATCTAGCACGGGCTTTAGCAAGCCCTTTCGTATCTAGAGCTTCGTCGCCTATCAACGATCAAGGGTCATACATAAATCCGAATGATCTCCCCCCTCCTCCAAAGCACGAACCCATCTCTCGCACCTCCACAGCCACCAATCTTGGTAAACGGGGTCTTTCAGATACATTCTACAACCCCAACTTGCCTTCTCCTCGTTCTCAGACCCATACTGTACCTGAAGGTCTTCACGAAAGACAAAAGGGAAGAATCTATCATGTTCAAAGCGCGCATACATCTCCTCCTTCAAATGCTCCTGCTTCTGTTCTACTTGATTTAAATACGCAGTCGAAGCAGAAGAGGAGGAAGGGTGGTCATCGTGGAACCGTCTCGGTGGATGGCACACGTGGAAATGGTGCCACCAAATTCGACCTTCGAGAAGACCTAGGAGGAGGCGGAAAGACCGAGAAAAAACAGGAAGGACAACAGAGAGACAGACGTCCTTCTGCACCGAGTAGTTATTCACACCGATCTCGTCCTCGTGCTTTACTTTTACTCTCTGGCGCTTCTGTTGGGTCGCAAGGCAATAAGACTAGGAGATCGAGGCTCCCTTCTGGACTAGAGATAATCCACAACGTGAACAACGATGGCGCTGCTTCTACCTGTGCTGCTACTACTGCCGGTATTTCTACGGCTCCCACTGGTACTAGTAACCATACCATCGACGACGACGGTTTCGTCCTACCCCTACCCCCCAACGAAAACATCGCCGCCACCACCAACTCCGTTGCAGCACCTGACATGGAAATGAATTGGAGAGTTGGTATCGTCGATTTCAATAGACCGCCTTCTCAAATGTGTCACTACCCCACGACGATGATGTTGGGTGGTTGGGTTGGTGGGGATGTGTTTTCTTCTTCTGGATCCGAAGAGTCTGAGGGATCTGCTTCGAGTGAGGAGGATGAAAATAACGAACTCAAAGGAGCCCAAACTATGACCAATCCTACTCGCGCTAGTCGAACGCGCACACAGACTGCACGCCCTTTGACTTCTGGTTCTGGTTCTGGGTTTGATGATCCTTTTAGTTTCGGTTTTGGATTTGGTTCCGTGTTGCCCTTGGATTTGGATTCAAATTTAACGGTGAACTTGGATATGGATTTAGATAGCAGGTTTGGAGATGGTGCTTGGGGAATATCGACCCCTTTAAACATGCAGATTCAAAGACAAGCACGGGAGGAGGAAAAAGAGAGAAAGGAAAGGAAGGAAAACAGGATGATAACGAAAGCTAGCTCTACCTCCGATTTACGTTCTAAGAATGGAGGGCTTGTGAAGATGAGGTCCTTACCTGTGATGGGCGGTGTTGGTGGAAGAGGGATGGAGCTGGATGACCATGATGATGTCAATGTGAATGGTAATGAAGATGAGCAAGGCACATACGATCAACGCCAAAAAGAACAAGGGGAACAAGACATGGATCTAACCATTCCTCTCATAACCGCCACCGCTGGTGCGGGTGCGGCTTCTACCACTCTAGGAGCTACCCAAGTGATGCAACTAGTGGATGGAATAGGGGATAGAACACCTTGGATCATGGATAGTTTGATCTCGCCACCTAGTCAGTTTTTGAAGATTCAGGGAGAGATTGATAAAGGTGTGTATGTATTGTGTCTTTTTTTTACGTCCCGTTTAAATGGTAAATAAATTAATTGTTTTTTGATCGTAGGTGGATATCCGACTTTGGAGGATGGGGATGGGGATGAAGAATGTGTGCAAGATCAAGAAGAACAAGATGGAGGAAATCTATCCTCTAAGACGTTATCTTCGACCTCTCCTTCGGAGTCTAATACTTTGTCTTCTCCTTTCGGGCTTAGTCCAGACCAACTTCAATCTGCAGCTACACTCACCACTGCCGCGCCTGCTACTGCTACTGCTACTGCTGCTTCGCTTTCAGCTAAAAGGACACGAAGCGGTACCATCGTACCATCTTCTCGTAATAATCCCAACAGCAATTCCAATAGCGATCCTCCTGGGACGAGAAGGACGAGAAGTGGAACTTTGGTGGGACCTTTGCCTCTACCATCAACTGCTTCAGGATCAGGTGTACAGTTGGTTGTTGGTAATGGGAATCCATCTCTTAGGAGGACTAGAGAGAGGAGTGGGACGATTTTGGCTGGTCCTTCTCCTTCGCCTGTCGGTGTCGGTGCGAGGAGGACCAGAAGTGGAACTGTCATTGGACGTGCACCACCACCACCACCTCCCATTCCTGTGTCCGCCTCTGTTTCTCTTCCTATTTTAGTTTCAGGTGGAAGGTCGACGAGACAAACGGAACTGGGAGCAGAGATTCTAGAAGAAGATATGCCAACCACTTCGAGTCCCAGGTCGTCAAACCCTGGGAATATAGACCCTGTTGAATATTTGGTTGATGATGCCTTGGATGAATTCAATAATTCCGATGTCGATATCGATGTTGAACCTCATGTCGACGCATTATACATGCCTCGTCAAAGTGCTTCTCCTGATCCTATTGATTTTTTACGTTTGGCGAATTTCCAGGATTACGATGGGATGCGAGAGAAACACCGGTCTAGGTTTGGGTTTGGGTTGACTATAGAAAAACAGGAAAATGAAGATCCAGATGTTTCTGGTGGTGGTGCCGAGAAGGGGATGGGGGATGAGATGGCATGGTGTATTGCTGATGAACCACCTTCTCCTGTTCTCCCAAAGAATGAGAACAAGTTGATGATGGGAAGGAGAAATATTAAAGGTGAGATTTTGAGTGTTCGAGGCGGACATGGGGGTGTGAGGAGTGGTGTTCGAGGAACTGCGAATGGAAAAGGGCGGCGGGGAAAGGGAATGAAGGGGAAGGGGGAGACGGGGAGGACGAGGACGAGGTTTGTGATTGATGGACATGAGGAACGACCTGATGAAATTGTCGTTGAACGTGAAGAGGGTGAGGATAGTGATGATGAATTGCTTTTGAGAGATGGGTCGACTTTGGGAGTGAAAAATCGTTGGTTCGGGTAGGGAAGATATAAGGATTGTCGTCAGAGCGTATGTGGTGTTGGGAGTTTTTCTATTGTCAAGAGGTTTTTCTCTTCGTTCTTTTCTTTATTTTCTTTGGTGCTCTGGTTGCTGATGATGGGAATATTTTCTAGGCTGTTTCTTTCTATGAAGATTATGTTTCAGGGAGACTTTTTCGCGGCTGGCAAGAGTTTTTTTCTTTCCTTCAGTTCTCTCTGTCCCTGGTTTAAGCTGATGATGACAATCTTCTCTAGGTTCTTGCTCTTTTTTATCTTTTTCTGCGTTCTCTCTGGGGTGTTGGGCTTGGCTTGGCCTAATTCTTTCGTCCTCTCATCGTCTCTGATTCCAATGCTCCGTCTCTGAATCTTCGATAACCGTTCTTTCTGTCTGCTTTGGGTTTCCTGGCTCTCCCTTGTTTCTCTTCTGCTATATCATGCACGGACGGAAGCACTTGCCCAATTCCTCACTTCTCACTTGTTTGCTATTGCTCTTTGGAACTACTGGAATGTTGAGATAACAATAATTACACTGTATACAATTAATGAGACACTGTCAACTTATCCATTTTATTCTTTCTTTATTTGTACCTCGTACGCTGGGTTCCGTTACAGTATCTGTTTCCTGTCTGTTGTTTCGTTTCATTATATTTTTTGTTCAATCGGTTATGCTTGTTTCGGTTGGCAATTACTATGTGCTTCTCCAACCGATGACCAAGGGCCGTTTACAGTAGGGCTGGGTTAGATTGCTATTGGCCTATGTTAGTAACGTGAGATTTGTTCGGGATGAACTGTTATGCATGTTATGTTAGATACTTGAGTGATTTTGTCACATGATCGGCGAAAATATCGAAGTTTTTTCCATGTAATTAATATGTTATACATGCTATATACGTTACATTCATGTGACATATTTATTCTGCTTCAAGGACCATTCTCTGGGCTTTCCAATGTTTAGCTTGAATAGGAGTTGTTTTCATTGCTGATGCATCTGGTTGGCACGTCCAGCCTTATCAATGTTTGATACCGTAAGTTTACTGTCATGTATTTGGTGATATCAAACTGACTTTGAGCGCTCGGCATTCAACGGCCCAGCGAATATGAGGTAAAAAGCCAAAAATAGAAATTCCTGCAAAAACCTCATTTTGCTGCATAAACACCATTATGGGTTTCCACTGGTTACCAGCATCGGTCGGCATCGAGATGAATTTTGGCTGGCCAGTGGCCATGTTAGATACGTTATTACTAACACGTGATATACTGGTATGTTACTAACATTGGAACTAACAAACCCAGCCTAGCTAGAACTTCACAGCCGTTCACACACCGCAGCTGGGCGCTATCCCTCCTCTGTCATAATCCGGTTTAACTTCAGTCTCCCGCCGACTTGTCTGGCCGGCTGTTGCCTCGCTGATAGCATTTGTTCTGGTTTCTACTCTTACCCTTTTTATATCGTCATTATCCCACGGACGACATTGCCAAGATATCATCGCTTTCCAAGCTTTTCTTTTGTCAATTTAGGTCTTTTGGAGCGAAACTCCATGTAGACTTTACGGCTTTATAGATCTACTGTACTACTGGGGTCCCTAACCCGCTTTCCAAGCTTAGTACGTATTGCACTTGGGGTCTTTTTTCTGCTACGACAGACTATCGGCCCGAGCATTTTTACCGTGGTTTTTCAGACTTTCAATTATATTCTACTTCAAAATGCTGCCCCTAGATCGGTGACTGTTCGTTGTCTAAATTGTCGGCAAGCACGGCAACTTGGCGCATTACTTCAAGTTGGTCAGGCGTGTGTTAAACCCACCTGATGCAGCTCTTTTTTTTTATTTTTCAAGTCCGGATCAGTGCGAACTTCCAAAAGTAACAATGTACAATTTCTATGTCTAAAGCAATAAAATTCTCTATAATATGTGTCATCACACAGCCACATTCACAGTCGCACATGAACGCGATGATATATATTCTTCAATATTGTAACCCAAAAGTAAGAGCTCAAAATCCGAACCAGTAGCTTGAAGGTTTGCATCCCCGGAGGGTTTTCGGGGCTGTCGTGCCGACCTGTTTTGGGAATCTCGGGCAACTTAAGTACAAAGATTTTGATAAGATCGAATAATCGGATCCTTGCTCTTGGAGCCTCAAAGTTGGAGGCTTTTGGGCACTCTTTGGGCCCACGTTGACGTTCTAGGCACGAGATTATTGAGGACTATTGGAGCCTTGGAAAACGAGACCTCGGACATCCGGGAACACGTGTGGGAATTTTAGTACATTGATGGGAAAGCCGAAAAATGGGTGCGTGCCTTACCAGCAATCCTGAGGCCTGGATCGTGGGATGTGGATCCAAAACTCTGACACTACCATATGGAGCTCAATTGCCCATGGTGTTCTAGTTCAAGCCAGCGTTTGGAAAGGAAAAATTTACTTCCAGATGAGTGATTGTCCCTTTTGTTTCCGTTTAAGTGCTTTCTCCAATACAAAAAAAAAATGCATGAAGACTCCCCTTTACGACCACCTTCCTTTGGTTACAGAAAACATTTGTCAAATATGTCTAGCTTGCGAACAAGGGGTTGCATTCAATGGATTTTTATCAAGGTGCTCGAACTTCAAGGTGCACAGCCTATCGCGGATGAATATAGCCGCCTTTAAAAACGCCGTTGGGAAGCATCTAGTAGCATCTAGTAGCTCGGGATGCTTGAAATTTATTGTATAAGGTGAAGGAATGTCGGGTAGTCAAGTTCACAGGAAAGTGACCGGAAGCGAGGGGAGTAAGTAGATTTACAATCAACTCCGGGTCTCATATACGATAGCCTGGCGGGATTACTCTGATATTTCTGGCAGAGTGTTTGGTGAGCAAAAGTTTGCCAACTTACTACGTTCCAGTGCTGCCTTCGACGCCACCAGGGTCCAGAACTTGAGTCCGACGCCTGTCACAACAATATTCATTTGCCAAGGATCTGTTCAAATCTTGAATGTTCAATGCCCCTCTGTGAACAGGGAACTTGCTTGACATATGTCTTTAGCAGAGACGTAGGGGCATCAATACTGTTCCGTATGCTTTCATTTATAGCGTACGCACCTCAACTCTCCGGAAGCAGTGGGGTATGACGGGACCGACGAATATCATCCACTGTCGCACTTTCCGGCTGAACTCAGAGACGTTGAACAGTGAGAACTCACGAGAAAATTCCGTGAAAGGGACACTATCCCCGGGTATTCATAATTATTTCAGTTGTCATGGGACTCAGGATGGGTCGCTCCCTAGGGAAGTCTATATGAACCGTTGCCCATTCCGCAGGACTGCCTCAACCCTAATTTGAAACCAAGACCTCAAGGCCTCACGCTCTAAAAGTATGAGGCCCTATTAGTAAAGCTCGATCAATCTGTCAGGTCAGATGGCTATGACTGTGCCAACGCTGCTAACATTGAACTAGTTTGACAGCGAATGCACGGGTCGGACTTGGGTCGGACATGTGGACTGTCGGTAAACAGGTGAGTAAAGTTCAAGTTTTACAGGTTTCAGTAACAGAGTTAACGTCCAAGTGCCCGCGAACGGGTCTATTAGATGTTAAGGCAGAGGAAATTGAATTACATCCAGTAATACTATTAGGTATCGCTGAGTATCATGATCATCAGTGAGAGAATGTTATAAAATTTCTTGAATATGGAAACGTTCTGTCATCGGCCGCTCACAAGGAGGCCCTGACAACCTCCGTTCAAGTTATTGGTAGTTCTCATGATCAGTAGTTTACATGGTCATATTGATATTATGCGCTCAGGCCTTTGTTCAGGCGTTCATACTGAAATACTGTTTCCTCTGATACTAAGTTGATGCTTGATGCTGTGCCGTTACTATGCCGGTACTACTACAAATAGTGATTGCGGTAGTTGTGCTATGCATCCCCGGCCCCCAAATCTTCTCAGTTGTCGCGATATTTCTTTCGCCCCTAATGGGTAGTTACAGTCATCTAGGCTTTAAATGCCCAGCGGCATCGGACTGGTTAATTATGAACGTTTAAGGCCCAAAAAAGGCTCCCTCTCCACTGGCATACAAACCGATCAGGATGAAATCTGCTGTTCTCTCTGACGAAGGAAGGCTCGCTTTCTACTTCTTTAACACTGCCAGCCGGCTTTATTACATGCAACTGTGGATTATGAGTCAATGACACCCTCAGACGAAAAGTTGGCATTCTTGAGTCTGACACCCTGATCGCCTTAAATATCTTTCTCAGTGGTCTCGGCTCACAACTAAACGATTCAAACTTCAAAGGACGAAGGTAGCCGAAAAAAAATCAATCTGAACGGAAATGCCGCTGAAACTCTAGAGAACGAACTGCTGTTATTGTTTTGTCCAAGTTTCCTTTTCGTGTAAGGACTGGCTACCTCAACATGTATTTAACAGGCTGGGACGATATGACCGGTTGGTTTGGATTGCCCTGAGCACATCAGTACTGATGAAAGACGCTATGTATGGACATCCCAGTGAATGGTTTATCAAGTTCCCATCTGGATTTTCACGCGTTCCACGAGATATCCACATTGGTTTCTGGATCATAAGCCAGCGACAACAGGCTGCCCTAATATTCATATGGAACAAACATGCGTGGCGGAAACGCCTCAAGGTTTTTTGATAGTATGATCGAATCCAACATACGGAGATCTACAAAGGTAAACATTGACCAAACTCAGACCCCAAGTTCGATTCAATTCTTCGACTCCGTGATTAAATACTCGGCGCAGCGCTGACGAACCGAACTGCATATCTGGGCAGATAGTCCATCTAGGTTTGTCCATTAAAGCTACTCTCCGTCCGCTTCGTCAATAAAAATAATAGAAATTCTGTTTGAGTCGGCTGCAGCCTGAGTCCACAGCTATTCAACCAGACCAAATGTTCAGACTTACAAAAATTGGTAAGTCTATCGAGCGAAGTGTCTTTTTTGCTATGGGATTGGAATAGCGTATACCTGGCCACTGTGGCACTTTGCACCAAACTGCGGCACATGGCACCGGATCCTCCGGTCATACTCGAAGTACATGCAGCAGGGTAACATGGCGATCACGGTGGTTTGCATCCCACGATTGAACCGCAAGGCAACATTCAATGTACATCCCGATAATTGATTTACATTCAGCATTTGGTTTTGAGTGCTGGCACGCCAGAAAGGTCTAATCTATTCACAAGCCGCTTTTCTTCGGAAACCATCCCGGACTCAAAGCGTCAGAAAGACTGTATATGTCGCTCTATTTGAAATTTTGATCATCTGGGACAAACAAGACTCGTCTATTGGGTCATCAGAAACCTTGTGACAAAAATTCATGAAATAGATTCTAAAAAAACCTCAAGTTCTTCAGAATTTTATGTGGAAGACGCTCATCTTCAATGAACTGGTAACTAAACCACTGGCCCCAAGGGTATGGTTCTATCGCCATGGACCCCGGCTATACTCTAGCTACTTGGGTCCAGATTTATTTCATGTGATAGTTGTGTGTGTACCGACATCATTGACACCCGAATTTTCCGCTAGAGTCCAAGTTTTTAACCTCATGATCTAGCTTCATCTGCTCATCTTGCTCCAAGATTTTCGGCAGGTATATCACGATCCCGTGATCGCCGTAAGCTGTGGCGTCTTTTGATGCACGGTAATTACTTAGAATTGATTACATAGACAGTACTGAGTACATAAGTATGTCAGTACTTTTTATCGACAGACAACTTACCTCATGACTGGTGCACCTTTTTTACCTTTCTTTTTTTTAATCTAGTAGACAGATCTTGATTGCAAATTCCGCCAAATCTACTACTAGTACGGCATGATCCAAATATCAATCGCTGAATACCAACTTTCGGAAGTCCCCTATGTACCTGCTAAAGGAACCGGACCGCCTTTCTGAAACCAAGGCCTAGTAGAGCAACGAAACCCCAATAATCTACCTCTGGGGGACAGGTTGGAACACTGGGAGCTGTATAGGTGTTGCGTCAAACGGCAGAAGATCATGTGCAAACTTGGCGGGCATGTTGGATTGTTTCCTTTTGTCCAGATAGACTCATTCTCAAAAGACGCGAAAGCCGGTCCAACGATTCGTTTTTAAACTTGGATTTGGTTATCTGCGTGCTTTATTCTTGTACTTGGAAGGAAAAATCAGCGAGGTCCTGTATGGATCTAGCACCTCATAGTCTATTAGCAATAGCAAAGATCGAGAAGAAAGCGCTATGGTTTTCAGAATCCTCCCGTTCCTCTTCAAGCCCAATATCTGGTTCAACAATGTTCGCCAAGAAGCGCGCCAATCACTGGGACATACAAACTTATTATCACACGGCTTGCTGAATTTCAGGACCCAACGCTATCATTATCAGACATGCTGTAATTCATAGCACCAATGCGCTGGCTGGCTTTCAAGAGTCATTGGAGAGATCAGAATTTTACACATGTCAAACGCTTCAACTACCTAGTAGCACATAATTGAATGGCTGTCGAGTCTCGATTGTTGAAAACAGTGGGAAGTTATAGCCCCCTTCTTGATTTGTTCGTTACTTGGGTGATAAAAATCTGCATCCCAAGCAATGGATAGGGATGCCAAGTGAACATTCTCTGAGACGGAAAATAAGTGCTTACATTGACATCATAGTCCCACGAAACTCAACCCGTGTGGTCGTTGCAATTCCAACGCCCATATCTGCTTAATGACAGTTGTATGATGCGGTTCTGTTAATTAGATTGCTTAAGCCAAGATTAGAAATTTCAGGGCCAAAACAGCCCTGTAAGTGGAACGTGCGTTTTTAGGACTCTGCCAATCAGTGCCAGAGGAAAACGGACTCGAGATCGACCCTTGCGCGGCGTCGACGTATAGATAGCCCTGATAACCTTATGCGTTCTTCCACGCGAACGAGGCCAGATCCATGTTGGACATATCAGACAAATCTATTAGGTGTCCTCTCGCGTGGCTTGAGCCTGTTGGGTCCTTAAATTGGGTGTGAAAAGAGATTTTTGAATTCTATAGCCCATTCATTACTTGGTTATCGGATCGCTTCCGTCACGGGTCCTGCTACGTACGCTTTGGATAGCTTAGCAACAGTGAGAAATCTACAAGGGATGGACAGTAATTGGGAAGCAGGAACTTGAAAACCCTGGTGATCACACAAGGGATGCGCAACACATCACATCGACATTATAATGAAATTTTTGAATCAGCCCGCGAACCGATGACAGAAACAAGATCCTCACCGGTGAGCCTCAATGGAGTATGTATGTGCGTGTGAAGCTTATGAAGAATGAAAGGTATGTGATTCGAGTCAGTAATAAAAATTTCTAGACTTAAGGACAATATGACATTAGGAGTTATACGGAATGTAAACTGTGAGACAATCAAAAGCTAGCCAAAGGGATAAGACCTTTAATGATTTATTTTAGTTCTTCGCCAAGAATCTAGCGCTCCGTCTGGTGCAAGAAAGAAAAGAGAAAAGGTAAGACGTCACATCACAGCTACCATATGCGCTGGACTCTAATAACTTTAAGCCCAAAGCGGTTCCACACGGTGGTGTTTCACGGAGAGACTTCATCTTGATCAACTTGTCTCCACCTTAGGTTATCCTCATAAAATTGAAGCAACTGCAAAGATCCTTGTTAATAACCCTGAATCTTATAGAACAATTTGGCCTACTTTTTGAGGAAAACGTTCCTTGCATATTGTTGAAGTCGCCTTGACTGCTTCACCAGTATTCCTTCAAACAAAAAAAAGTTTAGAAAGACTTCGATCCAGGAAAATACCAAGGCACATACAAGGTGAAGAAAACTATCAATGCGTCTCCAACACGCTCGACGGTATCAACGTTTTTGACCAAACCCTCCCAGTTTGACTTGTCCATATAGCGATCCATATTCTGAATGATCCGTTCATCCACATCGGAAGAGTCAGCCTTATGTTTCTTCGCATTCGCAGCGTTCTTTTTGGCTTTCTTTGGAGGTCTGGCATCGACCACTTCGTCTACGTCCATCCCGTCCTCTGATTCAACTTTGCCGACAGATTTGCGTCCTCGCTTTTTGATTGACGTGGAACCAATATCGGAATCATCATCGCGAGCAGCAGACTTTCTGGGCTTTTGAGGTGAGGTTTTTGGTTTTGCAGTTACACGTTTTCTACTGGGGTTTTTCCTCCAAAACTCAGCAATAAGGTCATCGGCATTTCTAACAACTGTAATGTGAGCATGATGCTAAAAACATAGTAAAGTGCGTTTACCCTGCGTCAAGCTCGTCAACCCAACTATTTTCGCTCTCGCCGTAGCCCTTCCACTTGACATAGTACCCCATTCGACCCTAAACCGCGTCAAAATGCCACGTTAGCATTCTAGATAATTTCTATGCTAGTTGGCAGCGCGTACCTCAGGAAAATATCCACGTTTTGCGTCAAGAACTTCCTCTATTTCGTACTCACTTGCACCTTCTTCTCCGTCAGATTCCGCGTCATCTTTCACAGACTCCGCTTCGGCCTTGGCCTTTGACGCCTTGTTAGAGTTCTCACTATCAGAAATTGAGGTAACGCCGGCCATGGGGTAAAGCAATGAGACGTTGAAAAAAGAATTGTGGCAGGCACAAAGACCGTGCGAACTCAGTTTGAACCAATTTGAATCCCGAATTGGTAAAAAAAAAAAGCTACACCATTCATATTCTGCAATTTTTTCTGGTACCAGAGATATATAGCCGGCTCTACTTTGAATAAACAGAAAATGGAGTGTCGTGCATGTAAATTAGATGAGCAAGAACAATGTCAAAAGTTGTATACGATAGCAAAATCATCTTCGTCGATGAGGGCTAGCACTGCGACCTCGAGCAGGTCGACCTTTTTTGGGTCCCGAAGGCGGTGGTCGAACAAACGCATAATCACAGTGAATGGTCTGATCCAGCAACTGGGTGCCAGACGCTCCATCAATAGCAGCTTGAGCCTCGGCCATGGTCTCATACTCAACGAGAGCGTATCCCTTTAGATTGAAAACTTTGAGTGAGAATGGCTTAATTAGAAGAAATAACACATACTTTCACATAACCCGTCCTACGGTCAAGGTTCAAATGCAAGTTTTGAACCTCTCCAAACTCTCCAAATTTATCCTGCACATCCTCCTCTGTAGCCTCTTCGTGTACGTTGGTCACAAGAACTATCCAACCTTCAACAGCTGCCCAGAGATTCAGAATGAATGGAATGAGGATAGATGTGAATGGTTACACTAACATCGCGCAGCCTTGATATCTGCGTCTTTAACATTCGTGCTTTCGACGCGATCATATGTCTGCTCCGTAGTTATAGTGCCATCATTTGCCCCTGTATTACAATGTTGTTAGTTAGAATGCCCGGAAGTGCGTAACCCTAGTAAAGGACTTGCCAGTATTTTGGAAGCCCCTGCCTCGCCTTCTGATGGCACCGCCAGAGACCACTACAGAGACGATCTCGTTACCACCTGCGCCGACACCATATGAAGTGGAAGCTCACAATCATCGATAGTCATTCCATCATCAGACATTTTGGGGAACGAGGAGAGGTGTGACTACGTCACACACAAAATTATAAGCTTTTGTCCGGCCGGATGTCACGAGGGGTTCCGTTCTTCCTTTCCAGGATGGGTGGTGATTTCTCCGGTGATGTGGGTCTTTTTTTAAGTCCATGTGTGATCACTACGTGTGAAGCTCTTTTCTCAATTTATCCCACACAACCAAATACAGTAGCTAGCAACCGTTGCGCTGGGTCCTATTCGCTCGCATTTGCCTGTTCCTTCATTGAAAGATATCTGCAAAGACATTCCTGTTCTATATAACTCGTCTGGACTCTAAACGAAACCTGTCATTTGTTTGATCCCGATCCTTTTTTCAGGTTGACCATTTCTGAGACCTCCCCGTCACAGGCGTGTGTGCCTGAACCACTCTTGAGCATGTACATAAATACTACATAAATTATATTGCCATCTGGGGTTGACCCATTGGATCGCGATTCCGAGTCTGGAGTTTCAATAGATTCACACAGTTCGTTAGGTCTTTCACCCTATTGGCTTATGATTCCGGTGCATTATTTAAAGGAACACGGCTCTCGCATCTTGCACAATCCCATCCAAAGGTCAATTCTCTCCTATCGCCTTCTGTTTACATCATGCATGGAGTGCCACTTATCAACCATCCTTGCACCCTATGCTGTCGCCCCACGTCTATGTGGTGCAGCCGCTGTCAGAGTGCCTGGTACTGTTCACCAGAACACATTTACGACGTCAGTCTATGTTATTATGAATGAATATGTGTGGTGACATTGATATTTGATAATTCAGGATTGGCCTCGTCACCGGGGGGAATGCATTCCTGCCATGAGCCCGACCAATTGTTATAACGTTAACATGATTGCGACACCGCCGCCAGCCGAACCACAGTTCGTTAATGTCTCGGCAATTCTCTTTTCCCCGGAGGAAGGTGAGCTTGATGAAATTATGTTAATCGCTTCTCTAAGTACCGGGTCTTCGTCCAGAGAGACCGAGAATTGTTACTATTAGCTGTCGACCATCACCAAAAGTTTCTCAAGGAATGTGCCCCATTCCTATTCTAGATTCACATTTCGGCGACCACCAAGTGCAGGCTATTGTCTTGACACAAGGCCTTAATGGCGAACCTCTACGATTTCCCCTTCATGTCTGGTACGCGCCTCAATTGCTCCAGAAGGGCAATCCAGTCAACCGGTCTATCTTCCACATCACTTCCGGAGCCGCAGAGAAACCATGGTGTGGGCCAGTTATTGCTATGAAGTTTAACGGCTCGCGTCGACAAGGCTACTCAGATGCTGGTTCCAATGATCTCCCCGCTCTTTCCGCTTATTTTCTCTCATACAAGTAACTCGCAACTTGTGAGTTTCACGCCAGCTTCAAGTCATCACGTTAGCTTTTAATGGGCAGGAACCTTATTTTCTAGATCATTATCCTTCATACCGTTATCGTTCAGTAATCTGTGTATTCGAGTGTAGCATATTGCATTTGTCGCTATCCCGGTGTCCTCGCCACATCATCATCGCTCACAGCAGTCCATTCTGCGTAAAATAGAAGTAACCTTCTTACTAAGTTATTGAAATAGCAGAAATTCTATTTGTCAGAGTCGACCAGTCGACCATTTATATGCATATGTATATGATATTCCGATGGCAACAGTCGATCAATCATCATATACGCGTCATATAGTGCGCAACATTCTTTGCTCCCAAAATTAGAAGGGCGATGGCGCCAGAGCTCCCAGAGCCGGCGTTCGACTGAACTCTGAAACCAATTATTTACACGTCATCTCGCAATTCAAATTGGAAAGGTTGACGTCGTATCTTTCAAGGATGTGAGTGGCGAAATATTGTAAGCAGCTTTTATTCTTCGAAATTTGGCGCAGTGAACCTACAAGGATTTATTATGCCTTCGATCCACCACCTTGTAAAATCAACTCAAGTTTGGCGCTTATTAGAACGCGCCCACTCGTACTTACTAATAAGATCTGTGCGACCTAGTACTCTGGCCGGAACATCCCGGTATTTAAATTAGGTCATCATTTCGGTGAGGTTTTTTTGTTGCAGCTCGCACCGAATCATGATTTCCTTTACTTCATTTCCTAACTATACGGAAGTGACGAACCATGGAAAATTTCGCCACCATCCATCTGTCAATGAGGACATTATGGATCTTGACGACTTGGACGACCTGGAAGTGAAAGGATCTAAAATGACATGCCCAGGAGAATATTTGACATCGTCACAAGCTTACATGCGGTGTGAAACCAACTGCTATAACTGAAATGTATTGGATCTAACTATGAGGTGAGGCAGTGGTCATGGCACTTATGTGGATGGTGAAGAAGTTATTGCATCTGTCGCAGGAACCGTTGAACGGGTGAACAAGCTAGTTACTGTCCGGGCTGTTCGCAGTCGGTCTGCATATAAATCTCTGTGTCAAATGTCGTAATCTGAATGGTTTCATGACAGTTACAACCCAGAGGTTGGCGATCTCGTTGTCGGGCGCATAACAGAGGCAAAGTTAAACAGTGATTCATGGTATTAACCAATTCTGAATTTGTTTCCACAGGTACAGCCCCGGAGATGGAAGGTAGATGCAAATTCAAGGCAAGATGCAGTTCTTATGTTATCTTCCGTTAACTTGCCCGGTGGCGTGCAGGTGAGGGAATATCTTTCTTGTAATCAAACCTATTCGCTGACACCAGGCCGTTGACTTATTCGAATAACTTGTTTAAAGCGACGCAAATTAGAAAGCGACGAACTCCAGATGCGAGGGTTTTTTGAAGAAGGCGATCTCTTAGTGGCGGAGGTGCAAGCCTTCTTTTCCGACGGCGCAATGTCGCTTCACACACGATCACTCAAATATGGAAAGGTACAGAAAATTGATAACTTTGTGCATCTTCATTAACGAAACTTGCCGTGAATCACATCAGCTACGCAATGGACAATTAGTTGTGGTCCCGGCAGTCTTGGTTCGCCGCCTCAAGTCACATTTCTTGACATTACCTTGTGGGGTTGACCTGATACTCGGGTTAAACGGTTATATATGGATAAGTAAGCACGTAAAGGAAAATGAACAAGAGGGAGAGGAAGGTTTCGACGCCGAGGCAGTGTATTCCAACGTAAACGACGTGTGTGATGTCAACTCCTTCACGATTATTAATTGACGCCGATGGGATACCAGGAAATTGACGCATCAACTCGGAGTGCCATTTCAAGAGTTACAAACATTATCCAAGTGCTCTCATCCCATTTCATACCCCTCACAGATAAACTTTTGTTGGAGGCATATGAGTGGACAGTAGAACAAGAAGGCGGAGCAGTAAATTTGCTGCAGGAAGAATTTGGAGACGCATTGGTGTCATCTCTGACTTCCGCATTGGGCTGATCGTGATTTGTCCAAAAAAATTGGGAGAGATCTATTAGAGAATAGGTACTTGAGAGGAAAAAGTAGTTGCATTCGGAGAAAGGCTCACAACAAGAAGTTTACATGTTTACGCAAAACTTATTCTTCGTCGCCTTCACTTTCTTCATCCTCTTCATCCTCCTCTTCATCCCCGTCCTCGTCTTCATCGAGGTCGTCGTTATTGTTCTCATCGTTTTCATCATCATCATCGTCCTCTTCGTCCTCTTCATTAATCTGATCTTGCTGGGCTTGGGCTGGATGGTGAACCTGCTGAGTTTGTGGGTTATTGTTTGTTGCGCCACTGGCCATTTTTCGAGCTTGCATTGCCCGTTTGGCCTCTTCTTTTTCCTCATCAACAGGCAGTAAGTCTTCGAGACCTAAATCTCGCCACCGGAGAGAGCCATTTATACCTCCTCCAGCATATCCCATATCTTCAAAGAGAGCACGCGATGACGGATCGTAAGGTGGTCGAGGTTTGGATGAAGGATGCTTTATATTCGTTGGATTTCCATATGGATAGGAAGGATGCACCTGCGAAGGCAATACTTATAAGAAGACGCGTCATTTTCACGTAACGAGCTCTTGAACACAAGTTAAACACACTGTCAGAGTCGTCAGGATTTGGAGGCACCATATGTGGTGGAATGTCAAGTTCTAAAGCTCCATGCTTTCAGCCACCCATGGATGCAAAATTGTTGATTTGCGAACCATCGTCTGAGAGTTCGCCCTTCATATATTCAGGAGTGTCGATGGTATCAATGATTTGGAGATCATGTCGGGTCATATGCAGATAACAGAAGGTAAGGTCCTAGAAGAATTATCATTATAATATGAATTAGATTTAGATTTTGTTTTTCTGCTGACCGTCATGGTACTAGAGCTTATCTTTGTGGATATTGATAGATAAAATGAGGGTTCCGGTTAACATTTGCCAGTCTTGGACGCGCTTGGCCTTGTTTGGCAACATCCCCCGATAAAGTTGGCCACGGTAACTCATAACATAACGAAAAGGAGCGCTGGAAACTGTATACACCCGCATTGATTATCATCAACAGCAGGTTGACCTGTGGGAGCCTGTCACAGGGCTAGTGTAAGTAGGCTCCGCACATGACATGCAAATCACACTTTAAAATTGGACCTGATGAGCATGATTCATGATCGATTGAAAGAGTGGTTTATGACTCTGTCCTGATTGAAAATTTGCGGTCTTTTAAGGTGATTCGAAAGCCCTTGAAACTGAAGGTGGACCTCATACGGGTACAAACCGCGCATACAGGGGTGTCGATCGACGATCATCAATGTCAATTCGTGTGAATTTGAGAGAAAACCTGAGAAAACCTAGTATTAGATATTAGCTCATTTCTACTGCTCTTGCAACAAATGACAAGGGCATTAGGCGATTCAATGATATAGGACCTTAAGGATATAAAACTTTGGCCCCTTGACAAGAGAGTCCGAATTCACAGTGGTTCGCACTCCTCCGAACAATCTCAAACTGAAAAGGGTCAACTTGTACTATTTCGGAATCCTGAGTCGTTGTCAGGGCAGCATTAGCAGAGGAGTTCAATAAGGTTCTTACATTCTTCTGATGATTGAAATGTTTCAAACCTAAAGTTGATCGAGGTTTCCAAGAGTTTCTCGGTCCTTGTGGCAAGCCGATATGTAATAATGTATAGGTCTGCTAATCATGTATACTACTACATAGCCGGTTTTTATAGTTTTCTCTTAGAAGGCCAAAATTCAATTAATCATGCTTACTCTTGAAAATCTGCTCCAAATTAATTTAAAGTTGAAGTCGTAATATGTATATATAAACTTCTACTCCCAACAGTCACAGGTTTTATTACAATTATAAGTTCTCACCGAAGCCCCGTCCCAGTTTAGATTATTCGATGCCATCGAGGTTATTTTGTGTTCTCGTGAACCTTACTCCAACTCTACTCATGGATCCGGTGAACCACCAACGCCGATACAGCACACGGGAGGTATATATTATGCATATTGCCAACGAAAAGGTAAACGGCGGATTCGAATATGCGAAGTGTATAAGAGAAAAGACTGGCAAAGATGTCAGATAATAGGTGTCCATTCAGAGATATTGTCAAGCCTGGATTATCAACTTTTTTCAGTTCTATGAAGTTCGGCGTTCCAAGCCCCGTAACCCTGGTGAAGAAGGAGATTAAAAAATTAATACTCCCATGCTCAAATATCGCCTTGAATACTCACTGGGTCCCAACCTTTGACTGCGGTAAAACCTGTTGGAAGTGAAACGCGAATGTGAACAAACAAAAAAAAGTCATCATAGACAAGCCCAATTTTACCTTCAGTTCCACAGCCGGGATTTGATCCCGAAACAATATCAGTAAATCCAGAAGGTAGATGAGTGGGTTGATGAAACCAAGTGAGTTGCCACCCTTTCTCGACAAGCGAAAATCATTCAAAAGAGCGAAAATGGCAGCAACAGTCTGTTGTTTTTCAACCATTGGTTCATAGGAATCCTCAGCAAGAAATGACTAGAAACTTACGGGGCAGCTAGCACTGGTTCCGCCTATTGACTTTGTTTTGCCACCGAGAATAATTCTAAACCCTACACCTTGCGCGGAGACATCTGGATAAGCGTGCTCGGCGGCGCTGATGAAAAGGTGATGTTAGAGTCTGGTGAGGCAGGTGACATTCTGACGATATCACCTACTTGTACAGTCCAGCATACTTTGGGACCAAGCCCTTTGAAACAGTCCCAGTCTGGTACGCCGGAGGTGGGAACAACCGGGAGAAACCTCCGGAGAAGGAGGCGGTGACCTCGGGGTTGATGGTCTGAGTAGCCCCGACTGCAGTCACAAACGGCAACTGATGAAACAGATTATATAGATATTCTGCTGAAAGATCGAAAAAATATCTTACGAAGCTGGGAATTCAGGTTGGAACAACTTCTGGGGGTGCCATCGTTTGCGGTACAGTTGCCGGCACCAACCCTGTATTTCCGACTTCAGCGTCCTCTTCCGAATGTCACTATAGGATAAATTACCCTAAGTCACCACTAGAGAAGAAAACTGTCGTTCCACGGGATCCAAGTTGGGCGAACATATTGCAAACTTTCACAGCATATTCTGCTGGCACCTGGGCAGCAGGTTACATTTGAAATCATCATGTCTAATCGAGCGAGACGTACTATTTTTTCATCATCACCATAAGAGGTACTCAAGGCCTGGGCAATGGAATCCTGGTCCAAAACGAAGTTGAGGAACTCCAGATATGGTTCATTGGTGTTTTTCGGAGTGGCTTCGTCGGGCTTGAAAGGCGGCGATCCACCAGTGCTGAAAAATATCCTGTAAAAATACTTCATAATGCTGCCTGTAAACTTCATACATACCTATAGTATATGTTGGGAGCGGGGTAGGAAATTCCTGGGGTGCGCTGTATGTCGAGATTGGCTTTTGGAACGTAAGGTCAGCAAGTTAAAGTCGCTTGATGACTTCCTCAGCTCCCGGATTGGACTGATTATTCCCTCCACTGTTGTTGACCTGAACGGTGACGAAATTCGACCCAACGGCGTCAGTTCGATATTTTGTAAAGAACGTCTGCTCGTATGTTAAATTAGCTATAGAAAACAGATTTGAAAACGGATTACCCACCTGAAGGTCAGCATAATTGGCAAGTTAGCCAACAACCGCAAGCTTGTTGACATGGGTTGAAACAAGTACATAGCTGGATGTATTAAGTGCTCTGAGGCATGCTGAGGTTATTGTGGTATTGCAGCTTGGAGCCAAGGTGCCATCTAGACCTGGAGTTATGTCTTGTTTCGTAGAGTCAAGTTCCGGCTGTAGGAAACTGGTAAATTTCATGCTACGAAGCGTTCCGAAGTACGTCGTGGGCGCAACCACGTCAATGTGCTGGTGGAGTTCTTCTGGTAGTGAGTAACTCAATGTTCGAACGACTTCTTGTCCGGATGTAGCATGACGATAAACATTGTATTTGGTCCCTAACATTTGCTCCGCCAAGTCCACGGGAATGCGAAGGGTAACCCAATCACCACTAGCAGATCGATGAACGGACTTTAGGGGATCGATATCATGGAATTGAAGCCAGGAATTTACAGTCATCACAGAGTCTGGATGAGGTGACACAAAATTTTGCGCTTCTTCTTTGGCCAGATGTTGTGCATATCTGAATTTATTAGTCTATGGTGTGAGGGTAATAAAAGCAAGTCGCACCACATACCTAGCATTTGTAGGCTCGCTAATCTCCGTCAAGTTGTCGATTCAGCAATCCTATTCTGCTTCAAACCAATATGGTTAGTTTGACAAAGAAAATGAAAGACCTGATTTTTTAAATAAGTACCTACTTATTGAGAATATATTTGATCCTGTTTCAGCATTGATATATTTGAGATAAATAAACCAGTACCAATGCCTCTTTTTAATATTCGAAGAGTTGGTTGAAAATTAGAGCGTAACTCAAAGACATAGTTGGAAGAAGCAGGAGCTTTGTGTTCCATCCATGGGGTATTTGAGCCCAAGAGTGTTTTACAGCAAGATTGTCCCAGCGCTTGAACGAAGCCTTAGATGTGCTTAGCTGTAACTTACGAGCCCAAGTAGTGATGTGACGGCCCGGCTCGGCTCGAATACCGTCGGCGTATGCTTGGCTTTTGGGGGCTCAGGCTTGCTAAATATCAAGCCCGAGCCCTCACCAAGGCTTTCGTACGGCTTAGGCTTCAGTGTATAGGAGCTTCGACACTGAACATGTTGAGAATAATTACCTCAGCAAGCGGAGTATCTGGGATTGAACCAGACTGAAACAAGGTAAAACATGTATATACAAGCCACGAACCCGTGCCTACGGCACGGCTCCGCTCCGCTTCGCCTGCCTACAGCACGGATTCGGGGCTTGCTGGGGGCTCCGCCCCCAGACCCCTGGCTGCATCACAACAGTGGAAACAGTCTCCACTCCCAATAATTAACACAGTCTCCAATCCCAATAGTCCACACAGTCTCCAGTCCTGATAGTCCACATAGTCAAAAATTCTAATAGTAGACATACCACAATATCCCAACAGCCCATGCCCATTTCCTGAACTTGTCATAAATACTTGCTCGGTCTC